>JAAIGE0100732979.1_pt1 | contig 10399 bp, 8 predicted proteins | sample 6487951 | NCBI WGS metagenome assembly JAAIGE01 (sample SAMN13974128, study PRJNA590717) | phyllosphere metagenome | biome: tomato field; feature: multiple bacterial spot infested tomato fields; material: tomato leaves; isolation source: leaves from tomato fields | host: Solanum lycopersicum ... | reverse complement strand
GCACCTCCTGACCGATGACCAGATCCGTGTCCTCGACCGGCACCTCGACGACCCGGGCGCGGGACTCGTCGTCAGCTGCCGCCCGTGGCCGTGGACACCGGCGCTGACGGCACTGATCCGACGCATCGAGCAGGTGTTCCCCTTCGAGAACCGCGGCGAGGCGATCGGGGTGACGCTGCAGCATCCGCACGGCCAGATCTACGCCTACCCCTATGTGACACCGCGCACCACGCGCCTGCTGGACTCGATCGACCGCACGGCGCCCGACCTGTTCCAGCGCGTGCTCGAGTTCGAGCAGGCATCCGAGCGAGTGGTGTTCCGCGGCGAGCACTGGACGGCCTTCGTGCCCTTCGCCGCGCGCTGGCCTCTGGAGGTGCACCTCATGCCGCACCGCCACGTGCCCGACTTCGCCGAGACGACCGAGGCCGAGCGCGACGAGCTCGCTCCGCTGTACCTGCGTCTGCTGCGCGGCGTCGACGCCCTCTACGACACCCCCACGCCGTACATCGCGGCCTGGCACCAGGCTCCCGTCCACGTGGGCCGCGAGAGCGTGCGTCTGCACCTCCAGCTCACGAGCCCGCGCCGCGCCGCGGACAAGCTGAAGTTCCTCGCGGGCTCCGAGGCCGCCATGTGGGCCTGGGCCGCCGAGGTCACCCCCGAGCAGGGCGCCGCGCGCATCCGCGACGCCATCGCCGCGGCCGATTCCGCACACGAGGCGTCCGACGCCGCACAGACCGACGAGGTGTCCGCATGACCGCCCCCGTTCCCGCATCCGAGGCTCGCACCGCCACCGGCGACGCCGCCCACGCCCTCTTCGTCGAGGTCACCGGCTCCGCTCCCGACGGACTCTGGTCGGCCCCGGGCCGCGTGAACCTCATCGGCGAGCACACCGACTACAATGACGGCTTCGTGCTGCCGTTCGCGATCCCGCACCGCACGGTGGCGGCGGTCGGTCGCCGCCAGGACGACCGCATCCGGGTGGCCTCGACCTTCGCCGACGAGCCGGTCGAGGTGGCCCTGTCCGAGCTCGACGAGCTGTTCCCGAGCGTCCGCCCCGATCAGGGTCCCGCCGAGCTGCGCGTGCCGGAATGGGCCGCCTACCCGCTCGGCGTCGCCTGGGCGCTGCGTCTCGCCGGGGCGACCGGCACCGGAGTCGACATCGCCATCGCCTCCGACGTGCCGGTCGGAGCCGGCCTGTCGTCGTCCGCCGCGATCGAAGGGGCGACCGCCTCGGCGCTCGACGAGCTCTGGGGTGCCGGCCTCGACCGCACCGCCCTCGCCCGCATCGGCCGCCGCGCCGAGAACGAGGCCGTCGGGGCCCCCACGGGCATCATGGACCAGATGGCGTCGATGCTCGGCGAGCCCGACGCGGCGATCTTCCTCGACTGCCGCTCCCTGGACGCCGCCCTCGTCCCTGTCGGCATCGCCGAGGCCGGGCTCGCCGTCCTCGTGATGGACACCCGCGTGAAGCACGCCCACTCGACGGGCGGGTACGGCGAGCGCCGCGCCGCCTGCGAGCGAGGAGCCGCGATCATGGGCGTCCCCAGCCTCCGCGACGTCGCGGTCGACGACCTCGCGCGCGCCGAGCAGCTCATGGACGACGTGACGTTCCGTCGGGTGCGGCACGTCGTCACCGAGAACCAGCGGGTGCTCGACACCGTGCGCGTGCTGCGCGAGCAGGGCGCCAGGGCGATCGGAGACCTCCTCGTCGCCTCGCACGCGTCGATGCGCGACGACTTCGAGATCTCGGTCCCCGAGCTCGACACGGCCGTCGAGACGGCCCTCGCCTCCGGCGCCCTCGGCGCCCGCATGACCGGCGGCGGCTTCGGCGGCGCGGCGATCGCGCTCATCGAGCAGGATGCCGTGGCGCAGGTGACCGAGGCGGTCACCGCGGCGTTCGACCGCGCGGGCTTCTCCGCACCGGTCGTCTTCACCGTCACGCCTTCGGCGGGCGCGCACCGCGACGCCTGACACCCCGGATCCACAGGCTCGGCGCACCGCGCCTGGAATACTGAAGTCTCATCATCGGAGGAGCACCATGTCCTGGATCGTCACCGGCGGCGCCGGTTACATCGGCTCGCACGTCGTCCGCGCTCTCGCAGAGGCGGGCCTCTCCCCCGTCGTCCTCGACGACCTCTCGAGCGGCGTCGCATCGTTCGTCCCCGACGGGGTGCCCTTCGTGCAGGGCAGCATCCTCGACAGGGCGCTCGTCGAGAAGACGCTCCGCGACCACGACGCCGTGGGCGTCATCCACGTCGCAGGCTTCAAGTACGCCGGGGTGTCGGTGCAGCGCCCTCTGCACACCTATGCGCAGAACGTCGAGGGCACCCGGGTGATCCTCGAGGCCATGGAGGCCGCAGGGGTGGCCAACATCGTGTTCTCGTCGTCGGCCGCGGTGTTCGGCACACCCGACGCGCCGCTCGTCGTGGAGAGCACCGAGAAGCGCCCAGCGAGCCCCTACGGCGAGTCCAAGCTGATCGGCGAATGGCTGCTGCGCGATCAGGCGACGGCCACAGCCGACTCCGACAGACCGCTGCGTCACACGTCGCTGCGCTACTTCAACGTCGTCGGATCCGCGGACCCGTCGGTGTACGACGTGAGCCCGCACAACCTGTTCCCGATCGTCTTCGAGAAGCTGATCGCCGGAGAGACGCCGCGCATCAACGGCGACGACTACGCCACCGAGGACGGCACGAACGTGCGCGACTACGTGCACGTCGGCGACATCGCCGCCGCGCACGTCGCGGCCGCACAGCGCCTCGCTGCGGGCGAGACCATCGAACCGGCCTACAACCTCGGCTCGGGCGACGGCCTCAGCGTGCGTCAGATCATGGACGCCATGGCCCGCGTCACGGGCATCGACTTCACGCCGGAGATCGGTCCGCGCCGCCCCGGCGACCCCGACCGCATCGTGGCGACGGGAGAGCTCGCCGCGCGCGACCTCGACTGGCGCATGCGCTACTCCGTCGACGAGATGGTGCGCACGGGCTGGGAGGCGCGGCGCGCCGCGTCCTGAGATCGCTCACACGTCACGGGTGCGGATCGGGTAGAGGAAGAAGCACAGCCACGCGAGCGCCGTGAAGCCGAGCGGGACCACCGCGAGCATGAGACGGATGCCGCCGTCGACCGCCGCCGGCTGCGCATCGCCGAGGCTCGCATCGAACCCGGTCGCGCCGAGGACGGCGGCGGCCACGATCGCCTGCAGCACGACGGCTCCGCGCACGACGAAGCCGTTGACGCCGAAGTAGGCGCCTTCGCGGCGGTGGCCGGTGCGCACGCTGTCGTCGTCGATGATCTGGGCCAGCACCACCTCCAGAAGCTGGAGGAGGCCGCCGACACCGACACCGACGGCCACACCGACGAGAGCGGCCGCCGCGACACTCGTCGGCAGCAGGTAGCCGAGCAGCGAGACGCCGAAGACCGCGACGCTCCCGAGCAGGGCCGAGCGGGGCGACGTGCGGCGCACCACCACGCTCCAGAGCACGATGGAGGGGATCGCCGTGACGAAGATCGCTCCGAGCAGGATGCTGCCCTCTCCCTCCGCCGCCCCGAGCGAGTAGCGGACGTAGAACGGCAGTGCCGCGAGGATCACGGCGATCGCCGTCTGCACGAACAGCGATCCGAGCACGTAGGGGACGAAGGCCCGATTCGCGAACGTGTAGCGGAGCTGATCGCCCCACCTCATCGCCTCGGAGGCGGCCTCCGGCACCCGGCGCTCGATCATCCCTCCCGCGAACGACCAGACGAGCAGCACGAGACACACCGCGGCGAGCGAGAGGGCCATGCCGGGCCAGCCGATCCAGCCGTACAGCGCGGGGGCTCCGGCAGTGCCGAGCACCATGCCCAGGATCGCGAAGATCTGGCGGGGCACGTTGCCGCGGGCCCGCTCCTCGGTGGTGCGGAAGATCTCGGGGAAGAGCGCGGAGACGTTGAGCACCACGACGACGTACGCGATGTCGTAGACGGCCACGACCACGAGGAACCATGCGATGAGTCCCGGGGCGGGCAGGTCGGGCGGCATCCACACGAGGGCGAAGGCCACGACGAGCGGCACGATCCCGAGGCCGATCCAGGGGATGCGGCGCCCCCATGCCGTGCGGATGCGGTCGGAGAGACCCCCGACCAGCGGGTTCAGCAGGGCGTTCAGGATGCCGTGGGCGATCATCGCGCCCGCCACCCAGGTGGGCGGGACCCCGAGCTGCGAGACGTAGAAGTAGACGACGAACGCCGAGAACGTCTGCGTCATCAGCTGCGTCGGGAACCCCGAGGCTCCGAACGCGATCGCCTGGCCCCTGGTCGGAGCGGCATCCAGTCGGCGGTCCCGCAGCCGGGACGCCGGCGCGGTCACGTTCCCGCTCCCCTCGACGCCTCTCCGGTCCGTTCTCCGCGCTGCAGGTCGCGCAGGGCGCGCCATCCGATGCGCACGAGGCCCTCGTCCGCGATCGTCCGGCGCACGACCGGATCGGCGAGAAGCCGCAGCTCGTGTCCGCGCTTCTCGGCCCCGAAGTCCACCGCCGCGCGCAGCTCGTCGTCGTCGACCATGGGGTGCAGGTAGATCTCGGTCACCCCGGCGGGCACCGCACGCAGAAGCGCGACAAACCCCTCGCGCACCTGCTCGTAGGTCTCCCCCGGGGCCGCGTCGAACGGATGGGTCCACAGCCGGTCGACGATCTCGATGCCCAGGGCGTCGGCGGCGGCGGCCGCGCGATCGAGCATGGTCTGCAGCGCCGGGTCGGCCTCCGCCCCCTCCATCGCCCGCGGGAGACGGAAGGGCAGGCCGTGGCGGGCGGCCAGCTCGAACACCGGCGCGAGGAAGTCGCGTCCCGTGAGGAGTCCGTACACCGAGCCCATGTGGTTGTCGAGGTGCGTCACGTCGACACCGGCATCCCGGGCCGCCTGGAGCTGGGCGGCGAGCTCTGCCGCCACGTCGTCCGTCGACGCCCTCTCCTCCACGGCGCGCACGTCGGCGGGGAAGAATCCCCGATTGTCGACGAGGGTGGAGCGGATGCCGGTGAGCGGCCGCCAGCGGTAGCGGGTCCACTCGCTGGTCAGCACGAGGTGCACGCCCACGTCGAGGTCGGGTCTCGCGGCCGCGAACGCCAGCGCCTCGGGAGACCACGCGCACGGGACCATCACGGTGGCGGAGTCGATGCGCCCGGCGGCGAGCAGGGTCGAGACGGCCGTGTTCGCCGCATGGCACATGCCGTAGTCGTCGGCGTTGAGGATGATCGCCCGCGCCCCGGGCGGCAGTCCGAGGCGGTCCGCGAGGTCGGAGATCATCCTCGCTCCGTGATCCGTCGGCGGTCCCTGCTGCGAGCCGCGCCCGGCACGAGGCGCGCGAACACGGTCGCCCGCAGGGCGGACGCGGCGACGTCCACGGCCCCGACGAGCGGCGCCTCGGGTCCGAAGGCGGAGACGGCGAATCGGAGCGGCAGCTGCGCCGAGAACTGCGCGGCGACCGTCTCCACCGCCTCGACGAGCACCGGGTGCGCGGCCGCGCCGCCGAGGAGGAAGACCTCGGGATCGAGGACGAGGGCGACGGTGCCCGCGGCGATCGTGAGCCTGCGCCCCATCTCCGCGGCCATCGCGAGTGCCGCCGGGTCCCCCGCCTCCGCCGCGGCGAGATGCCTCTCGAGAGTCAACCCCGGGTCTCTGCCGTGGGTGAGGGCGAGATCGCTCACGACGGTGTCGCCCAGCACCGGGGCACCGATCGGCAAGGGGGTCTGAGGCAGGTACATGACCTCGCCGGCGACGCCCGAGAAGCCGCGGTGCAGTCGGCCGTCGATGACGATCCCCGCGCCCAGCCCGTCGTCGAGGAGGAGCAGCGCGAAGCTGTCGACCTCCGCCCCCGTGCCGCTGCCCCGCTCGGCGAGGGCGGCGAGATTGACGTCGTTCTCGATGCGGACAGGGCAGCCGAGCCGGTCGGAGAGCGCAGCGCGGAACGCGCCGCCGTCGGGGCCCCGGTCGTCGCGGATGCCGCCGTCGGCGGTGACGATCCCCGGCACCCCGACGACGGTGACGTCGAGGGGGCCGCCGACCCGCGCCCGGCACACCTCGACGAGGTCGGCGATGCGGTCGGGACGCCCCTCGCACGCGGGCACCGGGCCGTGCTCCTCGGCGCGCACCGTTCCGGTGGGGTCGATGAGCACCACGTGCGCCGCGTGGCCGTCGACGTGGATCGCGGCCGCGAAACCGAGGCTCGGATGCAGCGCCACCCTCGTCGCCGCCGGACCCCGGGTGTCCCGGTCGACCCCGGCGGCGGCGACGGAGTCGCCGGCCTCCAGCATCCGCACGACCTGCGTGACCGCGGTACGGGAGAGACCGGTCTCACGCATCAGCTGCGCACGGGTCAGCGGCCCCCGGCGCGCCAGGGCCTCGAGGATCGCCCGACCGTTGAGCGCGCGGAGCAGGGTCTGCGGTCCTGCGAGCGGTCGAGCCATGCGATGATCCCCCCGGAGTCGACGTCGGTCACAGCATGACACATCGCGTCTCACCCGTCGAGTGCGCACTGCAGCGCGGCTCGAACGACGGATTCATGCACTCGAGCACGGGGATGGCCGTGGAATCGGTTGCCAGAGGCTTCTCCGGCTGACAATATCGACACATGCCGACGACGCCGAAGTCCCTCCCGCTCGATGACACCTCCAAGCGGATCGTCGAGCTCCTCCAAGAGGACGGGCGGCGTCCCTACGCGGAGATCGGACGCGAGGTGGGACTCAGCGAGGCCGCCGCACGCCAGCGCGTGCAGCGCATGACGGAGGCGGGCATCATCCAGATCGTCGCGGTCACCGATCCGATGCAGCTCGGCTTCCACCGCATGTCGATGATCGGCATCCGTGTCGTGGGCGACCCGAGGACCATCGCCGAGGAGCTGACGAAGATCGAGGAGCTGGCGTACGTCGTCGTCACCCTCGGCACCTTCGACATCCTCGTCGAGGCGGTCTGCGAGAGCGACGAGGACCTGCTGACGCTCATCGCCACCCGCATCCGCACGATCCCGGGCGTCACGCACACGGAGAGCCTGCTCTATGCGGGCCTCTACAAGGACCTCTACAACTGGGGCACGCGCTGAGCCGCGCGGCCGACCGTCGCGAACAGGGAGCACACGGATGGGCACCACCGTCTTCGAACGCCGTCGTCCGGCGGACTCGGTCATCGACGCCTCGCTGCGGGGCACCGCACGGGGGGTGTTCTGGCTCGACGACGTCGACCGACCCCGGCATCCCTCGCTGACCTCCGCCGTGCGCGCCGACCTCGCGGTCGTCGGCGGCGGCTACGCAGGACTCTGGACCGCGCTCCGCGCGAAGGAGCGCGATCCCGAGCGCCGGGTGGTGGTGCTGGAGGCCTCGCGGATCTCCTGGGCGGCGTCGGGGCGCAACGGCGGATTCTGCGAGGCGAGCCTGACCCACGGCCATGAGAACGGGCGCACCCGATGGCCCGACAAGATCGACCGCCTCGAGGAGCTCGGTCACGAGAATCTCGACGGCATCGCGCAGACCGTCCGGCGCTACGACATGGACGTCGACTTCGAGCGCACCGGGCAGCTCGACGTCGCGGTCGAACCGCACCAGGTGGAGTGGCTGCGCGGCGAGGAGGGATTCCTCGATCAGGATGCCGTGCGCGCCGAGGTGCACTCCGACACGTTCCTCGCCGGCGCGTGGGACAGGCACGGCACCGCGATGGTGCATCCGGCGAAGCTCGGCCTGGAGCTCGCCCGCGTCGCCGCGGACCTCGGCGTGGAGATCTTCGAGCACAGCCTCGTCCGCTCGGTCGACGGCGACGGCTCCGGCCCGATCACCCTCCGCACCCGCGAGGGCGGGCGCGTCACGGCGGACGCGGTCGCCCTGGCGACGAACGTCTTCCCCTCGCTGCTCCGGCGCAACCGGCTGATGACCGTGCCCGTGTACGACTACGTCCTCATGACGGAGCCGCTCTCGCGCGAGCAGCGGGCGTCCATCGGATGGGAGCATCGGCAGGGCCTGGCCGACAGCGCGAACCAGTTCCACTACTACCGCCTCATCGCCGACGACCGCATCCTCTTCGGCGGCTACGACGCCGTCTACCACTACGGCGGCCGCGTGCGGCCCGAGTACGAGGACCGCATCGAGAGCCACCGCCGCCTGGCGTCCCACTTCTTCACCACGTTCCCTCAGCTGGAGGGACTGCGCTTCACGCATCGCTGGGCGGGCGCGATCGACTCGTCGAGCCGATTCTGCGCGTTCTTCGGCACGGCGCGGAGAGGCCGGGTGGCGTATGCCGCGGGCTTCACCGGGCTCGGGGTCGGGGCCGCGCGGTTCGCCGCCGACGTCATGCTCGACGAGCTCTCCGGTCGGCCCACCGAGCGCACCGAGCTGGCGATGGTGCGCGAGAAGCCGATCCCGTTCCCTCCCGAGCCCGCCGCATCGATCGGCATCGGACTCGTCAAGGCCTCGATGGACAGGGCCGACCACGACGGCGGTCGCCGCAACCTGTTCCTGCGCACGCTCGATGCGGTGGGGATGGGATTCGACTCCTGACCGCCGCGGCTCACACGAGCAGGCGCACGGAGGCGTAGGCCTCGGCGTCGTCGCGCGAGGGCACGTCGAACACGCGCACCGCCCCCTCGTCGGTGTGCCTGCGCCATCCGGGGTCGCCCTGCGCCACGAAGGCCACGGCCGCCGCGTGCACCTCGTCGGCGAGGGCCTGCGGCGGGTGCGGTCCGGCGAGCGCGTCCATCGAGGGCCCGTCCAGGCAGTCGAAGAAGAACGGCACGTCGAGGCAGTGCTCGGCGAATCCGAAGCGGCCCGACGGCCAGGCGAAGCGGTACACCCAGGTCGGAGCGGCCGCACGGTCGGAGGCCACGCGGAGAACGCCGACGCGGAACAGCCGGTCGGTGAGCAGCCGGCCCGCGAGCCGTGCCGTGCCCTTCGCGACGACGTCGGCGTTGGCGGCGAGGTACTCGCGCTTCACGGCGCGCGGGAGGCCGAGCCTGCGGAGCACGATCGCCCGCGGCACCCAGCGCAGGGCCTTCGCCGCGGCGCCGCCGAAGACCATCGTGAACTCGTCGTCGGTCGCGCCGATCACGAGCGGCTTGTCGGCGCCGACGCCCGCACGCAGGGCTGCCCGCGTCGGCCGCTCGATGAGGTCGCCGTCGACGACGGGGCCGAGGGAGAGCCCCTGGTCGATCCTCGACGCGACCGTCGAGGGCGAGACCTTCGTCGCCGCCTTCTGCAGCGCCAGCACCCTCTCCTCCGGCACCGTCGACCAGCCGGCGACGGACGGCGCGACCCCGGCCGCCTCGGCGAGGGATCGTCCGAACACCTCGGCCCGCTCCTGCGGCACGTCGGCGAGTGCGGCGGAGATGGCATACACGCCGCGGAACAGACGCTGCGCCGCCGGCATCCCCAGCAGCGTGAGCACGGCTCCGCCGCCGGCCGACTGCCCGGCGATCGTCACGCGCGCCGGGTCGCCCCCGAAGGCCGCGATGTTCTCCTGAACCCATTCCAGGGCGAGGAGCCAGTCCCGCACCCCGCGGTTGGACGGCGCCCCCTCGATCCAGCCGAAGCCGTCGAAGCCCAGGCGGTAGGAGATCGCCACGGTCACGACGCCGTCGCGCGCGAACGCCTTCCCGTCGTACCAGGGGCTCGCAGGCGACCCCGACACGAAGCCGCCGCCGTGGATCCAGACGAGCACGGGCAGACCCGACGCCGCGGGGTCGGGCGTGACGACGTTCACGGTGAGCGTCGACTCCCCCGGGACGCTGGGCTCGGGGATGAGGGTCTCGCCCTGATCGCCCCTCTGGGCCGTCGCGCCGTGCTCGAGCGCCTCGTAGACGCCCTCCCACGGCGCCGCCGGCACGGGCGCCTGGAACCGGAGCGCGCCCACCGGAGGCTCGGCGAAGGGGATGCCGAGGAACGCCGCGGATGCCGGCATCCTCTCCGTCGCGGGGCGCCAGCGCCCGCGCACCCGTCCGGCGGCGATGTCCACGTCCACGAAGTCCGTCATGCCGCCATTCTGGCGCTAGGTCGTGTGCAGCGCGGCGTGCGGCATGCGATCGGACATGATCCGGATCGCTTCGGGGTTGTCGTCGACGAGCACCGCCTCCCGGCCGAGCGCCGACGCGACCGCTCCGGTCGTGCCGCTGCCCGCGAAGAGGTCGAGCACCCGGTCGCCGGGCCGGCTGGACGCGCGGATGATGCGGCGGAGCACACCCTCCGGCTTCTGCGTGGGATAACCCGTCTTCTCGCGCCCCGTCGTCGGGACGATCGTGTGCCACCAGACGTCGGTGGGGAGCTTGCCGCGCGCGGCCTTCTCGGCGGTCACGAGCCCGGGCGCCATGTACGGCTCCCGATCGACGTCGTCGCTGTTGAACACGTACGACCGCGGGTTCTTGACGTACACGAGGATCGTGTCGTGCTTG
>JAAIGE0100902599.1_pt1 | contig 10401 bp, 8 predicted proteins | sample 6487951 | NCBI WGS metagenome assembly JAAIGE01 (sample SAMN13974128, study PRJNA590717) | phyllosphere metagenome | biome: tomato field; feature: multiple bacterial spot infested tomato fields; material: tomato leaves; isolation source: leaves from tomato fields | host: Solanum lycopersicum ... | reverse complement strand
GTCATCGCCGTCGTCGGCGTGCTCATGATCGTCTACGTCCTCATCGGCGGCATGAAGGGCACCACCTGGGTGCAGATCGTGAAGGCTTTCCTCCTCATCGGCGGAGCGATCGCGATGACCGTGTGGGTGCTCGCGATCAACGGCTTCAACCTCAACACGCTGCTCGAGGCCGCGGTGGCGAACTCCGACAAGGGCGATGCGATCCTCGGCCCGGGACTCCAGTACGGCGCGAACCCCTGGGACTTCCTCTCCCTCGGCATGGCGCTCGTGCTCGGCACCGCGGGGCTGCCGCACGTGCTGATGCGCTTCTACACCGTCCCGACGGCCAAGGAGGCGCGTCGGTCGGTGGTGTGGGCGATCTGGCTCATCGGCGGCTTCTACCTGCTCACTCTCGTGCTCGGCTACGGTGCTGGTGCCCTGGTCGGCGCCGACGTCATCGCCGCGGCGCCGGGAGGACCCAACTCGGCGGCGCCGCTGCTGGCGCTCTACCTGGGCGGCCCCGTGCTCCTCGGATTCATCTCCGCCGTGGCCTTCGCCACGATCCTGGCGGTGGTCGCGGGACTCACCATCACGGCCGCGGCCTCCTTCGCGCACGACATCTACGCCAACGTGATCCAGAAGGGCAGGAAGGACGCGGCGGGCAATGCCGTCGAGCCGGACCCGAACGGAGAGGTTCGCGTCGCACGGCGCACGGTGGTCGTGATCGGCATCCTCGCGATCGTCGGCGGCATCGGTGCGCAGGGGCAGAACATCGCCTTCCTCGTCGCTCTGGCGTTCGCCGTCGCGGCCTCGGCGAACCTGCCGACCATCCTCTACTCCCTGTTCTGGCGACGCTTCACCACCCAGGGAGCGGTGTGGAGCATGTACGGCGGACTCGCCGCCGCGATCATCCTGATCGTGCTCTCTCCGGTGTTCTCCGGGTCGCCGACCTCGATGATCCCCGGGATCGACATCGTCCTCTGGCCGATGAACAACCCGGGCATCGTCTCGATCCCGCTCGGGTTCTTCCTCGGGTGGCTCGGCACCGTCACCAGCAGGCGGAAGGAATCCCGTCAGCTCGCGGCCGAGATGGAGGTGCGCTCGTTGACCGGGTTCGGTGCCGAGAAGGCCGTCGATCACTGATCACGCCTCCGTGAGGCACGGAGACCCCGGTGGCCTACTCACCGGGGTCTCCGTCGTCTCGGGACCCCTCGCCGGCGGTCCCGTCGCCCGACCGGGACTCCAGGTCGAGGAGGAACGCCTTCCGGTCCGGGTGCGCGCCGTACTGACCGATCGAGCCGTCGGACCGGACGACCCGGTGCACGGGGACGATGACGGAGAACGGGGTCAGCCGACAGGCCGTTCCCACGGCTCGCGCCGCTCCCGGGTGTCCCGCGAGCACCGCGACCTCCCCGTAGCTGAGCGTCTCACCCCACTCGATCGTGCAGATGGTCTGCAGCGCCGTGCGGGTGAACCCCTCCGCCAGTCGCCAGTCGAACGCGAGGTGCTGGTCGAATCGCACGGGAGCGCCGTCGAAGTACTCGTCCAGCAGGCCGGACAGAGCATCGGCGGCGCCCGGGTCGGGCTCGGGCACGGCGCCGAGGCGCTGGGACACCGCATCGAGAAGCCACGGCACCGACGGGTCGGCGGATTCCGACAGATCGAAGCGCACGATCCCGTCGTCGGAGAAGACCGCGAGTGCGTCGCCGAAGGGCGTGGGGGCGAAGTCGTAGCGGAAGGTCATGCTCTCCATACTGGCGGCGCCGCCGCATCCGGATGCTCCTCGTCGCGTGTTCGGGGAGACGTGGTCGTGCGGCGCGGATCGGGGAGAAGGAGTCGCCGGCGGCGTGCGGCGGGTGGTGCGAGGCGGAAATGCCGTGAAACCCGCCCGGGATACCGGCGCTGCGCCGGGTCGCGCCTAGTCTGTGAGGGTGTGGCGACGTGATGGGAAGTCTGCGGAGAAGGCGGTGGCCGACGTCTCGGTGACCCTCAGCGCACTCCACGAGACGTCGACCGGCGTACAGGTCGCGCACGCAGCAGAGGCGGAGCGCACGCGGCTGCGCGCCGAGGCGGCCGACCTCGGCGGCCCGTCGCCGCTGGTGACCTTCCGCGACACCGTGGAATCGGGCATCGACATCTCCAAGGCCCACCCCGGCAGCCTGCCCCAGTTCATCACCGGCAAGTCGACGCTGCTGTCGAACCTGTTCCGCGACGAGGTGGGCCTGCGCACCGCTCGGCTCGCCGCAGAGCGCATCACGGCCAAGAACACCGAGCTCCGCACCGTGCGCGGCATCGAAGCGGTCCACCTCGCGGTGGGCGTCGCGGGATGGCGCATCGGGGGCGCCGACTTCGCGGCCCCCGTGCTTCTTCGCCCTCTGGCGATCCGACGTCATCACTCCGACTTCGAGCTCAAGCTGCACGGCTCGTTCGAGGTCAACCCCGAGCTGGTCCGGATCGCGCGCGAGCACTTCGGCATCACGATCGACGCGTCGGCGCTCGCCGCACTCGCCTATGACGGCGGCATCTTCAAGCCCCAGCCGGTCATCGACAGCCTCCGCGCCACGACGCGCTCGATCGACACCTTCACGGTGCTCCCTCGCCTCGTCGTGTCGACGTTCGCGGATGTCGGCGGTGCGATGGCGAGAGACGCCCGCACCCTCGACCACCAGGTGCTCAACGCGCTCGGAGGACACGTGGGCGACCGCGAGCAGGTGTCGGCGCGCCGTCCGGCGCCGCACCAGACGAGCCCGGACGACCGTGCTCCGGCATCCGACAACCTCCTCCTCGATGCGGATGCCGAGCAGGAGGCCGTGCTCGCTCGGATCGCCGCGGGGCAGTCCCTGACCGTCGCGACCCTTCCGGGCACCGGTGGCACGCAGACCGTCATCAACGCCGTGGGCGAGCTCGTGCGTGCAGGCAAGAGGGTGCTCGTGGTGTCCGCCCGTCGCTCCACGCTCGACGGCGTGCGCCACCGACTCGCGGGCATCGGGCTGGACGGACTCGCGATCTCTCCCGCCAGCGTGCGCCGCGACCTCGTCCGCGCGATCGGTCGCAACGAGAAGGCGACCGCCCCCAAGGTCAGCGACGTCGACGACGCTCTCGTGAGGCTGCGCACCGTCCTGCGCGACTACCGGCACGCCCTGACGACGCCGGTCGCCGGGACGAAGGCGTCGGTGCTCGATGCGACGCGGCAGCTCACACGTCTCGCCTCACTCCCGCATCCGCCGTCCACGACGGCTCGTCTGAGTGCCGAGACGCTGCGCCGCCTCGCCGACGATCGTGCCGGGGCCGCCGCCGCGCTCGCGCAGGCCGCGCGCCTGGGGGAGTTCCGCTTCGGCCCCGACGACTCTCCCTGGTACGGGGTGACCTTCTCCAGCACCGAGTCGGCCCGCGCGGCGCACGAGCTCGCCGAACGCCTCCACACCCAGAGCGTTCCCGCGCTGCTCGAGCGCGGATACGCGCTGATCGCGCAGACGCACATGCGACCGTTCGCGACCATCGACGAGCTGGGCGAGTATCTGCGGCTCCTGCAGGGCATCCGGGATTCCCTCGATCGCTTCAGCCCCACGGTGTTCGAACGTCCGCTGGGCGAGCTCATCCAGGCGCACGGCTCGCGTCGCGACGCCCCGCAGATGTCGGGAGCGAACCGGCGCCGCCTGCGCCGGCTGGCGAAGGAGTACGTGCGCCCCGGCGTGCACATCACCGAGATGCATGAGGCGCTGCTGCGCATCCAGACGCAGCGCACGCAGTGGCAGCGGTTCGTCGAGGCGGGGGCCGCGCCCGAGGTGCCGCTCGGCCTCGCCGACGTGTACGTCGCCTGGCAGCGGGTGGCCGCCGAGCTGGCGGATCTCGACGTCGCGCTCGGCAGGCGGGAGCCGCTCGCCGCGCTGCCCGTGGCCCGACTCGTCCGCACCCTTGCGGGACTCGCCGCCAAGTCGGATGTCTTCGACAACCTCGTCGAACGCGCCCAGCTGCGCGACCGGCTCGCCGACCTCGGACTCGAGCCGCTGTTGACCGAGCTCTCCGTGCGGCACGTCTCCGAAGCCCAGGTGGGGGAGGAGTTGGAGTTCGCGTGGTGGCAGTCGCTCCTGGAACGCGCCCTGCAGGACGACAGGGCGCTGCTCGGGGCGAACACGGCGGTCGTCGACCGGCTCGAGCGCGACTTCCGTCTCGTCGACGAGGCGCACGCCGCGATGGCGGGCCCGCTCCTGGCGTGGCAGCTCGCGAACCAGTGGCGCATCGCCATCGTCGACGAGCCCCAGGAATCGCAGCATCTGCGCAGCGCCCTGAAGCAGCAGCACACCACGACGGCCGAGATCGTCAGCGCGGCCCCGCGCCTCGTCGACGTCCTGGCGCCCGTGTGGATCTCCTCGCCGTACCTCGTGCCCGAGATCCCGGATGCCGTGGACTTCGATGCCGTCCTCCTCGTGGACGCCGCCGCGATCAATCTCGCGGAGGCCGCGCCTGCCATCCGACGTGCTCGCCAGATCGTGGCCTTCGGTGACCCGGTCACCCAGCGTCCGACTCCGTTCCAGGTCGCGGTCGACACCGGGCAGGAGTGGGAGCCCGAGGTCCCGTTCGACGACGTGTCGGTGTTCGAGCGGCTGTCCGAGCTGCTCCCCGTGATGACCCTCACGCGCAGCTATCGCGCGGGCGGCGAGGATCTGGCCGAGCTCATCAACGACGCCTTCTACGGCGGGGAGATCGTGTCGCTGCCCTGGGCGGGGTCGTACCTCGGTCGGGGCAGCCTCACCGTCGACTACGTCGAGGGAGGCACCGGCGCCCCCGATCCGGTGTCGGGAGCCGTGGAGAGCCCGGACGCGGAGGTGGCCAGGGTGGTCACCCTCGTTGTCGAGCATGCGATCCACCGCCCCGACGAATCGCTCATGGTCGTCACGGCGAGCCGCCGTCATGCGGAGCGCGTGCGCGCGGCCGTGACGTCGGCGTTCGCCGGGCGCTCCGATGTCGCGGACTTCGTGGGTCGCGACACGGCGGAGCCCTTCGCGGTGCTCACTCTCGAGGAGTCGGTCGCCGAGAGCCGCGACCGCGTGATCTTCTCCCTCGGGTACGGTCTCACCAAGCACGGCCGTGTGCTCAGCGACTTCGGCGACCTCTCGACCCCCGACGGAGAGCGGCTGCTGACGGTGGGCATGACCCGAGCGCGCCGCTCGATGGTGATCGTGTCGTCGATCCGTCCATCGTCGTTCGACGACGGACGCCTGGAGTTCGGCGCCTCGACCCTCATGTCGATTCTGGGAGGGCTGGCCGCGCGCGGTCGCGAAGCCCGTCTCGAGGATCTCGCCGATCCGCTCACGGTCGCTCTCGCCCGCGAGCTGCGGCGTCTGGGCGCGGCCGTCGACGTCGACTACCGCGGACTGCTCCCGCTCGTCGCCCAGCACGCAGGCAAGGCCGTCGTGATCGAATCCGATCCCGAGTCGCGGGGCGAGTCCCTCCGGGAGACGCTGCGTCTGCGCCCGCATGTGCTGCGCCGGCTCGGATGGCATTACGTGCGCGTGCACGCCTTCGACCTGTACAGCGACCCCGCCACGGCGGCGACCCGCATCGCGGGGGTCCTGGGCATCTCGTCGACGGCGGCTCGCGCCGACAACGACACGCAGCCGATCGATGTGGCCGATCCGCAGCACGATGGCTGACGACGACGAGGCCGCACGGCAGCGGGTCGAGCGCGTCGCGGGCTCGCGTCGCGCGCGACTGACGCCTGTGCCCGGCACGGACACGAGTCCGGAGAAGGCGTCGGAGCGCCGCGCGGCGGCATCCGGAGCGACGGGCCCGACGGGGCCCAACGACGACCGTCTCCTTCGAGACGTCCCGCCCCACTACTGACCGCAACAGGAAGGCGCACGGCCCCGGAGGGGACCGTGCGCCTTCGGTGTGGACTCCGCGATCAGTCGCGGGCGCTGTTGCGCGCGAGCAGGTCGCGGATCTCGATGAGCAGCTCGGTCTCGGTCGCGGCCGCCGGCTCTTCGGCGGGCTCTTCCGCGGCGGTGCCCTTGCGTGCTTCGACGTGCTTCTTGAAGGTGTTCATCGGAAGCACGAAGACGAAGTACACCACGGCGGCGACCGCGAGGAAGCTGATGATCGCGGAGATCAGGTCGCCGAGGGGGAACGTGACCTCGCTGCCGTAGATGTTGGTGACCGTCGGGCCGAAGTTGCCGGTGGAGTCGGCCTCGAAGAAGAGCGCGACCAGCGGGGTGATGACGCTGTTCACGATCGCGGTCACGATCGCCGTGAACGCGGTGCCGATCACGACGGCGACGGCGAGGTCGATGACGTTGCCGCGGAGCAGGAAGTCCTTGAAGCCTTTGAGCATGATGGTCTCCGATCGTGGGGTTCGGGTGTGGCGTCGGGTCAGGACGCCGGAGCCGCGGCGGGTGCCGCGGAGGAGGTGCCGCCGCTCGCGGCCCCTGTCGACGATGATGCCGAAGCGGAGGTCGCCGCGCCAGACCCCGACCGGGAGTCGGTGCGGTAGAAACCGGAGCCGTTGAAGGTCACTCCGATCGATCCGTACTGCTTGCGCAGCTCGCCGCCGCACTCGGGGCAGACCGTCAGGGCGTCGTCGGAGAAGCTCTGCACGGCGTCGAAGGCGTGGCCGCACGCGCGGCAGGCATAGGCGTAGGTGGGCATGGTCGTCCTCGGGTGGTCAGCGTCGCGTCGGCGACAGAAGGAGGGTCTGCGTGGGGGTCACGACACCGGTCACCGGCTGGTCGTGGACCTCTCTCGGCAGAGAGTCGAGTATCTCGGAATCATAGATGACCGCGTAGACCGGCGGGCACTTCTCCATCGACCCGATGGTCTTGTCGAAGTAGCCGCGGCCCCACCCCATCCGCATGCCGGAACGGTCGACGGCCGCTGCGGGGATGATCATGAGGTCCACGTCGTTGACGGCGATCGGGCCCAGGACCTCGCCCGTCGGCTCGGGGAGGCCGAACAGACCCTCGGCCACATCGTCGTCGTCGGTGGCGACCGCCCAGTCGAGGAGTCCGTCCGCGCGCGTGACGGGGAGGAGGACCCGGATGCCTCGTCGCACGGCGGCCGACACGAAGTCACGGGTTCCCGGTTCGGTGGTCGTCGAGAGGAAGCAGGAGATGGATCGGGCGCCGAGGGTCTCGACGAGCTCGTCCAATCGCTCCGCGAGCGCGGTGGCGGCGTTCGCGCGCTGCGCATCGCTGAGGAGCTGTCGGCGTTCACGGAGCTCTGCGCGCAGGGCGCGCTTCTCGTGCTCGACGTCGTTCGACATGGCTCCGAGTCTACGGGCGCACCCACCACTAGGCTGTGAGGATGGGTGCTCACAAGATCAAAGCCGTCATTCCTGCAGCGGGACTGGGGACACGATTCCTGCCGGCCACCAAGGCCATGCCGAAGGAGATGCTGCCCGTCGTCGACAAGCCGGCGATCCAGTACGTCGTCGAGGAGGCTGCGAACGCCGGCATCGACGACATCCTCGTCATCATCGGCCGCAACAAGAACGCCATCTCCAACCACTTCGACTCGGTCCCCGAGCTCGAGGTCAAGCTGATGGAGAAGGGCGACACCGGCCGCCTCGAGCGGGTCGTCCGTTCGAGCGACCTGGCCGACATCCACTTCGTCCGCCAGGGTGAGCCGAAGGGACTCGGCCACGCCGTCCTCCGCGCGCGGACCCACGTCGGCGACAGCTCCTTCGCGGTGCTCCTCGGCGACGACCTCATGGACGAGCGCGACCCGCTGCTCACCGAGATGATCGCCGAGCACGAGCGCACCGGCGCCGCCGTCATCGCCCTCATGGAGGTCGACCCGGCGAGCATCCACATGTACGGCGCCGCGGCCGTGGAGCCCCTGGAGGGAACGGATGCGGTGCGCGTCACCGGGCTCGTCGAGAAGCCGGCGGCCGAAGACGCTCCGTCGAACCTCGCGATCATCGGGCGCTACGTGCTCCCCGCATCGGTGTTCGAGGTGCTCGAGCGCACCGAGCCGGGCAAGGGCGGGGAGATCCAGCTCACCGACGCGCTCCAGGAGCTCGCGGCCGACCCCGACGGCCCCGGCGTGGTCGGAGTGATCTTCCGCGGACGGCGGTACGACACGGGTGACCGTGTCGACTACATCAAGGCGATCGTGCAGCTGGCTTCGGACCGCGACGACCTCGGCCCGGAGCTGCGGCCGTGGCTCAAGGAGTTCGCGGAACGCCTTTAGGCGATCCGCGGCTTCGGGGCGCTGAGATGGACCAGGCGGCGGGCATGCGGCACGGTGCCGTCGGTCTGCGCCTGGTGCGCTCACGCGACGCCCGGACGCTGCAGCACGAGCTGCTCTCCAACCGCTCGTGGCTCCAGAGGTGGGAGGCGACCGTGCCGTACGGCTCGGTCTCGTTCGACATGCGGGTCAGCATTCGTCGGCTGCTGCAGCAGTACCGCGAGGGTGCGGGCTACCCGTTCGTCATGGAGCACGACGGCGAGCTCGCCGGCCAGCTGAACGTCTGGGGGGTCGCGCGCGGGTCGCTGTGCTCGGCGACCATCGGGTACTGGGTGAGCGAGCGCTTCGCGGGGAAGGGCATCACGCCCACCGCCGTCGCCCTCGCGACGGACGCCTGCTTCACCGAGTACGGCCTGCACCGGATGGAGATCTGCATCCGTCCGGAGAACGCCGCGAGCCTGCGGATCGTGCAGAAGCTCGGCTTCCGGTATGAGGGCCTGCGGCGTCGCTACATCCACATCGACGGGGACTGGCGCGACCACTACGCCTTCGCGCTCACGACGGAGGACGTGCCGCAGGGCGTGCTCGCGCGGTGGGTGAACGGGCAGGTGCCGCCGGATGCGGCGACCGTGCCGCCGTCCGACCGACTGACGATCTGAGCGGGCGCGTCCGCGCCGCACTCGTCGCGACACGCGCCCGCACTGAGCGTTCTCCGACCCGGTGTTCCCGTACCGTTGTCGACATGGACGGGCCGGTGCTGAGCGGGGGAGTGATCGTGCTCGTCGCCGTGCTCCTGTGGATGCTCTATCTGCTGCCGTCGTGGCGGGGGAGATTCCAGTACAACGCCGCAGAGCGCAACGCCGTCCGCCTCAACCAGGCCCTCCGCGTCCTCGCGGAGACGAGTGAGACGCCCGGCGAGGTGCACCTCGAACTGACCGCGCGCACCGCGCTGGCTCAGCAGAAGCTGGCCAAGCGACTCCAGTCCGAGAAGGAGGCGGCCGAGCTCGACGCGCTGCGTCGGGAGCTCGCCGCCACGCGCGCCGATCCCGTAGTCCGACGCGCTCGCGCCCGTCGACGCATCCGCGTCCTGTCGACCGTCGTCCTGGTCGGGGGCCTCAGCGCCGTCGGGCTGGGCATCTGGCAGCTCGTCGCGACCCAGACGTCGTCGCTGCTGTGGACAGGGGGAGCGCTCGTCGTCGTGGCGGGTACCGCTCTCCAGCGCATGGCGTCGGTGGCGGCGAGGGCTGCGCGCCGACCGATCCGCGCCGAGGTCGCGGAGACGACCCGCGTCGCTCCGGAACTCCACGATCAGGGACGAGCGACGTGGACGCCGCGCCCGCTCCCGCAGCCGCTGGTGAGCGTCGCGGGCTCCCGGGCGCAGGCCGCTCGTGCCGAGATCGACGCACAGGCCGAGCGTCGTTCGGCGGCGCGGATGGCCGAGCTCCGTGCCCGCGCCGAGGAGATGGCGCCTGCCGCGCCGACACCGATTCCGGCCGCGTCGTCCCCGTACGCGCGGATGGGCTTCGTCGACGATGCGGAGATCGAAGCCCACGTCCGTGCGCTGCTCGCCCAGAGGGCGGCGGGCTGACACGCGCGCCTCGTCGAGCGTGATAACGTAGACGACGTTCACGGGCCTATGGCGCAGTTGGTAGCGCGCCTCGTTCGCATCGAGGAGGTCAGGGGTTCGAATCCCCTTAGGTCCACAGAACAGGAAGACCCCCGGCATCTCGCCGGGGGTCTTCTCTCGTATCCGGGGTCTTCGTCTCGTACGCGGGGACCGCCGGCCCGGCTTTCCGGGCGACACGCCCGGCCGCGCGCCGTGATTTGCCGGAAGTGCGGAACCCGCGTAACTTATTACTTGTTCGCCCCACAGGGAAGCGGAGAGGCCGAGAGCCTTACCCCCCTCAAGCGGAGAACCACCTCCACTCGATCAGCTCCTCGGAGCGGATCGCAGACACACTTCTGTCTGACCTGGAGCTTCCTCCCGGAGAAACGGTCGATTTGACAGCGACTCCGGAACGGATAAGCTAGTGAAGTTGCCTCGGAGCCTTGAGCCCGAAGCCGCAGATCTGGTTCTGAGCCTCACGGCGTGTCGATTTGACAGCCGGAACGGCGAAGATAAGATAGAGAAGTTGCCCTTCGGGCCTGGTTGTGATGACTGGGTCGTGGGAGCATCCGATCCTTGAGAACTCAACAGCGTGCACTTGTCAAATGCCAAATAACCTCGATTCAGCTTCG
>JAAIGE0100005977.1_pt1 | contig 10410 bp, 7 predicted proteins | sample 6487951 | NCBI WGS metagenome assembly JAAIGE01 (sample SAMN13974128, study PRJNA590717) | phyllosphere metagenome | biome: tomato field; feature: multiple bacterial spot infested tomato fields; material: tomato leaves; isolation source: leaves from tomato fields | host: Solanum lycopersicum ... | reverse complement strand
GGCTCTTGTTGCCGTGGATCGCGCTCGCCGCGATGCCGTTGCCCGCGAGCAGCTTCACGACGCGGTCGGCGCCGTGCTTGGTGCGCGTGAAGACGAGCGCGCGGTCGATGTTCGTTTCGCGCAGCATGATCGTCAGCAGCGCCTGCTTCTCGGCCTGGTTGCAGAACACGACGCTCTGGTCGACGCGCTCGGCGGTGGTCGACGCGGGCTTGATCGACACGGTCGCGGGATCGGTCAGGAACTGCGCCGCCAGGTCGCGGATCGCGACCGGCATCGTGGCGGAAAAGAACAGGGTCTGACGCTTGCGCGGGACCATGCGGACGATCTTCTTCAACGCGTGGATGAAGCCGAGGTCGAGCATCTGGTCGGCTTCGTCGAGCACCAGGATCTCGATCATCGACAGGTTGATGTACCCCTGCTCGACGCAGTCGATCAGGCGACCCGGCGTCGCGACCAGGATGTCGACGCCGCGCGCCACGTCCTGCCGGTTCTTGTTGATGCTGGTGCCGCCGAACACGGTCGCGACCGACATCTTGGAGAAAGCGCCGTAGCCGCGCGCGCTTTCCGCGATCTGGCTGGCGAGTTCGCGCGTCGGGGCGAGGACGAGCATGCGGGCATGCGTCGGCAGGACGCGCTTCTCGCTGCCCAGCAGGCGCTGGATCGAGGGCAGCACGAACGCCGCCGTCTTGCCGGTGCCGGTCTGCGCGATGCCGAGCAGGTCACGGCCGGTCAGCACCGTTGGAATCGAATCGCGCTGGATCGGGGTGGGGGTGGAATAGCCCTTGGCTTCGAGCGCGCGGACGAGCGGCTCGGCGAGGCCGAGATCGGAGAATGACATTGATGGTAGCCTATACGTGGTCGCGCCCCGCGTGCCGACTGGGCGCACGGGTAGCGGGGGAGAAATGACACCCCGCGTGACTTGGGAAGCCGGTTCGATCGACCGAGACGGAGCCTGGGCACGAATGCCCGATCACGCTGCAAACGTCTCGATACGAAGCCACATGTGCGCGGCGCGGCGAAAAGTCAAGTTTGCGGGATTTGCGTAGCGATCCCACGGGCGCCGTTAACCTTTACTCCGTCCTAACCCGTGCGGCGCCAAGGGCGGCTGATGACCGTTGATTCCTCGCCCTCCGCCCTGCGCGTCGTTGCCGCCCAGATCGCGATCGGGGTTGCCGCACTGGCGATGCTCGCGTTCGCGCCGCCCGCGCGTGGCGCCATGCTGCTCGTTCCGCTGGTGAGCGATGCGCCGGCCGCGCGGTTGGCGCGCGATGGCCATGCCTTGCTGTTGGGACGGGGGCCGGCGGGAAGCCTGGTGATCCGCGGCGATCGACAGACCCTGTTCTGGCCGCTGCTGCAGGCGGGCGTGCTGGCGATTGCTGCGCCTGCCCTGCTGTGCGGAGAGGCTTTGTGATGTCGTCGCTCGATCTGCTGCGGGTCCGCGCGATCCGCACCCTGGCGCTGGTCGGGTGGCTGTGTCTGCCGGTGCTGCTGATCTGGGGCACGGCGATGGGGTCCCCCAACACCGGCCTGGCGCTGGCCGCCGCGGCGCTCGGCAACGTCATCCCGACATGGATGGCGCTGCGCCGGCGGCACGATGGGGCTGCGCGGATGAGCTTTGCCGTGCTCGCGGCACTGCTGCCGGCGACCTATGTCTATCTGCTGTCGGGCATGACCTGGCAGATGGACGCGCACATGTACTTCTTCGTGGCGCTGTCGATGCTGGCGATCCTGTGCGACTGGCGGCCGCTGGCGCTCGCCTCCGTGCTGATCGCGCTGCACCATCTGATGCTGTCCTATGTGCTGCCGGCCTGGGTGTTCGAGAATGGCGCGACGATCGGGCGGGTGCTGTTCCATGCGCTGGCCGTGGCGCTGCAGTTCGCGGCGCTGACCTATCTCACCACGCGGACGCGGGGGCTGATCGTGGCGCAGGACGCGGCCAAGATCGAAGGCGAGCGGCTGGTGGCCGAGGCCGAGGCCGAGCGCGGCAGGGCCGCGGCGGCACTGGCGGCGGCAACGGCGGCCGAGGAACGCTCCGCGCGCGAACGGGCGCGGCGCAAGACGGCGGAGGCGCGGCTTGCCGAGGAGCGCCGCAGCGCCCTGATCGCGCTGGCTGATGATTTCGAACAATCGGTGGCGGGGGTCGCGATCGCGATCGAGGGCGCGGCGGCGACGCTGGAGGGATCGGCGGCGACGCTGACGCGGATCGCGGCGGACGCGGGGCGCCAGGCGAGCGAGGTCGCCGCCGGCGCGGCGCAAGCGGCCGGGGCGACACAGGATGTGGCCGATGCCGTGCATCGCCTGACCGATTCGATCGGTGAAATCGCCGAAAGTGCGGATGCGCAGGCGACATTGACCGGCACCGTCCGCCGCAATGCGGAGGAGGGCAAGAGCGCGGTGCTCGACCTTGCCGCGCGCGCGGGGGATATCGGCGGGCTGGTCGGCGAAATCCACGAGATCGCCACGCGCACCAACCTGTTGGCGCTCAACGCCACCATCGAGGCGGCGCGCGCGGGCGACGCCGGGCGCGGCTTTGCGGTGGTGGCGGGAGAAGTGAAGCAGCTCGCCGGGGGCACGGCGCGAGCCAGCGACAAGATCGTCGCGCTGATCGGCAGCGTGCGTCACGGCGTCGCCGCGACCGAGACGAATATCGTCGGGGCAGCGGATGCGGTGCTTCGCGTCGCGACCGCCGCGGGCGACATCAAGGGCGCGGTTGCCGGCCAGCGCGGCGTCGCGGCGGAGATCGAGCGCACCGCGCATGAGGCCGCGCGCGGCGTGGACATGATAGAACAGCGGATCGCGCGGGTAGCGGCGGTCGCGAACGAGGCGGATACGCTGTCGCGCCATGTGCGCGAGGCGGCAGGCACCTTGTCCGATCACGCACGACGACTGCGGCGCAGCACCGATGGGTTCGTGGAGCAGTTGCGGACGGGGGAGCGCGAGGCGGCTTGAGGCGGGGCAGGTCGATCGATCGGTTCGTGTCGAGCGTCGTCGAGGCGCGCTAGCCGCCGGTCGGGCTTAGCCTGTCGAAGCCAGCCCCTCCTTGACGAGGGAGTGCAGCCCTTCGACGAGCTCAGGGCGAACGGTGGTTGGTGGGCTCCCTCACGCGAGCGGGAGGTTCATGCCGCCGCCAGCGTATCCAGGAAGGCCAGCATGTGGCGTTCCATCTCGTCGGCGCGGGTGGAGAGCGAGACGGCAAGGTCGCTCATCGCCGCGGCGTCGTGGCCGGCGGCACGGGCGCCGTGGAGGATGTCACTGACCGCGGCGCTGATGTGATCGGTGGCGAGGCTCGCTTCGGCGACATGGCCGCTGATCTGCTGGCCGGCGCGCGTCTGCTCGCCGATTGCCTCGGCGACCGCGGCGGAGAGGCCGTCCAGCGTGTCGATCGCGCCGCCAAGATCGCCTTGCGCCGCGCGCACGCTGCCGGTCGCGGCGCGGACGCGGTCAATCTCACGCGTGATGTCGCCGGCGGCGGTGCGGGTCTGCGCGGCGAGTGCCTTCACCTCATTCGCCACCACCGCGAAGCCGCGCGCCGACCCATCACCGCGCGCCGCCTCGATCGTGGCGTTGAGCGCGAGCATGGTGGTGCGGCGGGCGATGTCGTCGATCAGTGCCGTCACCGCACCGATCGAATCCGCCGCTTCCACCAAGCCGTCGATCTGCCGCGCACCGCATCGCGCGCGATCGGTCGCCGCTTCGGTTGCGGTGCGAGCATCGCGGGTGTTGTGCTCGACCTGCGCCAACGCGCCGGCAAATGCCCGGGTGCGATCGGCGACCTCGGAAAGGTTGGCCGAAGCCTGGCCGGCGGCGGCGGCCACCGCCGCGGTGCCGTCGCCGATCTGCTGCGCGCGTTCCGCCATGCGCAGCGCGGTGTCGGCGACGGTGCGCGAGGCCTGGGCAAGCTCGGCTGCGAGCGCGCGGGCGTCCGCCTGGAAGGTGCGGCTCGCCTGCTGAATCGCGGCGCCGCGCGCACCGGCACGGCGGCCGTTGGCGGCATCGCGATCTGCGGCAACGCGCAACAAGGTCGCTTGGTCGATCGTGCCGAGATAGCGGCCGTGATCGGTGATGATCAGCCCCTCCGCGCCCGGCTGCTCCTGCCACGCCGCGAGCATCGCGGTGGCACCGGCGTGGCTGGGGACGACGGGGCAGGGGAGGACGTGATCGCCGAGCCCGATGGCGAGGCTGCGGTTCGACAGCAGGGCATAGCCGAACGGGCTGAACAGCAATTGGCGAACGTCACGCTCGAAGATGGCGCCGACCGGACGCTGAAGGCGGTCGACGACCGCGATCATGCGCAGGTGCGGTGTCGCGCGGAACAGCTTCACCGCTTCAAGCATGCGGGCGCCGGCTTCGACCGACGAGCGATCGCCGATCCATGTCTCGTCAATCCGATCCGGCAGCGTTTCGCTCGGTGCCCAGATCACCCCACCCCGGCTCATTCGTGCGCGTCCCTGGTTGCACTGTTCGTGCGGCGAGTAAGGGCGCGGTGGTAAAGAGGGCGTTAGGAATTTGTGTCAGTTTGGTGACAGGGGGGGCTCGCTGTCCTCCCCCGCCAGGGGGAGGTGGCGCCGTAGGCGTCGGTGGGGGCGGGCGGCAGTGTCCTCTCGATCATGCGCGTCCGCCCCCTCCGTCAGTGCTGACGCGCTGCCACCTCCCCCGGGCGGGGGAGGATTGGAAACGGGCGGATACGCCGTGGGCGGAGCCGTCGGCCGGATCGGGCGCGTTTGGCGCCCGTCCGCCGGCCGCGCGAGCTGTTCGCTTCGCGACCGGCTCGGAGCCGCGCCTACAGCTTGCGGGAAATCACTTCCTTCATGATCTCGTTGGTGCCGCCGTAGATCCGGCTGACACGCGCGCCGCGCCACATCTTGGCGATCGGATATTCGTTCATATAGCCGGCGCCGCCGTGCAGCTGGAGGCACTTGTCCATCACTTCCCACTGAAGGTCGGTGTGCCACAGCTTGGCCGCGGCGCCTTCCTCATTGGTCAGTTCGCCCTTGAGGTGGCGGGCGATCGCCCAGTCGAGGTGCGCCCAGCCGACCTGGAGCTTGGCCTTGAGATCGGCCAGGACGAATTTGGTATTCTGGAAATCGAACACTACGCCCTTGAACGCCTTGCGATCCTTCACGAACGCCACCGTGTCGTCGAATGCTTTCTGCGACGAGGCGTGGGTGGACACAGCGATCGACAGCCGCTCCTGCGGCAGCTGGCTCATCAGATAGATGAAGCCCATGCCCTCTTCACCCAGGCAGTTGGTGATCGGCACGCGCACGTCCTCGAAGAACAGCTCCGACGTGTCGGCCGCGTCCTGGCCAATCTTGTCGAGCTTGCGTCCCTTGCTGAAGCCTTCGCGGTCGCTTTCGACCAGGATGATCGACATGCCCTTATAGGCCGGCTGCGCGTCGGGATCGGTCTTGGCGACCACTAGGGTTAGATCGGTGTTCTGGCCGTTGGTGATATAGGTCTTCGACCCGTTGATGACGTAATGGTTGCCATCCTTGCGCGCGGTGGTGCGGATCGACTGGAGGTCGCTGCCCGTGCCCGGCTCGGTCATCGCGATCGCGGTGATCACGTCGCCCGACACCATCTTGGGCAGCCATTCCTTTTTCTGCTCCTCGGAGCCGTAATGCTCCATATAGCCGGCGACGATGTCCGACTGGAGCGAGAAGCCGGCGGGGACGCCCGAATAGGCCATTTCCTCGTCGACGATCGCGTTATAGCCGAAGTCGAGGCCGAGCCCGCCATATTCCTCCGGCACCGTCGGGCAGAGCATCCCGACCTCGCCGGCCTTTTGCCAGAAGCTCTTGGGGACGAGGCGGTCCTTTTCCCACTGGTCGGAGTTCGGCACGCCTTCCTTCGCGAGAAAGCTGCGCACGGTCTGGCGGAATGCCTCTTGATCCTCGTTGTAAGCGAAACGGCCCGCGATCTGGTCGAGCGACATTGGGGAAACCTCTCCGGAATTGATGGTTCTGCTTGTCGCGAGCGGCGGCGAACGGGTCAAGTAACTTTTGTTATGGTGCCCGGCAGCGGGCGACGAGCGCGCGTGTACGCGCCGGATCGAGCCCGCCGCGCCAATCGGCGCAGATCGCGCCCTTGGGTCCGATCGCCACGCTATATGGAAGGCCCGGTGTCCGCGAGAGCAGGGCGGCACGCGCCGGCGCCGCGACCGCGGGATCGGGCAGCCAGCGCCGCGCCGGCGACAGCGCCGCGACCATCCGCCGCCCGGCCTTGCTGTCGTCCACCAGCAGCACGCGCACGTCATAGGGCGCCGCGGCGCGCGCGATCTCGTCGATGTGCGCCAGTTCGACCCGACATGGCGCGCACCAGCTGGCGACCAGCAGCAGCACCGTCCGCTCAGGATAGTGCACCGCCGGCGCGGCACCGCCAAGCAGGAGCAGCGGCACCACCGCGATGCCGGACCAGAATGATCTTTTCGGCATCAGACAGGCTCGACTCCGAAGCGGAAATGGTGATGGTCCCTCCGGGGCTGAAGGGGGACGATCATGCTGTTTCTGCTTGCGATGCTGGCTGTCGGTCAAGGCGCGGCTGCCAAGCCGCCGTCCACTGCCGTTACGACCATGCAGCAGCAGTTCAATGCTGCGAGCGAAGCCGCCGCCACGCCGGGCAAGTGCGGCGAGGCGATCGGGATGTTCGAGGCACTCGAGCGCACCGGTGCCGCCCGCCGCAGCGCATTGGTCGCCGCCGCGGTGGACGTCCGCAAGGGTCGCTGTCTCGTCACGGTCGGGCGGGTGGCGGAGGGTGAGGCTGCGATCCGCCGCGGCCTGCCGCAGTTGAAAGCGCGCGGTGCCGCCTTCGCCGGCGACGTTCGTGACGCGTCGATCAGCTTGGGCGAGGCCGCGTATCAGCGCTTCGATTATGATGCCGCAGTGCGCGACTATGAGGTGGCGCTCAGCCAATCGGAGGGGCTCGCCCGGTTGATGCCGCTGATGCTGATGTCGCGCGCGCTGATGTTCGATCACGATGGCCGCGCGCTGCGCTACGCCGAGGAGGCGCGCACGATCGTCCGCGCGACGCCGACCGCGTCCAAGCACGACATCGCCAACGTGCAGACGCAATATGCCCGCGTCCTGCTCAACGAGGGGCGCGACAAGGAAGCCTATGCCGAGTTGCGCGACAGCCTCGCCAAGCAGGGCGGACTCGATTCGAAGGTCAGCCTCGACGAGGTTGCCACGCGCTCGGATCTCGCCATCGCTGCGCTGCGTAACAAGGACATCGATAGCGCGCGCCGCTATCTCGCGTTCACCGGCGCAGGACGCATGAAGGATGCACCCTTCTCCAAGGCGGCATCGATGGATCCGCCGGCGTGCGATCCTGCCGCCGGTTTGACACCCGAGGATGTGGCGATCGTGGAATTCGTCCTCGCGGAAGACGGCCATGTCGCCAGTGCAATGCCGATCTTCTCCACCGGCAGCCGCGCGACCGCGATCGCCTTCTCGCAAGCGGTCCGCGATTGGTCGTGGCGCCCCGACGATGCCAAGGCGATCCCGCCGTTCTTCCGCTATGGCTCACGCGTGGAGCTGCGCTGCATCCGGGCGCCGGACGGACCCTCCGTTGTTGAGCCGCTGGTGGAGTCGATCGACGCGTGGTTCGCGTCGCGCGGGCTGAGTAAACCGGCGTGGCGGGACATGTCGGACGCAAGCGCCCTGCCGCTGCAGCGCACCGCCGCTGCCGAGGGCGGGGTTGCGGGCCTGCGCGCCACCATGGCGCTTGCGCGCAATCCCGTGGTCGATCCGGAGGAAGCGGCAACGCTGCGTGGCCAGGTGATCGCTCGCGCCGCCGCAGCTGGTGCACCCGTCGCGATCCGCGTCGTCATGGAATTGATCGACACGCGTGACTGGAACGCGAAGAAATATCGCGAGGCGCTGCGGGGGCTGCTGACGGAGCCGCCGGTTGCCGCCGATCCGCTCGCCGCCGCCACCGTGCGGCTGACGATCGCCGCTCCGCGCTACAAGTCGCGTCCGCCGGAGGATGCCGCGGCGCTGCTCGACGCGGTCGTCTCGGCGCCTTTGCCCGACGCTCATCCGATCAAGACCGCCGCGCTGCTGCAACGTGCGAACTTGCTGGCGGCCGGCAACGATCTGGCTGGTGCGAGGGCGGCGTTTGCCCGGACCGGGCTTACCGCCGAACAATGTGCGCTCGTGGATCTGAGCCCCGCGGCCACCCGCCCCGGCGGCAGCGCCAATGACTATCCGATGGAAGCGGTGCGCATGGGCTTCGAGGGCTGGGTGCGCGCCGAGTTCGATATCACCGCCGACGGCCGGACGGCGACGCAGCGCGCGGTGGTGGCCTATCCGCCGTTTATCTTCAATGAGGCGGCGGTCGGCATTGTACGCGGTTCGCGCTGGACAAGCAGCTTCCGGCCGGAAGGCGCGCTCGCCTGCGCGGGGCAACAGCGATCAGTCACGTTCCGCATGCCCTAGCCGCCGCTGTCCTTCGCGCCTACAGCTAGGGGCAAAGGAGAGGTGACGGATGAAACTTGCGAGCCTCAAACACGGGCGCGACGGCAAGCTCGTCGTGGTGTCGAACGATCTGGCCTGGTGTGCCGACGCCGGGCATATCGCGCCGACGCTGCAGGCGGCATTGGACGATTGGGATCGGCTGTCGGTCGATCTGGCAAACCTCGCCACCGATCTGGAGCATGCGGTGATCCCGCGCGAGCGGTTCCACGAGCATGACGCCGCCTCCCCGCTGCCGCGGGCGTATCAATGGGCGGACGGATCCGCCTATGTGAACCATGTCGCCTTGGTGCGGCAGGCGCGCGGGGCGGAGATGCCGGAGAGCTTCTGGCACGACCCGCTGATGTATCAGGGCGGATCGGACGGGTTCCTGGGGCCGCGCGACCCCATCCCGCTCGCCGATGAAAGCTGGGGCTGCGACCTTGAGGCCGAGGTGGTGGTCGTCACCGGCGACGTGCCGATGGGCGCGAGCCGCGAGGAGGCGCTGGCGGCGATCCGGCTCGTGGGGCTGACCAACGACGTGTCGCTGCGGAACCTGATCCCGGGGGAGCTGGGCAAGGGCTTCGGCTTCTTCCAGTCGAAGCCGGCCTCGGCCTTCTCGCCGGTATTCGTGACACCCGCGGCGCTGGGCGATTGGTGGCGCGACGGCAAGCTGCACCGCAAGCTGATGGTGGACCTCAACGGCCAGCCGTTCGGCCGCGCCGAGGCTGGCGAGGACATGACGTTCGATTTCGGGACGCTCGTGGCGCATGCGGCAAAGACGCGCGCGCTGGGGGCGGGGACGATCGTCGGATCGGGCACCGTGTCGAACCGCGATGCCGATGGCGGGCCGGGCAGGCCGATCGGCGAGGGCGGTGTGGGCTATTCGTGCATTGCCGAGGTTCGGACGATCGAGACGATTGCGGGCGGCAAGCCGGTGACGCCGTTCCTTAAAGCTGGCGATACCGTGCGGATCTGGGCGGAGGACGAACGGCACCACCCGATCTTTGGCGTGATCGAGCAGGTGGTTGGCGGCTGAGCATCCTTCTCCCCTCCCGCTTGCGGGAGGGGCTGGGGGAGGGCGTGTCCGCGGGCGGCGCTTGCAGTGATGGACAGCCCCTCCCCGACCCCTCCCGCAAACGGGAGGGGAGAAAGGGCGCATTGTGGCTACGGGCGCGGCAGCTCAAACGCTTGGACGTCGCCAGCCGCGTCGCTGATCGCCAACATCCGTGCGATCGCGACGGGTTTTGCTGGATCACCCTGGTGCGCCTCGACGTCGATCGTTGCGGCGCGGCGGCCGGTGCGGCGAGGGATGACGCGGGCGACCAGCGGGTGTTCGGCCCGGGCGGGAGCGAGGAAACGCACTTCAATGTCGATCGGGCGGCAGGCGGGGTCGATCGCCAGCATCGCCGCCTGTTCGAGCAGCGCCGCGATGACGCCGCCGTGATAGGCGGGAAGCGGCGCGCCGACATGCTCCGAGCGCGGGCGCATCGTCAGCCCGTCGGGTGACGAGACCGCATCGAGATACTGCGCGAAGGTCGCCGCTTCCGAGGCTGGCTGCACCTCGCGACGATCCTCGATGCGGTGGCCGCCGCCGCCCGGCATCGAGCCGATGAGGTAACGCGCGTGCGCTGCCCCTATAGGCGCGCCGTCCGCCAGCAGCCGCCCACGCGCCAGCGCAAGATCGCCTTCGCGCACCACATCGTCGATCGTGCAGTCGAGCGGGCCGGCGGGCAGCGGCCCGAACCAGTCGACGCGCAGGTCGAGCGTCATCATTGGCGTGGGCTGCGACAGGCTGGCGAAGACGCCGCCGGCGGTCGCCTGATCGGCGAGCACCAAGGCCGCACCGCGTGAGACGCGGCCGGCAGCATCTCGGACAGCGGGCAGCGCGGCGTCGAGCGAGGTGACGATCGGCCCGCCGAGCGCCGCACGCTGCGTCAGGCCGAGCGCGGCGCAGGCC
>JAAIGE0100873177.1_pt1 | contig 10411 bp, 9 predicted proteins | sample 6487951 | NCBI WGS metagenome assembly JAAIGE01 (sample SAMN13974128, study PRJNA590717) | phyllosphere metagenome | biome: tomato field; feature: multiple bacterial spot infested tomato fields; material: tomato leaves; isolation source: leaves from tomato fields | host: Solanum lycopersicum ... | reverse complement strand
GGCCGCTTTCTCTTCCGCAGTGGCCTTGTCGCCGGCTTCGGTGAGCATCTTGCGGGTCGCGTGCACCAGTTGGTCACCCTGGTTGCGTGCGCCAGCCAGCTCCTCGAACTTGCGGTCTTCCTCGGCATTGGCCTCGGCGTCGCGCACCATACGCTCGATCTCGTCATCGGACAGACCGGAGTTGGCCTTGATCACGATCGACTGAGTCTTGCCGGTGGCCTTGTCTTTCGCGCCGACGTGCAGGATGCCGTTGGCGTCGATGTCGAAGGTCACTTCGATCTGCGGCACGCCACGCGGAGCCGGCGGAATCTCGGCCAGGTCGAACTTGCCCAGGGACTTGTTCTGGCCGGCCTGCTTGCGCTCACCCTGCAGCACGTGAATGGTCACGGCGCTCTGGTTGTCGTCGGCAGTGGAGAACACCTGCGACTTCTTGGTCGGGATGGTGGTGTTCTTCTCGATCAGCGGCGTCATCACGCCACCCATGGTTTCGATACCCAGGGTCAACGGGGACACGTCGAGCAGCAGCACGTCCTTCACGTCACCAGCCAGTACCGCGCCTTGAATGGCGGCACCCATGGCCACGGCCTCGTCCGGGTTGACGTCCTTGCGGGCGTCCTTGCCGAAGAAGTCGGCAACGGTCTTCTGCACCAGCGGCATGCGGGTCTGACCACCGACCAGAATCACGTCGTTGATGGAACCGACGTCGATGCCGGCGTCCTTCAGCGCGATGCGGCAAGGCTCGATGGTGCGCTGCACCAGATCCTCGACCAGGGACTCCAGCTTGGAGCGGGAGATCTTCACGTTCAGGTGCTTCGGACCGGTCGCGTCTGCAGTGATGTACGGCAGGTTGACGTCGGTCTGCTGGCTCGAGGAAAGCTCGATCTTGGCCTTCTCTGCAGCTTCCTTCAGGCGCTGCATGGCCAGCGGGTCGCCCTTGAGGTTCATGCCGGTTTCTTTCTTAAATTCGTCGACGAGGTAGTCGATCAGACGAATGTCGAAGTCCTCACCACCGAGGAAGGTGTCGCCATTGGTGGCCAACACTTCGAACTGGTGCTCGCCGTCGACTTCGGCGATCTCGATCACCGACACGTCAAAGGTACCGCCACCCAGGTCATAGACGATCACGGTGTGGTCGCCCTTGGCCTTGTCCATGCCATAGGCCAGCGCAGCCGCGGTCGGCTCGTTGATGATGCGTTTGACGTCCAGGCCGGCGATGCGACCAGCGTCCTTGGTAGCCTGACGCTGGCTGTCGTTGAAGTAGGCCGGAACGGTGATCACCGCTTCGGTCACGGACTCGCCGAGGTAGTCTTCGGCGGTCTTCTTCATCTTCTTGAGGATTTCAGCCGAGATTTGCGGCGGCGCCATCTTCTGGCCGTTCACTTCGACCCAGGCGTCGCCATTGTCGGCCTTGGAAATCTTGTACGGCACCATCTGGATGTCTTTCTGCACGACTTCTTCGTCGAAGCGACGGCCGATCAGACGCTTCACCGCGTACAGGGTGTTGTGCGGGTTGGTCACGGCCTGGCGCTTGGCGGACTGGCCGACCAGAATTTCGCCATCGTTGGCGTACGCGATGATCGACGGCGTGGTGCGCGCGCCTTCGGCGTTTTCGATGACCTTGACGTTACCGTTTTCAAGAATGGAGACGCAGGAGTTGGTGGTCCCCAGGTCGATACCGATGATTTTGCCCATTTCACTCTCCCGAAACTTTGATATATCCGCAGCGTTGTCGTGACCGCTGCGGTAGCACTAATACGCTTGACTTACTAAATGGGGCTGAGCCCGCCGATTTCAAGCCTGCTCATCGATCGATGGCGGCGCTTCGGCCGGTGCCTTGCTGACCACGACCATGGCCGGGCGCAGCAGACGACCATTGAGCATGTAGCCCTTCTGGAACACCTTGAGCACGCTATTGGGCTCGACGTTGGTGCTCTCCTGCATGGCCATCGCCTGATGGTGCTCCGGATTGAACGGCGCACCGTGCGGGTCGATGGCTTCCAGTTGGTGACGCTTGAGGGTGTCGAGCAGCAGCTTGAGCGTCAGCTCCATGCCCTCGCGTACCGCCTTGATCGAATCGTCATCGGCACTCGACAGTTCGAGACCACGCTCGAGGCTATCGACCACCGGCAACAGGTCATTGGCAAATTTCTCGAGGGCGAATTTGTGCGCCTTCTCGACATCCTGCTCAGCGCGACGGCGCACGTTCTGCAGATCGGCAGCCATGCGCAGCGACTGATCCTGCGCAGCCGCCAGTTGCTCTTCCAGCGTTTGCACGCGAGCAGCCAGGTCTTCGCTAGGCGCTGCGTCGTTCGCTTGCGCTTCGGAAGTCTGCGGATCCAGGTTCTGTTCGTCAGCCATGCATTTCTCCTCTGAATGAATCGACGAGCCTCAACTCGCGCGTCTGCCGCCTATATAGGGATGATTTGTAGGGTTTCAAGGGCCATGACCACTTTCCGGCAGCCGGTCGTCAGCGTATTGCCACCCCGAGGCGAACCACTGTATAAATAACCAGACAAATCCTGAGAGGCCTCGCCATGCTGGTGCACCTGTCCGTTCATAATTACGCCATCGTCGAACACCTGGATCTGGAACTGGATCGAGGCATGAGCGTCATCAGCGGCGAAACGGGCGCCGGCAAGTCGATCATGCTCGACGCCCTTGGCCTGACCCTCGGTGATCGCGCCGACAGCGGCGTGGTGCGGCCCGGCGCCGACAAGGCCGACATCCTGGCCAGCTTCGACCTGGGCGACATTCCCGAAGCCCACGCCTGGCTAGCCGAGCGCGACCTGGATAACGACGGCCCGTGCATTCTGCGCCGGGTGATCACCGCCGAAGGCCGTTCGCGCGGCTACATCAATGGCACACCCTGCCCGCTCGGCGACCTCAAGGCGCTGGGTGAACTGCTGATCGATATCCACAGCCAGCACGAGCACCAGTCACTACTCAAGACCGACACCCACCGGCGCCTGCTCGACGAATACGCAGGCGTCCAGGAGCTGGCACGCCAGGTACAACTGGCCGCGCAACGATGGAAACAGACCCGCAGCGAGCTCGAGCGCGTGACCTCCCAGGGCGACGAGCAACGCGCCCGCCATCAGTTGCTCAGCTATCAACTCGAAGAGCTGGATAACCTCGGCCTGGGCGACAATGAGCTCGAGCAACTGGAGCAGGATCACAAGGCCCTGACCAACGCCGAAAGCCTGCTCAGTGCCTGCCGTCAGGTCATCGATCAATGCAGCGAGAGCGATGCCGGCAACGTACTGTCGGCCCTCACTGCCAGCCTCAACCGCCTCGGCAGCCTGCAAGGCCAACCAGGCGCCTTGAACGAAGCCACCAACCTGCTGGCCAGCGCGCAGATTCAGATCGAAGAGGCCGTGGGCGAGCTCAACCGCTTTCTCGACCACTTCGACGCCGACCCCGAGCGCCAGCAGCAACTCGAAGAGCGTCTGGATACCATCTACACCCTGGCTCGCAAGCACCGCATCCACCCCAGCGAACTGCCTGCGATGCAGCAACAGCTGTTCGACGAACTGGAAGGCCTGAATGCCGATGACCAGGCCGCTGAGCGCCTGGGTGAGGAGCTTGCTGCCTACGGTCGCCACTATCAGGAAAAAGCCGCCGAACTCAGCACCAAGCGGCAGAAGGCCGCCGGCAAGCTGGGCAAGGCCGTGGAAAAGGAAATGCAGACCCTGGGCATGCCGGGCGGGCGCTTCAGCATTCAACTGCAATCCATCGATGGCAACGAGCCGAGTGCCAACGGCCTGGAACAGGTCGAGTTTCTGGTAAGCGCCAACCCCGGGCAACCGATCAAGGCGCTGGCCAAGGTCGCTTCGGGCGGCGAGCTGTCGCGCATCAGCCTGGCCATTCAGGTCATTACCGCACAAACCTCGCGTGTGCCGACCCTGGTGTTCGATGAAGTGGACGTGGGCATCGGCGGGCCGACCGCCGAGGTAGTCGGGCAGTTGCTGCGCCGGCTGGGCGAACGGGGCCAGGTACTGACCGTAACCCACTTGCCGCAAGTTGCCGCACAAGGCCACCAGCACCTGTTCGTGCACAAGGTACGCGGCAGCAACGCCACCCGTACGGCGGTCAGCAAGCTGGGCGAAACCCAGCGTATCGAGGAAGTCGCACGCATGCTGGGCGGCATCGACCTCACCGACGAATCCCTGGCTCACGCCCGCAAGCTGGTCAGCAACGCCCAGAGCTGATCGGCAGCAAAAAGCTTTTCCGACAGACATGAAAAAGGCGACCTGAGTCGCCTTTTTCGTCAACCGATATGCTTACTTGGCAGTGCGGCGTACGTAGAGCACCAGATTGTGATCCACCAGCTCGAAACCGTGCTCACGAACGATCTCCTTCTGGCGTTTCTCGATCTCGGCATCGAAGAATTCGATCACGTCGCCGGTATCCACGCACACCATATGGTCGTGGTGGCCGCCGTCGGCCAGTTCGAACACGGCATGGCCGCCATCGAAGTTGTGGCGCACTACCAGGCCCGCGGCCTCGAACTGGGTCAGAACCCGGTAGACGGTTGCCAGACCGACATCTTCGCCCGCATCCATCAGCGACTTGTAGACATCTTCTGCACTCATGTGACGCTGCTCGGCAGAGTCCAGCATCTGCAGGATTTTGACCCGTGGCAGGGTCACTTTCAGGCCAGCTTTGCGCAGTTCGCTATTTTCAACCATGGTCTGCTTTCTCGCGGAAGCGCTTCGCAGCTTCCCTTATTGCGGGTATGATCGGGGTTTACGTTGCCCAGCCAAGATAGTGGAAGACGCCCACCGATGCAAAAAACCAGACTCCTGCTGACCAGCCTCACCTTCATGGGGCTCATCGCACTCGCCGGTTGCTCATTCCCCGGGGTTTATAAAATCGACATCCAACAGGGCAATGTCGTCACGCAGGATATGATAGACCAGTTGCGTCCTGGAATGACCCGGCGCCAAGTACGGTTTATCATGGGTAACCCGCTGATCACGGACACTTTCCACGCCAATCGCTGGGATTATCTGTACAGCATGCAGGCCGGCGGCAGCCAGCGTCAGCAGGAGCGCGTGACGCTCAATTTCGATGGTAACGATCAACTGGTGAGCCTGTCCGGCGACTTCATGCCTGGCACCAGCCGCGACGATCAGATCCTCGGCCGCGACGGCGCCCCTGAACAGGCGCCGAACCAGCAGCAGGACGAGCCAGCTGCACCGGGCTCGCTGCTCGAGCAGATCCAGCGCGACGTCGACAATGTCGAAACCGTACCGGTACCGACCCCGGAACCGCTGGAAACTTCGCCTCAGTAAGCACATAGCAAAAAGCCCCGGCACTGCCGGGGCTTTTTCATTGCGTGCTGGAAAGTGCAAGCTAGCGCCGGTCAGCGCCCCCCCTGCTGCTTCGCCCGCTCCGCCGCCTGGGCAGCGCGGCGCTTGCGCACCTCCTTGGGGTCGGCCAGCAAGGGTCGATAGATCTCCACGCGATCCCCCTCTTCCAGCACTTGCGTATCGGGCGACGCCACCACCTTGCCGAACAGGCCCAGCGGCGCCTCGGCCAGATCCAGCTCTGGGAAATCCGCCTGCAGCCCGGACTGCAACGCCGCCTGGCGTACCGTGCTGTTCGCGGGCAATTGCAGAGTGATCAGCTTCTGCCGGTCAGGCGCAGCAAAGACCACCTCCACCGATAGCCGATCACTGCCCATGGAGTTCCTTGGCGCGCTGGCAGAAGGCATCGACCATGGTGTTGGCGGCCTGATTGAACAGCGGCCCCAAGGTCGCACGCATGATCGGGCCGGCGTAGTCGAAGGTCAGATCGAGGCTGATCTTGCAGGCCTTGTCGCCTAACGCCTTGAACGTCCATTGGCCATGCAGGTGCTCGAACGGACCATCTTCCAGGCTCAGCTCGATCGACTGCCCCGGCACCAGCACATTGCGCGTGGTGAAACGCTGGCTCAGGCCGGCCTTGGCCACTTCGAGGCTGGCGACCATGTGCGTGTCGCTGGCCTCGATGACCTCGCTCGACGCACACCAGGGCAGGAACTCGGGATAACGCTCGACATCGTTGACCAGGTCATAGAGAGCCTGGGCCGGATAAGGGAGCAAGGCCGAGCGCTGGATGTGAGTACTCATAACGATTGAATTTCCACGGTTGACGACATCGCAGCAGCGCGATGTCGCGGGCTGATGCTCTTACAAACAGACATCAACCCGAAGCGAGTATCCCAATATTGTCGGGGATTCGCCCTGAGGGCTCAAGCGCACGGCCGCCGACGTGCTTTTAGCACGCGCCTGCATGGCGCTCCGTCACCTGACTCCCTATAATGCGCCGCCTATGGCTAAACAAAAGAAACATCCGCAAGGCAGCATCGCCCAGAACAAGAAGGCGATGCACGACTATTTCGTGGAGTCCCGCTTCGAGGCCGGCCTGGCGCTGGCCGGCTGGGAAGTGAAGAGCCTGCGTGCCGGCAAGGCTCAGCTGGTCGACAGTTACGTCCTACTCAAGGACGACGAAGCCTGGCTGATGGGCTGCCATATCACGCCACTGAAGACCGCCAGCACCCACGTAATCGCCGACCCGACGCGCACGCGCAAACTGCTGCTCAATCGTCGCGAGCTGGAAAAGCTGTTCGGCGCCGTACAGCAGAAGGGCCACACCTGCGTGGCACTGTCGCTGTACTGGAAACAGCATCTGGTGAAGTGCGAGATCGCCCTGGCCAAGGGCAAGAAGGATTTCGACAAGCGCCATACCGAGAAAGAGCGCGACGCCGACCGCGAAGTGCAGCGCGCCATGCGCAGCAAGGGCAAGGACGAATAACTGCAGTTCCACGAACTGCAGCGCCCTGCCCATGATTTCAACTGACGTTATCCCCGCGCCGTTCTAGAGGCCCTTGCGACGCTGCGCACGCAGCTCGCGTACTTCCTGCTGCAGCACACCGGCCAATACTTCCTGCACGTAATCGATATGCTGGTTGGACAGCGTGCGCGCATCCTCGGCACGCCCCTGCATGATCGCCTCGTACAGGGCGCGATGCTGGGCGTTGAGCATGCCGCGGGTCTCGCCACGCAGGGCATACATGCCACCGATATTGGTGACCACGTTGCGCTTGAGCAGGTCGAACAGCCCACGAATGGTGTGCAACAGCACGGCATTGTGGCTGGCCTCGGCGATGGCCAGGTGAAAACTGGCGTCCGCCGCCCCCTCTTCCGCCCGCGTCACCTCGCCGGCGCGGCCATAGCAATCCTGCAGGCGCTCGAACGCCTCGCTCAGGCGCTGACGATCCACATCGGTGGCGCGCAACGCGGCGTAGTAGGCGCAGGAACCTTCCAGGGTGTGCCGGAACTCGAGCAGATCGCGCTGCGCGTCGGTATTGCTTTCCAGCAGATGCATCAGCGGGTCGCTGAAGGTCGAGCCCAGGTTCTCGCACACGTAGGTGCCGCCACCCTGGCGACTGATGAGCAGGCCCTTGGCTGCAAGTTTCTGAATGGCTTCACGCAGCGACGGGCGAGACACGCCGAACTGCTCGGCAAGCACCCGCTCGGCCGGCAGCCGCTCGCCAGCCTTGAGCGTGCCCTCGAGGATCATGGCCTCGAGGCGCTCGACGATATCGTCTGACAGACGCCTCTGTCGCAGCGGACCAAAGTTCATTGCTTCAACACTCCACGCACCCCGCAAACGGCGCCGAATCGCCCGGCGGCCGAAAATCCGTGCAGCCTACCCAGTGGCATCTGGCGCCACAAGCGCAGCGCTCCTCGGCGCCCACTGCGACCAAAGTCGCAACGGTGCAAATTGACGCACCTAAGCAAAAGAAATTATTCTGGCGCTCGCCACTTGTAAATTGGTCTTACCAATAATAACAACCCGTTCGCAAAACTGCTCTGCATTCGGTGAATCACCAGCAGCTCGCGATCAGGCGATACCAACAACAATCAGCGAGCCTCCACATGCAAACATGGCAACAGTTCTACACGCCGCTCGGCAGCCTTGGTCTGTCCGCCCTAGCGGCCGTGATCCCCATCGTCTTCTTCTTTCTCGCCCTCGCCGTATTCCGCCTCAAGGGGCACGTGGCGGGCAGCATCACTCTGGCACTCTCGATCATCATCGCCATCGCTGCCTTCGGCATGCCCGTGGACATGGCCCTGGCCGCCGCCGGCTATGGCTTCGCCTATGGCCTGTGGCCGATCGCCTGGATCATCGTCGCGGCAGTGTTCCTCTACAAACTGACCGTCAAGAGCGGCCAGTTCGAAGTCATCCGCAGCTCGGTACTGTCGATCACCGATGATCAGCGCCTGCAGGTACTGCTGATCGGCTTCTCGTTCGGTGCTTTCCTGGAAGGCGCGGCGGGCTTCGGCGCACCGGTGGCGATCACCGCCGCCCTGCTCGTCGGCCTGGGTTTCAACCCGCTCTATGCAGCCGGTCTGTGCCTGATCGCCAACACCGCCCCGGTGGCGTTCGGCGCCCTGGGCATCCCGATCATCGTCGCCGGCCAGGTCACGGGGATCGACGCTTTCAAGATCGGCGCCATGACCGGTCGCCAGTTGCCCATCCTGTCGATCATCGTGCCGTTCTGGCTGGTGGCGATGATGGACGGCTGGAAAGGCATCCGCGAAACCTGGCCGGCTGCGCTGGTGGCTGGCGTGAGCTTCGCCATCACCCAGTACTACACCTCCAACTACATCGGCCCTGAGCTTCCGGACATCACCTCGGCGCTGGTCAGCCTGGTATGCCTGACCCTGTTCCTCAAGGTCTGGCAGCCCAAGCGCGCTGCCGACAGCCAGGTCGCCGGCACTCCCGGTGGCGCTGCGGTAGCCGGTGGCTTCGGCGGTGTGCGCAGCACCACGCCGTCGCCCTACAGCTTCGCGCAGATTCTCAAGGCCTGGTCGCCCTTCCTGATCCTCACCGCCATGGTCACCGTCTGGACGCTGAAACCCTTCAAGGCGCTGTTCGCCCCGGGTGGCGCTCTGGATCACCTGGTGTTCATGCTGCCGATCCCGCATCTGGATCAGTTGGTGGTCAAGGTCGCCCCCATCGTCGCCAACCCGACGCCGATCGCTGCCGTATTCAAGCTCGATCCGATCTCGGCGACCGGCACTGCGATCTTTTTCTCCGCCGTCCTGTCGATGCTAGTTCTGAAGATCAATCTTAAAAATGGTCTGACCACTTTAAGGGAAACCTTCTACGAACTGCGCTGGCCCATCCTGTCCATCGGTATGGTGCTGGCATTCGCCTTCGTCACCAACTACTCCGGCATGTCGACTACCCTGGCCCTAGTGCTGGCGGGAACCGGTGCGGCCTTCCCGTTCTTCTCGCCGTTCCTCGGCTGGCTGGGCGTGTTCCTGACCGGCTCGGATACCTCGTCCAACGCACTGTTCGGCTCGCTGCAAGCCACCACGGCACATCAGATCGGTGTCAGCGACACCCTGCTGGTGGCGGCCAACACCAGCGGCGGCGTGACCGGCAAGATGATCTCACCGCAATCGATCGCCGTGGCCTGCGCCGCGACCGGCATGGTCGGCAAGGAATCCGACCTGTTCCGCTTCACGCTCAAGCACAGCCTGATCTTCGCCACCTTCGTCGGCCTGATCACCTTGGCGCAGGCTTACTGGCTGACCGGCATGCTGGTGCACTGAGGTACGAGCAGCTGCGCGTCGGCCCTGCGGCCACGCGCTGTTCAGAATCACTGAATGCAAACGCAGCGCCCTGACGGGGCGTGCTACACACCCAAAGCCCGCGACAGTGTCCGGGCTTTGTCGCTGCCGCAGCGACGCGCCAGCCCAGACACGGAATAGAACCCATGATCATTTCTGCCTCCACCGATTACCGCGCCGCTGCCCAGCGGCGCCTGCCGCCGTTTCTGTTCCACTACATCGATGGCGGCGCCTATGCCGAGTACACCCTCAAGCGCAACGTCGAAGACCTGGCGGGCATCGCCCTGCGCCAGCGCGTGCTGAAGAACATGGCCGAGCTGAGCCTGGAAACGAGGCTGTTCGGCGAGACCCTGTCGATGCCGGTGGCCCTGGCACCGGTCGGCCTGACCGGCATGTACGCGCGCCGCGGTGAAGTGCAGGCCGCCAAGGCAGCGGCGGACAAGGGCATTCCCTTTACCCTGTCGACCGTGTCGGTGTGCCCGATCGAAGAGGTGGCGCCCGCCATCAGCCGCCCCATGTGGTTCCAGCTGTATGTACTGAAAGACCGCGGATTCATGAAGAACGCCCTGGAGCGCGCCAAGGCCGCGGGCGTAACCACCCTGGTGTTCACCGTGGACATGCCCACGCCCGGTGCCCGCTACCGTGACGCCCACTCCGGCATGAGCGGGCCGAACGCTGCCATGCGCCGCATGCTGCAGGCTTTCACGCACCCGGCTTGGGCCTGGGACGTGGGCCTGATGGGCAAGCCTCACGACCTGGGCAACATCTCCACCTACCGCGGC
>JAAIGE0100542572.1_pt1 | contig 10415 bp, 9 predicted proteins | sample 6487951 | NCBI WGS metagenome assembly JAAIGE01 (sample SAMN13974128, study PRJNA590717) | phyllosphere metagenome | biome: tomato field; feature: multiple bacterial spot infested tomato fields; material: tomato leaves; isolation source: leaves from tomato fields | host: Solanum lycopersicum ... | reverse complement strand
CTTGGTGGTGTGGAAGCTCGATCGCCTCGGCCGGTCCCTGACCGAGATGATGCGGACGATCGACGAGCTGCGCACGCGTCAGGTCCACTTCCAGAGCCTGACCGAGCACTTCGACAGCGAGACGGCCCACGGCAGGTTCGCTCTGCAGATCCATGGCGCCATGGCGGAGTACTTCCTGGATCTGAACCGGGAGCGCACCCTCGAGGGGCTGAAGGCGGCGCTGGCTCGCGGGCGCAAGGGGGGCAGGAAGAAGAGCATGGGTGACGAGGACCTGGCTGTGGCCCGGGCCCTGCTCGATGCCAGGGATCTCTCCTGCAGCCAGATCGCAAAGCGCCTGGGGGTATCTCGCTCGACACTCTCTAGGTACTTCCCGCGCGCACGCGCGCGTGCGACTCTGGCGAATGCCGATCAAGCCTGAGAACCGCGGCTTCTACCTGATCGACTGGCCGCAGCTGAGCCAGGCGATCCGCTTCGGCCGGGCTCTCGGACGCTGCGAGAAGTGCGGCGTGCCCCACAAGACCGTGGTCTACCACCTGGGCGACGGGCGCTGGTGGGACGCCGAGAACCGGCGGTGGGTCGGTGGGAAGGTCACCGGGCCCGACATGGTGCATCTCCGGCGCACCTACATCGTCCTCGCGACGGCGCACCGGGACCATGACGAAGGCAACAGCAGCCCCAAGAACTTGGCCGCCTGGTGCCAGGCCTGCCACATAAGGCACGACGCCCCCGAGCATGCTCGGAGGCGTCGCATTACCTACCTGCTACGGAAGGCCCTCGGCGATCTCTTCCTTGGGCCTTATCGCGTGTGAAGCTCCGACCGGCGGCCCGGCGGGCGGAGCAGGTCGCGTACCAGCAGGTTTGTCTCCCTGGTCAGCTCGAGCAAGCTCTGGGTCTGGACCTGCAGGCGGGTGACGTCCTTCGAGAGCTCGTCGCGCGACTTGACCACCTCCCGGACCTGGGTTGCGAGGTCCTCACGGGCGCGCTGCCCCATGTCGAGGCGCTGCTCGAACCGGACGAGGATCTCGTCTTGGCTCTGGTTGTGGGTGACGATCCAGATCACGAACGGGGCGAGCAGGCCGACCAGTCCGACGATGCCAGAGAGCGCCCACCTCCGCGGAAGCGTCAGGTGGGGCTGCGTGTCGTTGTCCTCGGCCATCACTTCTTCGCCTTGATGGTGGAGGGCGGACGCTGGACAACGCCGGCCAGGAACTCCTTGGTCTGCTGCCAGGCGGTGACGCCGGCCACAGCACCGGCGGGCATCAGGGCCACGCCCAAGGCCGGCGCCAGGTTGACCAGGTGTGTGAGCGCCGTCGCGTCCTTGGTCACGACGACGTTGACCGAGGCGGCGACCATGCAGAGACCGTAACCCGCCGTGGTGGTCGCCACGGCCCACATGTTGGCCGGCCGGGCCCAGCGCTGGAAGCGGTCGCCGGCCTGGACCTCGGCACGCATGGTCAGACCGGTCTGTTCGACCCGAGCCTGCTCCACGATCGCCTGCAGGCGCAGGAGGCCGTCGCGGTTGTCGTTCTCGAGCTGCTGCAGCTTCGCGGCTGCGCCCTCCGGATCGGCGTTGATGGCCGCCTGGATCGCCTCGGGCGTCGGCTCCGCGCCCAAGGCGTTGCCGACGGAGGTCGCCACGGTGGTGACGATGCCGCCGACGGGGCCCCCGACGAGGGAGCCCAGGATCGGGGCGCCGAGCTTCAGCAGACTGCCGGCGAGGAAGCTCCAATCAACGTTCATGAGTTCGCCTCCGCGATCAGAGCGTTGGCCCGCTCTTGGTGGGCCTTGTGGATGCGGATGGCGACCACGACGACAGCGATGATGGCGGCACCCAGCAGGAAGAGCGCACCCCAGTTGACGTCCCCCGCCGCGACGGCGACGCCAGGAGCGGGGGCGGTGTAGGCGACCCCCTCGGCCGCGGTCTTCTTCTTATTCGAGGCATTGGCCTCGGCCAGCAGCTGCTCCTTGACCTGCACCTGGCTGGCGCCAGTCGCCTGGAGCGCCATCTTGAGGGCCGCGGCCTCGATGCGCGCGACGCGCGCCAGCCAGCCCTTGCCGAAGGTCTTGAAGGTCGAGAGCCCCTGGTAGAAGGCCCGACGCTTGGTCGAGATCTGCTTGATCCGGACGGTCACGGCACCAGAGGTGCCTGCCAGGAACGTCTTGGCCCGGGACACGCCGTTGTTGACGGCCGGGTCGAAGACGGCGAGGTCGAGACCCGCTGGCAGGGCGTCACAGCCGGCCGGCGCCCAGTACTTGCGGCGATAGATCTCCGTGGCCTGGGCCACGGTCAGGTTCTTGATGTCGACGCCTGGGTTCGCGTGGGCGGCGATGCCGTACTTGGTACCCAGCAGGGTCACGACACCGACCTTGCCCCCGGTCCAGTTGCCGGGGTCCTTGGCATTCGCGGTGTAGCCGCCCTCCTCCTTCAGGATCAGGGCGATGCAGGCATCAGCTGCGGACATCGGTTGCCTCCTGGGAGAAGGCAACCGCATGCTGCTCACGGATCTGCTTGATGATCCAGGTGCTCGCCGAAACCTTCCGCAACCTGGCAAGCTGCTCGAGCCTTGCCCGGTCTTCCGGAGTACCGTAGGCGATGATGCCAGAGCTGCGTTTCATTGCGCAGATCTGGTGATTGTAGGATCAAACTGCCCCTGACCTGTTATTAGTACCTAATAGCAGTCTCAGGGTAGGGGGATGCTGAGCTTGGACAGGATGGCGGCGACCGCCTCCACGCTCGTGGCCGCGTCGATCCCGACCGCGACCTCGACCCGCTGGAGCTCGATCTCCTTCAGCTTGTTCGCCTCGGCGTCGATCATCTGCACGAGGATCTCGGTGGTGACGGGCTGGCCGTAAGACGCGCGGATCTGCGCCTCGCGGGCGATGAAGGGCGACACGTAGGTCGAGCCGGGGATCAGCATCAGCCGCGCCTCTGCCGCCTTGACGGCATCCATGGCCCGCTGGGTGTCGGGGCGCTGGTCCTTGAGGGCGATCGCGATGAAGTGGGCCATCGCTGCCTGGCGGGCCTTCTCGCGGTAGCGCTCCAGGGGCGGGATCAGGTCGTGGACGGTCTCGGTCACGGCGTGGCCTCGGGGACGGGGAGGGCGGTTGGGGTGACGGTGAGGCGGGTCTCGAACCGCCGAAAAGGGAAGGCCTCGAAGCTGATGGCGTACTCTCCGGGTAGGCCGACGCGGAGCTTCAGGTCGCCACCGTCATGGGTGATCGTCGCATCGGTCGAGGGGCCGGTAATCCGCACGTCTGTTGCCGGAACGCCGGGGAGGGTGGCGACCTCCAGCACCGCCACCGTGTCCTGGACCAGCGCCCCCGGCCAGGGATCGCGCGAGTTGATCGCCACGACGTCGTCGTTCTCGTCCAGCTCGAAGTAGCCTGTGTGTCCGTCGAGCGGAACGAAGTAGTAGCGCTGGCCCGTCGCCTCGAGTTGAGCAGCGTAGTCGACCTCGTTGAGGACCTGCATCGAGCTTGTAATACGACCAACGCCCGGGGCTGCTTTCTCATAGACGACAAACAGCCCCGGCATTTCAGACCCCTTTTCCAACTGCTCGAACGCGAACAATCCCGTCTAAAAGTGGTGCGCCCGGGCCGAAATTGTAGAGGACCCAGTCAATGCGATAGTTGCCACCACCCAGGTCGTAGCAGTCAATCTGGAAGCATTCCTGCCGCTCCAGCGTCGTGACGGTGCCGCCACTGCCACCAGACGCGGGCCGCGTGTAGACCTGATTGAAGAAGAACGGCGTGATGATCTGCCCATCCGTCTGCTGGTAGTTGGCAAAGATCATCGGCATCGACCCGAACAGCCGCGACGGGGTGAAGGAGCCGGACTTGGCCACGGACTGACCGGCGAGCCCGGAGACGGTGGCCTGAAACACCTCGGCCTGGGCCGAGAGGTAGGCGGAGGAGAAGACCACACCGGGACCGAAGTCGTTGCTGTCCATCCAACTGGTCGCGTGGACCCGCATCAGGTCGACGCGCATGCCGCCGCCGTCGATCGGGGTGTTGAAGTCGATGCGCATGCCCATGGCTACAGCACGCCCTTGCGGAAGAGGATGTAGTTGACCCCGATGAGCGCCTGCGGGGTGATCCCGTCGACGGCGACCGCCTGGGCGCCGACGGTCACGGCCAGCGAACTGGTCGAGAGGCCGATGTTGTTGACGAGCCAGTGCCGGAAGCCGCGCCCACCCACGATGCGCTCGAAGGCCGGGATCGTCTGCTTGTTGCCGGCGAAGACGAGAGCGAGCTTCACGTCGGGCACCACGGGGTAGGGGCCGAAGGAGACCGACCCGCTCCAGGGCCCGTAATTGGCGCCGCCCGCGCCGGCCGTGAGGGTCATGAAGCCGTGCGCGAGGATCTGGCCCTGCTTGACCGAGATGTCGAGCAGGAGATCCTTGACGTTCGCGGTCTGCACCTCGACGCCGGGCTTCGAGACGCGGATGCCGGACGAGGAGAGAAGGACACGGCCGGGCATTACTGGTTCACCGGGAAGTTGAGGGCGAGGTAGCGGAAGCCCGGATCGTTGCCGCCGGGGTCAATGCCTTGGCGGCGCACGACCTGAAATTGGTTATCCGACAGGTAGGCGATCCCGTAGCGCGTCCACTCGTAGCGCCGGGTGTCGAACCCGCTCTGCACGGTGTACCCGATCCCCGTGCCGTAGTTGTAGGATTGCCCGACCTGTTCTTCGAGCAGCACGTAGGGGCGGTAGCCGACCCACGGCAGGGTGACGACATCCCCGAGCGCGGCGGAGCCCGAGGCGATGACGTTGACGATGTTGCCCCACTCCGAGGAGAACAGGAGGTTGTTGGTGTCCCACGGCGAGGTGTTCTCGACCGCCACCCCCGGCTTGCTGATGAACAAGCCGAGGGGACCGTGGGGGTGCTGTCCGAGGAGAAGGCGGGCCATCGTCGTCAGTCCGAGATCAGGAGGCGACCGTTGGTCAGGTCGAAGTAGGTCTTGGAGTTGGGGCTGCGGATGACGCCCGCGGTAAGATCGCCCACATTTCCAGAGATCGCCGAGAGGTATCCGACGTTCATGCGGTCGGCCGTGATCGATGAGGCCCGGATGCCCGCGCCGTCGATGACGGTCCACCCGCCGGGGCTCCACTGCGAATACTGCGTCTGGTTCTCCATGGCCGGGCCGAAATAAGGGCAGGCCCAGAAGGTGTAGGGGTTCCAACCCCCGTCGAAGGTCATGCGGAAGGTCACGGACGCGGAGGCGGCGTTGGCCGGCGCATTGACGAACAGGCCGGAACGCGGCCACGCCGAGAGCTGATAGGCGGCGCCCCAGTTGTCGATCACATTACCCTCAGCGTTCCCAAGCCACTCGTTGTTAGGGCCCCAGAAGGTGACGATGATGTGCCCCTTGCAGCGATGGGCGGAGATGTAGACCGTGGCCTCGTAGCGTTGCCCGCCGGTTACGGGAAAGCGATCCACAACCCCCGTGTCGGAGGGCCCGCCGGCATAGATGTCGGCGATGGCGCCGGCCTGGGGCGCGTTCACCCAACTCAGCCGCAGGGAACGCGTCGCCGGGGACGGGTTGTAGGCGGGACTGCCGTTGATCCCGTACCACTCCAGCACGCCGGCCGGGTTGCCGGCGTTCTGCGCCATGCCGTAGCAGGCCGAGGAGCCGACGGCCCCCGACATGAAGTCGGAGTTCCAGAGCATGTTCTTGCCGCCGGTCCCGACCGCGAGGTGCTGCGCCTGGATCTGACCCGCAGCGATCTTGTCGGCGCCGATCGTGCTGGCGGCGATGTGCTTGCCCTCGATCGTCGTGCCGGCGATGTGGACGCCAGTGATCGTGCCGCCGATGATCTTGTCGCCCGAGATCGAGGCACCGGAGATGTGCCGGGCCTGGATCGCGTTGGCGGCGATCTGGTCGGCGAAGATCGAGCCCGTGGTGATGCGGGTGCCGTCGATGATCGTGCCGCCGACCAGCACAGAGATACCGGTGTAGTTGGACACCGTGGCGATCAGCACCACTTCCGGGTCGTTGTAGATCGCGTCCCAGTTATCCTGGGCAAAGCCGAAGTTGGCCGCGCGCGGGTCGAACCAGACATACCAGTATGCCGAGTTCATCGCGACGCGCCCGCCGGGGATAGCCTTGGCCTGCGGGTATCCGTTGGCGTCTTGGTAGAGAACGTGCCCGGCCGTCCAAATAAAATAGCCGGTCAGATTGTTGTTTCCGTCGCGCTCGGCCTGGAAGGAGACGCCGGCGAGTTGCACGTTGCGCGAGGAGATCTTCAGGCTGCGCGCCTCGATCGAGTTGGCGGCGATGGCACCCCCGCTGATCCGCGTGGTGTCGGTGGCCGAGACCCAATTCGACAGCCGGTTGTCGCCAACGATGATGCTGGCGGCCGAGAGGCCGTCCGTGGCGATGATGCGGGCGCGAAGCTGGTCGGCGTTGAGCCGGTCCACGGTGATCGAACCCGCCCCGATCTGGTCGGCCGTGATCGTGCCGGCCGTGATACGGTTGGCGTGCAGAGACCCGGTGAAGATGTTGCCGCCGTCGATGACGGTCGTGCTCGGGGCGACGTAGGGGCTGACCGTCGTCTGCCCGGCCTTGGCCGCCGCCATCAGGAAGCCCGACACGAAGATGTAGGGCCCATCCCCCGAGATCGTGTGGGCCATGAAGTAGATCTGGGCGCGGGTCGCGCCAGCGGGGCAGACCGCGAACATCCCGGCGCGCGGGTAGTCTCGGGCGCTGCCGCCGACCCCGCCTCCGACCGTTACGTTCTGTTGCGAGTTGCCCTTCCACGTCCCGGTATCGTCGACCCAATCCACGTAGATCCGCCCGAGGCAGCGGTGCAGCGAGAAGAACGCGGAGAACTCGTAGGTCACGCCGGCCGTGGCGCGGTGGGAGATGGCGTTGCCGCTCGCGTCCAGCGACGTGAGGTACAGGCCGAAGGCTTGGGAGGCGTTCGTCTGGGCCAGCGGCTTGTTGTAGGTGACGAAGGCGGCCTTGAAGCCCGAGGGGCACCAGTCGGTGGACATCGTCACAGCCGACAGGGCGGAAAGGTCCATGCCGGTGCCGCCCCAGCCATCCCAGCGGCCCCAGCCCCGAAGACCTTGCGAGAGGTCGGGATTGAACGCCAGATTGACCCCGTTGAGGGCCAGCTTCGACGCGGTGATGGCGTCGGCCGCGATCTGGTCGGCCTTGATCGCTCCGGCCGCGATCTGCGCCGCGGTGATCGAACTCGCCACGAGGCGGTCGGCGTCGATGGAGCCCGCCGTCATGTGGCTCGTGACCACGGCGCCCGCTTTGATGTTGCGGGTCACGATGGCGTCGGCCGCGATCTCACTGGCCGTGATGCTGTCGGCGACGATCCGATTGGCACTGATCGTCCGGGTGATGATCCGGGTACCGTCGATGAAGGTGATGCCCGGCGCGACGTAGGGGCTGGTCTCGGTGGCGGTCGCCGTGGTCGCGGCGATCATCAGGGCCGAGACGAACAGGAAGGGGTCCGCCCCCGTCAGGGTCTCCATGCGGAAGAAGACGAAGAAGCCCACCGCGCCGGCCGGGGCCGTGACGATCAGCTTCGACTTCGGAAAGTCCGCGTAGGTGCCTCGGGCCGCCGGCCGATCCGTCACGGTCGACCCGTTGACATACGCGATGACGGCGTTGGCGCTGTTGACGAACCCGACCCAGATCTGACCCGTGCAACGGTGTGCGCTGAGGCAGGCCGAGAACTCCAGAACGTTCCCCGCCGTGCAGGGGTAGTTGGTCACGTTCCCAGCGAGGTCCACCGGCCGGTTCGTCAGGTCGTAGTAGGTTCCGACGGTCCCGGAGACCGGGGTCGTGGCGGCGATGTAGATCGCCCTGTGCCCTGCCGGGGCGTAGACGGTGGCGTTGCCGGGGTCGGCGTCGGGTCCGCCCACACCGGAAGCGCCGGGCATCGTGCCGGCCGCGAACCAACCTCGCGTGCCCTGCGACGCATCCGGGTTGTAGGCCATGTTGGCCGAGACCACGGAGAGTTTGGAGGTGGTGACGGACCCGGCCACGAGCTTGTCGGTCGTGATCGCCCCGTTCTCGATGAGCGTCGTGCCCACGGCGCGGCGGAACGCCAGCGCGTCGACTGCAAGGTAGCGGATGGTGCTGTCCGAGGCGTTGAACAGGCCGATCCGCGCGAAGCGGGCATTCGTGGGGGCTGTGACGGAAGCGGCCCGGCGGGTCCAGACGCCGTTCACCGGCAGACTGGACAGGACGTTGGCCTCCGACAGGTAGGTGTCGTTGCCGTCGTACCAGAACACCACGGCGTAGAAGCCGCCCGCCGTCGTCCCCGCCATTGAGGCGAGGTACATCGACAGCTCGTAGACGGCCCCCGCCTCGATCACGGCCCGCGTGGAGATGGTCGCCACAGAGGACGCGCTGTCGGTCGTGGTCTTGCTCAGGAGGAGGCAGGTCTTGCCGCTGTAGGTGCTGTCCGCGAACGCGGTGTAGGTGCTGCCCGTCGTGGTCGGCACCAGTGCGCCCCAGCCCACCGGCACCCCGTTGGCCACCTCCTCGAAGTCGCCGTTCGGGATGAGGTTGGCCGCCATCGAGCCGATGGAGAGCCTGGACGCGGTGACGGCGCCGGCAGCGAGGTTGTTGGTCTGCACTGCCCCGGCGGCGAGCAGCGGCGTGGTGATCGACCCGTCGGTGATCTGGGTCGAGGTGATCTTGGTGGTGAGCTTCGCGGCCTCGATCCCGGCGATCTGCTCGTTCGTGAGCCGCCCGTTGACGGTGCCGAGGATCTGGGCGAGCCCCATCGTGGCCTGGGTCAACTGCCCGGCGACCTTAGCACCGTCGAGTTCGGCAATCTGATCCGAGCGCAGTCCGGTGATCTGGTTCTGGTCGAAGGCGTCGACGACGTACTTCGCCTGCGCCGCGTCCCAGCGGTAGAGCTTGCCGTCGCTCTCCAGCGTGACGAACTGCCCGACCTTCGTCGTCGGAAGGGCCGCCACCACGGTCGGCACCGCAATATTACTCGCCAGCTTGGTCGCGCCGATGATGTTGTCGGCGAGAGCTGCCGCCTGGATCTGCGGCGCCGTCGCCGTGCCTGCTCGGACATAGCCGGCCGCTGGGATGCCAGAGGTGTTGACCGCGCGCAGCCAGTAGGTCCGGATGCCGTTCGTGGTCAGCGGGTCGAAGAAGAAGGACGAGCCGTAAGGGATGCGCCCGATCATCGGGGCGCCGGAGACCGGGCTCGCGTCGGTGAAGGTACCACCGGCCGCCCACACCTCGATGTAGTCGAGATCCTTGTCGGCCGGCGGGGTCAGGGTGATGAGCACGCGCTCGTAGCTCACATTGAGCTGCACGTCCGTCGGGTTGGCCGGCGGAGCCGTGTTGGCCGCCGCGGTGACGGTCGCGATCGGCGAGTAGTCCGAGGGGACGCCGGCCTTGGAGACCGAGCGCACCTTGGCGCCGATCGTGCTGCCCGGCAGGAAGCCACGCTCGGTCGCGGTGGTCGCGTCGACCTTGCGCACCGCCCACGAGCCGGAGCCGATCTGCCACGCGATCTCGTAGTGTGAGAGGTTGTCCGAGACGACGGCGGGCCAGGTCGCGGTGACGGTCGAGGTGACGGTGCCGTCGAGACCCTTCTCAGCCACCGTGGCAAGGGTCGGCTGCGCCGGCACGCTTGGCGGGAACGGATCGAACAGAAGGATCGAAGATTTGATCTGCTGCTCAGAGCTGATGTTCAGTCCAGCTGGGTCCTTACCGTAGCTATCGTATGCTGCAATTCGGACGTAGTAGACCGTCTCTGGTTCAACGGGAAGAGTGACGAGGGTCGACTTGTCATCGCTCTTCGGTTGGGTTGTCAGAGGATCGAAGCCGCTGCTCTTCTCGAGCCAAACGAGTGTACCAGTCCAATCTCCGGCCAGGGGTGCGTACTTGACGAAGACGGTCTCTGTGACGGCCTCGAGGGTGAACGGCACGATGGCGGGCGCCGGGTGGCTGACCACCAGGCTGACGGGGTCGGAGAAGTTGCCGGCCGTGTCGATCGAGCGAACACGTACGGTGAACTGGCGCAGCGGGGTGCCGCCGTTGTCCGTCTGGTTGGTGCTCAGAGGATACGAGAAGTTCAGGCTGCTCTGACTGACGCTGCGGATGACGGCACTGGCGCCGTTCAGAACCTCGACCAGGTAGCGATCGACAAGCGGATCAGGTGCAGCGTCCCACGCGAACCTCGGATCGACGGTTCGGAAAATCGGGGCTTCAGGCTCATCGAGCAGCCGCAGGTTGCTCGGCGGCAGGGCCTTCCGAAGAGTGCCGAGGCCAGCGACCGAAAACTGCACCGTTGCGGGCGCGCTTTCCGTCTTCCGGTCCGGCGTCAGGGTGACGATGGAGAAGAGATAGATGCCCGGGGCCGGCGACTGGACGGTCAGTGTGGGATCGGTCGGCTCGCCGATCGCCTCCATCCGCCCCCCGTT
>JAAIGE0100032676.1_pt1 | contig 10422 bp, 9 predicted proteins | sample 6487951 | NCBI WGS metagenome assembly JAAIGE01 (sample SAMN13974128, study PRJNA590717) | phyllosphere metagenome | biome: tomato field; feature: multiple bacterial spot infested tomato fields; material: tomato leaves; isolation source: leaves from tomato fields | host: Solanum lycopersicum ... | reverse complement strand
TCGGGCGAATTGGATCTTGAGGCACCCGATGGGGCATCGATGCAGCGCGTCGGCGACGCCGCGTTCGGCCCCGTCGACCGCATCGGTCAGCTGACCATGCGCAACCTCGACATCGCCGACTCGCGCGCCCGTCTGGAGCAGTACGCCGGACTCGGACTGGTCGGCGGAGCCACCGGCGAGCTCGTCGGCCGGGTCACCGCCGGAGAGTCCGCGGAGATCACGGGCGCGGTCGAGGGCTCGGTGTCCGAGGCCGAGGACTCGCTCTCGCACGCGGTCGACACGGCATCCGAGGGCGCGGCCTTCGACTCCGGCACCGACTGACACGGACCACGGTGGCGAAGGGGCGGATGCTGCGGCGTCCGCCCCTTCGCCGTCTCCACCGCGCCCTCGTTCCTGAGGCTGGACTGTGAGTCCGTCCGATTATCTTGCACAACAGTGTGCATGATAAGTACCATGGCGGAATGACAACCCGCGCACCCCGCCGCGACTCCGTCGAGAACCGCGCCGGCATCCTCGACGCCGCCCGATCGGCCCTCGCGATCGATCCGCGAGCGTCGATCGACGTCATCGCCCGCAGCGCCGGCCTCTCCCGCCGAACCCTCTACGGCCACTTCGTCGACCGCGACGCCCTGATCCGCGAGCTCATCTCGTCGGGCGCCCAGCGCTTCAACACCATCGCCGAGTCGGTGACCGACGCCGATCCGCGCATCGCCCTCGCCCGACTGGCCGCGCGGCTGTGGCGGGAGGCGTCGCACGTGCAGGTGGCTGCCGCCCTCGCCCTGGACGAGGCGCACGTCGAGCACACGGCCGCGGCCCTGGCGCCCCTGCGCCGCGCGGTCGCCGCGCTCGTGCGTCGAGGTCAGGACGACGGCAGCTTCCGCGCCGACCTCGCCGCGCCGACGATCGCGCGCCTCATCGAGGAGGTCGCCCGCACAGTGGTGGCGCGCACCGACGCCGCGAGCGCCGGCGCGGCCGACCTCGCTGTGCGCACCCTGCTGAGCATCGCCGGACTCTCGTGGCGCGAGGTCGACGAGCTCCTCGCCGCCCACCCCGAGCTGATCGCAGAGGAGCAGCGATGAGGATCTCGGTGCAGGAGGTGAGCAAGGGCCGGGGAGGGCAGGCCCTGCCGACCACGAGCCTCGAGTTCCACACGGGCGCGGTGCGCTTCGCTCTCGCCGAGACCGAGCAGCGTCCGACCGTGCTCGGCCTCATCGCGAGCGGACGGATGAAGCCGGAGACCGGTCGGGTGACGATCGACGACACCGTCGACAACCGGCGCCTGCGCCGCAGCATCGCCCTGGTCGACGCCCCGGACGTCAGCGATCCGCATCCGGACGTCGCCCTTTCCGGCGTCGTCGGCGAGGAGCTGATGTTCGCCGGCCTCGGGGCCACCCCGCTCCACGCCCGTCGATGGCTCACACAGCTCGGCTTCGCCGAACTGGCGGGCGTCCCCATCGGCAGCATCGATCCCGCCGCGCGGGTGCGCATCCTCTGCGAGTTGGCGGTGCTGCGGGAAGGGACCAGGGGGATCGTGCTCGTGTCGCCCGACCGCCACGGCGGCAGCCCCGACGGGTGGTGGCGCATCGCATCGGAGTTCGCCGACCGCGGGTACGCGATGCTCGTGATCGTGGGCGGGTCGGCCGCGGTCGCGCTGGAGCGGATGCAGGAACTCGACGCCGTCAACGCATCGGGCCCCGTCGAACCCCTCGCCCTCCCCTCAGATCCCACAGACCCCACCACCTCCCCCCGGAACGGAGCCGAAGAATGAAGGTTCCCGCCATGATCGCCGCGGAGCTGCGACGGCTGACCGCGAGCAGGATGGGCGTCATCGCCCTGATCGCCCTCGTCTGCGTGCCCATCCTGTATGGAGGGCTCTATCTCTGGGCGAACCAGGACCCCTACTCGAAGTTCCCCGACGTACCCGTGGCTCTCGTCGTCGACGACGCGGGCGCGACGGCACCGACCACCGGCTCGGAGCCCGCATCGACCGAGACCGTGAACTACGGCGAGGACGTCGCGGACAATCTCATCGAGGGCAATGCGTTCGACTGGCAGCGGATGTCGGCCGACGAGGCGGCGGAGGCGCTGCGCACCGGCGCCGTCGACTTCACCGTGACCATCCCGACGGACTTCTCCGCCGCGCTGACCTCGGCGGCGGGCGACACCCCCGAGCAGGCCCGCATCGACCTCGAGACGAACGACGCGAACAACTATCTGGCCTCGTCCATGGGCACGCAGGCGGTCGAGAAGATCCGCAGCTCCGTGGCGCAGATGGTCGGCAGCGAGGCTGCGGAGCGCCTGCTCGCAGGTCTCAGCGATGTACGCGACAGCCTCGTGACCGCCGTGGACGGAGCGGGCCAGCTGGCCGACGGCGCATCGACCGCCGCCACGGGCAGCGCGACCCTCGCCGATGGGACGTCGAGGCTCGCGTCGGGCACGGCCCAGCTCGCCGACGGCGCGAGCACCCTGGCGTCGGGCGCCCAGCAGGTGAGCGACGGCAACCGCCAGCTCGCCGACATCGCCGACACCGCGGGTTCCGTCGTGCAGCAGGCGACGGATGCGCTGCCCCAGGTGCGCTCCGACATCGCCCACGAGCTCGCCGACCGCGGCTTGTCGCAGAGTGACATCGATACGGTGCTCTCCCGGCTCGACCCTCTCGGAGAGCGGCTGGAGCAGGGCAACACCACCGTCCAGAGCGCGGTGAGCAAGGTCGATCAGCTCGCAGCCGGCGCCGCGTCCGTCGCATCCGGCGCGGCCCAGCTCTCCTCCGGAGCCGCCACGGTCGCGGACGGAGCGTCGGCGGCGAACGACGGCGCCGCCCGCCTGCGCGACGGACTGGGCACGCTCGCGTCGGGCACGGCCGAGCTGCGCGACGGCCTGGCCGACGGAGTCGACGCGATCCCGGCTTCCACGCCCGAGCTGCGCTCTCTGCAGGCCGACACCATCGCCGACCCGGTCGCCGTCTCCAGCGACAAGGTCGCATCCGCCGAGGACTACGGCGCGGGACTCGCTCCGTTCTTCGCCGCGCTCTCCGCGTGGATCGGCATCTATGCGCTGTTCCTCATCGTGAAGCCGATCTCCCGCCGTGCGGTCACCGCGCTGCACTCCCCCCTCCGGGTGACACTGGCCGGCTGGGTGACGCCGGCGATGCTCGGGGCCCTGCAGATGGTCGGACTCATGGGGATCCTCGCGATCGCCCTGGGGTTCACCTTCGACAACCCGATCGGCACGCTGGGCGTCATGATCGTGGCGTCGGCGACGTTCGCGGCGATCATCCTCGCGCTCAACGTGTGGCTGGGATCGGTCGGGCAGTTCCTCGGCCTGGTGCTGATGGTTCTGCAGCTCGTGACCGCCGGCGGCACCTTCCCCTGGCAGACGCTGCCCGCACCGCTCGCCGCCCTGCACCACGTGCTCCCCCTCGGATACGTCGTCGATGCGATGCGTCAGCTCATGTACGGGGGTGACCTCTCCCGAGCGGCGACGGATCTGGCGGTGCTCGGCCTCTGGCTGGCGGGAGCGCTCACCCTCGCGGCGATCGGCGTGACGCGCATGACCCACCGGCGCACGCTGCGCGATCTGCAGCCGAGTCTGATCGGATGACGCGCGAGCGGAGCCGTTCGCGGCCCCGCTCCGCCCCGGCAGTGGATAGGATGCCGGGAGTGCAGTCGTGACACGCGCTCCGGGACTCTCTGGGACTGAGTCCCCGTGTGTGACGCTCGGGGAGAGTTCTCAATGATGACAACCGGTTCTATCGACGCCGTCGAGCCTGCGCGCCGGCGGATCGGCACACGCATCGGCCGCATCGCCTTCGTGGTGACGGCCGCGATCATCGTCGTCGCGGTGGCGGCGGCCTTCTTCGTCACCTGGACGATCCAGCGCTCCTTCCCGCAGACCGAGGGCACGATGCGGCTCGACGGCCTCGGGTCCGACGTGACGGTGCAGCGCGACGTCGCCGGCGTCCCGACGATCACGGCCGACACGACCGACGACCTCTTCTTCGCGCAGGGGTTCGTGCATGCGCAGGACCGCTTCTTCGAGATGGACTTCCGCCGCCACGTCACGGCGGGTCGCGTGGCCGAGATGTTCGGCGCCTCGCAGGCCGGGACGGACGCCTTCCTCCGCACCCTCGGGTGGCGCACGGTCGCCGAGGCCGAGGTCGAGGCGATGGACGACACCACCCTCGGCTACTACGAGGCGTACGCCGCGGGTGTCAACGCCTACCTGTCGTCACGCTCCGGCGCTGAGCTGTCCCTCGAGTACGCCGTGCTCGGCGTTCAGAACCCCGACTACGCCCCGGAGCCCTGGGAGCCGGCGGACTCCGTGGCGTGGCTGAAGGCGATGGCCTGGGACCTCCGCGGCAACATCGAGGACGAGAGCGAGCGCGCGCTGCTCGCCTCGCAGCTCGCCGACGCGACCGACTCCGAGCCGACTCTGGAGCAGCTGTACCCGCCCTACCCGTTCGACGAGAACCCGGTGATCGTCCCGCAGATCTCGACGGTGCCCGCAGTGCCGACGGATGCCGAGCCGGCGGCGTTCTCGTCCGATGCCAGCGACGCAGAGGTCGAGCACGCGGTGACGACCATCGAATGGGACGAGGCGTCGGGTGTCGTCGAGGCCGCGAGCCTGCTGATCGGCGACCTCGGCGAGGGCATCGGCTCGAACTCCTGGGTCGTCTCCGGCGACCTGACCGAGACGGGGATGCCCCTGCTGGCGAACGATCCGCACCTCGGAGCGTCCCTTCCGTCGGTCTGGTACCAGGTGCAGCTGCGCTGCTCGGCGGTGACGGACGACTGCCCGTTCGACGTCGGCGGCTTCTCGTTCTCCGGACTCCCCGGCATCGTGATCGGGCACAATCAGCAGGTCGCGTGGGGATTCACGAACCTCACGACCGACGTGACCGACCTCTACATCGAGCGGATCGAAGGCGATCAGTACTGGCGTGACGGCGCGCTCGTCCCCCTCGAAGAGCGCACCGAGACCATCACGGTCGCCGGCGGAGACGACATCGAGCTCACGATCCGCTCGACCGTGAACGGCCCGATCATCTCGGGGCTCGTCGACGATTTCACCGCCATCGCAGACGGACCCGAAGCCGGCCTCGCCGCGGGCGGCGCGACGGCCCCCGCCCCCGGCGGCGAGAATGCGGAGTACGCGGTGAGCCTGCGGTGGACGGCCCTCGACCCCGGCACCACGGCGACGGCCGTGTTCGCCCTGTCGACCGCATCCGACTTCGAGGACTTCCGCACGGCGGCCTCGCTGTTCGACGTCCCGGCGCAGAATCTCATCTACGCCGACGTGGAGGGGAACATCGGCTACCAGACACCCGGCCGTCTTCCCGTGCGCGGAGCGGGAGACGGCTGGATGCCGCAGCCCGGCTGGGACAGCAGCTACGACTGGACGGGGTACATCCCGTTCGAGGAGCTGCCCGTCTCGTACAACCCCGCGTCCGGCTACATCGTGACCGCCAACAACGCGATCGTCACAGACGACTACCGGTACTTCCTCTCCCGGGACTGGGACTACGGGTACCGCGCCGCGCGGATCGCGCACCTCATCGAGCGTCGATCGGCCGAGGCTCCGCTGACCGCCGACGACATGCGGGCCATCCAGATGGACAGCGAGATGTGGATCGGCAAGAGGCTCGCGACCGCGATGGGCGAGGTCGCCGTGGACGGCGCGGACGTCGCCGAGGCGGTCGACCTTCTCCGCGACTGGGATGCCCAGAACCGGCCCGAGTCGGCGGCCGCCGCGTACGCGAACGTGCTGTGGTCGAATCTCGTGCAGAACCTGTTCGTCGAGCGGGATCAGCCGTTGCCCGCCGACGGCCAGGGGCGGCTGTTCACCGTGGTCGGCGACCTGCTCGACGATCCCGCCGACCCGCTGTGGACGAACGCGTCGATCGACGTCGCCGGGCGCGACGAGATGCTGGCTCTCTCGGCCGAGGAGGCGTTCGACGAGCTGTCGGCGATCCAGGGCGACAACCCCGCCGCCTGGAGGTGGGGCGACCTGCACGCGATCACGCTCACGAGCGACACCCTCGGCTCGTCGGGCATCGCCCCCGTGGAGATGCTGTTCAACCGCGGGCCGTACCCCGTGGGCGGCGGCGCGTCGGTCGTGAACGCCACCGGATGGCAGCTCGGATCGTCGTACGCGACGACCACCGTGCCGTCGATGCGGATGGTCGTGGACCTGTCGGACTTCGACGCGTCGACCTGGATCCACCTGACCGGCGCATCGGGTCACGCGTTCCATGAGAACTACACGGATCAGACGGCCGACTGGGCGTCGGGCGTGCAGCGACCGTGGGCATGGTCGGAGAAGGCGGTGGATGCCGCGACCGCGCACACGCTCGTGCTCACACCGCAGGACTGAGCGCGGCGGCCCGACGGGCGATGAGCCAGATCCCGAGGGCGGCGACCAGGAAGATCCCCGCGAGCATCGCCCACCCGGCGAAGCCGAACGTGATGGCGGTCGCGTTCACCACGATCGGCGACGCGAGCGCACCGAGCGAGAACCCCATGCCGAAGACGCCCTGGTAGGCACCGGCGCGCACCTGGTCGGCGAGCTCGAAGCTCAGGCCCCACGCGCCCGCCTGGGAGAGGATCTCGGCGAAGGTGTGAGCCACCATCGCGAGCACGAGCACGCCGATCGCGGCCCATGCCGGCAGCCCCGCAGCGAGGGCGTACACGAGGCAGGCCGTGACCATGAGCCATCCCGCGATCATGGTGACGCGGCCGGCCACGCGCAGGTCGTGGGTCCCCCGCGACGCCCTCACCTGGAAGAGCACCACGAGAGTGGTGTTCACGATCAGCAGGACCGCGACGGTGACCTCGGGAGCGTCCGTGTGCTCGGTGATCCACAGGGGCACGCCGAGCTCGGCGACGCCGAACTGCATGCCGAAGACGGCGGAGAGCACGGTGAGCAGCAGATAGCGGGGGTCTCGCCAGGGCGACCGTCGGTTCCAGTCCTTGCGCTCGGCGAGTGCGCGAGCCGCGGCGTCGGTGTCGATGGACCCCGTCTCGGTGCGCAGGTCGCGCGTGCGCGCCCGCGCCGGCGCGTCGACGGCAGAGGTGAGCCGCAGCAACGGGAGCGAGCCGAGGGCGCAGAGGATGCCGGCGCCGGCGATGACGCTGCGATAGGCCTCGGCGGTGCCGAGAGCCAGGGCGATGGCCGCGAATCCCGAGCCGGCCGCGATCGACAGGTTGGTGACGGTCCGCAGCACGGCGCGGGCGTGCACGCGTCGCTCCGGGGCGAAGCCGCGCGCGATGATGGCGGACCGGGCGGAGTGACCGATCGAGTCGAAGAAGCCACCAAGGCTCGCCAGCACGAGAGCCGAGACGAAGTCGCCCGCGAACGCGTACGCGGCCAGCAGGAGCCCCCCGGAGAGCTCGAAGGCGAACGCGAGGCGTCGGGCGCTCCACCGATCGGCGAGCCAACCGCCGAGGAAGGAGGCGACGACGCCGCAGCCGCTCGACACCGCGAGGACGATCGCCGCCTGCGCGGGAGAGAGCCCGATGATCAGGGTGAAGAACAGCACCGTGACCGCGAGGAACACCCCGCGACCGACTCGGGACACGGCGGTGGCGGTGACGAGGGCACGCAGCACGGGATCGTCGAGCCCGGCGGCGAGTCGACGCAGCAGAGAAGGGCGCGCCGTGCGGGCGGCCCTGGCTTCGTCCACACCCGCCTCGATCTGCTCGGGATCGGGATGGGGCGAAGTCACCCTTCATCCTTTCACGGTCCTCGCGCACACCGCGGCTCGGATACCGTGGAGGTGTGGTCTCCAGTTATCTCGCCCCGAAGGGCACCCCGGTCACACTGCTCGAGTTCGAGCACGCGGGGGCCACGCTCGTAGCCGAGACCTTCGGGGAGGGACCGCACACGATCCTGCTTCTGCACGGCATCGGCATGGGGCGCAGCGTCTACCTCGATGTCGTGCAACGGCTGGAGGGACGCATCATCGCCCTCGACCTCCCCGGCTTCGGCGAGGCACCCGAGCCCAGCCGCACGCTCACCATGGAGCGGCACGCCGACCTCGTCGCCGCGTACCTCCGACACATCGACGCGGGTCCGGTGGTCGTTCTCGGCCACTCGATGGGGAGCCAGATCGCGGCCGAGCTCGCGGCTCGGCATCCGCTGCTCGTCGAGGGGGTGATCCTGGCCGGTCCGACCGTGAACAAGGCGGCCCGCAACCTCGCCGCGCAGGCGAGCTATCTGCTCACCGACCTCGTCGGAGAACGCCCCCTCGTCATCTGCCGCGGTGCCCGTGAGTACCTGCGCGGGGGGCCGCACCTCATCCGCAAGATCAGGGCGACCATCGCCCACCAGCCCGAGAAGGCGTTCGCGCGCATCCGACAGCCCGTTCTCGTGCTGCGCGGCGAGGACGATCCGCTCGCGCCCATGAGCTGGTGCCGGGAGATCATCGACGAGATCCCCGGCGCCCAGCTCGAGGTCATCCCCGATCACGGCCACGGAACGCTCATCAGCGACTCCGAACCCGCCGCCCGGATCATCCAGGCGTTCGTCGACGGCCTCTGAATCGAGGCGCGGGTCCGAGCGCGGTCAGCCCGCGGCCGGCGGGGTCTGCTTCGACTCGGCGAGCTCGTCGACGACGAGGCTGCGCTCGTCCGTCGTGCCGTTACGGTAGGCCTGGCGCCCGACGATGTGCGCCGAGAGCGGCGCCGTGGCGAACTGCATGAGCACGATGGGCGCGACGAGGGCGAGCCCCACGAGGATCCCTCCCACGGTGCGCATCGACAGGGCGATGGCGAGGCAGATCAGCACGAGTCCGAGCACCTGCGGCTTCGTGGCGGCGTGCAGCCGGGAGGGGACGTCGCGGAAGCGCAGGAGCCCGACGGCCGCCGAGAGGCAGAGGACGGCGCCGAGCAGGATGAGGACGAGGACCGCGACATCGATCACGGAGTCCGGTATGGCGAGACCGAAGACGTTCATGGGGTCGTGTTGTCCCTTCTCGCGACGAACCGGGCGACGGAGATGGATCCGAAGACGCCGACCGCGGCGATGATGAGCATCACGGGGATCGTGCGCGTGTGTCCGTTGATCGCCATCTCGGCACCGATCACGCACATCACCTCGGTGAGGAGCACGTCGGAGGCGACCGCGCGGTCGAGGATCGAGGGTCCGCGCACGATGCGGACGATCGTCAGGATCGCGGCGATGCCGAACACGATCAGGATCGCCATGAGGAGCACGTTCATCGCGCACCGCCCTTCGTCGCGACGCGGGCGGACTCCGCCTCGGCCCGCTGATCGGCCTTCAGTGCACGGTACTGCGCGGGTGCCCCGAGCGCACGCACGACCCGTCGTTCCCACCGGAGGACGTTGGCACGCTGCGCCTCGACGTCGTCCATGTCACGCACACCGATCACGTGGAGGTAGAGGATCTGGCGATCGCGGTCGGCCTCGACGATGAGCGAGCCGGGGATGAGAGACGACACCACCGAGACATGGGTCATGACGAGGTCATCGCCGTACTTCAGCGGCACGGCGATGATGGCGGCCCCGGGCTGACGCCGGAAGTCGAACACCTGCGCGGTGACCGAGATCGCGCCGCGCAGCATCGCGAAGAGGAACTGGATCACGAAGAGGAAGGCGAACCACACGTTGATCCGGCCGGACAGCTCGACGGTGGGGAGGCGGAAGACGCGCGTGACGAAGACGGCCACGACGAGGCCCGAGAGGAAGGCCAGCACGGTGAACTGACCCCATAGCAGCATCCACAGCACGATGAGCCACGCGAGGAAGGGCAGCTGCAGCCCGACGTCGCGCCAGAAGTGGCGTGCGGTGCGCGCGGTCATCCCTCCACCTCGTCTTCCAGCTGCACAAGGTTGACCGGCTCGAGAAGGCCCGCGCCGATGCGGTCGCAGAGGGCGTAGAGCGGTCCGGCGAAGACGGTGAGAGCGACCGTGACTGCGACCATACCCGCTGTCGCGAGGGTCATGATCGGCGGGATGCGCCGACGCTCCTGCTGCTCGTCGGCCGCGGGCGCGTTGCCGAGGTACGAGATGCGCCCCTCGGTCTCCGTGGAGTCCTCCTCTTCGCGCCAGAACGCCAGGTTCCAGGCCCGCATGAGCGCATAGAGGGTGAGGAGCGAGGTCACGATGCCACCGACGATGAGCACGATCATGAGGGGCGTGCCCACCGACGCGGCGGCCTCGAACAGGGCGAACTTGCCGATGAAGCCGGAGAACGGCGGGAGCCCGCCGAGGTTGATCGCCGGGATGAAGTAGAGCACGGCGATGACCGGGGCCACCTTGAGCAAGCCCTTCACCCTGAGGATGGACGTGCTCCCGGCTCGGCGCTCGATGAGGCCCACCGCGAGGAACAGGGTCGTCTGCACGACGATGTGGTGGACGATGTAGTACACCGTCGCGCCGATCGCCGCGGGGGTGGCGATCGCGAG
>JAAIGE0100126498.1_pt1 | contig 10425 bp, 9 predicted proteins | sample 6487951 | NCBI WGS metagenome assembly JAAIGE01 (sample SAMN13974128, study PRJNA590717) | phyllosphere metagenome | biome: tomato field; feature: multiple bacterial spot infested tomato fields; material: tomato leaves; isolation source: leaves from tomato fields | host: Solanum lycopersicum ... | reverse complement strand
TTCACCGGGATGTTCATCCACAGGTTGAACGGCTGCGGCACTTCGCGGGCGCGCAGGCCGATGGCCTGCAGGGCCAGGCGCATGTTGTCGGCGCAGCTGTCGTGGTAACCCTCGACACCGAGGTTGGTGTAGCGATGCAGGTCGCAGGCAGCGATCAGGGTGTCGTGTACGCCAGGCGAGGTATCGGTGAGCAGTTTGCCGATGGCGCGACGGCGGTTGCTGAACAGCTCGTCGCCCGGCTTGGGAATGACCCGGTCGATGTGGGCACGGGCGTGCTCCATGGACAGGAACTCGCTCAGGTCTTCGGCATTGAACAGCCAGGTGTCGCACACCTGGGTGCCGTGAGTGTTGACGATGCGGATCACCTCGCCCGCTTTCAGGCGCACGGCGCGGCCGCAGCGGGCCGGCACGGTATAGGTCTTGCCGAGCTCCGGCGTACCGTCAGCCGACAGCGGCTCGGCGAGCGTGGCGTTGGTGCCCAGCGAGGCGCCGTTGTCGGGCTGGCAGCAGGCGGGGTAATCGTGGGCGTGGTTGGAATGGCTCATGGTAGCTCCTGGTTGGGCAAGTACGGGTCAGGCCTGATCGGCCAGTTGGACGAGGCTCCAGGCCAGCGCGCGGGCGCCGGCTTCGAGCTGGGAGGGTTCGGTGTATTCCCTGGGGTTGTGGCTGATGCCATCGCGGCTCGGTACAAACAGCATGCCGGTGGGGCAATGCGTGGCCAGGTACATGGCATCGTGAAAGGCTCCCGAGCGCAGGCTCAGGGACGCTTCGCCGGTGGACTCGACGGCGCGCTGAAGCACGTCGACGACGGCCGCATCGAAGGCCACGGGCGGGTGACTGAACAGCGGCTGCAGGTCGGCGGCATCAGGCAGGCAAGCGGGCAGTTCGGCGTCGAAGGCCGCCAGCACCGCGGGGTCGGCGTGGCGGAAGTCGATGGTGAAGGTCGCCTCGCCCGCCACGGTGTTGATCGAGTTGGGCAGCACCTGCCAGCGCCCGAAGGTCAGGCGCTTGTCGGCGCCGGCCAGGCGCTCGGCCAGGGCATCGATGGCCGGCAGGCAACCGGTGGCCAGCAGCAGTGCGTCCTGGCGCATGTTCATCGGTGTAGTGCCGGCGTGGGCCGACGCACCGTGGCAGCGCACCTGATACCAGCGCACGCCCTGAATCCCGGATACCACGCCCAGCGGCACAGCGGCACGCTCCAGTACCGGCCCCTGCTCGATGTGCAGCTCGACGAAGGCATGCGCCGCGATCCGTTCACGCAGCGGCAACTCGGCGAAACGCCGGGCATGGGCGTCCAGCGCCTCGGCGACGCTGACGCCGGCGGCATCACGGCTGTCGCGATAAGCGCTCATGCGCTGTGGCTCGACGAACGCGCTGGAGCCCATGGCGCCGGGGCTGAAGCGACTGCCCTCCTCGTTGGTCCAGACCACCAGTTCGATCGGCCGACGGGTGCGCAGGTCCAGCTCGTGCAGCGCCAGCAGGCACTCCAGCCCCGCCATCACGCCGTAGCAGCCATCCAGATGCCCGCCGCTGGGCTGGGTGTCGATATGGCTGCCGGTCATTACCGGTGGCAGGTCTTCCAGGCCATCGCGGCGGATGAACAGGTTGGCGCAGGCATCGGTCCACACCCGACAGCCGATGCGCCGCGCCTCGCCGATCAGCCAGGCACGCGCCGCGAAATCCTCGTCGGAAAGCGCCTGGCGGTTCATCCCACCAGTCGGCAGCGCGCCGAAACCGGCCAGGGTATCGAGCAGGCCGTGGAGCCGCTCGCCACGCACCGCCGCCATCACCTTTTCGGCCTTCATGGGCTGACCTCCTGACGCGGTGTGAGGCTGCGGTTGAACCAGGGTTTGAGGAATTGCTTGAGGCGGTCGGTAGCGGGCGCCTGGAACATCGTCGCCGGCTCGCCGGTCTCGACCACCTGCCCGGCCTCCATGAACACCACCTGGCTGGATATCTGCGCCGCGAAACTCATTTCGTGGGTGACCATCACCATGGTCATGCCATCGTTGGCCAGGCCGCGAATCACCTGCAGCACCTCTTCGACCAATTCCGGGTCGAGTGCCGAGGTCGGCTCATCGAGCAGCATCAAGCGCGGCTTGACCGCCAGCGCCCGGGCGATGCCGACGCGCTGCTGCTGGCCGCCGGACAGACGTGCCGGATAGGCGCCCAGCTTGGCAGCCAGGCCGACCCGCTGCAGCGCCGATTCGGCCAGGCTACGCGCCTCGCTACGATTCAGGTGCTTGCCCAGCAGCAACGGCGCCATCACATTTTCCAGCACGGTCATGTGCGGCCACAGGTTGAATTGCTGGAATACCATGGACAGTGGCCGACGCACCTCGGCGATGCTGGCCGCACTGTCCTGGTCGGCCGGGCGCCGGCCACTGCCGCTGTAGCCGAGCAGTTGACCGTCGATCCACACCTCGCCCTGGTCGTAGGCCTCGAGGAAGTTCATGCAGCGCAGGGCGGTGGTCTTGCCGGAGCCGGAAGGGCCGATGAGCGAGACGATCTCGCCGGCGTGCACACGCAGGTCGAAACCGCGCAGCACGGTGTTGGCGCCGTAGGACTTGCCCACGCCGCGCATTTCAAGAAGGGGACGATTGCTCATCAGGTCATCCTCGCTGGTAGCGGGTTGCGCGACGGCCAAGCGCGGCGGCGGCGAAGCCGACCAGCAGCGTCAGCAGCCAGTACGAAAGCACCAGCAGCACATAGGGCACGACGTAGGAAAAGGTGCTGGACACGATCTGCCCGGCGGTCATGGTCAGTTCCGGCACGGTGATGATCGAGGCCACCGCGCTTTCCTTGATGGTCAGGATCACCTGGTTGCCCAGAAGCGGCAGGGCGAACGCCAGGGCCTGGGGCGCCTGGATGTGCCAGAACGTCTCCAGGCCGCTGAGGCCGTGTACCCGCGCCGCCTCCAGCTGCCCCGCAGGTACGCTGGCCCAGGCCGAGCGCAGCAGCTCGGCGAAATACGCTGCGCTGTACAGGCACAGGGCGAGAATGCTCGCCTCAATGGCGTCCAGGGTCAGCCCCAACACCGGCAGGCCGAAGTAGATCAGCAGCAGCTGCGCCAGGAATGGCGTGCCCCGTATCAGCCAGACGTAGAGCCGGTAGAGGCCGATGAAACCAGGCACTGCCAGACGCAGCGCATTGAGGGCGAAGCCCAGCAGCAGGCCCAGCGCCGCACCTGCAAAGCTGATGCCCAGGGTGACGAGCAGCGCCTGGCCGAAATCGGGAAGGTAGTTCATCCAGTTCTCCATCAGCTGCGTGCCTGCCAGCGCCGCTCCAGCTGCCGCCCGAGCAGGGCCAGCAGGCTGGTCAGCGCCAGGTAGAACAGCGCCGCGACCAGGTAAACCTCCAGCGGCCGGTAGGTCTGCGAGACCAGTTGCTGGCTGACCCGCATCAGGTCGGTGATGGAAATCACCGAGACCACGGCCGACACCTTGATCACGTCGATCAGCTCGGAAATCAGCGCGGGCAGCGTCAGGCGTACCACCTGCGGCAACTGGATATGCAGCAGCGTCTGCCAGCGGCCGATGCTGAACACCGCCGCAGCCTCCAGTTGCCCGGCGGCAATGGCGGCGAAACCGCTGCGCAGGATCTGCGATTGATAGGCCGCGGTATTCAGGGCCAATGCCAGGGCTGCCGCCACCAGCGCCGGAACGTCCATGCCCAGCCCGGCCGGCAGGTAGAAGAGCAACAGCAGTTGCGCCAGCATCGGGGTGCCGCGGAAGAAGCTCACGTAGACCCTGGCGAACGCCACGCAGCCCCGGCTGCGGCTGCTGCCCAGCAGGTAGATCAGCACGCCGAGGGCGAAGCCCAGCAGCATGCCGGCCAGGCACAGCCACAAGGTGGTGAGCGCACCGTCGAGCAGGGCTGGCCAGTAGAGCGCCAGGCGGTCGCCGAAATCAGTCATGGTCGGCGGCTCAGATGCTCGGCGCGGGCATGGCGTCGGCCGGCACGTCCATGGTGAAGCCGAACCATTTTTCCTGCAGGGTCTTCATGGTGCCGTCGCGGTTGGCGCGGGCGATGCCGTCGCTGAACAGCTTCACCAGGCTGGCACTGTCGGCATCCTTGCGGCCGACCCAGCCGTAGTAGGTTTTCGGGCCCAGCATTTCGTCGAGGGTGGTGAACATGCCGGGGCGCGACTTGATCAGCGGACCAAGGTTGGACAGCGATTGCGCCACGCCGTCCAGGCGCCCCAACGCAAGGTCGGCATAGGCTTCGTCGAAGCTGACGTACTGACGGATGGCCTTGAGCCCCGGCTGCCCAGCATCCTTGAGCTTCTGGTCATAAGCCTGCAGGATCTGCAGCTGGCCCGAGCCGCTTTGCGAGCCGACGACCTTGCCGTTGAGGTCGCTCAGGCTGTTGATGGAATCGTCGTTGCCGCGCTTGAGCAGCGCCACGGTGGATTCGGCAATCGGCACGGTGAAGGCGAACTGCTCGAAGCGCGCCTTGTTGACCGTCACCGAAGTCACCACGAAATCGAACTTGCCGGTGTCCAGGCCCGGGAGAATGCCCTGGAAGGGCAGGTCCAGCTGCTTGACCTTGACGCCAGGCAGGTCGGCCAACACGTAATTCATCAGATCCGCACCGTAACCGACGATCTTGCCGTTCTCCACGGACTCGAACGGTGCGAAGCGCGCCTCGGTGGCGACGGTGATCTGTTTTTCCTGGGTGATGCGCTGCAGCAGATCGCCGGCCTGGGCCAGGGAACTGACAAACACGGTGGCGAGCGCAAGTGACAGATTTTTCACGGCACGACGGTTCATGGCGAGGCCTCTTGAATGCTTGGATATTTATTCAAGTAACTTGAATAAAAGTACAAAAGCATGAAGCGTGCCAGCCAATTCGACCGGTAAATCCCGCGGATGAAGGCTTGTGGATAAAATATTCTGCACCCTTTATGGGCGCCGACAGAAAACATGTTCCGCCCCGGTGCGCCAGCGAACCAGCACAAGAGCGCGAGTCGGAAAAGGTAACATGTGAGTTTTACTCACCTATTAAATCAAACTACTCGCTTTTCCAAGTGCCCTACTGGCGTTAGTCTGCATGCCATCAGCCTTTACGAGCAGCGCTCGGGCGGCATCTGCCGCCGGCCTCTGAATTCACAGGAGAATCCCATGACTTCATTACGCAACGGCCCAGACGCCACCGGCCTGTTCGGCGCGTTTGGCGGTCAGTACGTCGCCGAGACGCTGATGCCGCTGATCCACGACCTAGCCGCCGAGTACGAAAAGGCCAAGGCCGATCCCGAGTTCGCCAAAGAGCTGGCCTACTTCCAGCGCGACTACGTGGGCCGCCCAAGCCCGCTGTACTTCGCCGAGCGCCTGACCGAGCATTGCGGCGGCGCGAAGATCTACCTGAAGCGCGAAGAGCTCAATCACACCGGCGCGCACAAGATCAACAACTGCATCGGCCAGATCCTGCTGGCCAAGCGCATGGGCAAGCAGCGCATCATCGCCGAGACCGGCGCCGGCATGCATGGCGTGGCCACCGCCACCGTCGCCGCGCGCTTCGGCCTGCAGTGCGTGATCTACATGGGCACCACCGATATCGATCGCCAGCAGGCCAACGTCTTCCGCATGCGCCTGCTCGGCGCGGAAGTGATTCCGGTCACCGCCGGCACCGGCACCCTGAAGGATGCGATGAACGAAGCCCTGCGCGACTGGGTGACCAACGTCGACAGCACCTTCTACATCATCGGCACCGTGGCCGGCCCGCACCCGTATCCGGCGATGGTGCGCGATTTCCAGGCCGTCATCGGCAAGGAAACCCGCGACCAGTTGCAGGATCAGGAAGGCCGCCTGCCGGACAGCCTGGTCGCGTGCATCGGCGGCGGCTCCAACGCCATGGGCCTGTTCCACCCGTTCCTCGATGACAAAGATGTACAGATCATCGGCGTCGAAGCAGCCGGCCACGGCGTGGAAACCGGCAAGCATGCCGCCAGCCTGAACGGCGGCGTGCCTGGCGTGCTGCACGGCAACCGCACCTTCCTGCTGCAGGACGACGACGGCCAGATCATCGACGCCCACTCGATTTCTGCCGGCCTCGACTATCCCGGCATCGGCCCGGAACACGCCTGGTTGTTCGACATCGGCCGCGTCGAGTACACCTCGATCACCGACAAGGAGGCGCTCGCCGCCTTCCACCAGTGCTGCCGCCTGGAAGGCATCATCCCGGCGCTGGAGTCGTCCCACGCCCTGGCTGAAGTCTTCAAGCGCGCGCCGACCCTGCCCAGGGATCACCTGATGGTGGTCAACCTGTCGGGCCGCGGCGACAAGGACATGCAGACCGTCATGCACCACTTCGACGAACAGGAAGAACACATATGAGCCGCCTGCAGACGCGCTTCGCCGAGCTGAAAGAACAGAACCGCGCCGCCCTGGTGACCTTCGTCACCGCTGGCGACCCGAACTACGAGGCTTCGCTGAAGATCCTCAAGGGCCTGCCGAAAGCCGGTGCCGACGTGATCGAGCTGGGCATGCCGTTCACCGACCCGATGGCCGATGGCCCGGCGATCCAGCTGGCCAACATCCGCGCCCTGGCCGCCAAGCAGAACCTGGCCAAGACGCTGCAGATGGTCCGTGAATTCCGCCAGGACGACAGCACCACGCCGCTGGTGCTGATGGGTTACTTCAACCCAATCCACAAGTACGGCGTCGAGCGCTTCATCGCCGATGCCCAGGAGGCCGGCGTCGACGGCCTGATCGTGGTCGACCTGCCGCCGGAACATAACCGCGATCTGTGCGACCCGGCCCAGGCCGCGGGTATCGACTTCATCCGCCTGACCACCCCGACCACCGACGACAAGCGCCTGCCGACCGTACTCGCCGGCAGCTCGGGCTTCGTCTACTACGTGTCGGTGGCGGGTGTTACCGGCGCTGGTTCGGCGACCGTGGAACACGTGCAGGAAGCGGTCACCCGCCTGCGCCGCCACACCGACCTGCCGATCAGTATCGGCTTCGGCATCCGCACCCCGGAACATGCGGCGACCATCGCCCGCCTGGCCGACGGCGTGGTGGTTGGCTCGGCGCTGATCGACCAGATCGCCAAGGCGTCCGGCAATGATCAGCAGGCCATCGACGGCGTGCTGGAGCTGTGCAGCCAACTGGCCGAAGGCGTTCGCAGCGCTCGCCGCTAAATAACTCGCGCATAAAAAAACCGCTGCTCCGGTTACGGGCAGCGGTTTTTTATTGCCGGGCGTTATACCGGCGTCACTGCCTTGCCGTGCTTGAAGAAGCCGTCGAGGTTGGCGAAGAACAGGTCGGCCATGGCCTGACGGGTTTCATGGGTGCCGCTGCCGATGTGCGGGGTGAGTACCACGTTGTTCAGCGTCAGCAGCTCGGCCGGCACCTGGGGCTCGTCGGCGAACACGTCGAGCGCTGCACCGGCGATGGTGCCGTTGTGCAGGGCCTCGACCAGCGCCTGCTCGTCCACCACCGAGCCGCGGGCGATGTTCACCAGATAGCCCTTGGGGCCGAGGGCACGCAGTTGCTCGGCGCCGATCAGCTTGTCCGTCGAGCTGCCACCGGGCACCACCAGCACGGCGTAGTCGGCGGCTTCGAGCAGGCCTTCCAGGGTTTCGTGATAGGCGTAGTCGACGTCATCGCGGCGCCGGCGATTGTGATAGGCGACGGTCATGCCGAAGGCTTCAACGCGCTTGGCGATCGCCCGGCCGATATTGCCCATGCCGACGATGCCGCACACCTTGCCGCCGATGCTGCCGGCCAGCGGAAAGCGTCCGCTCTGCCACTCGCCTGCCCGTACGAAGCGATCCGCCTCGCTGATCCGGCGCCCTACATCGAGCAGAATCGCCACCGCCGTGTCGGCGACGCAGTTGTCCAGCACGCCCGGCGTATTGGTCACGGTCACGCCGCGTTTCTTTGCCGTATCGACGGCGATCGCGTCGTAACCGACGCCAAAGCTGATGATCGCCTTGAGGTTCGGCAGGGCCTCGATGAGTTCGGCCTTGGCGCCGAACACGCCGCTGGTGGCGATGGCATTGATGCTGCCGGCATTGGCTTGCAACCAGGCAGACGGGTCATCGATTTCCCAGAAACGGTGGACGCGGTAGGTCTGCTCGATACGGGCGACGAGCGCTGGCAGCAAGGGGCCGATCATCAGCAATTGCGCAGTGGGGGCGGGTGACGTCATGGGCTCTCCTGAAGGCGATACGGAGCGGGCACGCTACACGGGGCAGCGAGGTTTCCAGGAAATTACCATAAAGACATCATACATCTGCAACATCTGGAAACAGCTCCACAACCATCTCGAAACCCGTCAAAACCGCTAGAGATCAATGATTACAGGCCTTTATGCCGCTTATCGGTTTAACGCCGGTAATTATCATTGCTACTTTGCAACAAAGTAATTTGTATGATGTCGTATCTCGCAGCGTGCTACTCCCAACAAAAACAACGATAGAGGCTCCTCCCATGGCTCGTACCGACGTTGCCGACGAAGGCGTGTCCGCAAGCTCTTCAAGCAATCCCCTCAGCAGAATGGCCAAGCTGCTCGGCCCCGGCATCATCGCGGTGCTTTCCTGGCTGGGTGCAGGCGACCTGATCACCTCGTCCGTCGCCGGCGCCAACTATGGCTACGCAATGATGTGGGTATTGGCGGTTTCGCTGCTGCTGCGCTTTCTGATCGTCAACATCATCGCCCGCTTCCAGCTGTGCAATAACCAGGGCATGTCCATCCTCGGCGGTTATGCGCAACTGCACCCGAGTTTCGCCTGGTTCCTGTTCGGCTACGCGCTGTTCATGGGCCACCTGATGAACGCCTACATGATCAAGGGCGCCGGCGAGGCGCTGTCCACGCTGCTGCACCTCAACCAGCCGCTGCTGTGCTCCTTCGCGGTGGTGCTCGGTGTCTGGCTGCTGGTCGGCCGCAGCATCTACAGCCTCATCGAGGGCGTGATGAAAGTGCTGCTGGCGATCATGACGCTGGCGTTCCTGTCCCTGGCGATAATGTCCGGCCCGGACGTGGGCGGCATCGTTTCCGGCACCTTCGGTTTCAGCATTCCAAAGGACGAAGGCGTGCATGGCGCGCTGTTGGTCGCCGTGTCGGTCATCGGTGCCGTCGCCGGCTCGATCGCCAACTTCGTGCACCCCTACGTGATGAAGCAGAAAGGCTGGACCGGCCCAGAGCACAAGCGCATCCAGCGTAACGACCTGCTGTTCGCGGTGTTCGTCGGTATCGTCATCAACCTGGCGATCTGGGTAGTGGGTGCGGAAATCCTGCGCCCCAATGGCCTGAAGGTGGAAACCCTCGATGACCTGGGCGCCGCCCTGCAGATGTTCTTCGGTCCAGGCGGCTGGTACATCTTCTTCATCGGCGTGTTCGCCACGCTGTTCGCCAGCGTCGTGGGCAAGACCACCGCGTTCCCGATGCTGATCACCGATGCCCTGCACCACATCAAACCCAAGCGCCGCGAGCAGCATGGCGACGCGCTGCAGAAGGACCCGCTGCACAAGTGGTTCCTGCTGTTCATCCTGGTCACCCCGCTGATCTGGTCGCTGCCGGGCATGCCGGACTTCGTGACCCTGACCATCGCGGTCAACGCGCTGAACATCGTCGGCCTGCCGATCATTTCCCTCGGCCTGCTGATCATGTCCAACCAGAAGAAACTGCTCGGCCAGTACCGCAACAACTGGTTCGAGAACCTGGCCCTCGGTGCCGCCACCGTCCTGGCGGTATGGGTCGCCATCCAGCTCGGCATGCAGATGCTGGCCTGACACCCTAGCAACTTGCCTTGAGTGACTCGAGGCCCTGCACGCGGCCAAGCCGCTCCCCCACATTGCCGAGTGGGGGTAGCGCTTGAGCCGCGTTTTTTTGCGCTGGCGAAGTGGTCAGTAACCCACGGTGAAGCGCTGGCGCGAGTGCTGAGGTTTTTCCAGCTCGTCGACCAGGGCGATGGCGTAATCCTCCATGGAGATCGCGCTGCTGCCGTTGGCATCGACCAGCAGGCTGTCCTTGCCGATGCGGAAGCGCCCGGTGCGCTGGCCCGGCTCGAACAGCGCCGAGGGCGACAGGAAGGTCCAGTCCAGTGCCTGCTCGCCACGCAGCACGTTGAGGAAATCACGCCCCGCGCTCGCCTCGTCCTTGTAGGCCGCCGGAAACTCCGGCGTGTCGACCAACGCAACGCCCGGCGCCACCTCCAGGCTGCCGGCCCCACCGACCACCAGAAGACGCGGCACACCCGCCGCTTTCACCGCGCCGATCAGGCTGACGGCATCACTGCCGACGAAACGCGTGGTGCTGATCACCGCATCATGGCCCCGGAGCAACGGCACCAGACGCTCGGCATCGGCCACATCCGCGCTGGCCAGGGTCAGGCCATCCTGGGCCGGCACCGCGCTGACATCGCGGGCGATCCCGGTGACCTGGTGGCCACGCTGCAGCAGTTCATGACGCAGACGC
>JAAIGE0101022086.1_pt1 | contig 10427 bp, 11 predicted proteins | sample 6487951 | NCBI WGS metagenome assembly JAAIGE01 (sample SAMN13974128, study PRJNA590717) | phyllosphere metagenome | biome: tomato field; feature: multiple bacterial spot infested tomato fields; material: tomato leaves; isolation source: leaves from tomato fields | host: Solanum lycopersicum ... | reverse complement strand
GGCGCCTTCGTCAACCGCGCGGTGAAGAATCGCCTGCTGCCGGAGCATCCTGGCCAGGGTGGCTGGGCGCGGGCAGCCGACGGCGAGGTCTTGCCGGTGTATGACGCGGCCCTCAGCTGGGATACCTGACGATCACCGCACTCATGGCCTCGACAGGCATCCTCATCACCATCCATCCGCAGATGCTCGACATCATGTCGATGAGCCAGTTTCTCATGATGCTTGGCGGGATCATGGGGCCTGTCGCCGAGGCCGGGGCGGAGATGCGGGTGCAGTGGTTCCGCTATCTCATCACCCGCTTTGAGCCGACGGATATCCCCCAGGCCCAGATGGTAGGGTTCATGCAGTCGATGTTCGCGCAGCAGATGTTGAGAAATCACGTCCTGAAGTCCACGGCGATTTCCGACGCGTCGATCAAGAAGCAAACCCTGTATGAGGTCGAGCGGGGCGAATTCGTCCGCGCGACCTACGACCGGGCAATGGAAAGTCTCAATGCCGCCAACGCGGAAATCGTCGAACTCATCCATGGTGTCTGGGGGCGAAAATGAGAGACTTGTCAGCCGTTTTTTTTGTCGTTTTTGAGAGCGCGATGAATGGCTTGTCGCAGTTGAGCACTGATCCGGAGGCCGGCCATGTCACGTGAAAATCCATTCGCCAAGCTGGACATGGCTGTCATCTCGGCGAGCCAGACGCCAACCAAGCCGGGCTACGGCATGACAGGAGCGGCGAAGACGGTTGTCCGCTCCATCGAGGATATGGCCGAGAACACCAAGAAGCTGATGGAAGGCGAGGTAATCGTCGATCTTGATCCGCACTTGATCGATGCCTCCTTCGTTTCCGACCGTTTGTCCGACGATGGGGAGGAGTTTCAGGAACTACTCCAGGCGATCAGGGAATCAGGTCAGACGACGCCTATTCTGGTTCGCCCGAGCTCGACGGACGCCAAGCGATATATGGTGGTGTTCGGCCATCGTCGCCTCAAGGTCGCGCGCGAGCTTGGCGTTCCGGTCAAGGCAATCGTCAAGAAGCTGGACGACACCACCTCCGCAATCGTGCAGGGCCAAGAAAATGCGGCCCGCTCCAACCTGTCCTTCATAGAACGCGCCTACTTCGCCCAGAACCTGATTGGCTCAGGCATGACGAAGGAAACTGTTCGTTCCTCGCTTGCCATCGATGAAGCGATGCTTTCAAAGATGCTCGCGGTCGTCGAGGCAGTGCCGGCATCGGTTATAACGGCCTTGGGTGCGTCCAAGAAAATCGGGCGCGACCGGTGGCTAAGCCTCCGCCAGCTTGTCCTTGCCCCTGCCCTGTCCAAGGTTGCGATCGAGCATGTGGAGTCCGCCGACTTCCAGGCGCTCCCTGAAGGCGACCGCTTCGACAAACTTCATGATCACCTGAAGCGATACAAGTCCAGATCAGCCGCCAAGAAGCCGAAGGCTGAACCCGCTGTCCGGGACTGGACCTCGACCGATCGCGCGTTGAACATGGTGATAAATGCGAAGGCAAAGAAGGTTGCCATCGAACTCACGAATGCTGAAGCCGGGCCGTTTAGCGAATGGCTGTCTTCACACATGGGTCGTTTGTACGAGGAGTACAAAGGATCGAAAACTGAAACAAACGGAGACTAAACCGCAAAAGAAAAAGGCCCCCAAACGGCGAACCGTGGAAGCCTCTCTCGTCATCTCTAGCAGGATCGAGAATCGCATTTCCCGGAATCACAGTCAAGAGTCTTGGCGCCGATTTGGTGAGCGGATTTCCTTTGCCTGAAGCAAGGTGAAAGAAAAATGCAGACGGGACATGTGACGACGCCCTTTGGGCGGCGGGCGATCTCGCTCGCCCTGGTGCGAAGCCAGATGGCGATCGAGGATCCGCGGCCGGATGCGCGCATCGAGAAGTGGAAAGTCTTTCGAGACGTATGCGAGGCACGGGAACGCTTGGGAATCCAGGACCGGGCACTTGCCGTCCTTGATGCCCTTTTGACGTTCCATCCTCAGGCCCAGCTCGATCCGAGCCAGGGGCTGGTCGTCTTCCCATCCAACGCCCAGCTGTCTGTTCGGGCCCACGGGATCACCGAGACAACCCTGCGCCGGCAACTTGCCGCGCTTGTCGACGCGGGCCTTATTCTCCGGCGCGACAGCCCGAACGGTAAACGCTACGCGCACCGCAACAAGGATGGCGAGGTCGAACAGGCCTACGGGTTTGACCTGACGCCCCTGCTGGCGCGTGCCACCGAACTCGCCTTGATGGCGCAGGACGTCGCAGCCGAGCGCGCACGCTTCCGCCGCGCAAGGGAAGCGCTGACGATCTGCCGCCGCGATGTGCGCAAGTTGATCTCGGCCGCCGTGGAAGAGGGCGCGGCCGGCAACTGGGACCATGTGGAGTCCGAGTATGTCAGCATTCTCGCTCGCCTCCCTCGCCACCCGGACCGCTCTCAGGTCGAGGCGACGCTCGATGAAATGGAGTTGCTGCGGGAAGAGGTGCTCAACATCCTGGAAATGCAGCTTAAAACGGAAGAAGTGCATGGCAATGCCATTCAGAATGACCGCCACATACAGAATTCAAATACCGAATCTATAAATGAACTTGAACCTAGCTCTGGAAAAGAGCTGGGCGAAAAGTCGGCGGACAAATCTCTGACGACGGACGAGCCGAAGGAAATACAGAAGACGAGACGCGAGCCGATCAAGGCGTTCCCCCTCGGAATGGTCCTTCGCGCCTGCCCACAGATCACTGATTATGGGCCCGGCGGGCGCATTGAGCACTGGCGCGAGCTCATGAAGGCGGCCGTCGTCGTGCGCTCGATGCTCGGCGTCAGCCCGTCTGCCTACGAAGAGGCGTGCAACGCCATGGGGCCGGAAAATGCCGCGGTAGCGGTGGCCTGCATTCTAGAGCGATCGAATTTCATAACATCGGCTGGCGGTTATCTGCGAGACCTTACCAGACGCTCTGAGCGCGGGGAGTTTTCGCTTGGGCCGATGCTGATGGCTCTCATGAAGGGAAATGAGCAGGGAAATCGGAGGACTGCGTGATGTTGGCAAGGCGCCGCGGCCGGCAAGCGGGAACTGGCCATCATCCGTCCGTGGGAAGGTCACTTGTCAGCCGTTTTTTTTCGTGATTTTCTGTTCTGATACAGGGAGTTACTGGCGCTGAACGTCAGTTACCAGGGGCGTCAAGCTATGTGGAAAGCAAAAGAAAAGCAGATCGGCGTCGAGCAGATCAACGGTCACGCGCCCATGAGGAACCGCTTGATCACCGGTCGGACACCTGAGAATACCGAAATGCTGTTCACACCCGCCGAGCTGTTCGGGGCAATGGCGCAATGCTCCAGCAGGGCGAAGATGGATCAGCGGGCCGCGAGGGCTCAGGTTCAGATGTGTCGCCATCTCATCTCCAAGACACGTGGACGACAAGAACGATCGTTTTGCGCTGCTGGATACTGCCCGCACCCTCAAGGACTACGTGGGAAAGACGATGACTGGTCTGCTCGGCGACGGCATTGCCTATCTCCAGATGGTCCGGGATGGATATCGCTGGGTGGATCATTTTGAAAACCATGAAGTCCACGGCAGACGTCCGACCTCTCGTTCTCCCGATTACGTCTTCAGCCGGTCGGGAGATATGTTCGTCGCCCTTGCGGAGTCGAAAGCGACCAAGGGAGCGTCCAGGGCAGCTTTCTCGAAGACTATCAGGAAAGGCTACAAGGAGCAGGTCGAGCCTTATCTGGGTCGCAAAATCGGTTCCTGGGTAGCCTCACATGGCTATGCGGTCGGCAGCTGGATGAAATCTGTGAGGAAGGCTGAGATATTCATTGACCACACGGCAAATCATGAAACGCCCAGCGGAAGCAAGGACGAAGGCCCGTCTGAACGCTCTGATCCAAGAGATGTGCAGTTTGGCAGCTATTGCGGAGTGCTGACTCTTCTCTTCGGACCGGAGGTCGGGGAGGCCGCTCGCGATCGTACTTGGCGACCCTCCGAGCAGAGCTTTACAACGGTCGAATGGCTCGGCCGAACCTGGATTGTCGGAGAGGATGCAGAGTGGGAGCCGCTGGTCGTCACTGCCGAAGAGCACCTGATCTTCAGGTCAGGTCCGGTTAGGTTCGTGAATGGCATGGCGCTTGATCTGCAAATCGCTCAGCGTGTCTTTGCTCTCATCGAGTCGGGCGAAGGTGAGATCGACCTCATGGCGGAATTTCCATTGTATCCGGCGGATCTGGTCGAGGCAGCAAAGCGATCTGGAGGGGCAATCTTTCCAGACGGGTTCGCGGTCCTGGGTCGCGATGAGGATCTGAGCCTCTTCGCGGATATTGGTGAAACCGCCGGCGCAAGAAGTGCCTGCATTAGTTGAAAACGAGCCAGAGGTCGACGGCGTTGTCTCCAAGGGGGCTCCGGCGATCAACGCTCGCTCGTATTCCACCCCCCACGCTGATGTGGTAGAGGAGAAGCAGGCGCGGCTTTACCTCACTCAGGAATAGGGTTGGAATTTGCCCGACCGCTTGTGACTGAAGTGGTCGATTGTCCCACCTGTGCTAACCGGATGAGGCTCTCGGAATGATCGTCTGACCATCGCGCCTTCTGTATTTTTCAGTCGCGCAAGTTTGCCCCTGTCGCATGGTGGTTGCCGCAGCGGATCGCGGACACGGTTTGCAAGTTTCTCGTGCAGATGAAAAGACGTAATTGATGCAGCTGGTTATCGGACCCGGAAGAATTATGCCGCTCCTTTTTTGCAATATTGCGTGGATGCGCCAGGCTCCAACCCGGCCATCTTAAGCCCGCTGCTTGACGATCAGATTGATCGACAGCGGATCGAGCTCGCGACGCGAAATGGTGCCCCAGTACCCGATTTTTCGAAACACGCTCCCGCTCTCGATCTTGGCCGCAACCATCCAGGCGTTCAGCGCTTCGACAGGTCGACCGGTGAGATAGACGACGTCGTCTTGCTCGCCATTGGTTGTTTTGGTTCGGCCTAGATGGATTGCAAAAGAGGGAAGGGGAGGGCCACCCAGCACCTTGATCGGCGCCTCGCCGGTCAGCTGCTCGACCCGCAGGCTCACGATCTCGCTGCGCCGGCGACCGCCAGAGGCGAAGGCGACCATCAGGATGGCGCGCAGTGTTTCGGCGCGCATGCCCCGTTGACAAGATGCCGCAGCGTTTCGATGTCCTGATCGGTCAGCAGCTCGGCAGGCTCGTCACGGCGATCAATCGGCAGCACCGACTCGATGGTATCATTCCACGGCCCGGCGTTCGACGCCGGTCAGGCTCGCGGATTTTCCGGCGGCATTCATCAGGCCGTTTCAGCCTTCGGGCGCCGGCGAGCGATGACCTGTTCGATCTCGCTACCAGGATCACTGGAATCTTCCGGATTGGTCGGAAAGCGCCAACAGCTGTCGTCGCACCGGAAGAATGGTACGATTAGCGCTTCGCCTTCCGACCTTTCTGCTTAGATGACGGGGGCGAGGCTTTTCCATACTGGCTCCACCATGCCGTCAGCGCTTCCATTGTCGGACCAAGGCCACGGGCCTTGTCGGTCATCTCATACTCGACGCGTGGTGGTACCTCGGCGAAAACGGTCCGTAACACGAGCCCATCTGCCTCCAATTCCCGAAGCTGCACCGTCAACATATGCTGAGTGATGCCTGGTATTGCCTTGCGCAGCTCCCCGAAGCGATGGGTCCGCTGGTGGAGCAGCCACATGATTTCCAGCATCCATTTCCCCGAGAAAATCGCGAAAGCGCGTCGCATCTCCTCGTGCATGTTAATTTCTTCGTCAACATTAGTCTGTTTTTCCATACTAACCCTCTGTAATTCATCCTACTTGTCATTATCCATCTTAACATGCGATTTCAATGTAAACAGCGATGAAGGACGTATGTTCGCGGTACGGTCGTCGCTTTGAACATCAAACGGACGTCCTGAAGGACACCGCGACGAGGAACAGCATGGAAGAAAGTTACATCTATTGGACCAGCACAGCTCTGCTGTCGCTGCTCTACCTAAGCTCCGCCTTTTTATACCTCGCCAAGAGAGCGTGGGTTCGCAAAACGCTGGCTGAGCTTAACTATCCCGCTCCCTATCTCGTGCGGTTTATGGTCGTCGTGAAGGTTCTGGGACCGTTGGCAATTCTAACCCGGTTCAACGTGCCGCTGAGTGATCTCGCATATGCGGGCATCTTATTTCACCTTCTGCTGTCCGGCTCCGCTCATCTTGGTGTGCGCAATCCAAAGGGGGCTGCTCCAGCCGTCATCGGGCTTGTGTTGCTCGCTGCTTCCTTCGCGAGCCAGAACTACGCTCGCGACCTGTCATCGCCTTACGCCATGGTTGCTGCGCGCTGACGCGATCTCAATAAACCCGTCAACTCAAGGAGATACAAATGGGAAGACTTACAGGAAAAATCGCGCTCGTGACAGGCGCAACACGTGGCATCGGCCTCGCCACAGCAAAACTGCTTGCATCCGAAGGTGCCAAAGTGGCGGTATTATCGCGAACGCGTGAAAGCGTTGAGACAACAGTTGCAGATATCGAGGCTGCTGGCGGGGTAGCTTTGGCAGTCCCGGCTGATATCGGTGACGGTGATCAAATCAGAACCGCCGTCGAAAAGGTTGTTGCTGCTTATGGCGGGCTCGACATCCTCGTAAACAATGCCTTCGATCCGTCCATTCCGTACTCGTCTATCCAAGACCTCTCGGCGGACCAGTTGCAGCGCAACTTTGATATGGGGCCAGTTGCGTATCTTCGGTTCATGCAAGCGGCCTATCCACATCTCAAAAGGAGCAACGCGGGCCGTGTTATCAACTTCGGTTCAATGGCCGGCGTCGTAGGGCTCGCTGGCATGGCTCCGTACAATATGGCCAAGGAAGCCGTGCGGGCATTGACGAGAACCGCCGCGCGTGAGTGGGGCGCAGACAAGATCACCGTCAACAATGTCTTGCCGGTTGCTAAGACGTGGGGGCCTGAAGCAAAGGTTCCCGAGCCGACTAATCCGCTTGGACGCTATGGATCGCCTCAAGACGATATCGCACCTGTCGTACTGTTCCTGGCAAGTGATGACTCGCAGTTCATAACGGGTTCGAGCCTAACGCCTGACGGCGGGTCTATCATCGATAGCGCACGATAATTCCTCTCAAGGGGGCTAGAGCCGTGGCGAGAAGCTGCGGGTTTTGATTTCCGTGCACCGCTTTGCTGCAGAGACCGCGTAGGGCCGACTGTGGTCGCCCTCGGTGGTGGCTTCCGAGACCAGGCGTCTTTCATCTGTCATTCTTGGGAGCATCCTACCATCTGCAGCAATTGATCGTGGCCAACCGAATACCGGGAGTTGGCACGTGGCATTGTTAAAAGCGAAGACTGGAAATCACTGCCAGCCAAGGCAGGGCGAGCAAAAAGCCGGACAATCGGCAAGCTGATGCTATGCGCCCTCAATGACGAATGAGGCCAAACCGATGTGCCTCATCCAGCAGGTGGCGAACAGAGGAAGCTTGCCATTTCCGCCCACCGCGCGCCGGCCGCTCTCCCATCTGATCCAGCTGGGCGGCAATATCGCGCAGTGACAGGCCGGGATCAGCAATGGCAATCGCTGCAACGAGCTTCATCAGGTGATCTTCCGGGGCACGACGCGGCGAGCGCGCAAGAAGCTCCGGATCGGCCAGTTTCTCGCGGACCATCCGATGCACCGCGCGGCGCAGCCGCTCCACCGTCCAGTCATGACCTCGACGATTGAGCACCCGGACGACATTGTCCCAACTGTGCTGGGGACGAAGTTGCCGGACCATCGGTAGCCAGGTCTGCGCGGAGGAGATCAGCTCGTCGAGATAGAGTTTTTCTCTTGCCTTAGACACCGCTTTGATGGCTTCCGGCCGCCGCTCACGAAGCCCAGGGTTTCCCGGCAGCTTGCCACGTGCTTTTGCCGCCTTGATACCTGCCTTGGTCCTTTCGGCGATCAGAGCGCGTTCGAGCTGTGCGACGGCACCAAGCACCTGGAGAGAAAACATCCCCTGTGGGCCCAGCCGGCCCGAAGCTGCGATTTTGGCCAACTCGCAGAACGTTGTGGGAACACGGCGTGGAGGATTGACCCAAGAAGTGCCCGGTTGTGACATTGCGCTCCAATTTGAGGAGCGTTTTGATGAGTACGGGTATTTCGAGTTCGGATTTTGTCGGCCAATGGAGCCTGAGCTTCGCCGACATTGATTTCATCAATTCCAAACCGGCCGCTACCAGGCTTGGCTTGGCCTGGCAGTTGAAGTTTTTCAGCGCACGCGGATTTTTCGCTGACGATGGCACATTGATCCCGAACGATGCTACCGAATACCTGGCTGAGCAGATCGGCGTCCGTGCCGACGAGCTGTCCAGATATGATTTCGGCGGGAGAACTGCCCGTCGGCATTGCGCCGAGATTTTGCAGTATCTCGGCTTTGGTCGCATGACGCGACAAGACCGCGAAGCGCTTTCTTATTGGATTATCGGCGAGCTTTGCCCCTTCGGACGATCCGTCAGCACCATGCTTGAAGCGGTGTTTCTTTGGTGCCGGGATCGCAATATCTATGGTCCGTCTGCCAAGGAGCTTGAACGGCTTGTTCGTTCGCAACGGCAACAATATCTCGACGGCTGGCTTCATGAGGTGAGAGCCGCGCTTCCGCCTGAGACTGTTGCAGCGATGGAAAGCTCCCTGGCTGACGCGGAAGGGCCGACGGGCTTCAATGCGATGAAGGCCGACGCGGGGCGAGCAACGCTCGACAACATTCTGGAGGTGACCGCCCGGCTTGCGTTCATCCGGAGCCTGAAACTCCCACGGAAGATGCTTTCAGCGATCAACTCGGCGTGGATCGAGCATGTTGCCCGCCGGGTTTCCGGCGAAAAGGCGTCCGAAATGCGCCGCCACACGCAGACGCGCCAACTCGCGGTTTATGCGGTTTATCTGATGGCGCGGGAAACGGTGATGACCGATGCAATGGTCGAGTTGCTCGTGGAAACAGTACACAAGATTGGAACCCGGTCGAAACGGAAGGTGGTGGGCGACATCGCCAAGGATGTCGAACGGGTCTATGGCAAGGAACGGCTGCTCGTCGACATTGCAACCGCATCGATTGACGATCCGGACGGTCGCATCTGCGATGTCATCTTTCCCGTTGTAGGCAAGGAAAAGCTGGCGGCGATCATCAAGGAGAGCAATGCCAAGGGTGCGCTCGACCGTCGCATTTATGCCGTCATGCGCAATTCATGGGCCAATCACTATCGCCGGATGCTACCAAGCCTGCTTTCCGTGCTGGAGTTCCGGTCGAACAATGCGGTCTGGCGACCGGTTTTGTCCGCCCTCGACTGGATCAGGGCGAAGCTGGATGATGGGTGCCGGTTCGTGCCGCAGAAGGATGTGCCGATAGACGGTGTGATCCCGGAAAAGTGGCGCAGTTCGGTCATCGACGGAAATGGTCGCGTCAACCGCATCAGCTATGAACTCTGCGTCCTGACCCAATTGCGGGAATGCATCCGGTCTAAGGAAATCTGGGTTGTCGGCGCTGACCGTTACCGCAATCCCGATGATGATCTGCCAAAGGATTTTGCGGATCGGCGTTCCTCGTACTATTCCAGACTGAATCTGACACAGGACGCCCGCGAATTTGTGGCAATGGTTCGCCAGGAACTGGAACACGAGTTGCTGCTCCTGAACGAAACAATCCCAAAAAACGAGAAGGTAAGAATCCTCTGGCGCGGCGAAAACCGGATATCGATCACGCCGTTCAAGCCAGCGCCGGAACCGAAAGGGCTGGCAGCCATCAAATCGGAGATTAGTCAGCGCTGGCCGATGACGGGCCTCCTCGATGTGCTGAAGGAAGCAGCCCTCGACACCGGATTTCTCGACGCATTCGAGACCTCGGCCTCCCGCGTCCCACTGCCGAAGGCTGTTTTGGATCAACGACTGCTTCTTTGCCTATATGGTCTCGGCACCAATGCCGGTCTGAGGCGGGTCGCCGGTGCCACCACTGCCAGCTACGAGGAACTTCTTCATGTGCATCGCCGCTTCATTCACGCGGCCTTTTGCGGGAAGCCTGCGTTCGGGTCGCCAATGCTACCCTTGCAGTTCGCAATGCAGCAGTCTGAGGTGACGCCGGAACGGCCCGCGCATCGGATTCTACGAAGTTCGGGGCCTGGGATCGCAACCTGATGACGGAATGGCATGCCCGCTATGGCGGGCGCGGGGTCATGATATACTGGCATGTCGAAAAGCGCGCCACCTGCGTCTATTCTCAGCTCAAGCGGTGTTCGTCGTCGGAAGTCGCATCAATGATTGAAGGCGTTCTTCGACATTGCACCGATCTGGAAATCCAGCGGCAATATGTCGACAGCCACGGGCAGAGCGCCGTTGGTTTTGCCTTTTGCCGCTTGCTCGGCTTTGAACTCGCCCCACGTCTGAAGGCGATCGCCCGGCAGAAACTGGCG
>JAAIGE0100035294.1_pt1 | contig 10427 bp, 9 predicted proteins | sample 6487951 | NCBI WGS metagenome assembly JAAIGE01 (sample SAMN13974128, study PRJNA590717) | phyllosphere metagenome | biome: tomato field; feature: multiple bacterial spot infested tomato fields; material: tomato leaves; isolation source: leaves from tomato fields | host: Solanum lycopersicum ... | reverse complement strand
CAGCGTCGTTCAGTGGTGAGGACAAGGTCGTTACTCCCGGGTTGGGTGAAGGGAACGTCACTCGCACGCAAGAAGCGCTCCAGCCGCGTCTCGCGCTTGCCGCTGCGCGGGATGCAGCATGCTGTCGTTTTGTGGCCAGTGCGTGGGCGCCAGGTGCTGCGTGCGCAGCAGCCTGGCCGTCGGCCGCATGGCATGCATCCTGCTCGACTGGAGCTTACCACTTCACGAGGATCCCGTATGACCACCGAATTCATCTGGCAACTGCCCACCAGCGGCGACGGCCGCTATTCGCAGGCGCAGCGCAGCCGCCGCGGAGAACGCGCCGCGCCGGGCCACATTCCCTTCACGGAAGGCGTGAGCGATCCGCGCGGCGACCGTTTCAACTACTTCGACTACCTGCACCAGGTCGCGCGCGCCGCCGACATCACCGGCTTCGATGGCGTGCTTGTCCCGCATGACCTGGAAGGCGACGAGTCCTGGATCGTGGCCGGCTATCTGGCGCGCGGCACCCGGCATGTGCGGCTGATCGCCGGCTTCGATGCGGGCTGGGGTTCGGCGGTCTACGCCGCCAAGAACGCGGTCAGCTTCCAGCGCGCGACCAATGGCCGCTTCGGCTGGCAGATCGTCGGTGGCGCCGACGAGGCGACGCGGCGGCGCCATGCCGACAATGTGCCGCAGCAGGATGTGCTTGCGCGAATCGATGAATTCGTGACCGTCGCGCGTGGCGTGCAGACGAGCGCCCCCTACGACTTCAAGGGACGTTTCTTCGAGGTGCAGGGCGGGGGCTTCCGTGGTCCTCTGGGCGGGAACCCCTTGCCGCCGGTGTACCTGGAAGGCACATCGGACGAGGCGCTCGCGCTGTCGGCGCGCCAGGCCGACGTCCACGTGTTCGGTGCCGCCCCGGTCGGGGAGCTGCGTGGGCACGTCGGGCGCCTGCGTGAACTGGCCAAGGACCGGCCGCTCGCGATCGGACTGCGCATCGACGTGCTGGCGCGCGAAGACGCCGCGGAAGCGGAGCGCGAGGCCGCGCTCTACCTGGCGCAGAGCGGAGATGAGCGTGCCGAATTCGAGCGCCGCACCCTGGTCGGCAGCTACGCCGAAGTCGAGCAGCGCCTGGCCGAGTATGCCGAGGCCGGCGTCACCAGCTTCGTGCTGGGCGCCACGCCGCATCTCGAAGAAGCATGGCGTTTCGGCGAGCACGTGCTGCCGCGCCTGCGCGCCAGCCTGGGCACCAGCCAGGGCATGAACCGCCAGGCCGCCTGACACCTACCGCATTCAAGGACATCCATCATGACCATCGATATCTTCTGGCGTATCCCGACCCACGGCGAACCGAGCTCGCACCGCAGCCGCGCGCCGCACCGCGGTGACTGGTTCCCCGGCAACGACAACCTGCGCAATCCCAGTGTCGGCGGCGGCAGCGGCGGTTTCAGCTACATCGACTACATCGCCGAGATCGCCCATGCGGCCGAGATCTCCGGCTTCCAGGGCGGCCTCATCCCGTCCTTTCCGATGACCGACGAGCCGTGGGTGATCTCGAGCCTGCTGGCGCGCGAGACGTCGACCTTCCGGTTCATGATCCCGTTTCAGCCGGGCTTCCTGAACCCGGTGGTGGCGGCGCGCATGACCGCCAGCCTGCAACGCGCCACCGGAGGGCGGGCGCTGTACAACGTGATCACCGGCGGCGGCGGACCGGCGCAGCTGTGGTGGGGCGATTCGGCCGGCCACGACGACCGCTACACCCGCACGACCGAATTCCTCGACATCGTGCGCGGTGTCTGGCGCGGCGGCTCCTTCTCTTACCAGGGCAAGTTCTACCAGGTCGAGGATGCGGGCCTGGCGCATCCGCTGTCCAGCCAGGACTTCCCCGAGATTTACTTCTCCGGCTCGTCCGATGCGGCGCTGGCCTCGGCCTCGAAGCATGCCGACTACTACCTGACCTGGCTCGAACCCTTCGATCAACTGCGCGAGAAATTCGCCAAGGTCAAGGAAAAGACCGACAAGCTGGGACGCAGGATCAAGTGCGCGGTGCGGGTCGACATCGTGGCGCGCGCCACCGAAGAAGAAGCCTGGGCCGAGGTGGCGAAAGGGTTCGCCAATACCGACAAGGCCACACTCGATGCCTTCCTCGGCGTGGATGGCAGCGACTCGGTGGGCGCGGCGCGGCAGCGCGGCAACCGGCCGACCACGGTCAACAGCTACAAGGACTTGATCGTCGAACCGAATATCTGGTCGGGCTTCAACCTGCTGCGCGGCGGCCAGACCCAGGGCATCGTCGGCAGCTACGAGCAGGTGGCGCAGCGGCTGGACGACCTGGTGCAGCTGGGCGCCGACGCCTTCATCCTGGCCAGCACGCCGCATCTGGAAGAAGCCTACAGGGTGGGAGAGGAAGTGTTGCCGCTGGTGCGCGGGCGCGCTGGCCAGCAACTGCTGCGCGCGGTCGGATAGAACCCGTTCATATGACAGGCAAGAAGGCCGGGGCGACCCGGCCTTTTTTTGCTCTTTGCGCGGCACCGCTTCGCGCTGCACTGCACCAATCCCAACACTCGCGCGCGAACTGCTAGCTAATCAACATAAAAATGCCGCGTGCCGGCGATTTTCAGCGGGCACGGTGCTTGCGAATAGAACAGCGTCCAACGACTTTTTCTAATAAAGGATGCATATGCGCAGTTCGATCTCTCCTGCCGCCCCGGGGCACACCACCAACCTGAATCCAACCCTGCTGGTACGCGCCATGCGCGCCGCCTTCGCCATGACGCTCGGCGGCTGCGCCTTCGCCGGCATGGCGCACGCCGCGCCGGAAGACGCTGTCGAAGCGCCAGTGGAGGCAGCTCCTGAGCCCGCGCTGGCGCCAGTGACCCTGCAGACCGTGACCGTGACAGCGCAAAAACGCGAGGGCCGCGCGCAGGACGTGCCGAGCGCGATCACGGTATTGGGCGGGAACGAACTGCTGTCCGAAGGCGTCGGCCGCTCGGCCAGCGAGATCCTCAACTATGTGCCGAACGCTTCGGCCGGCACCCAGCAGCACAGCCGTCCGCGCTGGTGGATCCGCGGCGTCGGCGCCGGCCAGCAGCAGATCGACTTCCCGAACCCGGTCGGTTTCTACCGCGACGACGTCTATATCAGCAATTCGAGCGCGACCGGCTTCCCGCTGTTCGACCTCGAACGCGTGGAAGTGCTGCGCGGTCCGCAAGGCACCTTGTGGGGCAAGAACACCACGGGCGGCGCCATCAACGTGGTGTCGCGCAAGCCGAGCGCCCAGACCGACGGCTACTTCAAGGCCGACTACAGCAGCCATGATACGGTGCTGCTGCAGGGCGCGATCGGCGGCAGCATCAAGGACGACGTGCTCACCGGCCGCATTTCCTTCCATTCGGAGGAGCAGCACGAGGGCAACTTCAACAACGTGTTCAAGGGCACGAAGGACGGAGAGCTGAAGGACAACGCCCTGCGCGCCCAGCTGCGCGCAAAGATCAACCGCGACTTCACCGCCAACCTGTCACTGCATTACCGCGACTACCAGGTCGACGGCGCGACCACCACGGTGGCCAGCTACGCGGCCAACGGCGTGTACCGCAACGGCTACGTCCCGTCGCGCGACCCGGAGGACGTCGGCAGCAATGCGCCGTCGATCCAGAACATCGAACAGAAGGGCGCCAACCTGACGCTCGAACATGCGTTCGGCGACTACGCGCTGACCTCGATCACGGGGTATGAGGACTTCGAATCGGACAGCCTGACCGATTCGGACAACTCGCCGCTCGAGATCAGCCGCGGCCGCACCGAGGCGCGCAGCCGCCAGTTCTCGCAAGAGCTGCGCCTGGCCTCGCCCAAGGGCGACCGCATCAACTGGGTCGGTGGCCTGCATTATTTCAGGGAGACGATCGATTCGGATTCCTCGGTGGCGCGCCTGCCGGAACCGATTGCCGGAGCATTCCTGCCAAGCACCCAGCCGGTGGGCTTCAACAACACCGTCTACGAGCACAAGACGCGCAGCTTCGCCGCTTTCGGCAGCGCCACCGTCGACTTCACCGAGCGCCTGCTGGCCACCATCGGCCTGCGCTGGACCACCGAAACCAAGGACCTCGACCTGCGCCGTATCCAGGCGGCCTCGAATACCATCAACTTCGGCAGCGCCGACAACTGGTGGAACACCCTTGTCGGCGGCAATTTCGCGGCGCCGGCGGTGGCCCGCAATAACTTCACGTCGAACCCGTCGACCACCTGGCGCGCCTGGACCTACGACTTCACGCCGCAGTACAAGATCGACGAGAACAAGCGCGTCTATTTCAAGTACGCGCACGGCATCAAGTCGGGCGGCTATAACACCAGCGCCGCCGACGTGCGCGCGCTGAACACGGTGGAGCCGGAAGAACTCGATTCGTACGAGGTCGGCTTGAAATCCGAATGGCTGGGCCGGCGCCTGAACCTGAACGCCAACCTGTTCTACTACGATTACCAGAAGGTGCAGGTCAACATCACCGGCATCTACAACGGCGACCCGACCCAGACCGTGAACTACCTGCAGAACGTCGACCGCGCCCACGTGTATGGCGCCGAGTTCGAGCTCGAGGCGCGACCTACCGAAGCGCTGCACCTGCAGGCCAGCGTCGGCCTGCTGCGCACCCAGTTCGACCGCTTCGAGATCCAGAACGGCGGCGGCAGCCGCAATGGCAACGAGTTCGTGCGCTCGCCGCACGTGACGGCGCTGCTGGCGGCAGACTACAAGGTCCCGCTGGCCAATGGCGGGCGGATCGTGTTCGGCGTCGACAGCCACTACACCGGCAAGCAGTTCTACTTCGTCGATCCACAGCTCGACTCTCGCTACCTGCTGAACCAGAGCGGCTACACGCTGACCAATGCGCGCGCCATCTATACCGCTCCCGGCGGCCAGCACGAGTTCCGCATCTATGCCGACAACATCACCGACAAGGTCTACAAGAACCATTCGCTGACGGCCTTCGTGCCAGGCACCACCAACGGCGATGTCGTGTACTGGGCGCCGGGCCGGCGGGTTGGCGGATCGTACACCTACCACTTCTGATCGATACACCGTTGTTGGCGCAGCAGCAGTGCAGCAGGCCGCCGCTGCTGCGCAGCCAACAGTTGCCGCTCCCAGGAGCTGGCATACGTCTTGCAAACCTTTGAATATCGAACCACCCGAGACCGGAGAACAACCATGAGCGACATCCTCGAAGCAGTCAAACCCGACACCACCAGCCGCCTGAGCGAGAAGGTCCTGGCCTTCGTCGAACAAACCCGCAAGGACGCCCAGCTGGCGTTTTCCGCCCTGCGCGAGACCGGCAGCCTGACGGCCTTCGGCACCGTCGGCTTCGTCGAACGGGTGCCGGGCGAAGACCTGGTGGTCATCGTCAACGACCCGGGCCCGTTCCGCAAGGGCGAGCCGCTGGTGGCCACCGTCGCCGGGCTGGATGGCACGATCCACGCCGGCGACAACAAGGGCGGCGGCGGGGCGGGGCGCTACCTGAAGCTGTTCAATACCCACCCCGACGTGACCACCATCTCGCACGTGCATTCGCCGGCGCTCGGCGCCTGGGCCCAGACCCACCGCACGCTGCCGATCCGTTACGTGCCGGTGCAGCGCTTCCAGCTGATCCGCGAGATCCCGATCTACATCGACCGCCGCCAGCCAGAGGTCGACTTCATCCTCGATGAAATCGCGAAGAACCCGTATGCGACCGCGATCCTGGAAGCCAATGGCGGCTCCACCGTATGGGGTAAGGGGGGCTTGCTCAAGACGGCAGAGTTCATCCTGCTGCTGGAAGAAGGGGCCAAGATCCAGATCGCGGCCGAGGCGGTGGGCGGCTCGCGCGACTTCGGCCCCGGCGTCCTGCTGCAGCAGTGGAAGATGAGCAAGCTGATCGACCAGGCGCGTTCGCTGTCGCTGCTGCCCGCGACCGACCTGTAAGGAGCCGACCATGCCTGTTCCACCATTCTCGCAGCGGCGCCGCCTGGTCGGACTGTCGGCCGCGCTGATGCCGGTGCTGTTGTCCGCCAACGGCGCCCGCGCCGCCGAACCCTTGCCGCCCGCGGTGCGGATCGCCGCCGTCTCGCGCACCGGGACATCGGGCAAGACCCTGTTTGCCGGCTCCTCGGCGCTGGTACAGGAGCAGGGCTGGCTGGCGGCCGAACTGGGCAAGCTCGGGGTCAAGCTGCAGTGGGTGCCGGTCACCACCAATTCCGTGGCGGTGCAGGTCAACGAAGCCTTCGCCAACAAGTCGATCGACTTCGCCCAGTATGGCGACCTGCCGTCGATCATCGCCAACGCCTCGGGCCTGCGCACCCAGCTGGTGGTCCCGGGCGGCAGCATGAACAACACCTATCTGGTGGTGCCGGCCGACTCCAACGCGCGCTCGATCAAGGATTTGAAGGGCAAGAAGATTGCGCTGCACCGCGGGCGGCCTTGGGAATTCCCGTTCTCGCGCCTGCTGGCCGCCAACGGCATGACGCAGAAGGACGTGCGCATCCTGAACCTGAATCCGCAGGCCGGCGCCTCGGCGGTGGCGAGCGGCAGCGCCGACGCCTTCTTCACCCTGAGCGACGCCTTCCTGCTGGAGGATAAGAAGGTCGGCAAGATCATCTGGTCGAGCAAGCAGGCGCCCCAGGACTGGAAGATGCGCGCCGAGCTGTGGGGTGACAGCGCCTTCCTGCAGAAGCATCCGCGGCTCGCGCAGCTGGTGGCCACCGCCTACGTCAAGGCGCACCAAAGCGTGATCGGCCCGGACGGCCGCGAGAACTACATCCGCCACGAGGTCGCGGCCGGCCACGCGCGCAGCCTGGTCGAACGCGAGTGGGAGGGCGACAACACGGACTGGAACACGCGCTGGGCGCCGCTGTTCACGCCCGAACTGCGCGCGCACTACGCCGCCGGCGCCGCCTATGCCCAGCAGGCGCGCCTGATCGGGCGGCCGCTGGACACCAGCAACCTGTATGCGCCGCAGTTCGTCGAGCAGGCGCTGGCTGATCTCAAGCTGCAAAACCTGTGGGCGAGCCGATGAATCCGGGCGTGCTGTCGGCCGGCGCGCGCGGCCTTGGACTGGCCGAGCATGCGCGCAAGGTGGTGCAGCCCGGGAGACCGGAATCTCCGAGGCCTGCGCTGGCCGCGCGGCCACGCCCCGCGCGCTCCCTGGTCGAACGCTGGCTGGACTGGCGCTGGTCGGCCTGGACCTCCCCGTTGCTGGCGCTGGCCCTGTGGGTGGCGGCCACCGAACTTGCGCTGGCGCCGGAGCAGATTCTCGTCCCTCCCTGGCAGGTACTGGTGAGCGGCTGGGAGCTGGCCGAGAGTGGAGAACTGGGAGAACACGTCTGGATCAGCCTCTCCCGGCTGCTGTCGGGCTTCGGCTTCGGCAGCGTGCTGGGCATCGCCTTCGGCCTGGCCGTCGGCCTGTCGCGGCGGCTGAATGCGTACACGGCGCCAACCTTCCAGGTGCTGCGCCAGATTCCGTCGGTGGCCCTGATCCCGCTGTTCATCCTGGTGTTCGGCATTGGCGAGACCTTCAAGGTCGTCATCGTGGCCAAGGCCAGCTTCTTCATCGTGGCGCTGGCGGTGCACGACGCCGTCAAGAGCCTGCCGGTGCGCTACCTCGAGGTCGCGGCGATGCTGCGCTTTTCGCGGCTGCAGGTGATCCGCCGGGTGGTGCTGCCGGCCATCGTGCCGGCCACCCTGACCGGGGTGCGGATCGCGCTCGGCCGCTCGTGGATGGTGCTGGTCGGCGCCGAGCTGCTGGCGGCCGAGAATGGCCTGGGGCAGATGATGGAGATGGCGCGCCAGATGTTCCGGCTCGACGTGGTGATGGTCGGCGTCGTGCTGACCGGCCTGGTCGGCCTGGTGCTGGACCGGGGCTTCCGCCTGCTCGAGGCTTGGCTGATGCGCTGGCAGCGCCGTTGAAGGGAATGTGACGATGAAACCGATATGGCAAACCGCCGGCGCCGCGCTGCGGCCCCTCGTGCTGCCGGCAGTCCTGCTGCTGGCCTGGCAGTGGGCGTCCGGCCGCGGCGCCAGCGCCGCCTATGTGTTCGTGCCGCTCGAACAGCTGTGGACCGGATTGCAGGAGCTGCTGGCCGACGGCACGCTGGCGCTGCACGTGGCGGCCAGCCTGGAGCGCGCCTTGACGGGGCTGGTGTGCGGTGCGCTGCTCGGCATCGCGACCGGCACCCTGATGGCGCAGTCGCGCGTTGCCGAGCGCCTGGTCGGGCCGCTGTACCACACGATCCGCCAGGTGCCGCTGCTGGGTCTCGTGCCGCTGATCGCCCTGTGGGCCGGCAGCGGCGAGTTCGCCAAGCTCTTGATCATCGGGATCGCGGCCTTCTATCCGACGGTGCTCAATACCTTCGAGGGCATGCGCCAGGTGGACGTGCGCTACCGCGAGGTCGGTGCCATGCTGACGCTCACCCGTGCCCAGACCTTCCGACGCGTGCTTCTGCCGGCCGCGCTGCCGGCCATCATCACAGGGGTGACCCACGCCCAGGTGTTCGCCTGGCTGGCCTGCCTGGGCGGCGAGCTGCTGTTCGCCGCGGCGCCGGGCATCGGCGCGCTGCTGCTCGCCAGCGAGCAAAACGGCCGCATGGACGTGGTGCTGCTGTCGGTGCTGGTGATCTCGCTGCTGGCCCTGGCGCTGAACCTGCTGTTTACGCGAGCGGCGCGCTTGCTGGTGCGCGGAAGGTCCGCCTGATGAGCGGCGTCGGGCCGGCCAGCGCGCCGCTGTTCGCGCCGCAGGAGTTGCGGCGCTTCCTGGTCGGGTTCATCGGCCTGACCATGCTGTCGGGGATGACGATCGGGATGAACAAGGTGCTGGCCACGATGTTCGGCCTGCACCTGGGCGTCACCAATTTCCAGCTGGCCCTGATCAGCAGCGCCGAGACGGCCGCCATGGCGATCGGCACCTTGCCGGCCGGGCGCATCCTTGCGCGCGGCAATCCGAAATTCCTGTACGCCGGCATCAGCCTGACCTTGTCCGGCCTGTTCTGCATCCTGCCCTGGCTGCCCGGCTGGCAATGGGTGGCCGTGCTGATGTTCCTGGTTGGCCTCTGCATCGCGCTGCGCATCGTCGCGATGAGCACCGTGTTCCTGGTGCGCCTGCCGGAACTGGGACAGGGCAAGGCCGGCTGGTACAAGGGGACCCTCATGCTCGGCATCCAGTTCGCCGGGCCGCTCACGGGTAATTACGTCATCGCCCACCTGGGGCTGACGGGCGGCTTCCATGTGTCGGCGGCGATGTTCGCCATCCTGGCGCTGCTCGGCTGGCAGGTGCTGCCGGACCATACCGGCCATCGCGCCCAGGGCAAGGGCGCGGATGCGTCGGGCTGGCGCGAGCTGCTGCGTCTGCCGGTCGTGCGCACCACCTATCTGTTCGAGGTGCTGGCCAGCTTTACCGCTTCCAGCGTGGGTGTGTTCTCGATCCTGCTTGCGATCCAGGTGCTGCACTGGCCGCAGGACCATGCGGTGTGGCTGATGGCGGTGCAGGGCATCAGCTTCGTCGCGGTGCTGCTCGGCCTGGGCAACGTGGTGCTGGGCAGTCCCCACCGCGACCGCATCTATGGCGCCGCGCACCTGGCCATCATGGCGGCCTTGCTGCTGCTCGGATTGCATCCGACCACGCCGAGCTACCTGATTGCATCGGTCCTGCTCGGACTCGGGCTGGGCGTGAACGCCCTGGTCAATACCAGCCGCATCGCGCACGCGCCGGTCGACAAGGCGCGGGTGTCGGCTCACCTGACCTTGTTCGGCATGGCCGCCGGCACGATTGGCGCGCTGGCTGCCGGCCACCTGGGTGACCTGGTCGGCCTGCGCAATGTGTTCCTGCTGTGGACCCTGCCATGGCTAGCGGCCTGGCTGTTCTATCAATTGAGACAAGGAGAAAGACCATGACGCTTGCCACCCCGCTTGCTACCCACCGTCCGCTGGCGCAAGGGCCGCGGCGCGGCGCCGGCCTGCGCATCGACCACGTCAGCAAATCGTTCCCCTTGAAGGGCGAATCGCTGCTGGTGCTGGACGATATCTCGCTGACGGTCGAACCGGGCGAATTCGTCGCCATCGTCGGCGGTTCCGGCTGCGGCAAGTCGACGCTGCTGCGCCTGTTGGCCGGGCTCGATCCAGACTACGAGGGCGCGCTGCTGTACGACGACGTGCCAATCGAGGGGCCGGCGCTGGAACGGGGGCTGATCTTCCAGGATCACCGCCTGTTCCCGTGGCTGACGGTGGAGCAGAACGTGGCGATGGCCTTCACCAACACCGACGTTCCCGCCGCCGAGCGTCGCAGCCGGGTGGCGGCCGAGATCGCGCGGGTCGGCCTGGACGGCTTTGCCGGCGCCTATCCGCACCAGCTCTCGGGCGGCATGTCGCAGCGCGCCGCGATCGCCCGCGCCCTGGTGGGGCGGCCCGACGTACTGCTGCTCGACGAACCCCT
>JAAIGE0100395079.1_pt1 | contig 10429 bp, 9 predicted proteins | sample 6487951 | NCBI WGS metagenome assembly JAAIGE01 (sample SAMN13974128, study PRJNA590717) | phyllosphere metagenome | biome: tomato field; feature: multiple bacterial spot infested tomato fields; material: tomato leaves; isolation source: leaves from tomato fields | host: Solanum lycopersicum ... | reverse complement strand
GACACGATCGCCCATGCCCGCGGATGGGAGAGCGACGAGTGGGCAGCCGGACTCGAGCGCGTGGACGGCGCCGCCCGTGACCTCGACGCAGCCATCGGCTCCCACGCGGCGGCGATCCTCACCGCCGATCACGGCATCGTCGACGTCCCGCGCCATCGCCAGGTCCTGCTCCGAGAGGGCGATCCGCTGGTGGAGGGCGTGAACATCGTCGGCGGTGAGCCGCGGATGCTGCATCTCTATACCGAGGAGGGCACAGCGGACGAGGTCCTGAACCGGTGGCGGGATGCCGAGTCCTCCCGCTCCTGGGTGATGTCACGCGACGAGGCGGTCGCCGCTGGGCTGTTCGGCACGTCGCCCGACCCGGAGGTCCTGCCGCGGATCGGCGACGTCCTCGTCGCCGCCCGATCCGCCGTTGCGTACTACGACGATCGAGAGGCCGACAAGAAGCCGCAGAACATGATCGGGCAGCACGGCTCGCTCACCGACCAGGAACGCGTCGTCCCCCTGGTGCGGCTCGGAGCCTTCGGCTGAGCTCAGCCGTCTTCGGTGCGTGCGCCGAAGACGATCTCGTCCCACGACGGCATCGACGTGCGTCCGCGGCGGCGGCTCTGCTCCGCGGGCGGTTCGGCAGCGGCCTCGGCATCCGCCGGTTCTGCGGGCGTCGCCTGGTCGACGTCCGCTTCCGGAGCGTCGAAGAGCGCGACGGGGGTCGACGAGGGTTCTTCGCTGTGCTCGGCGGGCATCGGCTCGCGCTGGCCGCGACGGCGACGGAGCGCTTCGAGAAGGTCCGCGGTCTCTGCGGAGGTCACCGGCGCGTCCGGGGCGCGCTTGATGGCGGCCTGCTGAACGGCGGGGGAGGACGACGGGCGTGCTTCGGGTGTGTCGAAGTCCGCTTCCGGCTCGGTCACGGCGCGGGGACCGAACGCGCCGGTGTCGAATCGCGTGGCATCTTTCTGCGGCGCGGAGTCGAGGGCGCGCAGACGCGGGATGAGTCCCTCCGGGAGGGAACCCTGGCGCGACAGCTGGGTCGCGTCGGAGTTCTGCGGAGCCAGGGACGAACGACGCGGGTCGAACGACCAACGGGCGTCGTGCTCGACCTCACCCACCGTGAACTCGAGCTTGACGGTCCAACCGTTCTGGTCTTTCCAGCTCGTCCACCGCTCGCCGGTGGCGCCGGCTTCGGTGAGCTTGGCTCGGACGGCGTTCCCGAACGTCGGCTGCGCACCCGGGTCGAGTTCCCCGCCGATGAGCACCGTCACGGCGAGGGCCTGGCCCACGACGTGCTCGCGCTCGGCGAGAACGGGGCCTTCGAATCTCTGGACGTCCTCGACGCGCACTCCGAGGAGCTGCGCGACGTCCTCCGCGGTCATGCCGGCGCGGATGTGGGACTGGATGTCACGCGGGTTCGGACGCGTGGTGCGGGGCTCGGCGTCGCGCTGCAGGCGTCGCAGCTGGGCGCGCAGAGCCTCGTCGACGGCGAGTGAGAATCGGTCGCCGGCGTCGGTCGCGAGCATCAGGCGACCGTCTTCGGTGCCGATCACTTTGAGCTGTTCCATGCGGACGTCCTCCAGATCCAGCGGGTGGGTTCATGGTGTCACGGCGAACGGTCGAGGGCGGGAATATCCGGGGCGTGCCGCGAGTTTGCGGTGGGGCACCTCCGAAAGGCGGCGGCGACCCGACGGCTCATTTGCGATTCACCGACAGGTGATGCAAACTATGGCCGCCCGAACGGGCCGCACCCACAGCACCACCCCGAAAGTTGAGACGTTCTCGAATGGCCACGGATTACGACGCCCCCCGCAAGACCGAAGACGACAGCGAGTCGATCGAGGCTCTCAAGGAACGCGTCCCGGACAAGATGTCCGGCTCGGTCGACGTCGAAGACTCTGACAACCCCAGCGGTTTCGAGCTCCCCGGCGCTGACCTCTCCGACGTCGACCTCGACGTCGTCGTCCTGCCCCCGCAGGAGGACGAGTTCACCTGTGTCGAATGCTTCCTCGTGAAGCACCGGACCCAGATCGACCACCAGACCTCGATCGGCGCGATCTGCACCGAGTGCGCCGCGTAAGCAGCGCCGATATCAGCGACCCCGCTGCGCGCGGGTGATCATCGCCGCCACCCGATCAGGGGTGCGGGACGAGAACACCCAGCGTGCTGTGGGGTCGTCGTCGTCTGAGACGGGGACGCGCACGACGCCGTCGATCCCGCCGCGAAGCAGATGCCAGTCGTCGCGTCGGAGGCCGCCGCCTCGGGCAGCCCGCGCCTCTTCCCCCGTCAGCACCTCGGGATCGCCGAGGTCGGTGACCGGGATGTGCGCCCGCCCGACGCGGAGCACGCCGTCTGCGAGCGTGACGACGGGAGCAGTCAGGATCAGAGACGACACCAGGACGACGCCGACGGCGAGTCCGATGACGAGGGCGAGGGTCGTGTCGATCGGCGAGAAGACCACCGCCGCCATGGGCGCGCAGACCGCGGCGCTCACCAGGAGCCACAGCGAAGGGCTGAGCCGTTCGCGGTACGAGGAGGGGACGGTGCGGTCGGGGTTGTGCATTAGCCTCGGGGGGTGATGGATACCGTGGACGTTCCCATTATCTCGGCTCATGTGCCCGTCTACGCGCACCCGGGCGATGCCGGCGCCGACCTCGTCTCCACAGAGCAGGTGCGTCTGGCCCCCGGTCAGCGCGCGCTCATCGGTACGGGAGTGCGCATCGCGCTGCCCGACGGCTACGTCGCTTTCGTCGTCCCTCGCAGCGGTCTGGCCGCCAAGCACGGCATCACCGTGGTCAACTCACCGGGCACGGTCGACGCGGGGTACCGGGGCGAGATCAAGGTCACGCTGTTGAACACGGATGCCGCGGAGCCCTTCGACATCGCTCCGGGCGACCGCATCGCCCAGCTCATCGTGATGCCCGTCTCGCGGGCGACCTTCCTCCCCGTCGACGCGCTTCCCGACAGCGTGCGCGGCGACGGGGGCTTCGGATCCACCGGCTACACGACAGGAACAACCGCATGAGCGACGAGCTCGCACCCAAGTCGGCACCGAGCGATCGGGCCGAGAACGGTCCGTTCGACGAGGCGGAGGCGAACCCCGTCCGTCCGTACATCGACCTCGGCGGGGTCAAGGTCCTGCCTCGCGAGGGTCTGAACCTCCGGCTGGAAGTCGAAGAGCAGACGAAACGCATCGTCGCCGTCGGGCTCGACTACGTCGGCTCGACACTGCAGGTGCAGCCGTTCGCCGCGCCGCGGTCGAGCGGCCTGTGGGAGGAGACGCGCGAGCAGATCCGCCAGCAGGTCCGTCAGCAGGGCGGGCGCGTCGAGGAGCGGGAAGGGCCGCTCGGCCCCGAGCTGCTCGCCGAGGTGCCCGTCGCCGGTGCGGACGGCGCCGCCGGGAAGCGCCTCGCGCGCTTCGTCGGCGTCGATGGTCCGCGCTGGTTCCTGCGTGGTGTCATCGGAGGAGCTGCGGCGAGCGACATCGCGGCCGCCGAGCAGGTCGAAGACCTCTTCCGCTCGATCGTCGTCGTCCGCGGCAACACGCCCATGCCGCCGCGCGACCTCATCCCGCTGAAGATGCCGGCATCCCCCGGCAGCGCATGACCACCTCGCAGGACCGTCCCGAATCCGGGGACCCCCAGCCGACGAGGGGAGACCTCGTGCCACCGCCGGCGGGGGAGCCGACGGCATCCGGTCTTCTCGGTCAGGCTCTCGGCGGCGCAGCCAAGCGTGCGGGTCTCGATCCGGCGGAGGACGCGACGACCGGCCACGTCGTGTGGCGCGCGATGGGCGGATGGCGCGGCATCGCCGAGTCGGTCCTTCCCGGGCTCGTGTTCGTCGTACTCTTCACCGTCACCGGACAGGATCTCGTGCTGTCGCTGGTGGCCTCGGTGGGGCTGGCGGCCGTCTTCACCGTGATCAGGCTCATCCAGCGTTCGCCTGCTGCGGCTGCCTTCGGCGGTCTCGTGGCGACGGGTGTCGCCGCGGCCCTGGCCCTGTTCACGGGGCGCGGCGTCGACAACTTCGTCCCCGGGCTCATCACCAACGCCGCCTACGGGACCGGGTTCCTGGTGTCGGCACTGGTCGGCTGGTCGCTGATCGGGTTGGCCGTCGGCTTCCTCATGAACGAGGGCACGGCATGGCGGGCCGATCGGCGCAAGCGTCGGGTCTTCTTCTGGCTCGCGATCGCGTGGGCTGCTCTCTTCTACGTGCGCCTCGCCGTCCAGCTCCCGCTGTACCTCGCCGATCAGACAGCGGCGCTCGGCACCCTGAAGCTCATCATGGGCCTTCCCCTCTTCGCGCCGATGGTGGCGGTCACCTGGCTGGCCGTCCGAGCGCTCTACCCGCGGCGCGCCGAAGCTCCCGGCGAGAGCTGACAAGCCGCGCGACCAGACGTGCCGAGTGGTTGACTGGGCCGCATGGACGCCGTCCCCATGTTCCCGCTCGGCAGTGTGCTCTTCCCGCACACGCCGCTGGCACTGCGGGTGTTCGAGCCGCGGTACCTGACGATGATGGGTCGCCTCCTCGACGCGGAGGATCCATCATTCGGCGTCGTCCTCATCGAGCGAGGGCTGGAATCCGGGGGAGGCGACGAACGCAGTGCGCTCGGCACGATGGCTCGCATCGTCCGGATCGAGGCCGGCGCCGCTGATCTGTTCGTCATCGCCGTCGGCAGGGAGCGGATCACGGTCGACCGGTGGGGCGCCGATGACCCGCATCCCGTCGCGGACGTCACGACGGTCGAGCCGCTGAGGTGGAGCGACGACCTTCTTCCGCTGCGTCGGGAGGCGGAACGGGTCGTGCGTCGGGTCGCGACTCTTGCGGCCGTCCTCGACGAAGCGCGGTGGGATCCCGACACCGAGATCTCGGACGACCCCGTGGAGTCATCCTGGCAGCTCGCCGCGATGGCGCCTCTCGGCGAGTACGACAGGTTCCGACTGCTCGGTTCGACGACGCTGACGGAGCTCCTCACAAGGCTGATCGACCTGTGTCTCGAAGAGGAGCCGGTCCTCGTCGCCCGGGCGGCGGATGTCGCCGAGTCGGACGGTGACGAGCTCTGAGTCCTCGCCGCCGGGCGAAGTGAGGTATCTTGATATCAAGATAAATTTCGCCCGCCGGGGTAAGGCGGACCTCACTAGTCACCGGGACCGGGCGGGGCGAAGATGGGAGGGCCGGCTGACGCCGCGCCCGCCGACGAAGGAGAGCACACGTGTCCACTGTTGACAGCTTCGGTGCCAAGAGCACACTCACAGTCGGCGACACCGACTACGAGATCTTCCGCATCGAGACCGTTCCCGGTTTCGAGAAGCTTCCGTACAGCCTCAAGATCCTCCTCGAGAACCTGCTTCGCACCGAGGACGGTGCGAACGTCACCAAGGAGCAGATCGAGGCTCTCGGGAACTGGAACCCCGACGCCGAGCCGAACACCGAGATCCAGTTCACGCCCGCACGCGTGGTCATGCAGGACTTCACCGGTGTGCCGTGCATCGTCGACCTCGCCACCATGCGCGAGGCCGTCACCGCCCTCGGCGGCGACCCGAGCAAGATCAACCCGCTGTCTCCGGCCGAGATGGTCATCGACCACTCGGTCATCGCAGACCTCTTCGGTTCCGACAACGCCCTCGAGCGCAACGTCGAGATCGAGTACGAGCGCAACGGCGAGCGTTACCAGTTCCTGCGCTGGGGTCAGACCGCTTTCGACGACTTCAAGGTCGTCCCGCCGGGAACCGGCATCGTCCACCAGGTGAACATCGAGCACCTCGCGAAGGTCATCTACGACCGCGAGGTCGGCGGTGTCCTGCGTGCCTACCCCGACACCTGCGTCGGCACCGACTCGCACACCACGATGGTGAACGGCCTCGGTGTCCTCGGTTGGGGTGTCGGCGGCATCGAGGCTGAGGCGGCCATGCTCGGCCAGCCCGTCTCCATGCTCATCCCGCGCGTGGTCGGCTTCAAGCTGACCGGTGAGATCCCCGCCGGCGTGACCGCGACCGACGTCGTCCTCACGATCACCGACATGCTGCGTAAGCACGGCGTCGTCGGCAAGTTCGTCGAGTTCTACGGCGAGGGCGTCGCGCAGGTGCCGCTGGCCAACCGCGCCACCATCGGCAACATGAGCCCCGAGTTCGGCTCGACCGCGGCGATGTTCCCCGTCGACGACGTGACCCTCGACTACCTCCGCCTCACGGGTCGTGACGAGCAGACCGTCGCCCTCGTCGAGGCCTACGCCAAGGCGCAGTCGCTGTGGCACGACGCCTCCCGTGAGCTCAGCTTCAGCGAGTTCATGGAGCTCGACCTCTCGACGGTCGTCCCCTCCATCGCAGGTCCCAAGCGTCCGCAGGACCGCATCCTCCTGTCCGACGCGAAGAACCAGTTCGAGAAGGACATCCTCAACTACGCGGATGCCGCGGCTGAGGACTCCGTCGAGATCGAGGGAACCTTCCCCGCGTCCGACCCCGGTTCCGCCCCGGGCGTCGAGCACGAGACGGTCTCGGCCGAGGGTGTCTCGCACCAGCACGAGCACGAGCACGTCCCCTCGATGATCTCGAGCGGCGCGCGCCACGCGGCATCCAAGCCCGTCAAGGTGACGACGCCCGAGGGCCAGTCGTACCTCCTCGACAACGGTGCGGTCACCCTCGCGGCCATCACCTCGTGCACCAACACGTCGAACCCGTCGGTCATGATCGCGGCGGGCCTGCTCGCCAAGAAGGCCGTCGACAAGGGCCTGAAGCGCAAGCCGTGGGTCAAGACGACGCTCGGCCCCGGCTCGAAGGTCGTCACCGACTACTACGAGAAGTCCGGCCTCGACAAGGCACTCGAGGGCCTCGACTTCTACACAGTCGGCTACGGCTGCACGATCTGCATCGGCAACTCCGGACCGCTCATCGAAGAGGTCTCGGCGGCGATCAACGAGAACGACCTCGCCGTCACGGCCGTCCTCTCGGGCAACCGCAACTTCGAGGGCCGCATCAGCCCCGACGTGAAGATGAACTACCTCGCGTCGCCCCCGTTGGTCGTCGCCTACGCTCTCGCCGGGTCGATGAACTTCGACTTCGAGACCGACGCGCTCGGCAAGGACGAGGCCGGCAACGACGTGTTCCTGAAGGACATCTGGCCCTCGCCCGACGAGGTTCAGGAGGTCATCGACCACTCGATCTCGCGCGAGCAGTTCATCAAGCAGTACTCGACCGTCTTCGACGGCGACGAGCGCTGGCAGAACCTTCCGACGCCCACCGGTCCCATCTTCGAATGGGACGAGGACTCGACGTACGTCCGCAAGGCTCCGTACTTCGACGGCATGGAGAGCACGCCGGCGCCCGTCACCGACATCTCCGGTGCGCGTGTCATGGCGACCCTGGGCGACTCGGTCACGACCGACCACATCAGCCCCGCCGGAAACATCAAGGCCGGCACGCCCGCGGCTCAGTACCTCACCGAGCACGGCGTGGCGCAGAAGGACTTCAACTCCTACGGCTCGCGTCGTGGTAACCACGAGGTCATGATCCGCGGCACGTTCGCCAACATCCGCCTGAAGAACGAGATCGTCGCCGCGGTCAACGACGGCAAGGTCGTCGAGGGTGGCTTCACCCGCGACTTCACCCAGGAGGGTGGCCCGCAGTCGTACATCTACGACGCGAGCCAGAACTACCAGGCACAGGGCACCCCGCTCGTCGTCTTCGGCGGTAAGGAGTACGGCTCCGGTTCGTCCCGCGACTGGGCGGCCAAGGGCACGAGCCTGCTGGGCGTCAAGGCGGTCATCACCGAGAGCTTCGAGCGCATCCACCGCTCGAACCTCATCGGCATGGGCGTCGTCCCGCTGCAGTTCCCCGCCGGCGAGAGCTGGAGCTCGCTCGGCCTCGACGGTACCGAGATCGTCTCGATCACCGGCCTCGAGCAGCTGAACGAGGGCGTCACGCCGAAGACGGTCAAGGTCGTCGCCGAGCCGAGCGAGTTCTCGCCCGAGGGCAAGCAGACGATCGAGTTCGACGCGGTCGTCCGGATCGACACCCCCGGTGAGGCGGACTACTACCGCAACGGCGGCATCCTGCAGTACGTGCTGCGTTCGCTGGTCTGACCCTGCTTGTCAAGAGGACCCCGGCTCCGCGTGGAGTCGGGGTCCTCTCGCATGCGGGCACGTAGACTCCTGACATGAGTCTTCTCGAGGGAATTTCCGGTCCGCGCGACCTCGATCGGTTCTCGAGCGAGGAGCTCCACGTTCTGGCTGACGAGATCCGGACGTTCCTGGTCGAGAACGTCTCGCGCACAGGTGGCCACCTCGGTCCGAACCTCGGAGTCGTCGAGCTGACGATCGCCCTGCACCGCGTTTTCGACTCCCCGAACGACCCGATCATCTTCGACACCGGTCACCAGTCCTACGTCCACAAGCTCCTCACCGGCCGTCAGGATTTCTCCCAGCTCCGCTCGCGCGGGGGCCTGGCGGGCTACCCGCAGCGGTCCGAGAGCCCGCACGACGTCGTCGAGTCGTCGCATGCGTCGAGCTCGCTGAGCTGGGCGGACGGCGTCTCGCGCGCCCTCACGGTGACCGGGCGCAAGGACCGTCACGTCGTGGCCGTCGTGGGCGACGGTTCCCTCACGGGCGGCATGACGTGGGAAGCCCTCAACAACATCTCCGACGACAACGACCGCAACCTCGTCATCGTCGTCAACGACAACGGCCGCTCGTACGCCCCCACCATCGGCGGCATGGCGCGCTACCTGAATCGCGTCCGCACCGCGGACAGCTACAAGACGCTGCGGCAGAGCTCCGCTCACGTCTCCCGTCTTCTCGGTCCGATCGGGCGCGCGGTGTACCGCGGCGTCCGGGGTGGCACGCACGGCTTCCTGTCGCGCTTCACGAACAACGTCGCGTTGTACTCCAACCTCGACATCAAATACCTCGGACCCGTCGACGGGCACGACCTCGACGCGATGGAGGAGACGCTCCGCCTCGCGAAGGAGTACGGCGCCCCCGTCATCGTCCACGCCATCACCGACAAGGGACGCGGCTTCGAGCCGGCCCGTCGTGATGAGGCCGACCAGTTCCACGCGGTCGGGAAGATCGACCCCGTCACGGGGGAGCCGATCGGTTCCTCGGATGCCGTCGCCTGGACGGACGTCTTCTCCGAGGCGCTCGTTGCCGCGGGTGAGCGTCGCGAGGACATCATCGCGATGACCGCCGCGATGCTGCGACCGACCGGCCTGCAGGACTTCGCGCAGCGGTTCCCGACGCGGGTCTACGACGTCGGCATCGCCGAGCAGCACGCCGTCGCCTCTGCTGCGGGCCTGGCGTTCGGCGGTCTTCACCCGGTCGTCGCGATCTACGCCACCTTCATGAACCGTGCGTTCGACCAGGTCATGATGGACGTCGCGCTGCACAAGGCGGGGGTGACCTTCGTCCTCGACCGTTCCGGCGTCACCGGGCCCGACGGTCCCAGCCACCACGGCATCTGGGATCTCGCGATGCTGCAGCTCGTCCCCGGCATTCGGATCGCCGCGCCACGAGACGCGGAGCGGCTCCGCGAGCTCTTCGACGAGGCGGTCACCGTCGAGGACGCCCCGACCGTGGTCCGGTTCCCGAAGGGGTCCGTGCCGGACGCTCTCGATGCGATCGAGCGGCGGGAGGACGGCACCGACGTGCTGTACCGAAGCGGTGCGGAGGACGTCCTCATCGTCGGGATCGGCCCGATGGCCCACATGGCCGTCGAGGTCGCCGAACGACTCCGCGCCCAGGGAATCGGCTCGACCGTCGTCGATCCCCGGTGGGCGGTACCGATCCGTCCCGCGATCGTCGAGCTCGCGGCATCCCACCGCCTGGTGATCACGATCGAGGACGGTATCCGCGTCGGTGGTGTCGGGACGCGCGTGCGTCAGGTCCTCCGTGAGTCGGGCGTCTCCACGGCTGTCGACGAACTGGGCCTCCCGGACGAGTTCATCGATCACGCGACCCGCGAGCAGATCCTCGCCGATGCGGGTTTGACGGCCTCGAAGATCGCGCAGGACGTCGTCGCGCAGGTGCTCGGCACGCGCGTACCCGTTGCGCGGCAGTCGGCCGACGACGCGGTGTGGACCTCGCACGAGGTCGAACTGCGCGGCCCGACCGACGCGGGTTCCGAGTGACCGCGTGACAGCATGGAGGGATGCAGACACCGCAGCATCCCGGCGATGAGAACCTGAGTCGAGAGGATGCCGCGGCCCGGGCATCCGTCATCGTCCTCGACACGATCGAGGTCGACCTGGACCTCCGCTCGGCCCCCGATGCGTCACGCGAGGACTTCGCGACGCAGAGCACCCTGCGCTTCCGCGCGTCGTCGACGGAGACGTGGATCGACTTCCTCGGCATCTCCGTCGACGAGGTGGAGGTCAACGGCGCACCGCAACCGGTGGAGTGGGACGGCGCCCGCATCCGCCTGTCGGGACTCGCCGAGGAGAACACGGTCCG
>JAAIGE0100103537.1_pt1 | contig 10430 bp, 7 predicted proteins | sample 6487951 | NCBI WGS metagenome assembly JAAIGE01 (sample SAMN13974128, study PRJNA590717) | phyllosphere metagenome | biome: tomato field; feature: multiple bacterial spot infested tomato fields; material: tomato leaves; isolation source: leaves from tomato fields | host: Solanum lycopersicum ... | reverse complement strand
GACGCAATACCGGCAACGCCTGCACCGCGACACTGGTCGAATCCAGTGCATCGAAATCAGCCATCACCTGCGCGACCTGCCAGGCTTGCGCTACGTCGTTGGCAAAGATCGACGGACAGTCCAGCGTGCGACAGGCCGGAACGACACCGCGACTGCTGAACAGCCCGAGGCTCGGTTTGAGCCCGACGATCCCGTTGAAGCCCGCAGGCACTCGGCCCGACCCGGCCGTGTCCGTGCCCAAGGCAAAGCACACATGACCCCGTGCCACGGCCACGGCAGAACCCGAACTCGACCCTCCGCTGACGTATGCCGGATCACAGGCATTGCGCACCGCGCCATACGGCGAGCGCACCCCTACCAATCCCGTGGCGAATTGATCCAGATTGGTCTTGCCGATCAACACCGCGCCGCTGTCCAGCAGGCGCTGCACCACATGTGCGGTGGCCTGAGCCTGATAGGCAAACTCGGGACAGGCCGCCGTGGTGGGCAAACCCGCAACATCGAAATTGTCCTTCACCGCGAAAGGAATGCCGAACAGCGGCAGCCTTTCGTACAGCGCATCGCCCAGTTCTTCCGCCAGAGCACCGAGCGTCTGTGCCCTTTCGAGCAAACGAGAAAGCGGCTCGCGGTGAATCCAGATTTCCGGGCGGTCGTCTGCGTCAATCTGCGTGTACAGATCCTGAAGGAAAGTCGCCAGTGAGGTCTGGCCCGTGCTGAGTGACGTCTGAATGGCAGCGATATCGAGAGCAGTCATTGGCGTGTTCATTCATGTATACAAGATTGAATGTGCCAGAGCAGGATTCGTGCCGGGGGATCAGGAGCGTGGTTTTAGGGGCGTCGAGATCAACATGCCGCTGATGGTTTTGCGCCTGGGCGCGCCATTGTCGAGCGCGACGGCACGAGTTGCACGGAAACGGAACATGCTACTGACGTCTGGGGAGTCGATTCCCGCGCACGCGATCATCTTGAAATTCTGATTGCTATAACAGGAGGCAACGCTTATGCGCAGGGCAGCTTTACGACTTGTATTGGCAATCATTTTGACCGGCTGTGAGAAGCCAAGGCTGGATAGAAGTTCGAACGAAGCGCCGCAAATCGGTAAAACCCGCGTCTGCGGGTTTCACCGGGCCTGACTGACAGAAACAGCGCTGCCCGTTTCGAACAGGTCCAGTGGACGTGCACAACAGGCCTGTTCAGACACCGATCATCAGCGGGCAGACAACATCCATTCCAGGGTTTCGCGCAGGGGCGGCGTACTCCATCCCGGCACTGATCGTTTGAGCCGGACGTTGCACCCACACAACGTCTTCACTTCATTGTCGCGAACGAAATCAGGGTTCACGCGAACCTCGATCTCATGACCGGTGATGTCCTGGCACATCTCGATCACCTCACGCAGCGAGTGCGTTACGCCCGAGCATACGTTGAGGGTCTTCCCCAGAGGCCGGGCTTCCAGCAAACCCCGATAGGCGCTGGTAACGGCGCGCACATCGCTGAAATCTCGCCATACGTCCAGGTTGCCCAGTTCGATGGTGCTCTCTCTTCTTGTGAAGTGGGACACGATCTTGGGCAGCAGGAAGTTTTCGGCCTGCCCGACCCCGGTGTAGTTGAACGGGCGCGTGATCACCAGCGGCAGCCGGGCGTGCCAGAGGCTTGCCATGTACTCCATGGCCAGCTTGCTCACGGCATAGTCGTTGGCGGGAGCGGGAATCGTCGTTTCATCCAGCATGCCGGAGGACGCATTGCCGTAGACGTTGGCGCTGCTGGCAAGCAGGACGCACTCGGGCGTTTTTCCGCTGGCGTCGATGGCCTCCAGCAGGTTGCGTGTGCCGATCAGGTTCACCTGATAGAACGCTTCCGGTGAGCCGTGACCCACGAAGGCCAGCGCGGCGAGGTGGACGACGATATCCGGCTGGATCCTGGCAAGCAGCGCAGTGAGGCCGTTCACATCCAGCAGATCGACCTGATGGTAGTTATCGCTGTCCGACGGCTGGCTGCCCATGCCGACAACCTCGCAACCCTGGGCTGCGAGTTCGGTGGCCATGAAGCTTCCCGTGAAACCGTGGATGCCCGTTATCAATGCGCGTTTACCGGCGATGCTCATCAGAAGGAAAAACCTTTTTCGTTTCGACGAAGATCCGCTTCAACCATCATGCGGCACAGTTCCTCAAGGTTGGTCTTCGGTTCCCAACCCAGTACTTCACGGGCTTTGGCAGGATTGCCGATCAACAGTTCCACTTCGGTAGGCCGGTAGAACTTCGGATTGACCGAGACAAGAACCTTCCCGGTGGCCGCATCGATACCGCGCTCGGACTCAGCCTCACCTTCCCACTGAACAGTGACGCCTGTGGCCTTGAACGCCATGCTCACGAAACTGCGGACGGTCTCGGTACGGTTGGTGGCCAGTACAAAGCTGTCCGGCGTGTCAGCCTGCAGCATCCGCCACATGCCTTCGACGTACTCCTTGGCAAACCCCCAGTCGCGCTTGGCATCCATGTTGCCCAGTTCGAAGGCGTCCATGAGGCCCATCTTGATCTTGGCGACCGAGTCGGTGATCTTGCGCGTCACGAATTCGCGGCCGCGCAGAGGCGATTCGTGGTTGAACAGGATGCCGCTGGCGCCAAAGATGCCGTAGGACTCACGGTAATTGATCGTCATCCAGTGCGCATAGAGCTTGGCGACACCGTAGGGGCTGCGTGGATAGAACGGTGTGCTTTCGACCTGAGGAATGGACTGAACCTTACCGAACATCTCGGACGTCGAGGCCTGATAAAAGCGGATTTTCGGATTGACGATCCGGATTGCCTCCAGCAGGTTGACCGCGCCGATACCGGTTATCTGGGCTGTTGTCAGGGGCTGTTCGAATGACACGCCAACAAAACTCTGCGCTGCGAGGTTGTAGATCTCGGTGGCCTCGGTGTTTTGCAGCAAGCGGATACTGGCGGACAGGTCGGTCAGGTCGTACTCGACCAGATGCAGATTGGCATCGTGCTGAATCCCGAGTTCCTCGATGCGCCAGAAATTGACAGAGCTGGTCCGGCGATAAGTGCCGTAAACGGTATAGCCTTTCTCAAGGAGCAATTGCGCCAGATAAGCGCCGTCCTGACCCGTAATGCCGGTAATGATTGCTTTCATATGAGGTGTTTGACTCCAGCAAGGAACGTGTATCCCGACGCTTTTCGAGGTTGCCTGCGCTTCAAGCGAGGGGGAGTTTCAGGGTAGAAGGCTTGGATACAACGCGCCTAGCCCGGTGGCCATCATGACCATGCGGGTAGAGGTTAGCCCGAGTCGTGAAATTTTGCCGGGATCTGAAGCCGCTTCGCATTTCAGACAAAGTGGACTAATCCCGTCTACGCTTGTGCCGATAACATCGTATAACCCACACGAACGGTGCAGTCATGTTCAATACTCGCTTGAAAAAGGAATTACAGGCACAGCAGGCCGAGTTGTCAGTCTATCGGCAGATGCAGAAGGGTATCGACGCACGCATGGTGGGACTGAGCATCGATGCCAGCAATCGTATCGCTCATGCCAACGATAACTTTCTCAGAATGATCGGTTACAACGCCGAACAGCTGCTTGGCAAAAACCTCGACGACTTGGTGCCGACCTACGTCAAGCAGCTCGACTGCTACCGAAACCTCAAAGCTGCGGTGCAGAAAGGCGAGTCGGTTATCGACAACTACCGCTTTCTGCGTGCCGACGGCTCTCTGGCGTGGATTCGCGCCATGTGGCAGCCGGTTCTGGATGACAGCGGCAAGCTGATGACTCTGCAGTGCTACGGTTCGGACATCACGCAGAGCGTTGAAACCGCCGCCGAGAACTCGGCGTTCATTCAGGCGCTGCTGCGCTCCACGGCGGTGATCGAGTTCGACCTTGGCGGCCACGTCTTGACGGCCAACGAGCAATTCCTGCGCGGAATGGGCTACAACCTCGCGCAGATCAAGGGCAAGCACCACAGCATGTTCTGCGACCCACATGAAGTGAGCCAGGCTTCGTACAAGGATTTTTGGGCAACGTTGAACCGCGGCGAGTTCGTCGCCAGCCGGTTCAAGCGCGTCGACAGCAGTGGCCGCGATGTCTGGCTGGAAGCGACCTACAACCCCGTTCACGATGCCCAGGGCAAGCTCTACAAGGTCGTCAAGTTCGCGACCGTGGTGACCGACCAGGTCGCCCGTGAAGAAGACGTCAGTCAGGCGGCGAGCGTGGCCTTCGAGATCTCCCAGCAGACCGATGTCAGCGCCCAGCGTGGCGCGGATGTGGTGCAAAACACCGTACAGACCATGCGCAAGATTTCTCAGGAGATGGAGTCGGCGTCGTCAGGCATCGAGGCGCTGGGCAAGCAATCGCTGCTGATCAGCTCCATCGTCCAGACCATCGGCGGCATCGCCCAACAAACCAACCTGCTGGCGCTCAACGCCGCCATCGAGGCCGCCCGCGCGGGCGAGCAGGGCCGTGGCTTTGCGGTTGTGGCCGATGAAGTCAGGCAACTCGCCGGCCGAACCAGCGCCGCAACCGAAGAGATCGTCAGCGTCGTGCAGCAGAACCAGGCACTGGCCGACGAAGCCGTGCGCGGCATGGCCAACAGCCGTAGCCAGGCCGAACAGGGCTTGCTGCTGGCCAACGAGGCCGGTTCGGTCATCGTCGAGATTCAGGAAGGTGCCAAGCAGGTGGTGGGTGCGGTAGGGCGGTTTGCCAATCAGTTGAAGTGATCGGCGCGCCCCTGAACAGCGCTCACAGGTGCGAGGCGATCAGCTCTAAGCCGGCGCCGCGCCCGTCTTGCCTGCTTCTACCACGAAGCGCTTGAGTGTGGAGACGGTCGCAGCAGGGTTGAGTACGTCGGAAACGACCTGGAAACGGGTCAGCATTTGTTGTTCGCTGAGCTCCACCGACACATAGCCGCGTTGACGACTGTCAAAAAACTTTATGTGCGGGTTAAGTCCGAGAATAGCGTTGAAAGCGTCAAACGGAGGTCCGCTGGAGGTTACCGACGTGCCGACGAATTCAGTGGCGACGATCCTGGAGTCCGGGTTGTTGGCGTCGGCATGCAGGTCGGTGGTCCAGAATGAGTGGATATCTCCGCCCCAGAACACCGGGTTTCGAGTCTTGTGACGTTCCAGAGAGGCCAGCATGCGCTCCCGGGTCGCGATGTAGCCATCCCAGCCGTCGGTCCAGCGGCCCAGTGCCTGAGTGTCCGGGTTGCGTTGCGTCAGGGGGGCGACCAGCAAGTCCTGCGCGATTACGTTCCATTGCCCCGCAGAGTGGGCAAAACTGTGGTCCAGCCAGGCTTCCTGTTCCCATCCCAGCATGGTGCGTTTCGGATCGCGCAGGTCCGTGCAGTCATTACTGACGACACGGCCTCTATGGCTGCCGTTGGCCTGGATGCATGGCTGTTCGGAGCGGTACTGGCGACCGTCCAATACGTGAAAGCGCGCCAGACGGCCGTAGTCGATATGACGATAGATACGCATGTCCGCGCCTTTTGGCAGGCTGCTGGCGCGCAAGGGCATGTGCTCGTAAAACGCCTGATAGGCAGCGGCCCTTCGACGCAGGAAGCTCTCTGTCGAGACGCCGGGGTCCTGCGACCATTGGGCTGCGTAGTCATTTTGGACTTCGTGATCATCCCAGGTCACAACGCTTGGGGCGCAGGCATGCAGCGCCTGCAGGTCCGGGTCGGTCTTGTACTGTGCATAGCGGTTTCGATAACCGGCCAGATCCATCGGCTCGGACGTGACATGGTGCCGTGGAAGGCTGTTTTTTTGCGGGGATATCCCGGATTCGTAGATGTAGTCGCCCAGAAAAAACACCAGATCCGGCCGCTCGTTGGCCAGATGTCTGTAGGCGCTGAAGTAGCCGGCCTCCCAGTGTGAGCAGGAGACGAATCCAAATCGGGCCGTCGGCATGGCGGACAGTGGCGGTAACGTAAAGGCCTGGCCTGTCGTGCTTTGTGCGCCAAGGCTCTCGAACTGATACCAATAAGGACGTCCCGGCTGCAGACCGCTTACTTCCACATGCACCGAATGCGCAAAGCGCGGCTGGGCCATGGTCTGTCCGGTGCGTACCACTCGGGTCATCGCCGCGTCGCTGGCAACTTTCCAACGTACCGCCACCGCTTTGTTCAGACCACCGTCACCCGTGGCCGTCGTCACTTGTGGCGCCAGGCGGGTCCAGATCACGAAACCGTCCGGCAGCGGGTCTCCGGACGCCACACCCAGAGTGAACGGATAATCAACACCAGCACTGCGAGCAAACGGGCTGAGGATTGACAGCAGCACAGCGCCGGACACGCCCGTCATGATGCGACGACGATCCGGATCGAAATCAGTCATGACGCGCCTCCAGCGATTCATACTGCGAACGCAACAGCCCGAAAAGCAGCATGTCCCGGAATACGCCGTTTTTCAGGAACACCTCCTTCATCTGGCCCTCATAAGCCAATCCGCATGCCTGTAACACTCTGGCGCTGGCCAGGTTGTCGCTGAAGCACTGACCCGCGATGCGATTAAGGTTCATGACGGCGAATCCATAGTCCAGCAGACCCAGCGCGGCTTCACGCATGTAGCCTTTGTTGCGGTAGGGAGCACCGGTCCAGTAACCCAGCCAGGCGCCGCGATGTGGCATGGCCAGCCGCATTGAGACGACGCCGACCAACTCTTCGGTTCCCAGATGTACCCCCAGACATAACGCCTTGCGATTGGCGAATTGCTCAGCGCCCTCCGCGATGAAGGCGGTGGCATGCGCAAGCGTGTAAGGGGAGGGCAGCATGCCGGTCATGGCGGCAATCACAGGATCGTCGGCCAGATGTGCCAACGTTGTTGCCTGTTCGGGCCTAAGCGGGGCGAGCAACAGGCGCGAGGTCTGAATACTGGGCAGCTCGGTGCTCATCTGAGGAATCCGTCGGAAGGAACGCCCGAATGTGCCGCGCTTGCATGTCGATTTCGTGACAGGTGTACGAACCCTTTAAGTGTCACGAAAACTGCGATTCAGAGCCATGCAATGGTCATCAAAAGCTAACCGATCGGACATATTCCGTTGCTAGATTCTCGGCCTCTGACAGAGGTGGAAGACAGCATGAGAACGTGGGACGAACCCAAAAAGCGCAAGGCACACATCGAACTGATCCCGATGATCGATGTGATGATGTTCCTGTTGGTGTTTTTCGTGCTGGTGAGCTTGAACGTGATCCCGGCGCTGGGCATGAAGACTCAGCTACCCAGTGCCAGCAGTTCTCAGCAGCTCAAACCGCAGAACAAGTCGATTCTCACCCTGGGCCTCAATGGCGAGCTGCAGCTCGATGGCAAGGCCACAACGGTTGACACGCTGGTGCCCGCGTTGAAAGCACTGGAAAAGCCCGACACCAAAACCACCATCATCGTTAACAGCGACAAGGGCGTTGAAGTGGCGCGGCTGGTGGAGATCATGGATACCCTGCGTCTGGGGGGCTTTACGTCCGTCTCCATTGCCACGCGTAAATCCTGATATGTATGTCCTGTTTCGCCTACGGCAATGGCTCGGCGGTCTGCCTGCATTGCTGGCTCTCATCGCAATCGTGATGGGAATGCAGACCCGGCCATTAAAAATGGAGCCGGTTTACGACGAGTCGGCTGTGGAACTGGCACTGGTCGAGCCAGAGCCGCCTGCGCCGGAGCCAGTCGTCCAGCCAGATACTCAGCCGGTTGAGCCGGTTCAGCCTGATGAACCGCCACCGCCGCCCGTGCCTGTCGTCGAGAGTGAGGAGGCCGAGCCGCCACCGCCAAAACCGGTGCCGAAACCCGAGCCCAAGCCCAAGCCGGAACCCAAGGCTCGTCCCAAACCCGTCCCCAAACCTGCTCCAGCAGTGGCCAGGCCCGCTGAACCGGTCCCTGCACCGCGCCCGCCTGTGGCGAGTGCCCCGGTCCCAGCTCCTGCTCCACCTGCGCCACCGAAAGTCGACACGCAAGGTCTGGAGGGCGGCTACCTCAAGGGATTGCGCAACGAGCTGGACGGCTACAAACAGTACCCCACCGGACGTCAGGCATCGCTGGAGCGTCCGAGTGGCGAGGTGATCGTCTGGCTGCTGGTTGACCGTCAGGGGCGAGTGCTGGACTCCGGAATTCAGAGTCAGGCCTCCAGCATGCTGCTCAACCGAGCGGCGACCAGCAGCCTTCGACGCATCAAACAGGTCAAGCCATTTCCCGAGCAAGCCTTCGGCGGACGCAGCGAGCAGCGCTTCACCGCTACCTTCAACTACAGCGTGCAGTAGTACTGACAAGGAACAATGTGATGAGGTTTTCCAGGATTCACCTTGCTTTAGTCGCCGCCGGCATGAGCCACGGTATGGTCATGGCTGACACCAGCAGCGACGTCGGCACCATCGGCGTACAAGGCAAGGCAACTGCAGGCGGCGGTTACATGGTTCAGGAGGACAGCATCAAGGCGCGCTCCACGGTGACCAAGGAAGCGCTCGACAAGCAGGCCGCGACCGGCAATGCGATCGACAAGCTCAAGTACACGCCCGGCCTGAACATCTCCAGCGAGGATGCCACGGGTCTGTCCGGTTTCCGTTTCACCATGCGCGGTCTCAACTCCGATCAGGTCGGCATGTCGGTCGACGGCATGCCGATCAATGACTCCGGCAACTACGCGCTGTATTCCAACCTGCTGGGTGACCCGGAAAACATCGACCAGATATTCGTGACTCAGGGTTCTGCCGAGAGTGACGGTCCGCATATCGGTTCCAGCGGCGGCAATATAGGCATCGTGACGATTCGACCTACCAAGGAAACCGGCGCGTTCGTCAAGCAGGTGGCGGGCAGCAATGGCACCTATAAGACCTTTGCCAGACTCAATACCGGCGAGGTCAACGGGCTGAGCAACTGGCTGTCTCTGTCGCACACCGAGGGCGAGAAGTGGCGTGGCGACGGCGCGGTGCGTGCCGACAAGGTTGAATGGAACAGCTTTTTCGATATGGGGTCAGGCAACACCGCCAACCTGATCCTCAAATACCACGAGCAAGACAACAATAGTTACAGCCAGCTCACCAAGGGTCAGTTTCAGCAAGGCGGACGCAAGTTCGATCCGTACCCGTCCACGCCGGCCCTGGGCAGCAACGGCAAACTGTCCAGCTATTACGAGTTGGCGCAGAACCCGTTCCAGACGTTCACCGGTGTGCTCAATACCCAGTTCAAGCTCGCCGACAACCTGTCGCTGTCGGTCATTCCGTATTATTTCTGGGGCAATGGCAGCGGCGTAGCAAGCTCATCCTTCCCGCTCAATCGTGGCTCCAATCAAGGGGGCGTATTCGACCTGAGCAACCTGCCGACGGCCGCCGCTTACAACGCAGACGGTTCGTCGACTACCGGCGTTTACTACCGGCCGTCACGCACACAGACCTGGCGTCCGGGCATCACCACCAAGCTCAACTGGGATGTCAACGACGAGCATAGTGTGCAGGTCGGCTATTGGTATGAGCGCGCGCGTCAGTTGCAGACCCAGCCATTCATTCGTTTGAAGAGCAATGGGAAACCGCAGAGCATCTGGCCTGATTCGGACTACGTGGTCGATGCCAACGGCAACGAGATTCAGGGCCGTGACCGCTACACCGTGACGCCCGCGCAGAAAGTCTGGGCGCAGGACACCTGGTACTTCGCCCCGGACTGGACCCTGATTGGTGGTCTGGCCTACATGAATGTCGAGCGCGAAGGGGATAACCACGGCAGCTTGACCGAGCGTCCGGAAAAACGTGATCAGACCTACAACAAGCTGTTGCCTAACGTCGGGCTCAAGTACCAGCTTGATGAGCGCGATCAAGTGTTCTACAGCCTGTCGCGCAACATGCGGGTGCCGCAGAACTACGTGCTTTACGACCAGGGCGCTGGCTCGATCAACAGCAAGCCGGAAACCAGCTGGAACCATGAGCTGGGCTGGCGCTTTACCGATCAGGACATGACGCTGGCGGCGACCCTGTTCTACATGCAGTTTAAGGATCGGCAGGTGTCATCAAGAGACATCAACGGTGATTTTGCAGACATCAATGCCGGTGCAGTCGACAACAGCGGTCTGGAACTGGAATGGAGCGGCCTGCTGCCCCATCACTTCAACTACTACACCTCTTACACCTACACCCGCGCAAAACAGAAAGATGACCTGACGGTGTTCAATAACGGCGCAGCCATTGATCTGCCTACCAGCGGCAAGCAGTTCGCCAACGTGCCGAAGAACATGCTGGCGGCCAACATCGGTTATGACGACGGCAGCTACTACGGCACGTTCGGCGGCAAGCTCACCAGCAAGCTTTATGGTGACCTGACCAACGACGAAAGCATTCCCGGGCGCGCCATCTTCAATCTTGGCGCGGGGATCTACTTGCCCGTGGACAAGAAAATCGTCAAGGACGCGACCTTGCGCCTGAACGTCGACAACCTGTTCGACAAGGAATACCTGGACGGCGT
>JAAIGE0100768592.1_pt1 | contig 10433 bp, 6 predicted proteins | sample 6487951 | NCBI WGS metagenome assembly JAAIGE01 (sample SAMN13974128, study PRJNA590717) | phyllosphere metagenome | biome: tomato field; feature: multiple bacterial spot infested tomato fields; material: tomato leaves; isolation source: leaves from tomato fields | host: Solanum lycopersicum ... | reverse complement strand
CCCCCATGGTCATGCAACTCTCCCAGGGAAAAGGCAGGGCTTTGTCGGGAATGGATTGCTCGGGGGTTACGTAGTTCTCGTATTCGCCCGTTACCGTCCGGTCCACCACTAATAAGCCCGGCTGGTGACTGCGGGCCATTTTCGCAATTCCGGCCATGTCAATATCCTGATCGAATGGTATGGCCTTCTGCCAGCTGATGGTTGAATCAATCGTGCTGAAGGGCCTTACCCAGCCGCCATCCAGCCAGAGGATATCCATCTTCCCATAATCAGACATCAGCTCTTCGATCTGATTGTAGGTGAACTGCTTGAATTTATTCCACTTTTCAGGATACTTTTTGGGAGCGTAACTGGAGTTGCGGTCTTTCGGGGGGAAGTAACTCCACCAGTAATCATCCGTATGCCAGTCGGGTTTGGAAAAATACGCTCCTACCATGAAGCCCTGATCGCGGAAAGATTTAAAAACTTCCTTCGCTACGTTCGCTTTAGGGTTGGTGCCGAAAGGCGTGTTCGTGATTTTATAATCCGTCTGTTTGGTATCAAACATGCAGAAGCCATCGTGGTGCTTGGTTGTGAAAACCACGTACTTCATCCCGGCATTTTTAGCCGCCGTTGCCCAGCGATCGGGGTTGAATTTAACGGGATTAAACTGCTGAGGAATGGCTTCGTAAGCCTTTTTATACTCGTACCAGTCTTTCGAATAGGGTCCTTTACGTTCGCACCACCCTTCGTCTTCCGGGCATAATGACCAGGATTCCACGATGCCCCATTGGCTATAGGTACCCCAGTGCATCAGTAAGCCAAACTTAATTCCCTGCCATTGCTTTAGTTTTTGCTGAACGGCGGGGTCTTTGGGAGCGACATAACCGAAGCTTTGCTCGGAATGCTGCTGGGCCAGCAGGGGAGTACTGGCGGCCAGCAGAAGAGTGGTAATCAAACGTTTCATAAGTCAGGAAAAGAAAAATACCGTCTGAGTTTTCCTTGGAAAACCCAGACGGTAAGGGGTAAAAGAAATTAAATTGTAGCCAGTAACTGATCCATCACGTAGATGTGAATGCCAATCCATTTAGCCCGCTCGCCCAGTTGCGAAATCTCAATACTCAGATCATTCCTGAAATCGCTCAGACAATATTTATTGATGGCCTGCCCAATCGGATTGGTAATAAACTGATCGGCTTTCACCACAATTCCGTCCACAATCACAATCTCGGGATTGAATAAATGAACGGCCATGGAAAGCCCTTTTCCTAATACGGTTCCGACATCAAAAAGAATATCAATGGCAAAGGCGTCGCCTTCGAGAGCGGCCTCAATGATCATCTCAATGTCAATATCCTCGATGTGATCCATGTAGGCGGAAAGCTTGGAAACGCGGCCTTCGCCCAGCCCCCGCTGCACCCGACGAATCAGGGAACGGGCCGACGTAATCGTATCCAGACACCCTACTTTTCCACAATGGCAGAGCTCACCGTCGGGGTCGATCTGAATGTGGCCCAATTCACCCGCGAAACCGGAAGCTCCCTGAAAAATCTCACCGTTCAGGATGATGCCCAGGCCAACGCCCCAGTCGATGTTAATGGCCAGGACGTGTTTCTTGCCACGGGCGAGGCCGAAGCGGTGTTCGCCCAGAACGGTGGCTTTGGTATCGTTAATGACAAAAACCGGCAGGTTGAACTCCTCAGAAATGATCGAGCTGAGCGGCTTTTCTTCCTGATTGATTCGCCGGTACGTCATGTTGGTTCCGCTCTGAAACTGAATCAGGCCGGGCATGGAAATGCCAATGGCTACAAAATGAGACGCCTCTACTTTGGATTCTGCCAGAGCGTTTCGCGTAAATTCCAGCAAAGCCCTGGCGAAACGGGGGTTATCTTCCAGGCCGAGGTTAATGTCTTTTCTGAAAATAACTTCCCGCTGAAGATTCATGATGACCAGTTTGGTATCATGCGTGCTGATGTCGAGAGCAGCCACGTATTTATCCTGGGTGTTGAGCCCAAATAAAACGGGTCGGCGTCCGTGATTTCCTACCGCGGTGCCGAATGTGCTTACCCACTTTTCAGCAACGAGCTCTTCCACAATATTGGTAATAGAAGGAACACTGCTGTGCAGGCTCTTGGCCAGCTGGGCCAGGGTACTCACTTCTGATTGATACAATTCCGCCAGAACACCCCGTCGGGAAACGCTTTTTTTGTAATCAACTACGCTTTTCTTGGATTCAATTTCTTCGTCGGGTGGAGACACATACATCACAGTACAGATTTAGAGAGATGGGTTTTTAACTAATTTCGTCAGAAGTAAAGACCACTGTAGATTAGGGAGACTTTTAAAAATTTATTGTAAATAAACGTTCGTTTTATAAAAATATTAACAAATTATTTACAAACACGTCGATTTTATAGGAAATGTCAGAAAAGTATTCCGCATCTTCACATAAAATTCTCCAGATTATAACATTTGCGGAAATCAGTTTGGAGGATCAATTTTAAAAATTTACCCGGTTACGTACCTAAGGATTTTGTTTTTGCCTGAATGGCAGGATATTACAACATTTCACTTTACACTCATTAACCTCTATCCCCCTCATGACAACGCGTCGTTCCTTTCTTCGCTGGTCTACATTAGCCGTATCGCTTAGTCCTGTCCGTTCTTTGTTTGCTTTACCCAAAGTTGCCGCTGTGAAACCCATCGTAGTTTCCACCTGGGATAGTGGACTGGCCGTTAATGCAGCGGCCTGGAAAGTGCTCAGGCCCGGTGGGTATGCTCTGGATGCGGTGGAAGAATCTGCGAAATCCATTGAAAAAGAAATCAGCTGCTGTGTAGGGTTAGGGGGTAATCCTGATCGCGAAGGACACGTCACGCTGGACGCGTGCATCATGAACGAGAAGTACGACTGCGGTTCTGTAGCGGGTCTGGAGCGAATTCTTCACCCCATCTCGGTTGCCCGCAAGGTGATGGAAACCACGCCGCACGTCATGCTGATTGGCGAAGGAGCCCAGCAATTTGCCGTAGCCAATGGCTTCAAACTGGAAGAAGATAAACTCTCGGCCGACGCGGAGAAATCGTATAAAGAATGGCTGAAAAAGTCGGAGTATAAACCGCTGATGAACATTGAGCAACAGCAGGGTAAAACCCCAAAACGGGCTGCGGGTGGCCCTTTTGCTCCGAATCAATTTGAAGACGGCTCCTTTAATCACGATACCATGGGAACCATTGCGATGGATGCCAGGGGAAGGGTGGCCGGCTCCTGCACAACGAGCGGTATGGCCTTCAAAATGCGGGGCCGCATTGGAGATTCCCCCATTATCGGGGCCGGATTATACGTAGATGGTGAAGTCGGTGCGGCTACGTCTTCCGGGCAGGGCGAAGAAGTGATTCGTGTGGGCGGAACCCACCTTGTAGTGGAATTCATGCGAAACGGATCCACACCAATGGAAGCCTGTAAAAAAGCAGTCGAACGTCTGGTGAAGATTAACCCCAAGAAAGCAAAGGATTTTCAGGTAGGATTCATTGCCATTAACCTTCAGGGCGAAGTAGGAGCCTATTCCGTGAATAAGGGCTTTAGTTACGCCGTTACCAAAGCCGACGATGGCGGTAAAGTCTTCATGGCCGACAGCTACTACAGGTAAAATGAAAATTGTGCAACCGTTTGTTCACTGCCGTACAATCGTTTGCTCAGGAACATCCTGAAAATACTTTATAAACCTCGACGGATTGACCCCTTATTTTGATGGTCAACAGTCCTTTCAATAGGAGAGAAACCTCTTTTTCATGAAACGTTTTATTCTTTCTGCTTTTCTGGCGGCCGCCAGCCTGGCTTCTTTTGGACAATCCATTATCCCCCAGCCCGTATCTCTGCAAAAGGGATCGGGCAAGTTTCAGTTTACCAGTCAGACGCAGCTAGTGGCTTCTACGCCCGAAGCGAAACGGCTGGCGGGTTTGCTCAATCAATACCTGAAAAAACGAACGGGTACAGAATTGAAAGTAGTAAGTAAGGCCCCGGCCTCAAACTACGTCGCTTTTATCGAAAAAACGGGCTTGCCTGCGGAAGGCTATGAGCTGAAGGCTACCCCGCAGAGCGTACAGATTTCAGGAAAAGAGGCGGGCTTATTCTACGGATTACAATCGGTAATGCAATTGGTTACGGGCGAGGCCAAAACCGAAATCGCCTCCGTTACCATCGAAGATCACCCGCGTTTTGGGTATCGTGGATTAATGATGGACGTAGGGCGTCATTACATGCCCCTTTCATTCATCAAACAAATGATTGATGAAATGGCGATGCTGAAGTTCAATCGTTTTCACTGGCATTTAACGGAAGATCAGGGATGGAGATTAGAAATTAAGAAATATCCCAGGCTAACTCAGGTAGGAGCCTATCGGGACGAAACCCTCATTGGAGGCTACGGTGATCGCATGCCCCAGCAGTTTGATGGTATTAAGTACGGTGGTTTTTATACCCAGGAGGAAGCCCGGGAGGTAGTCAAATACGCGGCGGAGCGACACATTACCGTCATTCCTGAGATTGAGTTACCCGGTCACGCCACGGCGGCTCTGGCGGCTTACCCCGAGTTGGGTTGTACGCCCGGACCCTTCAAAGTGCAGGGAACCTGGGGCGTGCATAAGGACGTGTTCTGTCCGAAAGAAGAAACGTTTCAGTTTCTGGAAAACGTATTAACGGAGGTTATGGATATTTTCCCATCGCCTTACATTCATATTGGTGGGGACGAATGCCCGAAAAATCGCTGGAAGGAATCGGAGTTTTGTCAGAATCTGATTAAAAAGGAAAACCTGAAAGACGAACATGGCTTACAGAGTTACTTCATCCGCCGGATCGAGAAATTCCTGAATTCAAAAGGTCGTAATATCATTGGCTGGGACGAAATTCTGGAAGGCGGACTGGCCCCCAATGCAACGGTCATGAGCTGGCGGGGTGAAGAAGGTGGCATTGCCGCGGCAAAGGAAAATCATGATGTCATCATGTCTCCCAATGGCTATGTGTACATTGATCATTACCAAAGCAAAGATCGCAAACAGGAACCCCTGGCCATTGGCGGATTTTTGCCATTAGAGAAAACCTATTCGTACGATCCCACGCCGAAAGAGTTAACGGCTGAGCAGCAAAAGCACATCAAAGGCGTTCAGGCTAACTTATGGACGGAGTATATTCCGACGGCGGCCAAGGCTCAGTACATGTATTTCCCACGGGCAATGGCTCTATCCGAAGTCGCCTGGTCTCCGGTTAGTCGTAAGGATTTTACGGAGTTTTCGGAACAACGCCTTCCTGTGTATTTGTGGAAAATGGAGCAACGCAATTTGTATTTCCGGGTACCTGAAGCCATCGGAATGCCCAAAGAGGATACGCTTCGTGGAAGTCAGTTTACTATTAATCTGAAAGCTCCCGTTGAAGGAGCTAAGATTTATTATACGATTGACGGATATATGCCCAGTGAAGCTACGTATCAGTATGCAAAACCCATTGCTCTGACCATTCCGCAGAACCGTCGGGTGGATTTGAAAACGATAGTGGTAACGCCGGCCGGGCACCGCAGTATTGTAGCCACTACGACCCTGGTGAATGGTACGCCCATGCCGGATCGACAGCCAAAGAAGTAGAAAAGTACCTAACAAAAAAATCCCGGCTCTCAGAGCCGGGATTTTTTTGTTACCCATGTTTCCGGCGTTTCAGAGCCAGATCATGAGCGGTATCGTAATAGCTTCGGAGGTTTTTCCAGTCAAACACTTCAGAGATACTTTCCGTACGGTTTCGCTGCATAATACGGTCGCGGCGGGAGGTGCGTACAAACTTGAAAAGTAACTCCGATAAGGTTTCTGCGGCCTGGTGGAAATCCTGATGGCTGCGGTTGAGTACGTAAACACCCCAGTTTTCTGGATCGGCCATGATCTGATTCATATAATCCCCAAATCCAGACAAATCGCTGGTAATGGTGGGAACGCCCCGAACGACGCATTCCAGCGGAGTATATCCCCAGGGTTCATAATAGCTCGGGAAAATACCGAGGTGACAGCCCCGAACGAAATGGCTGTAGTCCATTCCGAACAGCGGGTTCGTTGACGCAATAAAGTCAGGGTGATACACGATTTTCACGCGATCACTCTCGTGGTTCTGCATGTTGGATTTCCGGAGAAAATCCACAATGGCATCTTCCTGCTTCAGGTAGTGCGTAACGGTTTTAGGTAACCGATGGGTTTTCCAGGACTGAATGGTTCGCCGCAGACGTAACTGCCAGTATTCATCCACAAACTGATTCAGATCGGGCATTTTGAGCTCGTTACTCGTAGCCGACGCCATGAATAACTGTTCCCCAATCTGCCGTTCGATTGCTTCGCAGGTCTGCCGGATTTCGGCCATAACGGCCCGCGTTTGCAGGACGTCCGCGTCCATCGAATAGACGGGATTTTTTGTGACGATGAACATCACTACCGTCATATCCGAGTTCGTGGCCTGTAGCTTGGCATTAAGTCGACTGAGGGCTTCGAGAGTTAAGTCGTAGCCTTTGTTATTATACTCAAAACGGCCGGAAGTAAAGAAATACAAGGTTCGATCCAGATCGAATGAATAGTTCTGGAAGAAATGACCCATCACAAACTGATGGATTTTGGCCTTATACTGAACGTGCAGGTTTTGAAACTCGTGCGTTGCCGTAAATCGCGTGACATTTAGCCCATTGGGTAAGGTCAGGTCGCATTTACGGCCCAGCAGAAACTCACACTCACGAGCCGTAACGTCCGACACCGTCGTCATCACATGGCAGTTCTGAGCCGCCAGATATTCGATGGTCGCCTGCGTTTCAATCCCAAAATGCTGAGCCTGTTCCCGCCAGTTAAATGTTGGGAGTAAGTCGTAAAAATTAGGCACGTTGGGAGCCATGTAACGACCCAGCATGGTAGCGTGCGTCGTAAAGACCGTGGCCAGTTTAGGCGATTCCTGAGCTAAATCGGGCAGGGCCGTCGCCGCCATCCACTCGTGAAAGTGGGCCGTAATATCGTATCGCCCACTATGATCACGGGATAATTCGTTCAGGAAAATGCGGGTACATTCGCCAAAGGCAATAACCTGATTGACCAGTTCTTCGGTATTAAGCGTCGATAACTGGTGTTTCTCCCATAGATTATACTTTAACTGATCCAGCTGATTGAACAGCGTGTTAAAATTAAAGAGTACAATGCGGGGCTTTCCCGTAACGAGCCAATATCCGTACTGAACATCGAAGCCCATTTCCCGCATTTTTCGTACGGTTTTCCCCAGAACGGAATCGTCAAGATCCGAAATGGGTTCGAACTCAGCCAGGGCTTTGTCTGGGAAGTAAGGCCCGATCAAAAAGTAATCATCGCCCCATTTCTCGACCATTGCCGGAACTTTGGAACGGATTACCGTATAAATACCTCCAACTTGATTGCATACTTCCCAGGCAATTTCAATCAGTAGGCGAGGTCGAATTTTGGGCCTAATGGGTTCAACTTCGAAAGCCATAGCCGAGTATTAATGTAAAAGATGTGAATTAAAAAGCTGGTTCCCTAGCCTATTTTGAATTGCCAAATATAGAATGGTATTTTTCAAGGGAATTATTCGTTTAAAATAATCCTAAAGTTTTATGCCAAACCAATCAGAAATCAATAAATAGACGCCGTTTCAAAGGTTTTCACCTATGGAACATCCGGTATCAATCTTGAAGTAACTCCTATTTCAGTGGGCGACTGTCCAGAAAAGACTGGAGGATAATCGTTGCTGAAACGCGGTCTACTACGCCCTTATCACGGCGGTCTTTCTTCGTGGTTCCCATCGCAATTAACGATTGCAGTGCCATGACCGAAGTAAAGCGTTCATCGTGTTCATGCAATGGAATTTCCGGAAAGGTTTTACGTAAAATCCGTATAAATCCCCGCACGTGCGGCGTATTTGACGTATCAGAGCCATCCAGATTCGTAGGCATACCAACGACGAAAGCTTCCACGGGTTCCCGCTGACAGTAGGTCTTTAAAAAATTGATTACCTGGGTAGAATGCACCGTTTCCAAAGCCGTTGCAATCAGCTGCAAGGGGTCGGTTACGGCCAGTCCTACGCGTTTGGTCCCATAGTCTATAGCAAGAATTCGTGCCAATGGTTTAAAAAATTATCAGATTAGTTGAAATTCATGGTTTGAGTCGGGTCAGGTAAAGTTGAATAGTTAAAGGTAAAAATTTGATTGATAATCGGTTAACATTATCAGCTCTTCCTTCGTAGAAAGAATAATATCTTTATTAAAAGGAATACGGTTTATCAACGGAAATGCCTGGGCTTTTGCAGCGTCAGTCAGCTTTTGAATCCTTCCTGCCCTGAATGAACCCTCTTCGTTACTAAACTAAATCTTTTTTCCAGTCTTTGTAACCAATGATACAAAGAACCAGGTAGATGCTGTACAGTAATACCGTCCAGTATAAACTTTTATACGCATAAACGAAGACATAGATCCCGTCGACGAAAAGCCAGAGCCACCAGTTTTCCAGAAATTTTTTTCCCAGCATCCACTGGGCAATCAGACTGACCGTTGTGGTGAAAGAATCCACCAGGGGTAAACTGGCATCGGTAAATCGGCTGAGAATCCAGTTCAAGGAAGCCGTCCCTCCAACGGCTACGATCACCAGCCAGCCCACCAGACTGCGGGGAAACCTCTGAACCCGGAGCTGCGTGTGTCCCGCTCCCCCGTAGAGCCACTGATAAAGTCCATAGATGCTTAGCAGGGCAAAAACAACCTGTAAACCCATATCGCCATACAACCGGGCCTCCCAGAAAATAACGGCGTAGATCGCGACGCTGATGATGCCCCAGAAAAAACCCCAGACATTCTGACGGGTATTGTACCATACACAAATGACGCCGGTGATGAGGCCAGCCAGTTCGAGCCAGTTTGTTTTAAGATAGCTTAGAAATACCTCCATTTCAGGGTTAAAATTGATAAATTTCTGAACTTTGCTCTGGCTCTCAGAGTTCTGTAAGAGTCTCCCTGTCGGCACCGAGAAATTCGGCATACGGCGGGGTTTCTTGCGTTCATTTGCGTTTGAATGCCCATCCAGCCACTCCACTAACGCGGCAAACCGGGCCGGACTTGGCTAGACTTTTTCAGGCAAAGTTGTATGAAAACCCGGTAGCAATAAGCGAATTTTTAAAATAAACTCGATGCTAGTTAAAGATTTGTTAACGCTGTATCGCAATGATCCGTTTATCCGTCTCATTAGCGAACGAATTGAAAGTAAACAACCCAATGACTACCACCTTCAGATCAAAGGATTAACCGGAAGTCTGGATGCCGTGATGGTGGCGGCTCTGTATCAGCATCAACCTTCCTCTTCCCTGCTTGTATTATCGGATAAAGAAGAAGCAGCCTACTTCTACAATGACCTTCAGAACCTGCTGGGGGAACAACAGGTGCTGCTCTTTCCGATGTCGTATAAAAAACCTTATGAGTACGAAGAAATAGACAACGCCAACGTTCTGATGCGGGCGGAGGTCCTGAATCGGCTGAATGAGAAAGGGCATCGTTTGCTGATCGTTACGTATCCCGAAGCCCTGAGCGAGAAGGTGATTAACCGAAAATCACTGGTCAAGAATACGTTCACGGTATCCGTAGGTGAAAAGATTGATACCGAATTTCTGACTGAATTTCTGATCAGCCAGGATTTTGAAGGGACGGATTTCGTCTACGAAGCTGGTCAATTTGCCGTTCGCGGGGGAATCATTGACGTGTATAGCTACGCCAATGAATTTCCCTACCGGATTGATTTATTCGGGGATGAGGTCGAGTCCATTCGGACGTTTGACCCGGACACGCAGCTTTCCAAAGAATCCGTTTCTCAGGTTAACATCGTTCCCGACGTTCAGACGCGGCTGATTCAGGAAAGCCGGGAGTCTTTTTTTAGCTTTTTTCCGAAAGAAACGCGTCTGTGGTTCAAAGACGTGGAGTTAACCCTGGAGCTGATCGGCATCTGTTTTGAGAACGTCGAAAAAAGCTTCAATGAAATTGTGGAACGAAGCGGCGGAATTAAAGTCATCCACGAGCCATCGCAGTTATTCGAAACCCGCCGAACCTTCCTTAATCACATCAAGGAATACCCAAGCGTGGAGTTTGGGAAGCGGTTTTACTTCAAAGCCGCCGACGGAGCCACCGAATCACCCACGGAGTTACGGGTTAATTATGCTTCGAAACCCCAGCCCAGTTTCAATAAAGATTTTAATCGGCTGATCGAGACTTTACACGAGCAGCAATACCGGGGGTATACCAATATAATCGTTGCCGAAACCCAGAAACAGCTCGAGCGGCTGAATACGATTATTGGCGAGTCAAATGATTCCGTTCGTTTTCAGGCCGTTAATGCTTCCATTCGGGAAGGATTCATTGATGATACGCTGAAAATTGCCTGCTTCACCGATCACCAGATTT
>JAAIGE0100912576.1_pt1 | contig 10438 bp, 6 predicted proteins | sample 6487951 | NCBI WGS metagenome assembly JAAIGE01 (sample SAMN13974128, study PRJNA590717) | phyllosphere metagenome | biome: tomato field; feature: multiple bacterial spot infested tomato fields; material: tomato leaves; isolation source: leaves from tomato fields | host: Solanum lycopersicum ... | reverse complement strand
TGACGCATCGCTCGTTCGCCTACGAGAACGGCGGGATCGCCCACAACGAGCGCCTCGAGTTCCTCGGCGACTCGGTTCTCGGACAGGCCGTCACCGTCCGCCTCTTCACTCGGCATCCGGATCTCGACGAGGGGCAGCTCGCCAAGCGGCGTGCCGGCGTGGTCTCCACGATCGCCCTCGCCGAGGTCGCTCGCGGTATCGGTCTCGGTCAGCACGTGCGGCTCGGACGCGGTGAGATCCTCACCGGCGGCCACGACAAGGACTCGATCCTCGCCGACACGATGGAGGCGATCATCGGGGCGACGTACCTGTCCGCCGGACCGGACGCCGCCACCGCGATGGTGCTGCGTCTGGTCGAGCCCTTGATGGCGGACCCCGCGCGCTACGGCGCGGCGATGGACCCGAAGACGAGCCTGCAGGAGATCGCGGCCCGTCTGTCGGTGCCCGCCCCGACCTACTCCGTCGAGGCGGCCGGCCCCGACCACGACCGACGGTTCACCGCGACCGTGCGGGTCGGTGACGTCGTGACCACCGGCATCGGGTCGAGCAAGAAGCAGGCCGAGATGGCCGCGGCTCTGACGGCCTGGCGCGAACTCGACGCGCGTGCCTGAGCTTCCCGAGGTCGAGGTCGTCCGCGCCGGTCTCGAACCCGCCGTCACCGGTGCGCTCATCGCGTCGGTCGACGTTCGCGACGAGCGAGCGCTCACCCGTCACACCGGCGGGGCGGCGCACTTCGAGGAGGAGCTGACCGGTCGTCGCATCGCGGCCGCGGTCCGCCGCGGGAAGTTCCTCTGGATGCCGGTGTCCGACGACGAGGCGATCGTGACGCACCTCGGCATGAGCGGTCAGATGCTCCTCCGGATCCCGGGCGCGCCCGAAGAGCGACACGAGCGCATCCGCATCGAACTCGAGCACCCCGTGCACGGCCCGCTCTCGGTAGTGTTCGCCGACCAACGGACCTTCGGTTCGCTCGCGGTCGACCAGCTCGTCGACACGCCCGACGGCGCCGCCGCCGGACGCGGGTCGGGCCTCTCGCGCGTGCCGACCCAGGTCGCGCACATCGCGCGGGATCCGCTCGACCCCGCCTTCGACGCGGCCCGATTCCGCGCGCGCGTCGCACGGACGAATTCCGGCATCAAACGCGTGCTCCTCGATCAGACCGTCGCCAGCGGCATCGGCAACATCTACGCCGACGAATCCCTGTGGGCGGCGCGCATCCACCCCGAGACTCCCGGTGCGACGCTTTCGACCCGGGCGGTGAACCGCCTGCTGGGCGAGGTGCGTGTCGTCCTCGACAAGGCGTTGGCGGAGGGCGGGACCAGCTTCGACGCGCAGTACGTGAACGTCAACGGTCAGGCCGGGTACTTCGCGCACTCGCTGAACGCCTACGGGCGGACCGGTCAGCCGTGCCCCCGCTGCGGGCGACCGATCGTGCGCGTGTCATTCATGAACCGGTCGAGCCACTTCTGCCCGAGGTGCCAGCGGCCGGTGTTCGCGCGCTGACGGGAGATGACGCACCGCATCCCTCCGCCGACGTGGAGTGTCGACAAAGGGATGCTGCGCGTGGCACTCAGCAGTGCGGCTGCACGGCGTAGTACACGCTGATGGAGGTGCTGTCTCCTTCGCCGATGCCGAAGGAGGAGACGTTGTTGCTGACGAGGCCGAAGTCGCCGAAGTTCCCGTTCTCCTTGTTGCCTTCCGCGGCGTACAGGTTGTTGTTCGAGTCGAGGGCGTAGACGCGCGTCAGTCCGTCGCTGTTGCGGGTGGTGCCCCAGATCTCGGTGACGGTGCCGCTGCCGGCCGGAAGGCTGCCGATCTGCTTGTTCTGGTTGCGGATGTCGCGGCCGCGGGCGTAGTAGACGCTGATCGAAGTGGTGTCGCCCTCTGCGATACCCGCGGCGGAGACGTTGTCGTTGACGAGGGTGAAATCGCTGAAGTTGCTATTCTGACTGTTCCCCTGCGCGGTGTAGAGGTTGTTGTTCGAGTCGAGGGCGTACACGCGCGTCAGTCCGTCGCTGTTGCGGGTGGTGCCCCAGATCTCGGTGACGGTGCCGCTGCCGGCCGGAAGGGTGCCGATCTGCTTATTCTGGTTGCGGATGTCGCGCCCGCGGGCGTAGTAGACGCTGATGGAGGTGGAATCTCCCTCTCCGATGCCGAAGGCCGAAACGTTGTTGCTGACGAGGCCGAAGTCGCCGAAATTGCCGCTCTGGCTGTTCCCCTCGGCGGCGTACAGGTTGTTGTTCGAGTCGAGCGCGTACACGCGCGTCAGACCGTCGCTGTCACGCGTGGTGCCCCAGATTCTCGTGACCGTGCCGCTGCTGCCCGGGAGGCTGCCGATCTGCTTGTTCTGATTGCGGATGGTGCGGCCGATGGCGAAGTACATGCCGATCGATGTGGAATCCCCCTCGCCGATACCGAATGCGGAGACGTTGTTGCCGACGACGCCGAAGTCGCCGAAGTCGTTGTTCAGAGCGTTTCCTTGAGACGCGTAGAGATTGTTGTTCGAGTCGAGCACGTAGACGCGGGTCAGACCGTCGTTGTTGCGCGTGGTGCCCCAGATCTCGGTGACCGTCCCGGTGCCGCTCGGGAGGCTTCCGATCTGCTTGTTCTGGTTGCGGATGATGCGGTCCGAGGTCCCCGAGAGTCCCGCCGTCGTCGCGGATGCGCCGCTCGCGGTCGCGGTGGCGGTCGAGCTCTTGCCCGACATGGGCACCCGGATGCCCGGAAGCGACACGCGTCCGTTGCCGTCGGTCGTGCCCGTCGTGCTTGTGGAGCCGTCTTCGAAGGTGTAGCCGTCGCCGAGCGACACCGACACGGCCACGCCGGATGCCGGCGCCCCGTTCCGCGTCGCGGTGACGGAGGCGCCGGTGATCGTCGAGCAGACGGTGCCGCTGTAGCTGCTCTTGTCGAAGGCGAGCGTCAGGTCGTTCGACGCCGCCATAGCGGGCGTGGCGGTCGCGAGCGTGACCACGGGGATGGTCCATGCGGCGCCGGCCATGATGGTGCGCCGTTTGATGCCGCTGCCGTCGGTGAACGTCGGGTCGTCGGCCGGGGTGTTGGTGTCTGTCATGTCACGCCTTTCGGTTCGGGGTGGTGACGACGGACATGCTGGCGGTGTGGGACGACGACGACCGCGCCGAGGCGTCCGGGTGATGCCGCCGATTGTCTGCGCGTACCCGAGCGGGTGAGGTTTGCACGACTCACCGGGTGTGACCGCTGCACTTCGGACCGGAAATGAAACCGTCCCGCAGTGACCGGATATCCCGCGGAGCGCGGCGCCGCCGACGAGTTCGTCCGAGCGGCCCGTTCGTCCTACCGATTGAGCGGGAAGGATGCCGTGGCGTGGCTTCGTGCGCGCGGCGGAGACCTCGGCGACCTCCCCGGCGCGGGCAGCTTCCACATGGTGGTGGAGGAGCTCTGCGGGGGATCGTTCCTCGGGCGGCGTATTTGGCACACGGCCGGTCGTCTGCGGTACCTCGGGGGAGGGGATCGCTCCGAGCACCGCCTTCTCCTCCAGGTCGACGGCGCGATCGAGCTCACTTCCCGGGGGCAGCGGACGACGGTCACGGCGAACGACGTCGCGCTCCTGCGCTCGACCGCCGCGGTGGACATCACCTCGGACGCACCCTCTGCGCGCTTCGAGGTCACGACGTCGATTCCTCCGAACCGCCGTGCAGGTCCGGTGCTCCTGCTTCCGGCGTCCGCACCCACTCCCGCCGCGACCGCCCTGGCGTCTCTGGTGAACGCCGTGATGAACGCCGAACCCGCGCCGGATCACCCCGTCCTCAGCGCGCTGATCCGCGCCATCGAGGCCGCCGTGGACGCGCTGGTCGTGGAGCGATCGCCCCGCTCGACCGCGTCGCGCTCAGCGCATCGCACCTACGAAGAGGCTCTGCTGTTCATACGTACGTGGGGGCACAGCCCGACCCTCACGGTCCCCGTCGTGGTCGAGGCGATGCACGTGTCCCGGCAGTACCTCACTAAGGTCTTCACCGACCGGGGGACCACGATCGGCGGCGAGATCCGGCGACACCGCGTCCGGCTCGCCCGACGACTCCTCGCGCACGGGCTCGTGAGCGTGTCGGAAGCCGCGGAGGCCTCAGGGTTCTCGTCCATCCTGGCGATGCGACGAGCGAATCGACGCGTGCATGAGGAGGACCGCGCCGCCGGGCGAACCGAGGACGCGACCGATCAGGCCAGCACCCGCTTCCATGCGCCCTCGTAGGTGACCGGCGCGAAGCCGATGCGTTCGTTGATCGAGAGCATCGGGCGATTCTCCTCGGCGTTGTACGTCATCACCCGCGGAGAGTCCGGGGCGATGTCGCGCCATGCGATCAGCCCGGCGCATTTGACGAGCATGCCGAGGCGGTGCCCACGGTGCGCCGCGACGACCAGGGTGTCCTCCTGGCTCGTCATCCCCGAGCGGTCCTTGCCGATCACCAGCTCGTTGAACGCGGCGAGCTCGCCGCTGTCGACGTGCTGCGCGGCTGTGACGAGCAGATGGCGACCCGCGTCGAGGTAGGTCCTCTCCCACCGTCGCACGCGGTCAGCATCCCACACCTCGGCGTCGTACTCGAGGTCGGCCGCGGGCGCATCGGTCACCATGCGCGCTTTCATCGCGGCGAAGCCCTCGACGAACTCGTCGGGTGTGGGCAGCGTCCACTGCACTACGCGGTAGCCGCGGGCCGCCTCCTCCGCTTCGGCGAGCAGGTCGTGCATGTGCGACGGATCCGCGGTGAGATCCAACGAGCTCACGCGCACGATCTGCTCGAGGGTGTTCCCGGATGCCAAGAAGAAGCGCGCCGCGTGGTCGCGGGGGATCGAGCCGAAGCCGGTCGGTGCCTTCAGGCGGGGTCCATCGCTCTCGGGGTGCTCGGCCCACGACTGCAGGACCGTGCGTTCATGATCGCGCGCAGTGCGCTCGATCAGCGCGAGGGCCGCGCGGCCGATGCCGCGGTTCCACACCGAACGACGAAGCTCGACGAGCCAGAAGCCGGTACGCGCTCCCGGCTCCTGAGGAAGGTCGAGTCCCGCGCGTCCGACGATCTCGCCGTCGAGGACGACCATCCACGAGAAGCGCTTCTGCGCGGGGTCGGGGCGATAGTTCGGGAGCAGCTCGTCGGCGGGCATGGCGTTGTCGTCGTGGCCCGAGATCTCGGCGTAGACGAGGTTGCGGATGCGGGTCATCTCGCGGAAGTCCGCGGCGTCGTCGTCGTCGATCGACATGGGGATGTGCAGCGGCCGCAGTTCGAGGCCGGCGGGAAGCGAGGTCATGGTGGAGCTTTCGTGTGAGAAGAGAAGGAGGGGTGCGTGCCGCCCCGCAGGGCGGCACGCACGGGTTCAGGTGGTCGGTCGCTGCAGCGCGGACGTGCGGTACCACGCGCGTTCGCGCTGTTCTCGCTCTGCAGCGCGGAGACGCGCACGGTGCGCGGACGCTGCGCGCAGGCCGGCGAGGTCCACGCGAGCCGCGTGACGCGTGAGTAGCCACAGGCCGAGACGCAGGGTCAGTCGGTCGATGAGGCCAACGGGTCGGTCGAGGGTAGAGGGAAGAAGGACGGTGGGCGTGGCCGCGGTGTGCTGCGGCGCACGCGTGGGCGAAGTGCTCATGCGGAGGCTCCGTGAGGGAGGAAGGTGCGGGAGAGCGCGACGAGCGGAGCTCATGCGCGGAGGATCGGAACAATCCGGATGCTCGGCATCCGAGGATGCGGCAGGCAGCAGCGGAGACGCGTGGCGTCTCGACGCGGCGGCGGGTCAGCCCAGACGAGCGGACATGCCGACGGCGGTGGTCACTCCTGCGCCTGCAGACAGGGCGATGCCTGCGGACAGCACGGGGGCGGTGAAGCCAGTGGCGGTGAAGCCGGTGATGGTGCGAATCATGGAAGTGACCTCCTTTCGACGTCGGTTGCGGTCCCCGACGTTAGCGAAGGTCCTCAGCCGATGTCAAGCTGATTTCCAGACAGCGTGCTCGCCCGGGCGCGTCTTGGTGACGGTGCCGTGCGGAATCCGCGGAAAGACGCGGGACTCGACTAGCGTGAAATGACGGTCGGATGCGGCGAAAGGCGGCGACATGCACCTCAAGAGCGTGACGCTCCGCGGTTTCAAGTCCTTCGCCCACGCCACCACCTTCGCTCTCGAACCGGGCGTCACCTGCATCGTCGGGCCGAACGGGTCCGGCAAGTCGAACGTCGTCGACGCTCTCGCGTGGGTCATGGGGGAGCAGGGGGCGAAGACCCTACGCGGCGGGAAGATGGAGGACGTCATCTTCGCCGGCACCTCGACCCGCGGTCCGCTGGGGCGCGCCGAGGTGCAGCTCACGATCGACAACGCCGACGGCGCGCTGCCGATCGACTACTCTGAGGTCACGATCAGTCGGACGCTGTTCCGCACGGGCGCCAGCGAGTACGCCATCAACGGCCAGACGTGCCGTCTCCTCGACGTGCAGGAGCTGCTCAGCGATTCCGGCCTGGGCCGGGAGATGCACGTCATCGTCGGTCAGGGTCGGCTCGACACCGTGTTGCAGGCGACCGCCGAGGACCGCCGCGGATTCATCGAGGAGGCCGCCGGCATCCTCAAGCATCGTCGTCGCAAAGAGAAGACGGTGCGCAAGCTCGAGGCGATGGAGGCGAACCTCACGCGCCTCAGCGATCTGGCCGGCGAACTGCGTCGGCAGCTGAAGCCGCTCGGCAAGCAGGCCGAGATCGCACGCGAGGCGGCCACGATCGCGGCCGTCGTGCGCGACGCGAAGGCCCGCCTGTTCGCCGACGACCTCGTGGCGCTCCGGCGCGAACTCGCCGACGCGGCCAGCGCCGAACACGAACGCCACACCGAACGCCTCGTGTTGCAGGATCAAGCCGAGACCCTGCGACGACGCGTCGAGCGGCTGGAGGAGGAGCAGCGGTCCGAAGCCGTGGATCACGCGCGCCGGACGGCCTTCGCCCTGGAGCAGGTGCAGGAACGGCTGCGGGGGCTCTACACGCTGGCAGGACAACGGCTGACGCTCCTCTCGGACGATGACGTCGACCGGGAGTTCGTGCCCACCGTGTCGGCATCCGCGATCGAGGACGTCCGGCTCGAGATCGACGAGATCTCGTCGGGACTGGCCGACGCGCAGGGGGCAGCCGCCGACGCGGCGCACCGGGTGTCGCGCGCACGGGCCGAGCTCGACGCGCTCGACACCGACATCGCTGCACAGAGTGCTCTGGTGTCGGCGCACGACATGGAGATCACGGCGCTGCGCGGTCGATCCGCCGCGGCGGCGTCGGCTCTCGCGGCCGTGCGCTCGGGCATCGAGAGGCAGCAGCGGACCCTCGATGCCGCGCTCGCGCGTCGGGCCGAGACCGAGGCGGCGGTCGCGGAGCTCGACGCCGCCGACGGAGGGGCCGACGCGGACGACGGCGACACGGTGGCGCACGCCGCCGCGTACGACCGTGCGCAACGCGACACCACCGCCGCCGAGGCGGACGTCGCGGTTCTGCGCGAACGCCTGCACGCGGCCGAGCGCGAGCGCGATGCACTCACCGCGCAGACGACGGCACTCGGTCGAGCCCTCGACGTTCGGAACGCTGCGGCCGACCTCGTCGCGGCGGGCGGTACGGGCGTGCGTGGACTGGTGAGCGACGCAATCAAGGTCGACGTGGGCTTCGAGACGGCCATCGCCGCCGCCCTCGGTTCGCTCGCCGAGGGTCTGCTCGTCGACGACACGACGGCCGCTCTGGCGGCGGCCCGCCTGGCCGGCGGGGGCGACCTCGGGGTCGTCGACATCGTCGTGGCGCACGACGCGGACGCGGCCCCGCGCGTATCACCGGATGCCGTGGTCCCGGACGCCGTGGCGGCCTCGTCCGTTGTGTCGGCACCCGACGGCGTGCTCGGCATCCTGTCGTCGGTGTTCGTCGTCGACGATCTCGCGGCGGCGGAGCAGGCGATGCCGTCGTTGCGGTCCGCGCCCGTCGGCACCGTGTTCGTCACGCGCCACGGTGAGGTCGCGACGGCCCGGACGCTCCGCGCGGGGTCAGGATCCGGCCGCTCCCGCCTCGAGCTCGCCGCCGAACGCGACGCGGCCGCCGAGCGACTGTCGGAGATCGTGGTCGTCGCCGACTCGCTGGACGAGGCCCTGGGCGATGCGTCCCGCGCCTTGACGGAGGCGCAACAGCGCACCAAGGACGCGCTGGCGACTCTGCGTGCGCACGATGCCGCCCGCGCCGCGCGCGCGGAGAAACGGAACCGGGTCACCGTCCGCCATGAAGCGGCCGTGGCGGAGTGCGATCGACTGACGGCAGGGCTGGCACCGGCGCAGGCAGCGGTGGGGGAGGCGGAGGAGGCCGCGCGGCTGGCGGAGGCCGCGCTCGCACGAGCCCTCGAGCAGCCTCGTCCGGTCCTGGACGCCAGCGCGCGCGAGGGACTCGCCGCCGAGGTCGACGCGGCGCGGGAGGCCGAGCTCCGCGCACGGCTCGACGTCGAGACGCGGCGCGAACGCGTCCGCGCCGGCGAAGCGCGGATCGTGCAGCTCGAGCAGCAACGCGAGCGTGAGCGCCGAGCCGCGGAAGAGGCGGCGCGGCGCGCGGTGATACGTCGCGCGCAGCGGGAGATCGCCGCCGAGGTCGTCGGCGCGCTGCCGGCTCTGCTGGACTCGGTCGACCGCTCGGTCAGCCGCGCGCGTGTGGAGCTGGCGGCCGCAGAATCGGCCCGGTCCGCCGTCACGGCGGAGCTCGGCCGCGCGCGAACTGACGAAACAGGCGTCCGTGAGCGGCTGGCCCGACTGACCGAGAGCGTCCACGGGCTCGAGCTGCAGATGCATGAGAAGCGCCTGCACGTCTCGGGTCTTCTCGAACGGGTACAGTCCGAGCTCGGATTCGACGAAGATATTCTTGTTTCGGAATACGGCCCCGACCAGATGATTCCTCCCGCGGACGGTGAGGCTGGGCCACGTCCCTACGATCGGACGGAGCAGAAGCGCCGCCTGCAGGAGGCCGATCGGAAGCTCGCACAGCTCGGGCGGGTCAATCCGCTCGCCCTCGAGGAGTTCGCGGCGCTCGAGCAGCGCCACAGCTTCCTCACGGAGCAGCTCGCCGATCTGCATAAAACGCGGAGCGATCTGATGACGATCATCTCGGATTTGGACGAACGGATGCAGTCGATCTTCCTGAGCGCCTTCGACGACACCCGTGAGGCGTTCGGTGAGATCTTCCCCATTCTCTTCCCGGGTGGGACGGGGAGCATCGCCCTGACCGATCCGGACTCGCCCCTCACCACGGGTATCGAGGTGTCGGTGCGCCCGGTCGGCAAGAAGATCGAGCGTCTGTCGCTGCTCTCGGGTGGGGAGCGATCGCTCGCCGCCGTCGCCTTTCTGACCGCGATCTTCACGGCACGGCCGAGCCCCTTCTACATCCTCGACGAGGTGGAGGCGGCCCTCGACGACGCGAACCTCGGCCGTCTTCTCGGCGTGTTCGAGAAGCTGCGCGAGAGCAGCCAGCTCATCGTCATCACCCACCAGAAGCGCACGATGGAGATCGCCGACGCGCTCTACGGGGTCTCGATGCGACAAGACGGCGTGTCGGCGGTCGTCGGTCAGCGGGTCGGCGACCGTGCCCTCGCTCGCACGGCGTCGCGAGACGGCGGCGCGGGCACGACTCGCGACGAGACCGACGACGCCGCGGGGCCCGCCACCGCCCGCGACGAAGCCGCCCCCGTAAGCTGAAGGGATGGCGGAGAACTCCTGGTCACTCGGTCGCGCCCTGCGCGGTCTGTTCGTCAAGCCCACGATCGACGAGACGACGTGGGACGACCTCGAAACGGCCCTCATCACGGCCGACTTCGGTCCCGATGTGACGGAGCGGATCGTCGACGAGTTGCGTGAGAAGGTCGACCGCTACCGGACGACCGACCCGCGCGACCTCCAGCGCATGCTGCGCGAGACCCTCGAGGAGCACTTCGCCAAGTTCGACACGACGTTGCGTCTGACCGACCGCCCCGCCGTGGTGCTGGTCGTCGGGGTGAACGGCGTCGGCAAGACCACCACGATCGGCAAGTTCGCCAAGTTCCTCCAGCGCTACGGCCGAACCGTCGTCGTCGGAGCGGCCGACACGTTCCGCGCCGCCGCCGTCGACCAGCTGGCCACGTGGGCCGAGCGGGGCGGTGCGACGATCGTGCGTCCGCAGCACGAGGGCCAGGATCCCGCCTCGGTCGCCTTCCAGACCGTCGCGCACGCCAAAGAGACGGGCACCGAGATCGTCCTCGTCGACACGGCCGGCCGCCTGCACACCAAGGGCGGCCTGATGGATGAGCTGGGCAAGATCAAGCGCGTCATCGAGAAGCAGTCGCCGATCGCTGAAGTCCTCCTCGTTCTGGATGCCACGACCGGACAGAACGGCCTCATGCAGGCGCAGGCGTTCCTCGACAGCGCCGGAGTGACCGGCCTCGTACTCACGAAGCTCGACGGCTC
>JAAIGE0100156511.1_pt1 | contig 10438 bp, 9 predicted proteins | sample 6487951 | NCBI WGS metagenome assembly JAAIGE01 (sample SAMN13974128, study PRJNA590717) | phyllosphere metagenome | biome: tomato field; feature: multiple bacterial spot infested tomato fields; material: tomato leaves; isolation source: leaves from tomato fields | host: Solanum lycopersicum ... | reverse complement strand
TTAGAGTAAAGCCCGATATTGTTGATGATAGCAGGCGCATAAGCGACCAGATGGAACCCTCCTGACTGATTAGCGTTCTCCAGAAAAGGCTTATGCTGGAACAGGTTAACGTCGATATCGCCATTCTCCACGCTGACGTTGGGCGCAGTCCAGTCGGTAAATTCAACCAGTTCAACCGCCAGCCCCTGCTTTTTCGCTTCCGCCACCGCCGTCTCCAGCGGCGGAGCAAAGGCCGCGGTCGTGCCCACTTTGAGCGGACCGGAATAGTCTGCAGCGGCGACGGCAGAGAGTGTCAGCAGCAAGCCGCCCAGCGTGGCGCGTAATCTGTTTGTACGTGTCATGATGATTCCTTGAGGTTAAGCGGATCAGCGACGGCCGGTGGCATGACGCCACTGCGCCGCCGGGTGGCGATCGGGCAGGCGATCCTGCTGAAAGAGTTTGTTGCGCAGTGATCCGGGCTGATAAGCCGTTTTGTAGCGACCGCGCTGTTGTAATTCCGGCACGACTAACTCGATAAAATCACGGTAACTTTGCGGGTTAAGAATGCGGGTCAGGTTGAAGCCGTCGATATCTCCCTCATCCATCCACTGCAGCAGCGCCTCCGCAACCTGCGCGGGATTGCCGATAATCAGGGGATAACGACTGCCCATGGCGTGCTGCTCCAGCAGGCGACGGCGGGTCCAGCCGCTGTACGCCTGACTGACCGACTCTATTGCGCGAGTTTCACCGCTGATGATGGGCTCATCGGGACCGAAAGCTGCCAGATCGAGGCCAATCGAGCTGGAAAAATGGGCGATACCCGCCTCCGGGCTGGCATATTCGAGATAGCTGCGGTGCTTCTCCTGCGCTTCCCGCTCGGTCGGAGCCACAATCACACCGACTCCCATAAAAATACGCAGGTCCTCTGCACGGCGGCCCGCTGCGGTCGCCGCTTCACGCAGCCGCTGCGTCTGCTGACGCATTGCCGCGGGTGTCGCGGCATTGACGAAGGTGCACTCGGCATGACGCGCCGCAAACTGAATGCCACGGGCAGAGGTGCCGGCCTGGAACAGCAGCGGCGTGCGCTGGGGTGACGGACTGCTGAGGTGATACCCCTCAACCTGATAAAACTCCCCCTGATGTCTGATGGGATGAATTTTGCTGGCATCGGCATAAAGACGCCGCTGGCGGTCGACGACGAGGGCATCATCCTGCCAGCTGCCTTCCCAGAGCTGATAGCTGACGTCGAGAAACTCATCCGCCTGAGCGTAACGCTGGTCATGCGCCAGCAGCTGTTTGTTACCCATCGCCCGTGCGGCACTGTCCAGGTAGCCGGTGACGATGTTCCAGCCAATCCGCCCCTGCGTAAGATGGTCGAGCGTTGAGAGACGACGGGCAAAGGGAAACGGTGCTTCATAGCTTAGGTTGGCGGTCACCGCAAAACCGAGATGCTGTGTGACGCCCGCCATGGCTGAAACCAGCATCAGCGGATCGTTGACCGGCAGCTGAATCGACTCGCTCGCCGTCAGCCCGATACCCTGCTGATAAACGTCATAGACGCCCAGGATGTCCGCAATAAACAGTCCGTCGAACAGCCCGCGCTCCAGCAGGCGTGCCAGATCGGTCCAGTAACTCAGGCTATTGAATTCGGTGGAGTGATCCTGAGGGTGTGTCCACATGCCGTGATGAATGTGCCCGACACAATTCATGTTGAAGGCGTTGAGCAGAACCTGTTTCTGACTCATAGCGTGCCCCGGCGCGGTGGCAGTACGCCATTGAGCAGGAAGTTGCCTATCGCGGGATATTTCCAGCGCACCGGATCGTGCAGGGTGTGAGTCCGCGCATTGCGCCAGTGGCGGTCGAGATGATATTCACGCAGGCTGGCCCGTGTGCCGCCGAGTTCAAACAGCAGGTTTGCGGCCTCCAGTGCCACCTCCGTGGTCCAGGCGCGTGCCTTCGCCACCGCAATCGAAGCCTGCGCCACCGTATCAGCGTCAGGCTGTTGTTGCGCAACGTCGATGGCTGCACCCGCCTCCGCGATGAGCGCCTCGCCGGCCCGCAACCGTGCCGCCAGACGCCCGGTGCGATCGAGCGTTAAGGGGTCCTCACAGGCGCGGGTCACGCCGCTGTCTGGCCACGGCCGGGCACGCTGACGCAGAAAGTCGAGCATGTCATGAAACGCCGCCTGGGCAATGCCCTGATCGATCGCGGCATGCAGGATCTGTGCAAAAGGGCCCAGCGAGGTCGGCCGCTCAAATGCGGTCTGAAACGGCACCACATCGTCTGCCTCCACCCTGACGTTCTCAAACAGGACGCTGCCGCTACCGGTGGTGCGCTGGCCGAAGCCACTCCAGTCATCAATAACCGTCACGCCTGCCTGATGTCGGGGCACAAATACCAGCTGCTCTTTCTCGTCTTCGTCGCGCGCCGCCGTGGGAATGCGATCGGCAAACAGCGCACCGGTGGCGTAAAATTTCGTGCCGTTAAGGACATTATCGCGGATCTGTGTGGTGCGCTGATGTGCCGCGCGGGAGGCAAATTCCGCCAGTGCATTTCCCAGATGGACGCCAGCCAGTACCTCGCCATAAAAGCGTTGCTTTTGTGATTCACTGCCGTTGAGGCGCAGGACTTCCAGCGCGTAGAAGTGATTCTGCGGAACCTGCCCTATCGCCGCATCGGCCTCACTGAGCAGGGTGATAACGGAGGCGAGCGTGGCGGTTGAAACTGCAATGCCGCCATACGCCTTTGGAACGGTGATCGCCCCCAGGCCTGACTGAAACAGTCTCTGCAAGGGGGCATAGGGCAGCTCACGTTCGCGATCCCGCTCGGCGGCACCCGCACGGAACGCCTGCGCCAGTTGCGCGGCCACGTCCAGCGCCTGTTGCTCACTGAGGAGGCGGTCGGCGGGCTGTTTCGGCTGAACCTGACTCATTCTTTCTCCTTAAATCCACGCATGGCGCGCAGGGTAGATCGCATTGAGGTAGTAATTACCAATGGCGTGGGTTTTCCAGCGCACCGGGTCATGCAGCGTGTGGGTGCGGGCATTGCGCCAGTGGCGGTCGAGTCCATGCTGCAGCAGCGTCGCGCGGCTTCCACCCCATTCCAGCAGCTTTTCGCTGGCACGCAGCGCGATATCGGTGGTCAGCACCTTGGCTTCCGCCACGGCAATTGAGGCGGCGGCGCTGTTTTCCGCCGTCAGAGGCTGCGAGGCCAGCGAATCAAGCACGCGGGCCGCCCGTCGCAGCAGGGCATTCGCAGCACTCAGTTCGGTACTGATGCGTCCGATGTCAGCCAGGATATAGGGATCATCAGCGTTGCGAGCGACGCCCGCATCCACCCAGGGACGTGAGTGATGACGGACAAACTCCAGCGCATCGTCCAGCGCGCCCTGCGCGATACCGGCATCAATCGCTGCCTGAATCAGCTGTGACACCGCACCACGCAGGGTCGGTTTGTCTGGCGATGGCAGAGGAATGATTGCGTCAGGCCGGACGATGACCCGATCAAGCCTTACCGTTCCGCTGGCGGTGGTACGCTGACCCATCCCTGACCAGTCATCCACGATCTCCACCCCTTCGGCAGGCAGCGGGATAAAAGCCATGGCCGGCTGGTCGTCCTCCTGCAGTGCGGTCGTGACCAGGATATCCGCGAACAATGCGCCGGTTGAGTAGAACTTTTCCCCGCTCAGACGCGATCTCTGACCCTCACGCACCAGTCGGGCCTGGATGTCGCGCGTATGGCGGGTGTTCTTTTCAGGGCCACCATTGCCCAGTCGCTTGCCACTGACCACCGCCTGCAGCCATTTTTCCTGCTGTGACGGTTCGCCTTCGCCAAGAATGAACTGGATCAGGCCAAAGTGATTCTGCGGGATCTGGCCCAGGGAGGGATCGCTGGCCGAGATGATGCGAAATATCTCCGCCACGGTCCCGAAATCCAGCCCGCCACCGCCAAAGCGGCGTGGCACGCTGATGCTGCCCAGTCCGAGCCGGGTAAACTGACTGAGCAGTTCACGGGGATAGAGCCGCTGCTGATCCCGGGCAACAGCACCCGGTTTCGCCTGTTCAGACAGCGCATGTGCGGCCTGAATGGCCTGTTTTCGACAGGTTATGACAGCCGCCTGAAAGGTTTCGGGTGGATCGGAAATAAGATTCATGGCGCTTCCGGTAAAAGAGCGAGACATCAAATCAGGCAGGCTGATATTGAGTGCATCACATTAATTAACGTTGAAAGCGATAATAGGCAGCTGGTCAGAACGAAGTAAATAGCGCGGTTATTACAATATCCGCAAAGCTAATTCATATTGCAGCTTTGCATTTTAAATGCATATATGTCTGGTACTACAGAAGGGAAAGTGTCGATTTATATGAAATTAAAACCAGCTTCAGAGGCTGGTTTTAATTTTTATGGTAATGATGTGCAGGGATTATTTGCTTGCCGACTCCGGCATGGCCGAGGAGTGATGGGTCGAAATTTTCCAGCCTTTTCCATCCCAGACGTAAGTAAACGTATAGCGCGCGGTTACCTGCGTGTTATCTTTAAACGTAAAGGTATAAACGCCGGCATCAATTGCTTTATTACAGCCGGTTCTGATGGTGCGGGAGTTGATTTTACCGCGCGGCCCTTTTTTCAGAAAGTCTTTGAAATAATCAATCCGTTCCTGATCGGTGAGTCTGACCTGATTTGAGATGGTGGGCAGTAATACTGCATCACTGACATAGAGTTGCGAAACTTTAGTCGCATCGCCGGTTGCCAGCGTGTCATTCCACTTGTCGAACAGACTGGCGACATCCTGTTCAGAGGCTTTAATGCAGGTTTCCGGCTGCTGTGCCAGCGTAATGGCGGGCGCACAAAGCAGACCTGTCAGGCATAATGATAATAATGTTTTTTTCATGAAATAGTCTCCATTAACTCATCCTGGCTTAGGGTGGCGCCCTCTCTGATCTCTGAGAAAACACCGGTAAATACGGGTTAAAATAAGCAATCGTGAATCTGAAATGTAAAGGATGTAATTATTTTCTGATGCCGTAATGAATAAAAAGCAGCCGGATTTAGTTATTCTTTTGTTAAGCCTGTCTGTCAGTGCTCTGCTATTATGACGTAACGATACCTTACGCCCTGCTCTGCATGGAACTTAAATCTCTGATATGCGATTATTTAGATTTATATACTGATTTCATATTCTCCTCATCGGATTGTTAACGGCGTTAAAGCGCATTTTTCAGGAGTAAAGCAGGGGGCGCAGATAACGTGTCCGCAGCGTTTCGGGTGATATTTAAAGCGGAGGGAAATATAGCGTTGCAGTTTTTTAATCAGCGCCAGATGGCTAATTACTTCACGACCGGACATTGATGGTTCTGAGTTAAACATAAACCATCAGCTTCGCTGCCTTCCCGCTTAAATTCGGATAAACCTCTGGCGCGATTTCTGAATTTCATTCCTGATCCTCTTTCCTGTCACTTTCCATCCGGTGTCGGTATCTTCGCGAACGTTAGCGGATGCCTTGCGGCCGTCGTTGCCTCATGATGAAAAAGTGGGTCATCTGTCTGGCTTCGTATAATTACTCTTATACGAAGTCATGACAGTATGGATGCGCCGGGTTATGATGACAGACAGTCAAAACCACTTTATAAAATGGCAGCGCTACGCAAATTCTGGCCGGTTCACCCCCTGCTTTTTTCTCAGAATTCACGTAGCGCGATCAACGCCGTTTTCGGTCAATCAGTGAGCAAAAATGACAGAGTTAGTGCCGTTAACTGAACTGCAGATGAACCGGAGCGGGGATATCGCTGAACGCCTCAGACAATTTGTGCAGGACAAAGAGGCCTTTTCGCCTAACACGTGGCGACAGCTTCTGAGCGTGATGCGGATCTGCAATCAGTGGTCGGAAGAAAATCAGCGCAGCTTCCTGCCGATGAGCGCTGACGATTTGCGCGACTATCTTACTTTCCTGGCTGAAAGCGGGCGGGCTTCCTCCACCGTCACGTCACATGCGGCTCTGATTTCGATGTTACACCGTAACGCAGGTCTGCCCGTGCCCAACACCTCGCCGCAGGTTTTTCGTGCGATGAAGAAAATAAACAGGGTGGCGGTGATGAGTGGCGAGCGGGCGGGACAGGCTGTGCCCTTCAGGCTGAGCGATCTGCTGGCGCTGGACAGGCAGTGGTCAGGTGCTGACAGCCTCCAGGCGCGACGCGATCTGGCCTTTCTGCACGTTGCATACGCAACGCTGCTGCGTATCAGTGAACTGTCGCGGTTACGGGTGCGCGATGTGATGCGTGCCGGTGATGGACGTATCATTCTGGACGTGGCCTGGACCAAAACCGTTGTACAGACCGGTGGATTAATTAAAGCCCTCAGTACGCATTCCACCCAGCGGCTGGAAGAGTGGCTGAATGCGTCCGGGCTTTCCGGCCAGCCCGATGCCTATCTGTTTACCGCCGTTCACCGCTCGGGACGTTCCCTCCCAGCCGAAAAACCTATGAGCACCCGGGCTCTGGAGCAGATTTTCGAACGCGCCTGGCGCTGCGTCGGAAAAACCGGAGGCGTGAAAGCCAATAAAAATCGCTATACCGGCTGGAGTGGCCACAGTGCAAGGGTCGGCGCCGCACAGGATATGGCAGACAAAGGCTACCCCATAGCCAGAATCATGCAGGAAGGTACCTGGAAAAAGCCGGAGACGCTGATGCGCTATATCCGTCATGTCGAAGCCCATAAAGGGGCCATGGTGGAGTTTATGGAACAGCATGCTGACGGCGCGTTGCCTGATTAACGCTGACATAAAAACGCGCTCAGCGTCTTCGGCGGATGAAGTTATCCACAGAAAAAGTGGACAGCCTGTGAGTAAACCGGTACGGGACAGCACTTTTCGGGCTTTATTCCTGAACCATCTCACTGATTAACAGGCGGTTTCGCCGTTTCCTGACGCGTCGCCGCCATTATATTCAGATCTCCGGCCTTGCCCCTGGTCATTAACTGACGCTATCTCCGGTTGATCGGGTCAGGCATATCCGCCCTGCTTATCACAATTGCCGTGGCAGCCCTGACAGCGTCTTTTCTCCTCCCTGAACATGATGGGGATGTTCTGCACACGGTTCCCTGCTTTGCGCAGTGCCAGCAGAATGATGACATTCAGCACCACGACACATAAGATGCAGATCGCGCTGAATGCGGGATGACGGGCAAACGTGACCGCCTGATAAAAGAGCGTTGCCGTGGTGTAGGCGATGTTCAGTCCCCAGAAAAAGGAGAACATCATCCATTTTTTGCCTGCTTCGCGTGCAATCGCCCCCATGACGGAAACGCAGGGGACGTAAAGCAGTACAAAGATCAAATAGCTATAGGCGGCAAAGCCGCTGCCAAATTTATCCGACATCACATTCATCGGGCCGGAGGCCATCTCGCCATCACCTTTACTGGCTTCAATGGGATGCGCCAGTGCATCAATCCTGAACGCAGCCGCTAAACCAGCCCAGGTGTCAGTCAGCGCCTCTCTTAACTCTCCTCCCAGGTCAAAAGCCTGCGGATCGAACGGGCTGCTCTGAATCGCCTCGGTGGTGTAAAGACTGTTGAGTGTTCCCACTACCACCTCTTTCGCCATAATACCGCTCACCAATCCGACGGTGGCCTGCCAGTTATCCTGTGTGACACCCATCGGCAGCAGCGCCGGCGTAATCGCTTTACTGGTCGCAGCCAGTGCGGAGTGGTTAATGTCATTCACCAGCTGGCCATTGAATGCAAAACTGCTCAGTACACCAATCAGCATGCTCACCAGGATGATGACCTGCCCGGCCCGCACCACAAACATTTTCAGCCGTTGCCACGTCTGCAGCAGCAGACTTTTGAGATGGGGCCGGTGATAGACCGGCAGCTCCATGATAAACGGTGAGGCTTCACCTCCCAGCAGGGTATGCTTGAGTACCAGCCCGGTCACGACCGCGACGACAATACCCAGCAGATAGAGGGAGAAAACCAGGCTGGAGCTGTGCGCATGAAAAAATGCCGCAGCGAAAACCGCAAAGATTGCCAGCCGCGCACCGCATGACATAAAGGGTGCAATCAGCACGGTCAGCAGACGCTCACGCGGCGTGTCCAGCGTGCGTGTCCCCATCACTGACGGCACGTTACAGCCAAAGCCAACAATCAGCGGCACAAATGATTTGCCCGGCAGGCCCAGTGACTGCATCAACCGATCCATCACAAAGGCGGCGCGAGCCATGTAGCCCGAGTCTTCCAGAAAAGCGAGAAACAGGAACATCAGGCCAATCTGCGGAATAATCGGCAGCACGGTGTTGATGCCAGCCCCGATCCCCTGCGCCAGAAACACCGTCAGCCAGGCCGGGAAGTGACAGACCGCACCCAGCCATTGTGCACCATGAATGAATATTGCCACCGAACTGCTGTCGAAAAGCGGCTGCAGGGCGGCGCCGATATTGATGGAGAGTACGAACATCACATACATCACCGCCAGAAATATCGGAATGCCCAGCCAGCGGTTCAGCACAACCTGATCAATCCGGCTGGTCAGATTCGCGGGCGCAGCCTGATCGCTATGACTGACGGCCGCACAGATTGCATTAATGGCGCGATAACGATAGTCGGCAATCTGTACGCCCGCCTCTTCACCCACCTGCTGCGTGATTTCTGGTAAGTGGGCTTCCAGTTCCGGACAAAGCTTCAGACTGTTGATGTCGCCTTCCAGCAATTGCAGGGCCAGCCAGCGGCGTTTCTGCGGCGCTAGGGTGGCAGACATCTGCTGACAAAGCTGCCCGATCGCCGATTCAATCGCTGCCGGGTAGCGCACCTGCTCCGGTGCGCGGTAAATCTGCGGTTCATCGATCAACGCCTTAAGCTGTGCAATGCCGTCACCCCGGGTTGAGGTCAGTGAAACAACCGGACAGCCCATCCGGGCTGACAGGGCTTCCGTATCGATAGTGATGTTCTGGCTGGCGGCGATATCCTGCATGTTGAGGGCAATAATGCAGGGTAGCCCGAGTTCCAGCAGCTGAAGCGTCAGGAACAGATTGCTTTCAAGACGGGAGGCATCCACGACATTGATTACCACATCGGCATGTTCCTGATAAAGGTACTGGCAGGCGATGCTCTCATCGATGGAGCTTTCAGCAGACAGCGTTGTCAGCGAGCGGGTTCCCGGTAAATCGACGAGCCGGACATCTGACTGAGCGGTGAAAAACTGTCCCTCTTTACGCTCAACTGTGACGCCCGCCCAGTTCCCCACCCGCTGGCGAGCGCCGGTGAGCTGATTAAACAGCGTTGTTTTACCGGTGTTAGGATTACCAATCAGCCCGATGGTTATCTTTTTCATCAGACGATTTCCTCCAGAATAATTGCGTCCAGGTCACCCTGCCGCACCGCCAGAGTGACACGACGGGTTGAGATCTGTACCGGGTCACCCAGGGGGGCGACACGAATAATTTCAATCACTGCGCCCGGCAGCATACCCATCGTCAGTAATTTCTGACGCCAGGTAGAATTGACCGAGGGCTGATAGCCCACTATCCGGTAGGAGCAGCCTGTGTTAATTGTCATACCCTGTTCTGCCTCTGAGTAAGAAGCACTTATTCTACAAATGATAAGCGTTTCGATTTTTGATCTGACGTCGGACAGGCAGGGGAAAATGGCCGTCAGGGTCAACGGCAGTTCAACAGGCTGTAAAAGGGATAATTCAGCGGGATTAACGGGAGGATGAGGCGAACTCAGTGGCGGATTTGTGACAGTTCCTCATCGGTCAGGCCGGTCATCTTCATGACGGTATCGCGGTCGAGGCCATTCTGCAGCATCGTCCGCGCGATTTTCAGGGTTGCGTCGCGTTCACCTTCAGAATGGCCTTTCTCTCTGCCAATCTGAATCCCTTCCTCGATGCCTTTCTCAATGCCTTTTTGCTCAAGTTGTTGTGCGATGGTCATGAGTGCGTCTCCGTGTTGCGGCACACGCTGTGCCAGTTCGCGAACAAAGGATTGGGCGTCGGATGTTTCGCTTCCAGATGACGCTGCATGGCCGCCACCGCATAGCGCATCAGACGGAAGGCCATATGTTTGTCGGGCGTAGACTGATGCTCAATCAGAACATGAATGTAACCGTCGCCAGCGCGTGTTTTAAGGCTGTAAAGCACGTCGCTGAAATATTGCCGAAGGTCATCCTCGACAAACGAACCGGATTCCAGCGTGAGTGTGCTGAGATCACAGATTTCCCGAAGCTCTGCCGGAAGATGGATTTCCATAAAATCACGGGCAACATCTGGCTGGGTCAGAAATTGACGGAACATAGCGTCATGAGGTGTAGGGGTATAGTTTGTCTTCATCTGCCCTGACTCCGAAATAGGGACACGTACACTACCAGAGGCGCATGAGCAACGATGCAGAGTTACAACAGGCGTTATTTAAACACAGGGCACACGGCTCAAAACGTCATGCTCTTCTTACTCACGTTCTGTTCACCTTTT
>JAAIGE0100209852.1_pt1 | contig 10442 bp, 7 predicted proteins | sample 6487951 | NCBI WGS metagenome assembly JAAIGE01 (sample SAMN13974128, study PRJNA590717) | phyllosphere metagenome | biome: tomato field; feature: multiple bacterial spot infested tomato fields; material: tomato leaves; isolation source: leaves from tomato fields | host: Solanum lycopersicum ... | reverse complement strand
CCGCGCTTGACTTCGATGTAGATGCGCATGCCGTCCTTGTCGGACTCATCGCGCAACTCGCTGATGCCTTCGAGCTTCTTTTCCTTGACCAGCTCGGCGATCTTCTCGATCAGCCGCGCCTTGTTGACCTGGTACGGGATCTCGGTGACGACGATCGCCTCGCGACCGTTGTCGGCCACTTCCACATCGGCCTTGGCGCGGATGCGCACACGGCCACGGCCGGTGCGGTAGCCGGCCGCGATGCCGGCGGTGCCGTTGATGATGCCGGCGGTGGGGAAATCCGGGCCGGGGATGTATTCCATCAGGCCTTCGACATCCAGCTCGGGTGTGTCGATCAGCGCGATGCAGGCGTTGATCGCCTCGGTCAGGTTATGCGGCGGGATATTGGTGGCCATGCCCACCGCGATACCGGCCGAGCCATTGACCAGCAGGCTCGGGAACCGGGTCGGCATGACCGTCGGTTCCTGTTCCTTTTCGTCGTAATTGGGCTGGAAATCGACGGTTTCCTTGTCGATGTCGGCCATCAGCTCATGCGCCAGCCGCGACATGCGCGACTCGGTGTAACGCATTGCCGCAGCGGAGTCGCCGTCGACCGAACCGAAGTTACCCTGACCGTCGACCATCATGTAGCGCAGCGAGAACGGCTGCGCCATGCGCACCAGCGTGTCGTACACCGACTGGTCGCCGTGCGGATGGTATTTACCGATGACGTCGCCGACGATACGCGCCGACTTGAAGTAGGCCTTGTTGCTGTGTGCGCCCAGCTCGTGCATCGCGTACAGCACGCGCCGGTGCACAGGCTTGAGGCCATCACGGGCATCGGGGAGTGCGCGGCCCACGATCACGCTCATCGCGTAATCGAGGTAGCTCTTGCGCATCTCGTCTTCCAGGTTGACCTGGATGATTTCCTTGGCGGTTTCTGCCATTCGGGTTCCGTATGTGAGGTGGCGGGCGAGCCGGAAAGCCGCGTCGGGAGCGCCCTTGCATCAGGCTGCCGACCCCACGCTCCCGCCGAGCGATTCAAGCGCCGGATTGTACCACGGCAGGGCATCCCGACGCCTCCGCTTTACCAGCCAGAAACAAGCACTTGCAGGGAGTTTGGGCGGCGTTGGAAGCCGGGCGGCCGGCCCCGGGCTCAGGCGCCGAAGGCGGCCTGCATCCGCGCCAGGTCCGGCTGCGCGATCACGCCGCGTTCGGTGACGATTGCGTCGATCAGATCGCCCGGAGTGACGTCGAAAACCGGGTTCCAGGCATGGATGCCATCGGCCACCGTCCTGACCCCGCCCACGCCGAACAACTCGCCGGGATCGCGTTGCTCGATCTCGATCTGGTCCCCGCTGGCCGTTGCCATATCCACCGTGGACGACGGCGCCACCACCATGAATTTGACCCCGTGGTGGCGGGCGGCGATGGCCAGCTGGTAGGTGCCGATCTTGTTGGCGGTATCACCATTGGCGCAGATGCGATCGGCGCCGACGATCACCCACTGCACCAGTCCGGATTTCATCAGATGCGAGGCCGCCGAATCGGCGATCAGGGTGGCGTCGATACCGTCCTGCTGCAGCTCCCACACGGTCAGGCGTGCGCCCTGCAGCCACGGCCGGGTCTCTCCGGCGAACACCTTGGCAATGCGCTGTTGCGCCATGCCGGCGCGGATCACGCCCAGTGCGGTGCCAAAGCCGGCGGTGGCCAGCGAGCCGGTGTTGCAATGGGTGAGCACGCCGCTGCCCGGTGCGATCAACGCGGCGCCAAGCGCGCCCATGTGGCGGTTGGCGGCCAGGTCTTCATCGGCGATGGCCTGCGCCTCGCGCGCGATCACCTCGCGCCAGTCGGCGCCGGCCGCGCCCAGTACGCGGCGCATGCGCATCAGCGCCCAGGCCAGGTTGACGGCAGTCGGACGCGCCGCGTTGAGCCGCAGCAGCGCCGGCTCCAGCTTCTGCAGCGCAGCGCTGCCGTCGTCGGCAGCGATGTCGCGCGCGGCCAGCACCACGCCCCAACCTGCCGCGATGCCGATCGCCGGCGCACCGCGCACAGCCAGCGAATGGATCGCCTCGGCCACCGTGTCGCTGCTGTCGCAACGCACATGCGCCACCTCGAAGGGCAACTTGCGTTGGTCAAGCAATTCAAGGGCATCGCCGGTCCACAGCAGTGGCCGGATGTGGTCGTAGCGGGCGTAATCGATATGGGCGCTGTCGTTCATGCGTCCATTGTAAGGCGCGCGCAGCGCCTGCGCCGTTGCACGACCGCGCGGCCTTGGCGCGGCGAACAAACCCACTGCGCAGCCGGCAGGCGGCCGCGGCCGGTGCCCGGAATCGGCAGGTACCACTCGTACACCTGCGCTGACGGCGCGTCGTCCCGACCCGCCTGACGACTGCGCGCGATGTCGTGTTGGCCGCTCTCAGTCGACGATGAACTCGGCGCGGCAGCCGTCGTTCACCCACACCCCGTCGCGGCTCCAGCCCCAGGTCTGGCCTTCCACGCAGGGCGTTTTGGACATCTGCCGGCCCAGGCGCACCGCACGTTCCACCGACACCCCGCAGGTGCGCCGCGCGCTTTTCTTCGATTCGCAGGTAACCATGCGCGGCACCGCGACGAAGCCGGAGCCATCTTCTGCGCCCACTTCGAATTCGCCGTCGCATCCACGCGAGACCCAGATTTCGTTGCGGCGAACGCCCCAGGTGCGCCCTTCCTTGCATGGCCACATCGAGCGTTGCCGCAGCAGCCGCACCGGCGCGCCCCGCAGCACAACCGGGCAGGCCACCGTGCCGCCGTTGGAATCGCAGCGCACCACGCGGCGCATCACGGTTGCGGTCTTCGCACGGGTCGCTGCGAATTCGGCGCGGCAGCCTTGTTCGACCCACACGCCGTCGCGTTCGACATCCCATTCACTACCGCGGATGCAGCTGGTTTCGGAGAGCTGGCGCACCAGTTGCACGCCTTGGGCGGTGTCCATCGCGCAGTGCACGCGCGCCAGGTCCTTGGACTCGCAGCGCACCACGCCGGCTGCGCGGTCGGACGCGCGCGCATCGGCGAGCAGCAGCAGCGGCAAGCACCACAAACCGCATAAGCTGACCAGCCACTTCATGCCGACAATCCTCACCCCGAACGATCTTCGTCGCGCCCCCGTGGACGCGAAGATGAGAGCATCATCGATGTGAAGATAGCAATACGGCGCCGATGACAGCCAGATGACTCAGGCGCGGGCGAAGTCGAACGCCAGCACGTCGGCGATCTGCGTGGTGCCGCGCAGGGCCATCAACAGGCGATCCACGCCCACCGCCACACCGGCGCAGTCGGGCAACTGCGACAACACCGCCAGCAGGCGCTCGTCCAGCGGCAGCTGCGGCAATCCACGTGCCGCACGCACGGCGTTGTCGCGCACGAAGCGCGCACGCTGCTCCTGCGCATCGTTCAGTTCGTGATAACCATTGGCCACCTCGAAACTGCCCAGATACAGCTCGAAGCGCTCGGCGACCGGCGGATCGTCGTGGCGGATCCGCGCCAACGCACACTGACTGGCCGGCCAATCGTGCACCACCGTCAGGGTGTCGGCGGCAAAGCCCGGCTGGATGCGATGGGTCATCAGCAGGTCCAGCCAATCGTCGCGGGTCAGACCCACAGGATCGATCGCCACGTCATGCAAGGCAGCGCGTAGCATTTCGATCGGGTCGCACAATGGGTCGATGCCCAGCGCCTGCACAAAGAGCGCGCGATACGTCAGCACCTGCACCCTCGCTTGGCGCCCGACCAGCGCCAGCGCGCGACGCACCAGTTCGATGGTCTCCTGCGCCAGACTGCGATCGTTCCAGCCCACCCGATACCATTCGAGCATGCTGAACTCGGGGTTGTGACGGCCACCGGCTTCGCCGTTGCGAAACACCCGCCCCAGTTCGTAGCAATCGCCCAGGCCGGCGGCTAGCAGGCGTTTGAGCGGATACTCCGGCGAGGTACGCAACCAGCGCAGCGGCGCGCCGGCATCGACATGACCGGTGAAGCGCGTACTGAAACTTTCGATATTCGGTTCTGTATTGCCGGCCTCCGAAAGCACCGGTGTTTCCACTTCCAGCACGCCGCGTTCGGCGAAGAAGTCGCGGATCGCGGCGTTGAGCCGCGCCCGCAACTGCAGCGCGGCCAGATCCAACTGCGCCGTGCTCACGGCTGTTGGCCGTGGTCGCCCAGGAAGGCCAGCAGACGCGCTTCGTCCCAGATCTCCACGCCCAGCGACTGCGCCTTGTCGAGCTTGGAACCGGCTTCTTCGCCGGCCACCAGAAATGCCGTCTTCTTGGAGACGCTACCGGCGACCTTGGCGCCCAATGCTTCGAGCCGCTGTTTGGCCGCATCGCGTGTCAGCGCAGCCAGGGTCCCGGTGATGACCACGGTCTGGCCATCGAGCGGGCCGGTCTGCAGCGCATCGGCTTGGGGCAGACGCGCCAGCACGGTTTCCATCGCCTGCTGCGCCGCATTCGCGAGCGCAGTGTTTTCGGGGCGATCCAGCCATTGCAGCAACGCGGCCACCACGGGTGCCGGAACGCCAGCTTGCTGCAAGGCATCGGCACCGGCCGTGCGCAACGCAGCGAACGAATCCACCGCCGCGGCAAGCTGCTGCGCGCGCACCGGCGTCACCTTGGGAATGTCCATGTCTTCCAGCACGCTGGCAAAACTCAACGCCTCGCGCAGCTTGGGCGAAGGTGGATGCGTATCGCCGATGCGCACGCCACGCTGCAGCAGGTCATCGATGGCCTGCTGATTGCCGGCCTGATCGAAGAAGTGCCCAAGCGAACGCGCCACTTCGCCGCCGATGTCCGGCACGCGCTTGAACAGCGGCCACGGCAGATGCCGGATCAATTCCAGATCGCCGAACCAGGCCGACAACGCCTTGGCCGTGCTTTCGCCCACATGCTCGATACCCAGCGCAAACAGGAAACGCTCCAGCGTGGTGTCGCGCGATGTTTCGATCGCCTCGATCAGATTCTCCGCCCACTTGGTGGCGATCTTCTTGCGGTTCCAGTCGAAGCGCGGCAAGCCTGCGCGCAGCAGATCGGCCTGCCAGGTCTGCGGCACGTCGCGCTCGCCGGCCAGGTCCACGCCGATGCCGACCACGCTGGTTTCCAGCTGCGCATATGCGCCGCTGGCCAGATGCTCGCGCGCCTCGCGCAAGAACGCGTGCGGACTCTCGGCCGTGCTGATCAGGCGCAATTGCAGCAGCTGATCCACGCTTAGCAGATACAGGTCGGCCACGCCTTTCACCAGGCCACTGTCGACCAGCACTTCGATGAATTTTTCGCCCAGGCCGTCCACATCCATCGCGCGCCGCGAGACAAAATGCCGGAACGCCTCCTTGCGCTGCGCCGGGCAGGTCAACTCGCCGGAACAGCGCCAGACCGCCTGACCTTCTTCGCGCACGATCTGCGAACCGCACACCGGGCATTGCGTCGGCATCTGCCAGGCCTGGGTACCGGGCGGGCGCTGGTCGGCCACCACAGCGGCCACTTCAGGAATGACGTCCCCGGCGCGGCGCACGATCACCGTGTCGCCCACGCGCACATCCAGCCGCGCGATCTGGTCGGCATTGTGCAGCGTGGCATTGGTGACGATCACCCCGGCCACATGCACCGGCTTCAGGCGCGCCACCGGCGTGGCCGCACCGGTGCGGCCGATCTGGATCTCGATCGCCTCCACCGTGGTGGACTGCTCCTGTGCGGGGAACTTGTGCGCAATCGCCCAACGCGGCGCGCGCGAGACGAAGCCCATTTCGCGTTGCCCGGCCAGATCGTCGAGCTTGTACACCACGCCATCGATATCGAAGGCCAGCCCATCGCGTGCGGCACCGATGCGCTGGTAATACGCCAGCAGACCATCGCTGCCCTGCACCACCTCGACCAGCGCGCTGACCGGAAAGCCCCACGCACGCAGTTGCGCCAGGATCGCCGAATGGGTCTGCGGCAATGCGCCTTCGCTCACTTCGCCGACGCCGTAGGCAAAGAAGCTCAGCGGGCGCTGCGCGGTGATGCGCGCATCCAGCTGGCGCAGCGAGCCGGCCGCGCCATTGCGCGGGTTGGCCAGCACCTTGCCGCCCTGCGCACGCATCTGTGCGTTGTAGGCTTCGAACGCGGCGCGCGGCATATAGACCTCGCCGCGCACTTCCAGCACCTGCGGCCAGCCCTCGCCGCGCAGCCGCAATGGAATCGCCTTGACGGTGCGCAGGTTGGCGCTGACATCCTCGCCGGTGGCGCCATCGCCGCGCGTGGCGCCCTGCACGAACTCGCCATTCTCGTAGCGCAGGCTGATCGCCAGGCCATCGAGCTTGGGTTCGGCGGAAAACAGCGGTTGCTTGACCTCCAGCCGCTCGCTGATGCGGCGCACGAACTCGGTCACTTCCTCATCGCTGAAGGCATTGCCCAACGACAGCATCGGCAAGGCATGCCGCACTTCGGCAAATCGCGAGGCGGCCAGATGGCCGACGCGCTGGGTTGGCGAATCGGCACTGGCCAATTCCGGGTGCGCGCGCTCCAAGGCCTCCAGCTCGCGCATCAACTTGTCGTAATCGGCGTCGGCCATCTGCGGCTCGTCGAGCACGTGATACCGGTAGTTGGCGTCTTCGATGCGACGGCGCAGGGCATCGATGCGCTGAGCGGGATCCGGGCTGGCAGTCATACGATCGCAGGGCTGGCTCTGGGCCGCCTATTCTAACGGGCCATGCCGATGCCAAGGTCAGCGGTGCGGGTGCCGTTCGCGATGACTGAGCGATGCTTGAGCGATGGATGAAGTCGTTTGCGTCGATGCGCACCGGGTGCGTCAGCACCCATTCGCATCCGGGCTGGACAGCGGGCCCGGCAGGAGCACGGCCATTACAGCCAGCCACCGTCACGCCACCTGTCTCTGCCGTCCAACGCCTGCAAGCACGCGTCGAACCAGTTTTATGGCAATTCCCCGATAGGCAGACAGACACAAACCCGCTAGCGTGGCGCCCTCTTTGCCCGCCGCCTATGGAGTTCGCCGTGTCGTTGCCCGTCTCGCGCCGTTCGTTTCTCAGCCTCGCTACCACCGGCGTGGCGGTTTCCGCACTGGGGCTGGCACCCGCAGCCGAAGCGGCCCGCAAGCGCGCCGCGGCGCCGGCAACGCCGGGCGTGGCCGCGGCGGCCGGCACGGTCTACCTCAACCTCAACGAGCATCCGCTCGGGCCTGCCCCGGCCGCCTTGGACGCTGCCACCCGTTCGCTGGCACGCTCGGGCCGCTACCTGCTCGAGATGGAGCAGGATCTGCGTAACCTGATGACCGGCGAGCTGCAGCTGCCCAACGATCATCTGTCGTTATTCCCCGGGTCGCGGGACGCGCTGAACCGTGCCGGCAGCCTGTTCACGTCCGCGCGTGCAGGGCTGGTGGTGGCCGACCCGAGCTTCGACCCGTTGATCGAAAGCGCCACCGCCCGCGGCGTGGCCGTACGCAAGGTGCCGCTGCGTGCCGATGGCGCGCATGACGTCAAGGCGATGGCCAAGGCCGACCCGACTGCCGGCATGCTGTACCTGTGCAACCCCGGCAACGCCACCGGCGCCATCACCCCGCGCGCCGACATCGAATGGTTGCTGGCCAACAAACCGGCCAGCGCCGTGCTGGTGGTCGACGAGGCGTACATCCACTACAGCAACGAGCCCTCGGTGGCCGATCTGGTGCGTCAGCGCCAGGATCTGATCGTGCTGCGCAGCTTCTCCAAGCTCTACGGCATGGCCGGCCTGCGCCTGGGCGCCGCCCTTGCCCCGCCCGGCCTGCAGACCAAACTTGCCGCTTTCGGCAGCAACCCGGTGTCGGTTCCGGCAATGGCCGCCGGTATCGCCAGCCTGCGCGACCCGCTGCTGGTGCAGACCCGCCGCGCCGAGAACGCCCGCGTACGCGAGGAGACCATCGCCTGGCTCAAGGGCAAGGGCTACACCTGCCTGCCCTCGCAAGCCAACTGCTTCCTGCTGGACGTCAAGCGCGATGCGAGCGTGTTCGCCGATTCGATGCAAAAGCAGGGCGTCATCGTCGGCCGCAGCTGGCCGATCTGGCCCAAGCGCGTGCGCGTCAGCGTGGGGACCGAAGCGGAAATGCTGCGCTTCCGCGAGGCATTCGGGAAAGCCAAGCGTTGAGCACTCAGCACTGAGTGGTAGATCCTTCTCCCTGGGGACATTGTCCTCCTTCATGGGGGAGAAGGTGCCCCGAAGGGGTGGATGAGGGTGCGAGCGACGCCTGGCGTTGTCCGGCTGCACGAGGGCTTCGCCCCGTACCCGCACCCCACCCCCTCTCCCGCAGGAGAGGGGCTTTAAGTTCCTAGCGATCCAACCCATCAGGCTCCGGTGCGCGCAGCGTGCGGCGGATCCACAGATAGCTGATGACGAAGGTCAGCGCCATCGAGCCGGCGTTCCACAACAGCAGCTCGTGCAGTAGCGGCGGGCCTTGCAGGATGTGCAGGTAATAGCGGCGATCCAGCAGCGCGATGGCGTGCGGCATGAACACGCTGACGAAAGGCGTCGGCACCGGCGCGACCAGCAGCGTGATCGCGGCAGCAAAGCCTACGACCACCCAGGGCGAATGTCGCGGCCTTTTGCGCAGGCGCGCGGCGATCCTGGTGAAGATCCACAACAACGGCATCGCCAAGATCGCCCACAGCACCAGCAGCAACGCCACCGCCAACACGCCCTGCAGGCTCAACATGTCAACTCACCAGCGCGGCGACTTGGTCAGCGGCGGTGCCTGGTGCTGGCGATCGTAGGCGCGTAGTTCGTCGCGGATATGCGCAACACGCTGGCGGCCCAACGCATTGCGGCTGTCGTCCAACACCACGCCATCCAGCAGCTCGGCCATGCGCTGCACGGTGGGCAGCATTTTTTCCCAGGCGTCGAGCGCAGTCATCGGTGCCGGCAGCGTGAGGAAGAACGCAATCGCCGGCGTCTGCATCTCGCGGATGTTGGCCATGTCGAAACTGCCGGGCTTGAGGATGCTGGCCATGCTGAAGATCGGCCCGCGCTCCGGATGGCCTTCCACCAGGCGGTGGAACACGTTCATGTGGCCGAACACCAGGCCGGTCTTCTCTGCGGCCACCACCACATCTTCGCCGCGCAACACCTGGCCCGCCTTGGCGGCCACGAACAACGACACGATCTTGTCGAAATCCTGGTTCGGGCGCTTGCCGACCTCGTTGCCGCCGGAAGCATCCTGCCCTTCCAGGTTGAGCTCGCTCTGCTCGACGCCTTCTGCGCGTTCTGCAGCGTCACCCTCCACACCAAACTCGCTGGAAATCACCGGCTCGCGCCGTTCGCGCGGCTGGCCCTCGTCCTTGTCGACCCGGCGCCCTTGCGGCGATTTCTTCGGGCGACCAAACAGGAAGATGGCCGCGACCAGCAGCAGTCCAGCGATCAGGATCCCGATCCGGATCATGGCCATGTCGGACATTCAGCGTGCCTCCGCATAAGAGTGACAGGTGTCGTTATTCCAACAAGCATGGCACGTCATGCCGCACCCGCCAAACGTGCGGCCTCTTCCAGGTCCACGCTGACCAGACGGCTGACGCCCGGCTCGCGCATGGTCACGCCGGAGAGCTGGCGCGCGGCTTCCATCGTGGCCTTGTTGTGGCTGACGAACAGGAACTGCACCTTTTCGCTCATCTCGCGCACCAGCATCGGGTCGCCGCGCAGCTCGGGCGGGATATTCGCGCCGAACCAGCGCGCGACGGGCGCCAGCACCGGTTGGCTCAGGTCGCGCTCCAGATACGCCCACACGCGCGGGCACAATGCCGGGTAGCGCGGCTTGCCATCGCGCTGCCACAACCGCGTGAAGATGCCGACGATCTTTGCATTCCGCTGCGCGCCAAGCACGTGATAGGCATCAAGGAACGTCGAACCCGCGTTCATTGCCGCGGTGTAGCGCGCGAGCATCGCCTCCTCGATCGACGGCTCCACGTCGCGGCGCGCGTCCTGCAACAACGACACGAGATCATAGGCCGGATGCCCTGCGAGCGCGTCCTGGAAATCGAGCAGGCCGAGGGCGCGCTCGGGACCCACCAGCATCAGATTCTCGGCGTGATAGTCGCGCAGCACCGTCACCGGCCGATCGGTCAGCGCGTGGTGCAGCACCTCGTCCCACGCAGCACGGTAGCCGTTCGCGTCGACGTCGATTTCGATCGCCGGACAAAACCAATCGACCAGCAATCCCGCCTCGCGCTGCAATTCCGCAAGGTCGTAGGCGCGCCACGCGCCAGCGGGATGCTGGTGCAACGCGACCAGCACGTCGACGGCGGACGAATAGAGCGGCACCAGCGCGTCGGCGTCGGCGTCGACCGTTTCGCGCATCCGCACGTCGCCGAAATCCTCCAGCAGCACCAGTCCGCGGTCGAGGTCGATCGCGTGGATCGCGGGCGCGGCGAACCCGCGCTCCCCCAGCCACGCCGCGACGCTGATGAACGGGCGCGG
>JAAIGE0101481849.1_pt1 | contig 10444 bp, 10 predicted proteins | sample 6487951 | NCBI WGS metagenome assembly JAAIGE01 (sample SAMN13974128, study PRJNA590717) | phyllosphere metagenome | biome: tomato field; feature: multiple bacterial spot infested tomato fields; material: tomato leaves; isolation source: leaves from tomato fields | host: Solanum lycopersicum ... | reverse complement strand
TACGCCACCGAACGCCGCTCGAACCCGACCGCCTGGGCCGCCTTCTGGGTGGGGCTCCTCGGCCTCATCCTCATGCCGATTCCGGCCTTCATCGGGCTGATCCTCGGCGGCGGACTGTCGCTCATCGCGGCCGTGCTCGTCGTCATCGCTCTGCTGAAGGGTCTCGCCCGGCGGGGGAAGGGCATCGCCCCCGTCGTCTTCGCGGGCATCTTCGTCCTGCTCACCTGGGGTGGGATCTCGATCGGCGGCGGCATCGTCTGGTGATGCCGGCCTGAGCGGGCTCAGCGCCGCAGCGTCTCGCGCGCCACGGTGTACCGCTCGAGCGCGTCGAGGTCGACCTCGACGCCCAGCCCCGGCCCGGTCGGCACGCGCACGTGCCCGTCCTCGAGCACGGCCGGCTCCGTCACGATGTCCTCCGTGTAGAACCGAGCGGATGCCGAGACGTCACCCGGCAGCGTGAACGCAGGGTGCGCGGCGAGCGCCGCGTTCGCGGCACGTCCGATGCCGGTTTCGAGCATTCCGCCGCACCACACCGGGATCCCCGCCGCCGCGCAGAGGTCGGCGATGCGGAGCGCCTCGAGGTAGCCGCCGACGCGGCCCGCCTTGACGTTGATCACGGTCGTCGCGCCGAGGGCCAGGGCGTCACGCGCGGCCTTCACCGAGGTGATCGACTCGTCGAGGCAGATCGGGGTCTTCAGCTGCTGGGCGAGGGCGGCGTGGTCGACGATGTCGTCCTCCTGCAGCGGCTGCTCGATGAGCAGCAGACCGAAGCGGTCGAGCTGCGCCAGGGTGTCGGCGTCGGCGAGGGTGTAGGCGGAGTTCGCGTCGACCTGCAGCGGGATCTCGGGGAACGCGGAACGCACGGCATCCGTCTCGGCGATGTCGCGACCGGGCTTGATCTTGATCTTGATGCGGACGTACCCCTCGTCGAGGTAGCCGCGGACGGTCTCGACGAGCGCCGCCGGGTCGGATTGGATGCCGACGCTCACCCCCGACGGGATCGTCGCCGCCGTGGCGCCGAGGTACGACGCGAAGGAGCGCCCGTCGGAGCGCAGCGCCGCGTCGAGGACGGCGAGCTCGAGACCGGCCTTCGCCATGCGGTGGCCGACGAACGGAACGAGCGTCGGGGCGACCTGCTCGGGCGCGAACTCTCCGCGCTGCAGCAGGGCCGGGCCGAGCCAGCGGGTCGCGACGTCCCAGGCGCCCTGCGTGTACTCGCTCGAGTAGACCGGCGCGCTCTGCGTGACGATCTCGCCCCAGCCGTCGCCCGCGTCGGTCCGCGCGCGCACGACGATGACCTCGCGGTCGGTCATGGTCCCGAACGACGTCGTGAACGGCGCGACGAGCGGGATGCGCAGGACCCGCAGCTCGAGTCGGTCGAGGCGGACGGATGCGGCGGGCTGGGCGAGCGGCATGGGCTCAGGCTACGCGCACGGCGTCAGGGCCGGACGAAGAGGTAGCCCTCGCCGGTGCGGAACCCGCCCACGACGAGACCCGCGTCGAGCTGCGCCCGGAACGCGGCGCGCACCTCGTGGCGCGCCCGGGCCGCGGCATCCGGATCCGTCCGACGGAGCGCCTCGATGTCGGTCGGGATCGCGACGGTGGCGACCACCTCGGCCGCGTCGGGCGTGGGCACCGGCGAGGCGAGGTGCCACGCGACGTGCAGCCGGTCGCTCTCGTCGCCGCTGTTGATCGCGTCGCCCATGTCGCCGTAGTGGTCGACGAGGTAGTCGGTGACCCGCGCGCCGAGGACCGCGAGGTTGAAGTGCGCGTTGCGGGCGATGAGCGGGTCGAAGGTCCAGGTGATCGTGCCGACCTCGCGCGCGAACGCCCACTCGCGCTGGTGCGCCTTCAACGCCCGCCCGATCCCCCGCGCCTGCGCATCGGGGAGCACACCCGTGACGTGGGAGTGCATGCTGCGGGATGCCGGGGGCCCGAAGAACGCCGCCGACGCCGCGATCATGCGGTCGCCGTCGTACACGCCGACGACGTAGTTGCCGGAGTGCTCGAGCGCGCGCAGCAAGTTGGGCGGCATCCCGCCGTCGGGCGAACCCCAGACCGCTTCGAACACGCCGCTCGCGGCGACCATCTCGTCGATCGTGTGCAGTTCGCGGATGTCGAGCCCGTCAGCCATGCCGCCACGCTACGCCGATCAGCGGCGCCAGCGCTCCAGCGTGGGCCGCAGCCGGTCGACCGCGCCGCGGACGAACTGCGGGTGCTCCAGGTACCAGGCGAGATGCGCGTCGCGGACCTCGGCGGGGTCGACGCGTCGCCCGTCGACCGTCCAGTCCGGGACCGCGTGGGCGTCGAGACCCCACGCGTCGATCACCCAGTCCTCGCGCGGCGCGTGGACCGCGTTCAGGAGGGGTCGGCCCGGGTCGCGCGCGACACCGTCGCGGCCGAGCGCACGCAGGATCCGGTCGCCGAGCGCGAGGATCACCTCGTTGCCCGGATGGTTCACCGTGCGGACGAGGTCGAACCGGGGCTCGGCGAACAGATCCGACGCCGCGACGTCGAGGGTCTCCTCGCGCCGGCGGAGTTCGGCGAGCGAGGCGGCGGCCTCGGCGCGCACGCCGTCGGGGTCGAGCCGCTCCCGCACCGGCGCCCCGGCCGCCAGCGCGAGCGTGCGGACGTCGTGGTACGCGACGAGCGGCGGCGTCTCCTCGACGCCCGGCACGTGCAGCGCGGCCTGGAAGGGGTGCAGGCCGGTGAAGCGGACGATCGGGAAGGTGACCGCCCGGCCCGACGGCGGGAGGGATGCCGCGAGCTGCCGCGTCCCCAGGGGAAGCCCGTGGTAGTCGTCCTTCACCGGCTGCGCGATGAGCGCCGCGGCGCCCGCGACCACCTCGTGCAGGCGGCGGGTCGCGGCGGCATCCAGCAGGTACACGGGAGGGACGCGCACGAGCGGCAGCTCGTCGGAATCGAGCACGAGTCGCACCGATTCGGCCTGGCAGTTGCCGACGACGACCCCGTAGTCCGTGCGGGGCAGGTCGGCGAAGAAGCCGGCGTCGTGGTCCCGGGGGGCGGTGTGCGCATCGGTGATCATCGCTTGAGCGTCGCAGTCCGCATCCGTCGCCGCGAACGCTTGCGCGCGTGCCCCTCGCGAGCAAGGGGCACGCGAAGGGCACCTGGGCTGCCTAGGATCGTCGCCGTGCAGCTGAACGAGACCCGCGCCTGGAACCGCTTCTACGCCGCCGGCACGCCGGTCGACATCGAACCCGTCACGGGCTCGCTCGTCGACCTGCTCGAGCAGCGCGTCGCCCAGTACGGCGAGCGCGACGCGATCGCGTTCTTCGGCCGGACGGTGACCTACGACGAGCTCGGGGCTCGGGTCGCGCGCGTCGCCGAGGGCCTGCGGAAGCTCGGCGTGGGCGCCGGCGACCGCGTCGCGCTGATCATGCCCAACGCCCCGCAGCACGTCATCGCGTTCTACGCGGTGCTGCGGCTCGGTGCCGTCGTCGTCGAGCACAACCCGCTCTACACGCGGGACGAGCTCGAGGTGCAGTTCCGCGACCACGGCGCACGCACCGTCATCGCGTGGGACAAGGTGGCGCCGCTCGTGCAGTCGCTGCCGGCCGAGCTCGGCATCCGCGACGTCGTCTCGGTCGATGTGACCACCGCGATGCCGCTGACGACGCGGATGCTGCTGCGCCTCCCCGTCGCGAAGGCCCGGGAGTCGCGCGCCAAGCTCACGAGTGCCGCACCCGGGACGATCCCGTTCGGGCGGCTCGAGAACTCCCCCGCCCTGGCGGCGAGCCATCCGCGGCCGAGCCGCGACGACCTCGCCTGCCTGCAGTACACCTCGGGAACCACCGGTGTCCCGAAGGGCGCCATGATCACCCACGGCAACCTGTGGGCCAACGCCCGCATGGGCGCCGCGTGGATGCCCGACTTCCGACACGGCGAGGGCAGCATCTACGGGCTGCTGCCGATGTTCCATTCCTTCGGTCTGCTGCTGTCGGTCATCTACTCCGTCGAGACCGGGTCGCGCGCCGTGCTCTTCCCGACGTTCGACCCCGAACTGGACGTGCTGAAGGACAACTGGCAGGAAATCCGCGAAGAGGCCATGCGCCTGTTCGATGAGGGCTATATCCGTGCCGCCGAGAAAGACAACGACGCCGGCTTCGGTTCGTTCTTCAAGAAGGGCTGGAAGCGCTTTTACCTGAAATGGTACGACAAGCCACTGCCCTCGGCCGAAGCCCTGTGCCCGCGCACCGTAGAACTGGTCAGCAGCATCCCGAACGTCAAGGGCGCGATGTTCGCCCTGCTGCCTGGTGGCAGCCACCTGAACCCGCACCGCGACCCGTTCGCCGGTTCGCTGCGTTATCACCTGGGCCTGTCCACGCCAAACTCCGATGCCTGCCGCATCTACGTCGACGGCGAGCAATACGCCTGGCGTGATGGTGAGGACGTGATGTTCGACGAAACCTACGTGCACTGGGTGAAGAACGAAACCGACGTGACCCGGGTGATCCTGTTCTGCGACATCGAACGCCCGCTGAGCAGCCCGCTGATGACCCGTATCAACCGCAAGGTCAGTGCCTTCCTCGGCCGCGCCACCGCGCCGCAGAACACCGACGATGAGCGCGTGGGCGGGATCAACCAGGCGTACGCCTGGAGCAAGCGCTTCAGCAACAAGATCAGCACCCACGTGAAGCAGTTCAAGCGCGCTAACCCGAAGGCCTACCGCGTGCTGCGGCCGGTGCTGGCGGTGGTGGTGGCGTATCTGCTGTATCGCTGGTTGTTCTGACTCTGCGAAAGGGGCGCAAGGCGCCCCCACACATTTTTCAGGCCGGCTCCAACGCCTCTACAACTTTCCCACGGCTCAGGTGCACCACCTTGTCCGCCGTATCGAAGTACCGGTCATCATGCGAAATCACGATGATGGTCTTGCCCATTCGCTTCAGGTCCGGCAGCAGCTCGGTATAGAACACCCGGCGGAAGGTCGGGTCCTGGTCCGCCGCCCATTCGTCAAACACCATCACCGGCTGCCCATCCAGCCAGGCATTGACCAGCGCCAGGCGCTTGCGCTGCCCGGTCGACAGGTCGGTGGTGGTAAAGGCGCCATCGCGCACGCTCACCTTGTGGGCAATCTCCAGCCGTTCCAGGCAGCGCGTGGCATCTTCAGGCAGGCTGTGTTCGTGCTCGGGCAGTTCTTCGAACAGGTAATAGTCGGCGAACACCGTGGTAAATAGCTGGCGATAGTCATCCAGCCCTTCCGGGCCGACGGCCTTGCCGTTCAGGCGCATTTCGCCACGTTGCGGGGTGTACAGGCCCAGCAGCAGTTTGATCAGTGAGGTCTTGCCGCAGCCGTTTTCACCGACGATGAACAGGATTTCACCCGGCTCGATGCACAGGTTTACCGGCCCCACGCGGAACGGTTCGTTGCCGTCCACCGGTGGGTAGGCGTACTCGACGTTGCGCAGTTCCAGGTGCGCGGTAGCCAAGGCCTCGCGCTTGACTGGCGGCTCCAGCAGCAGGTGCGGCTCGGGCGAGGAAAAGCGCTCGGACAGGACGGCAATGCGGCGGAATGCCACTTGGGGGTGACCGAGGATCGGCAGATTGCCGATCAGCGTTCCCAGCGGGCCTTTCATGTACAGCAGCACCAGCACGAAACCGCTCATCACCGCCGGATCGTTGCTCGGTCATAACGACTGCAGGGCCAAGGTCAGGCCGATGACCACGAAGAACAGCATCGAGCCCAGGCTCTTGGCCGCCACGAAGATGTTGATGGCGCGGAGATGGGTATTGGCGATGAAGTCGGCAGTACCCTGGATATTACGCGTCAGCATGGCGTGGCGGCGGCGGCGGTCGATGCGCAGCTCCTTGGCGCCTTCGGCAATGGCCGAATAATGCTTCTGCAGGTTGTCTTCGGCGTCGCGGGCGGCGTTGAAGCCGGCCACGCCTTTTTGCCGGGCGACGTACTGGATGCCGCTGCCGATACCGATGGCAGCCAGGGTAATGAGGAAGATCGGCCACGACAGCCACGCCATGCAGCCGGTCACCGTGGTCAGCGAGATGGCCAGCGGGGCGAAGGCGAAGTCGCTGATGGTGTCGACGTCGCGGGTCAATACCGGTATCAGGCGGCGTGAGCGCAGGCGCTGACCAGAAGCAGGCAGGTGATCTGGGCTGGCCGGTTGAGCCTGGTGGATACGTTCATCGGTACTCCTCGAAGCAGGTGAATGCGTGCTGCGTTTCGCATTCAGACGAGTCGGGGTGGTGGAAAATTAACCAGCAGAGGCACGGAACGTATAGCCGCGGCTGGCTTGCTAAAAATATGAAGGTTGGATCGATCCACTGTGGGAGCAACTGTCTAATGCTGCTTGTGCCGGCCTCTTCGCGGGTGAACCCGCTCCCACAGATACAGTGCAGGTTACAGGTACTCACAAAGGCCACTTGGACGGGTTGCCAGCCCTGTGGCACCGGGCTATAGTCCAACCCATTGTTCTTTCCCCGAAGACCTGTTCATGCCAGCCAACCCTTCCACCACAAGCTTTGCCATCGCGCCAGTCGCGGGCATGGTCGTGCGTGGCAGCCAGCAGCCGGTCATGATCAGTCACTACCCACCACCTGTCAGTGGCGTTGTAGGCGGCGTAGCTCCGCCTCCTTGCGTGGTCGTGCTGGGCTGATCGGCTTCTGGCCGCATACCTTCGCACACGCAACCTACTGAACACGGTCGGCTACTTCCCCTGCTGAAGTCTACGCCCACCGTTCGGCTTATTTGCCCGAATACAGGTGCATACATGTCTGTCTTTTCCAAAACTTCCGTGGCCTCGGCGGCCACTACCAGCCTGTTCGTCCTGCTGTGGAGCAGCGGGGCGATCGTGTCCAAGCTGGGCCTGGCGCACGCCAGCCCGTTCGCCTTCCTGCTGTTGCGCTCGGCGCTGGCCCTTACCGGCCTGCTGCTGATCGGGCCATTGCTGGGGCTGCGCTGGCCGCGCAGTCGCGGGGCGATCCTGCGTGCCCTTGGCACCGGGTGTGTACTGCTCGGTGCCTACCAGATCTTCTACTTGCTGGCGCTCAACACCCATGTCACCCCGGGCATCATGGCCACGGTGATGGGCGTGCAACCGATCCTTACCGTGGTGCTGATGGAGCGTCAACGGTCCTGGAGCCGCCTGTTCGGTCTGGGGTTGGGCTTGAGCGGCCTGATCATGGTGGTCTACCAGGGCATCAACCTGGGTGGGGTTTCGCTGGCGGGGATGCTGTTTGCCCTGTTGGCACTGGCCAGCATGACCCTTGGCTCGATTATGCAGAAACGCATCACCGACAACCCCATGGGCACACTGCCGCTGCAGTACCTGGCCGGCTTTGCCATGTGCGCACTGTTCGCACCGCTGCAGCCGTTGCAGGTGCAATGGACCGGCGGCTTCGTCGGTGCGCTGCTGTGGATGGGGCTAGTGGTCTCGCTGCTGGCGACCTTGCTGCTGTACCGGCTGATCGCCAAAGGCAACCTGGTCAATGTCACCAGCCTGTTCTACCTGGTACCGGCAGTGACTGCGGTGATGGACTTCCTGATCTTCGGTAACCGCCTGGCGCCGCTCAGCCTGCTGGGTATGGGGCTGATCGTGGTGGGCCTGCTGTTTGTGTTCCGCAAGCCCGCAGCACGGTTGGCCGAGGCGTAAGCCTTAGCGGAACTCTTCGGGGATGGCGTGGCGCAATACGCCTTCCTCGAAGTCCAGCAGCCCGGCTTCGCGCTGGGTGAGCAGGTAGTACAGCAGGGTATCGAGCGACCGCTGCGATGGGACCTCGACCGCCAGCATCTTCACGGCCTGCTCGGCTTCGCAGTTGCAGCCGAAGTCCTGCAAGGCTGCGCGCACCTGATCCAGGGTTTCCGGCGGTTTGACCACTACCCGGAACACCGAGCTGGCGCTGCCGCGGCGCAGCTCGGCAAACCAGGTTTCGCCGTTTTCTTCACAGGTGCCAATCACGTCGCCCGGGGCAATGCCGTAGACATGAAAGGGAATGTTGTCGACGGCATAGCCACCCTCCACGGCCTTGGCCCACAAGCCCTCGACCGAGGCCGGTGGGTAGCCGTTGGCGTCCTGTACCAGGCGGAACAGGACCTTCTTGTATGCGCTGTCCATCGTGTTCTCCGCTTCAGTTGCGCGCCGGGCGCAGCACCAGCCACAAAGCCAGGCCAATCAGCAGGCCGCCGTACAGGTGCGCCATCGACAGCGGCTCGTCGAGCAGCCATGCCCCCCACAATACGCCGAATACCGGAATCAGGAAGGTCACGGTGCTGGCCTTGACCGGGCCGATTTCTTCAAGCAGGCGGAAGTACAGGATATAGGCGAATGCCGTACACAACAGGCCCAGGCCCAGCAGCGACAGCCGCACCTGCCAACCACCCCAACTGGCCGGTGGCTGGCTGAGTGCGCTCCAGGCGAACAGCGGGCTCAGCATCAGGGTGGCGCCGAGCATGCTGCCCAGGGCTGACAGGCGGCTGTCCAGGCCGCTGACCCAACGGCGCGCCAGGAAGCCGGCAAAGCCGTAGCAGGTGGTTGCCGCCAGGCAGGCGAGGGCGCCTTGCAGCAGGGCTATGTCCAGCGCCACTGGCCCGGCACCGCTGAGGATGCCGACGCCGAACAGGCCCAGGAAGATGCCACACAGCTTGGGCAGGGTCATGGGTTCACGGAAGAACAGCACACCGACCAGCACGCCCATCAGTGGCGTGGTGGCGTTGAAGATCGCCGAGTACCCGGCCGGTAATACCTGAGCGGCGACGGAGTAGAAGGTGGCAGGAATGCCGGAGTTGATCATGCCCAGCACCAGGCAGGCGCCGAGCTTGCCCTGGAAGTCCCAGCGCACGCGGGCGGCGGCGACAATGGCAACCAGGCCCAGGCAGGCGATGGAGACCCGGAAAAATGCCGTCGGTAGCGTGCCAAGTTCAGGGGCGATGATGCGCATGAACAGGAAACTCGCCCCCCAGACAGCGGCAAGTGTCAGCAGGCGGGCTAGGGCGATGGGGCTCACGGCGGTCTCCGGGTACAGGGCAGGGGCGCGAGTGTACGCCAGGGGGGCGGGGGGATTCTTGTGCTTTCTTGCGCGGTAAACCTGTGCCGTAGTTCGAGCAGGCCGGCTAAGCTGTGTATTTCAACAGGTACCGAGGCTCACCGCATGACCCAGCACTGGCCAGCCGGCGAGATCGCCCGGATGATCCTCGATGGCTTCGACGACTATCGCGAGCATTTCCGCCGCATTACCCTTGGCGCCCGCGAGCGCTTCGAACAGGCGCGCTGGCAAGATATCCAGCGGGCCGCTGCCGCGCGGATCAACCTGTATGAGCAGAAGGTCGGTGAGGTCAACGGCTGGTTGCGCGATGCTTTCGACGACGCGGTGTTGCTGGACGTGGAACAGTGGCCTTTGGTGAAAAGTGCCTACATACGCCTGATCGACCCGAGGCTGGACGATGAACTGTCGGAAACCTGGTACAACTCGCTGTTCTGCAGCCTGTTCAGCCATGACCAGATCAGCGACGGCTGCATGTTCATCCACACCACCCGGCCGTCGATACGCAGCCACCAGCGCGCCGCGCAAACCCGTACTTATGGCCTCGATACCAGCCTCAGGGGCTTGTTGCGGGCAATTTTCGCCGACTACGCATTCGCCTATGGCGACCTTGAAAACGACGTGTCACGCCTTGAGGCTCAACTGCGTGAATGCCTGCCGGACTGGGTCTGCAAAGACCCTACGCTGGCGGCGGAGCTGTTTACGCCGGTGCTGTACCGCAACAAGGGGGCTTACCTGGTCGGCCGGCTGTACAACAGCGATGAGCAGTGGCCGCTGGTGATCCCGCTGCTGCACCGCGAAGGGCATGGGGTCGAGGCCGATGCGCTGATAACCGACGAGGCCGAGGTGTCGATCATCTTTTCATTCACCCGCTCGTACTTCATGGTCGATGTGCCGGTGCCGGCAGAGTTCGTCAACTTCCTCAAGCGCATCTTGCCGGGCAAGCACATTGCCGAGTTGTACACGTCCATCGGCTTTTACAAACACGGCAAGTCAGAGTTCTACAGGGCGCTGATCAACCACCTGGCCAACAGTGATGACTGCTTCATCATGGCGCCAGGGGTGCGGGGCATGGTCATGAGCGTGTTCACCCTGCCGGGCTTCAATACGGTGTTCAAAATCATCAAAGACCGTTTTTCGCCGTCGAAAACCGTCGACCGTGCCACAGTGATCGACAAATACCGGTTGGTAAAAAGCGTCGACCGCGTGGGCCGTATGGCCGATACCCAGGAGTTTGCCGATTTTCGCTTCCCGCGTGAAAAGTTCGAGCCGCAATGCCTGGCTGAACTGCTGGAGGTGGCGCCCTCACCTGAGCGATTGCATCGTCGTACACCGGGCACTGCATCAGCCCAGATAGGGGCGCTCGCTGGCAAACAACAGCTGCTGGGCGCCACGCCGCCATGCATCCGGGCAGCGCTGGCCCAGTAGGACC
>JAAIGE0100506970.1_pt1 | contig 10445 bp, 7 predicted proteins | sample 6487951 | NCBI WGS metagenome assembly JAAIGE01 (sample SAMN13974128, study PRJNA590717) | phyllosphere metagenome | biome: tomato field; feature: multiple bacterial spot infested tomato fields; material: tomato leaves; isolation source: leaves from tomato fields | host: Solanum lycopersicum ... | reverse complement strand
TTCCACGCCAACCTGGGCGCGGCTGTGGACGATGGCGAGAGACATGATCTTCCTTGATAACGAGAGCCGCTTCCTGCGGTGTCGGGAAGGATAGATGGGGTTTGGGTGGGGTGGGAGGAGGGGATTTGTACTGTTTGTGTCCGTGTGCAAGGTTTCTGGGGCAAGTTTTCCATTCGCGTGTTTAGATGCCACTGCGGTGGCTCGCATCAGTAAGGGGCGGTTCATCTCGAGCTTCCGGTGATGACTCACGAAAAGCACGAATTAATTGTTCTCGGTTATCCTCCTTAGTCTTCATTATTTCGGTAATGCTTTTTTGGGAGGGCTTGGATGGGCACATAGAGATCACCTTGGTCTTAATTACCTTATTAAAACAGACCGAGAAGAAACCTGTCCGCTATCCGATCATCGGCGCTTTTGGAGACTTAAAAGGATTCATTTTGGAGCGGGCGAGCGTTTCAGCTCCGAAGTGACGGATATGAAACACGTAAGCTCCTTCGGTAGATCCCCTTCGCGGTAAAGCACCGTGGTTCTGCGCAGGTCTTTGCCTAGGGTTTGACCCGAGACGCCGTCGGCACCATCGAGTCTTCATAAATCACCCTGTTTGGACGAATTTAATGTGAGCATGCCCAAAAATTGTTCTATATCGGGCTATAGATTGTTTTTGGGGGATCGCTCAGAAAGGGCAATATTCTTTAAGTCCCTTTTTTTCTGTTCGTTCAGTGGTAGCTTGTCGAAATCTATGTTTGAAATGTAATTCAGATTGTTATGCTTTTTGTTAATTCTTTTTAGGGTTTCGTACAGTATGTTTGAGTGAATTGAAATTAAGATTAAGTCAAGTGGAGGCCAAGTGGATTCTAAATAAGCATCTACCAGGTTGTTGCGTGCGATTTTGCAACGGTCCCAATCAGAGAAAAAATGGAAAGGCAACGAAATGAGTGCAGGGATGAGCCTGAAATCGTCCTCCCCCTTTGAGTTTAGTAGCTGTGAATAGATAACCGGAAAGCAAGTTACTAACAGACGACTTACTGGCCTGAAAGTTAAGCGTATTGCAAAAGAAAAAGTAACGGTGGATGCGCTAAATTTTGCATTTGATGCTACATGCCCCGAAGTTTCAATGAGTGATGACCATGCTGCAAAAGCAGCTTCTGGTAGGTTTTGACGATCTTGTGTCACCAATCGATTGCTAAGCTCATCGATGTGTTCTTGAATCCTCACTCGCACACTCTCCGAAGAGTTTGCTATGAGGATCAAGTTCTCACCAATCCGAGCTGCGGATGTACGGGCAGAAAATGCCATCTCGATCAATTGCGGAGCGGCTATGAAAGGGGCTGCAGAGTTAAATATTTTCGATATGTGTTCGCTTCCTACTTCGGCTTCATTTAGCCCGCGCCTTATTAAAAGATAGGAAAAGTCTTTAATGAGATGTCTATCTGCGAATGGAAGAACCTGGTTGCCTAGTGAGAGAAACTTCTCAATAGGGAGTTTTCCGTGCATTAAAATATCTATAATTGTGCTTGCATTGCTCTTGATTGCAATTGAAAGTAGATCTAGTGCGGAAACGCACAAGTCGGAATCGTTGAAAGTCTTATCTAGCTCTTGCGCTGAGGAGCTTTTAACAAGACTAATAAGTAGTCTGCATTTTTTATCGTTATTTACTGTTGAGCTGAAGAGCCAGTTTAAATCATCTTTTTTTAGGGCTAACGTGTCAAATATAAATCGCTCGCTAACGAGCCTTGGGAAAATATTAATAAAAAGCGTTCGTACTGTCTCTGTTTTTCCAGTGGATTTGAATTTATCTGATAGTACTTTATTTATTTGTGGCGTACTGAATTCAGTGGATTCACCTACCTTTATGCAGAAGTCTATTGTTTCTTGAAGCGTTAGATCGCGAATTGCTATAGCTAATGCTGGAGCTAAAACTTCATCATCAAAATAAGGTGCAGAGTCTTTTAGTATTGTATTTTTATCTTCAGGTAGGGCGATATCAAAAAAATTGACAAGCCGGGATAGCCATAGCTTTGGGTTTTTCTTTGTCGCGATTATAGCGTTGCGTGAAAAATTGGAGCTGGCAATGAAAAGACTCAAGGACACCTGTAGGGGAAGTTTGTCGAGCTTGAAAGCTAGTTCGTCTTGAAATAAGTGCTCGCTGAGCCCTTGGCTAATAGTGCCGATTAGCAGTCTTGGAGTAATGCGATCAGAGTCATAATCGCTCTTGATAAATTCGACGGCATCGCTAGGAGAGTTGTAAATTAGGCTAACTGCCGCGTCATGAATGTTTTCAATAATACTGTTCGGGATAGAATGTATTCTATACTTCCCTATCAGGGTCGAACAAAATCTCCACGCTTCTAAGCATGTCATTGCCGATACGGCTAGTTTCAGTGCGTGCTTAACTTTTGGTGTTATTGACTCGAATACTTCCATGTTGGTGTGTGAACGAGAGTTGAGAATGTCGAGCATACCAAGCACCGCAGTTGGTGAAGTTTGTGCATTTTCCGAAAGCTCTCTCCACAAATACGCTAGACGCAATGCTGACTCATTGCTAGAAAGTTCGCTTTTTAATAGTCCGAGCTCATCTTGCTCTTTGAAAGTAGGTGTGTCTGAAAGGAAGACCTGGTTGGCGATCGCTGTTGACCAGCGATGTCGTGGGTTTTTTGAGTAGCTATCTATACGCCGACCAGTCCATGTCGAAAAGCGTGATCTAGAGTTTTTTGGGGCAAACAAAAGATCAAACTCTCGCCCTTCAAGTTTTCGAGGTGCCAAAGAATATGTGCATGTGGAGAAATTACGCCTCAAGCTTGGCCAAAGTGCTGTGATGGCTCTGATTGTAATCGCTTCTGCTTCCGGTGAGTCAAACACAACTATCGGCTGTCTGTTTTCTAAGAACATAGCCTCCACAATTTCAATAGTGCGTGGATCATTAATTGGTGGCAGTGCAGCGCTTATCGATAATGAGTCACCAGAACTTCTGTCTGTCGATAGCAGTTTGAAAAGAAGTGGCGTGAGACTCTCAAGAGATTCCCAATGAGCCATAGGTATTAATAAGCTACGCGTTGTAACACAACCGGCCCTGGATGCACTTAGGTCCTGCCACGTTCGTGCAATAACGTAGTAACTGCGACTTGGTAGCGGGTAGGTCGTCAGATAGGGCGAAAATATTTCGCCAGGACGAAGGGATCCAGATAAATCAGACAACCGATCTATCGCGTCCTGATCATCACGTGCCAGTTTTAATGTAGTTGAAAGCAGCTGATGTCCGTTTCGGTATCCGTGCTCCTGCATCTCTACCTGAGTATTCTTCATGTGGCGTTATTTAGCCTCTGTAGCAGCCAACCTATAGGAGCGGTCACATCAGGTTGTATTTCGACGCCCCCATTTCTATCCTGCACTACGTGCCCAGATAGGGGTTGATCGTCCTCTAGGAAGGCTTTTTTGAAAGCCTCATCGCGAAAATCTCCTCCTAGAATGCTCACACCAAATACGCAAATGTCTAACGTTGAAATGTCGCTGATGCGTCCAGCTAGCATAGGATATTCAGCCTGGAGATATGCCAATGGGCCTTCAGCTGCTCTCTCAGCATCGAGCAAATCCCATGCGGTAATCATCACTGCAACACGAGGAACCCCCCCCTCTGAGTCTCTCGTGAGGCTGTGCTCTAGGAAACGAAGAAGCTCGCATAACGAGACCTGCGTGGGGATAGATCTTTCGTCCCGTTCTTCTTCCAGTAAAACTGGCATGCTAAGCAATTCTGAAGCAGTTACCCAATCTAACGGCTCATTATTCTGATCGGAGCCGATCCTCACGAACAGTATGGCGCCAGACGCTTGCGTAAGATTCTCCATCCAACGAGATGGCAGCTCGCACGTTTCGACTGCTTTTTGCCAAAGCTCGCCTTTAACATCCGGCACCACGATTTTGATTGGGGCAGCGTCCCTTGCGTCTGCGTGCGCCACTGGAATAGTGAAGCTATGATCTGATTCTTCAATGCTCATTTCAGATCTTGGAGCAAAGCTACCTCTGAGAAGGTGCGCTAAAGCCTCTTCGACATATTTGATATCAGAGGGCATTCCGGCAGCTACTAACGTCCCTTGCTGAGAGCGTAGGGCTTCCCAAAGCCGGGCCAGATAGTTCGTTTTTCCTGAGTCGGGACCGCCGATCAGTACAATGGAGTGATCGTTCATTCTGTCTCTCGATTTTGGAATCGCATCATGAATCGATTACCAGTTGGTGGTCGGCTAGCTGCAGGCCAAAACGAGGGAGAAGAGATTACCGGTCTGATGCTGGCTGAAATTAGCTCGGCAATACCGGCGCCTGGCTCCATCGTATCTGGGTCGGCGAATGATGCAATGTAGGAAACCTCGAGCGTTATTCCAAGGCTTTCAGCTTCCGCGCGGAGGTTTTTGATTGCGGTAGCTGGCGGAGGGCCTAGGTCATGCCGAGTGATAACCAACATAACAGGTGGTGATGGCTTTACGTACTCAGCGATCCGCTGTAGGAGCATTTTCGTTCGATGTACCGCATAACGCCGAGTAGCACTATCGGTGAGATTTTGACCATCGACCATCAGCCAAATGACGTCTGCTCGATGTAAAAATTCCAACCGATCAATGCGCCGATTGTCGACCATCGCGGTCGTCCATTCTCCAGGGATGTCCGGCAAAAGCAGGTCCACTGCAGCGTCACTATCTGACGGTTTCAAACGGATATGTAAGAAACCTGCGCTACGGTCTTCGCCAAGGTCTGTGTGAGCAGTCAACTGATCAGGTAGCTCACCATCGTTCCAGCGCCTTGCGCCATGACTAATTTCATCGAATGCCATGAGGCTTCGACTATCCGCATAGCTAAAACCTTTTAGCCTACCCCGAGATACTAATAAATAGAAGCTAACCAGAGCTGCCGTTTTCCCTGCGTCCGGCGCTCCTAGGATTCCAATCAGCCGGCAATAACGCTGGCCCATCATTTCTCGCGTTTGCTCAGATGTCATCGTAAAGCTTAGCGGGAAACGAGGACGTTGTTCTGGTTCAACTAATGGAGGGGCAAGGTCGATGGATGTGTATGGCTCGTTTTCCGGGGCTTCCTGCAATCCACGGTTTGGACAGGCTCCAGGCTCAAAACTCAGTAAGCAAACCCCCGTCTCAGCGACCGTGCAGTTTTCTTGTGTACATGCTCTAGACATTTACACACCAACATTTGGCAAGTGGGATGTGATATGCAAAGTAGAGCGCTCTAGTAACGCACGAGCAGCCCAATCCTTCAACGAACGCTTAATTTGTCCACTTGGTTGATTCGATTCTCCTTGCACCAACGCACTGAGTAGAGGAAAGATCGCAGGGTTTCTTGTAACTATTGTATTTCCTGCAAAAGAGGACGCTAACTGATGGGCCTCAGTACCTAAAGCGGTAAGAAGCTCATTCATATCTATAGCCTCAACGTCAGGCACATGCCTTAAGACGAGGTGTCGATGCGCATCAGAAGGTAGGCGTCGGAGCAGTGCTCCCGCTTCAAGTCCTGCTGCAATTGAGTTCGCAACCACTTTGTCGGGGTGAGAATATCGACGTTGAAGTAGATCACTCCAATCACTCAATACCCACCATAGAAGGTCGATTTCTTCTCGATCTACGGCACTATTATCCCGAAGAGCTGCTATGGTTTCATCGGCCGCTTCTTTAAAATTATTAAATAACGTAGCAGCGTCAGCGGTATCAGTTTCGTCAGTTTCTTCGACTTCTATATCAGGTACTTTAAATCTAACCCGGGTAGCAGTAGCAATTTTGAGCGTGAACTCCCGCGCCTTCTCCAAAACCTCCGTCCGGAGAATTTCCAATTTGGGCTCTGAAAGAGGGCGTTGAAAGGACAGTGCAGACCAAAGGCATATCGCGGTTACATCTGGGGTTTGTAGCTTGGCTGAGGATCCTCTTGTAATAGAAACTGCCTGTAATGCTCCGAGAAGCGCACATACCTTCATTTCCAGATGATTGCCCTCGGCAATAAATGCCTTTGACGATTTCTGTATGGCTGCCTCTATTGTTGAGGCGAACTCATCGTGCATCTCGCCTTCTGATTCAAGCGCTTGAGCCAGATCGCTGCACAGCTTGTAAGTGGCTACAACTGGCTGGCTTTTAGAGTAAAGACTGTTAATTTCCTTGACGGCTGCAGTCCTTTTAATGACCAGTTCGTCCGTGGGATTTGGGTCATAAATTCTGATATGGGATGCAATGTTGGTCATCAGGTTTTTCTCTAGTTTTGGTTGTCAGATTCGGACTGAATTTCGTTTATTGCATCCTCAAGTTCCGCAAGGCGATTTGATTTTGCCAGCGAGTCTACGATCTTTCGCTCTATAGTATGTGTGAGAGGGGTTCGAAAACTTTCCGGCAGAACTTTTAGCTTCCATAGTACGGCGTTCCGTTGTGTAGGGGAAAGATCACGGAAAAAACGTAAGAGAAGTATCGCGAAAGTGTCTGGCATAGACCCGCCTTTAACGGAGCCTTCAATTTCACTAGGGGCTGCTTGGTTCTCGCTGAATATCGGAGGAATCTCTGTATTGACCACTGAGTGATCTAAATCAATATTAAGGTCTGTTTCTACGTTCTTGCCTCTACGAAATTGGGGGCACCCGAGAACTGTTGTCGGTTCACTCTCCCCTAGACGGACATCATCGGCAATAAAATCTGTTTCTTCCTTAGACCATGCCCTAGGGATAACTGTAACACTCAAACCGTCGGTATCTGAGTCCCAGTCGAAAATTAGAAGATTGTAAGTGTAGGTGTAACCTTCTGTTACGCGCGGCGGTACAGTTGCGCCTGCTGCCAGAGTCAGTAGGTCACGACCTTCATTGATGTTCTCGATTTTAAGTGCAGGATTGTGTTCGTGACCGGAAATGAATACCCGTGCACGGCTACGTACGTAGTGCAAAGTATCCGCAGAGTCCTGCAACCAATCTAGAGGATGGTGTGCCAGGACCACCAATTCCTCTCCATCATTTCTTGGCAATACATGCTGGCGAGCGCCAAGAATTAATAGTCCTTTTTTATCTTTGGCGGAGCATATCAGAGCGGAGTTAAGCCCTATGAATCGGAGGGTGCGGTAAGCTGCAATAACAAATGGGCGATCGCTAGCTAAGCCACCATTTCCATCCAGTGGACAGTCGTAACCTTCTGCGAAAGGTCGATATCCACTAAATCGGCTATACAGCACCTCCCTGTCAAGCTCATTACTTAGAAAATCGTCTAGCTTTTCTGTCCCTTCCTCTAGAATTTTATCTAGCATTAGCTGGCAACCTGAGGAAATCGCGTCACGATCGATATCGTGATTTCCTGGGACGACTTGGACAGATGTTCTAGGGCATCCGATCGCAGCGGTAAGGCGATCAAGCCATTCTCCCGCTTGATCATATTCTTCGAGCTTACCACCATAAGCTATGTCACCCGTAACGATAACCCCTGTTGCACTCCCTCCAGTGCGGGTTTGAACAAGGCGCGCTGCATCCCTGATCAGGTGTTCCTTTACATCGTCGTGGACGATCACTTCGGAGCCCTTTTCTTGGCCGAAGTGGATGTCCGATAGGTGAATGAAAGAAATTGGCATCTTGCCCTCAGTATTAATCCTGTCTGCTCCGGTGAACCAAGAGCCTTCCAAAGCTGCTATATATACGGTTTTTTGCGCAGAAGGCAATGAGCTATCAGTCTAGGCATCGGCTAATTGTCCTTGCATCACTCCGGCGCTAGAAGCACTGCTAGCGTCATGTTAATGAACTCTTCGTTTCTAGTTATGGCGTCCAAGGCGCCGCGAAAATTTTCGGCAACGTCGGCAGATCCTCGTTGTTCGACCCAGTTAGAAAGCTCCATGATGGCTGCCTCCAGCGCTAGCTGGTTTTGATTGATCTTGTAGAGAAGTGGTGGTAGCAGATCTGAGTTAGACATGGTGCGTTCTCTTAGGAAGTTGGTAGCGAACCAGTAAGGAGCTACCGATGGCCGTAGTTTTTTGTGTGTTTAATCAAAGTTCATTAGCTCTTGTATTTTCTCAATTAAGTAGTCTGCCCATTTTTCTGGGTCTATGTAGGTGCCAGTTTGGGGGGGCTTATTGTCTCGTTTGGTGGCTTTAGGGTGGTTTATTCTATAAATTTCTATTTCGGAGAGTAACTCTGCTGCCGATTTTTTATATTCGGTCGTTTCCCAGCTATGATTTGGGCTTATCCAGCGTCTTTGTATGGCTGATAGTTTGAGAAAATTGTCAAAGGTGGTTTCTTTAAGTGGCTCTAGATTTTTTGTTTTAATTATGATTGTGCATTGTTTCGAGTCGTCTGGTTGGAGCTCCATTTCTATTAGATAGAATATGTATTCTTTTGCGTAGATAAACTCAGCAAGGATAACTTGTCTAGGGCGCGTTTCCGAGTTCTCGCCGGTTACCAGATGCCATCGCCTCCGCTTTCCGACTTTTAAGGGGAAAGAGCAGATGCACTCACCGTCTAAGGTTACACCCTCTTTAAAGCTAATCGTTCTGATGCCCCACCCGTCTGCTCCTTTTTTACTTCTGATGTTGGTTAGCATCTCAAGAAATACTGAGAGGTCCCTAGCGACACTGGTGTGACTTAAAAAGTGGCTTATTCCTAGATTGCCTTTGCCGTCCGCTGAATAGCCGCCGTCATTTTGAGTGAAACCCGTAACCGGTACAGTAGTTGATAGAGATTCTTCATTGTAGGTGGATTGGTTTTTGGGTCTTGAATGTTCAAATTTTATATTGTCAATTCCACCAAGTTGATTTGTTGGAATGATCTCGCTGAGCCTCCTAAGTCGCCCGTCGGCGTTGACATTACTGTCTAGATCAAGAGTGTTGTCGTCCTCATCTTTTTCGAATTCAGGGGTAAAGCGCGCGCCGTGCTCGGTGCCAAGTCCTTCTCCATCGGTACCTGATGAGTCGAACGGTTTTTCACTTTCAAGGACTAATCTATTAAAAGGGAAGGGGTAACTACAGTGAAAAATTTCCATGACCAATAGCGCTCGTTGCGGGCTGGCGCTTTGATTTTCAGGTATCAACCGTATCGCTTTTCCAGATACTGAAATTTTTGTTTTGTCTGAGAATGGAAATCGTGATTGGATCGTGAGTGGGATATTTTTTTGCAAGGTGCTGTTTTTCGCACTTAGCGCGGAAAGATAGTTGTGCACCCGTCGGATGGGGTAGAGTTTTTCTGGGCAAAATAATTCTCTTGCTAATACTGCAGCCTCTTTTCTGCTTAGCCTGGTTTTAACGTGCAGAACAGCTTTATCGCTCTCTAGTCGCGAAAGCTCTTGGGAGAAATAATCACTAAATTTTCCTTGGATGATACTTGATAAAAGCCGTCTCGATGCTCCGTAATAAAATCTCAGTATTTCGGTACAAGGTACAATAAGCCAGTCTATTTCTTGGTTATTTAAGGTTGGAATTTGAGCGTAATGACTGTGAAGTAAGTTTTTTCTGGTTTCACCTGTAATAAATTGAGCCTCTGGAATAAGTGGGCCTTTGTAGGTTTGACCGAAGCTAGCATCGACTCCAAGCTTCATGAATCGAGCATTTAACGTATTTATTTCATACGCTCCATGCGGCGTAGAACGCCTGACTCGGGACCCATCACGCCAAATGGTTCCAACTTTGAAGTCTTGTAAGCTGGCTACATGTTCTAAATAGTCAAGTTTTTTGCCGTTCTCGGACTCTATACAATATGGATCATCAAGGAATTCTTCCTTAATCCCAGAAAGCTGTATTTTTACCCTTGCACCTAGTGGACCATTATCATGCAGAGAGCCGACTCCATCCACCCTCCAAAAGCCAGGATGGCGCGCTAGTTTCCGGTATAAGTGATTTCCCACGGTCATAGTCCTTAATCGCAGTATTTCTCAGCGAACTGATCGTCTCATTGGTTGTGGGATCATTTCAAATTACGTGATGTGGCCTTGAAACTGGCCAGCCAGTTGAGCTCCTGCGTGCAGCCATAGCACTCGAAGGGGGCGAGCTGAGGTGCGCAATCCTTAACGGGCTTTACACTGGGTCTCAGATAGATATGGATATTTGCATTTAGCAGTGTTCTATTTTCATTTAGCGGTAGATCTTACACCTCCCACCAACGCCGGCCCCGAGCGCAGGGGCACGCCCACCAGGGCGGAGTCGGCCCGGGGGCTAAAGGCGGCGCTGCCGGCCAGGTTGCCGTAGTCTCCGCTCTGTGGGTGCGCGAACAGGGCAAACGCACCCGGCACGCGGTTTACCTCCCGCAGCAGGCTTTGGTAGTCGTTCTTCGCCACGTACGTGTGGTAGTTCCCCGCCTCCCAGCCGTAGAGCTGGCTCACCCCGTAGAGCAGCATATGGCCCCCGCCGCTGATGACGCCCCACTCTGTGCCGTGCAAGGCTACAAAGGTGGCCGTCGTGGCCTGGGTAGCCTGCTGCCGGCCCCGGGCGTAGTCGGCCAGGTGCATGCC
>JAAIGE0100680185.1_pt1 | contig 10451 bp, 10 predicted proteins | sample 6487951 | NCBI WGS metagenome assembly JAAIGE01 (sample SAMN13974128, study PRJNA590717) | phyllosphere metagenome | biome: tomato field; feature: multiple bacterial spot infested tomato fields; material: tomato leaves; isolation source: leaves from tomato fields | host: Solanum lycopersicum ... | reverse complement strand
TTGGAAAATGAAACAATGGTGGTGGTCCTTCCGTGGAAATTATTTTCGCAGACAATAATTTTAGCGGCATTTTCTGGAATTCCTTTGATTTCATAGCTCCATTTACGGGCTAATTTCACAGCCGTTTCTACGGCTTCTGCTCCGGAATTCATAGGCAGGACTTTATCAAAGCCGAACAAGGTAGTGATTTTCTGCTCATATTCTCCCAGATTTGAATTGTAAAATGCCCTTGATGTCAACGCTAATTTCTTAGCCTGGTTTACCAGTGCTTCTACAATTTTAGGATGAGAATGTCCCTGGTTTACTGCAGAATAGGCTGAAAGAAAATCATAATACTTCTTGCCTTCCACATCCCACACGAAAACACCTTCTCCTTTATCTAAAACTACCGGAAGAGGATGGTAATTGTGCGCGCCGTGCTTATCTTCAAGATCAATAAAATACTGTGAATTTTTTTCTGTTAATGCTGCTGCTGACATATTATTCTTTTTGCTTTTGGCAAATTTAAGCATTATTAATGAGATGGATGAACAGAAAGAAGATATTGAAAAATAGACTGATGTAAAGAAGTTTTCAGGGTTGAATAAAAGATTTCCAGAAATTATTGCTTATCCGGATTTCTTACGCAGGTATAATATCTTTGCCGGAAATATTTCAGCCGTATTAAATTTATGATAAATAAAAAAACCGCCTAGTTTAAGGCGGTTTAAGAATTATATCAATGATCTTAATGATTATCGTATTTTCTGTCCATTACAAAATCCTCCATGAATTTTGTGGTATAGTTTCCGGCAAGGTAATCCTCATTATCCATCAGCTGTCTGTGGAAAGGAATCGTTGTTTTTACCCCCTCGATGTAAAACTCTTCCAGGGCACGTCTCATTTTTGCAATGGCTTCATCACGGGTTTGGGCCGTAGTGATCAGCTTTGCAATCATGGAATCGTAGTTGGAAGGGATGGTATATCCTGAATAGACATGGGTATCCACCCGTACTCCGTGTCCGCCGGGAATATTCAATCCGGTGATTTTCCCCGGAGAAGGCCTGAAATCAACATATGGATCTTCTGCATTGATCCTGCACTCAATGGAATGCAGTTTAGGATAATGGTTGACCCCTGAAATCGGAGTTCCCGCAGCCAGAAGGATCTGCTCCCTGATCAGGTCATAATCAATTACCTGTTCGGTAATCGGGTGCTCTACCTGGATCCGGGTATTCATTTCCATAAAGTAGAAATTCCTGTGCTTGTCCACAAGGAATTCAATGGTTCCCACCCCTTCGTAACCAATGAATTCTGCCGCTTTTACTGCTGCTTCACCCATTTTCTCACGAAGTTCATCGGTCATAAACGGAGAAGGCGTTTCTTCTGTTAATTTCTGGTTTCTTCTTTGTACGGAACAGTCTCTCTCAGAAAGGTGGCAGGCTTTACCGAACTGGTCGCCGGCAACCTGGATTTCAATATGCCTCGGCTCCTCGATCAGTTTTTCCATATACATGCCTCCGTTTCCGAATGCAGCTACAGCTTCCTGAATTGCAGATTCCCAGTGGTCTTTAAGGTCCTCGGCTTTCCATACCGCTCTCATCCCTTTTCCGCCACCGCCTGCAGTAGCTTTGATCATTACCGGATAGCCGGTTTCTTCAGCCACTTTTACGGCATGCTCGTAGGATTCAATCAATCCGTCAGAACCGGGTACACAAGGTACGCCGGCAGCCTTCATGGTTGACTTTGCATTGGCTTTGTCGCCCATTTTTTCAATCTGTTCAGGGGTAGCACCGATAAATTTGATACCGTTCTTCTGGCAGATTCTTGAGAAATTGGCATTCTCAGATAAAAATCCGTAACCGGGGTGTATTGCATCGGCATTGGTAATCTCAGCTGCAGCAATGATGTTGGGGATTTTCAGGTAAGAATCTTTACTCATTGCGGGACCGATGCAGACTGCCTCATCGGCAAACCTTACATGAAGACTGTCCTTGTCGGCAGTAGAGTATACCGCAACGGTTTTAATCCCCATTTCTTTACAAGTACGTAAAATACGCATTGCAATTTCGCCACGATTGGCAATTAATATTTTTTTGAACATCTTCTTAAATTTGAAAATTAGATAATTTGAAAATCAGATCATGTTATGTTGAATGCAAGAAAAATCTAACATCTAACGTCTAATTTCTAAGTTAAGACGGGTCTACTAAGAATAAAGGTTGGTCATATTCTACCGGGGTAGCATCATCCACTAAGATCTTAACGATCTTTCCGCTTACTTCAGATTCAATCTGGTTGAACAGCTTCATAGCTTCAATGACACATACTACTTTCCCGTTGGAAACCTCGTCCCCAACATTGATGAACACTTCTTTATCCGGAGACGGTTTTCTGTAGAAAGTACCGATCATAGGAGACTTGATGGTTACATATTTACTATCATCAGATGCTGCTTCAGTCTTTTCAGGAGATGCAGGTGCAGATGCAGCAACAGGTGCCGGTGCGGCAGCCATTTGCTGGGGAGCAGTGTGGTAAACTGCAGGCTGAGCATAAGCAACATCACTTCCTGCCAATGGAGTTTTAATAGTGATCTCGAAATCTTTAGTTTTATATTTTACTTCAGAAACTTCTGCTTTGGATACAAACTTAATAAGATTTTGTATGTCTTTAATGTCCATAAATTTGATATTTGATTTGGTGCCAAAGATACCAAAAAAACATAAAAAACAACAAAAAACCGTCAAATTTTATAAAAATCGGACGGTTTTCGTATTAAAACGAGTGTTTTTCAATGAAAGCAACTCTTAATTTTCTTCAGTAGCAGCTACTTCTTTTTCTAATACCACTTTTCCTCTGTAGTATAATTTCCCTTCATGCCAGTGAGCTCTGTGGTACAGGTGAAGCTCTCCTGTTGTTGCATCTTTAGCCAATTGAGGAACTACAGCTTTGTAGTGAGTTCTTCTCTTATCTCTTCTTGTGGACGACTGTCTTCTCTTTGGATGTGCCATTTTCTGATAACTTTTTTAATTGATGAGTGATGAGATTCACCATCTCATCATTAAACTATTTAATTTTTATTCTTTAAATTTTTTAATGCGTCCCATCGGGGATCGCTCTTGTGTTCTTCCTCTTCTTCGGTTTCCTTCGGGCTGAACTTATCCAGTATGGCCAGATCTTCATCGCTTATTTCCGGTGATACCTTTTTCATAGGAATGGAAAGTACTACGCCTTCATAAATCAGCTGTGATATATTGAAAGCATGGTCGTTGGCAGGGATGGTAATAACATCTTCTTCGCTGTCATCATATTCCTCTCCGAATTTTACCAGAACCCGTATGTCATTTTCAACAGGATAATCGAAATTTTCGGTTGTGATATCACAGACCAATTCTACCGTACCCTCAACTTTAATATCAAATTCCAGAAACGTAGAATGCTTATCCAATAAAACATCTGCTGTAATTCTGGGATTTGTAAATTCCTGTTCAGTGTCAAACAATTGAAAGAACCCTTTATCTATCTCAAGTCTGAACTCGTGCTTGCCGGTTTTAAGTCCGGAAAAGCTGATATCATAGTTTCTTAACTTGTCCATAAAATGAGTGTGCAAAAATATGCAATTTTTTTATAATAACAAATAAATTTTATAACAAATACATTTAAAAACCCTATTAAAGATTTAACCTTCAGATTCCTGCGGCAAATCTTCATCAATCCCGTTATCCACAGCCATTTTTCTCAGCTGCAGGCGGTTGCTCATCAAATCATTGTATTCGCTTCTGTTTTTGAAAATCTTAATGGCAGTAAAGATGGCTTCGCTGAAACTCTGCTCATCTGCAGTACCTTTGCCCGCGATATCATAAGCTGTCCCATGATCGGGAGAAGTCCTGATAAACGGAAGCCCGGCCGTATAGTTTACCCCTTCTTCATATGCCAGTGTCTTAAACGGAGCCAGGCCTTGATCATGATACATGGCAAGAACGGCATCAAAGCTTTTATATTTGCTTGGCTGGAAGTAGCTGTCTGCAGGGAAGGGACCGAAGGCAAGGATGCCATGGTCTGAAAGTTCTTTAATTGCCGGTGCAATAATCTCAATTTCTTCATTCCCGATTACGCCGCCGTCGCCTGAATGCGGATTTAAGCCCAGAACGGCAATTTTCGGCCTTGATACGTTGAAATCTTCAATCAGCGTCTGGTTCAGCAGCCTGATCTGTTTTTTTATCTTTTCCTTGGAAATATTTTCTGCTACCTGTGCGATAGGGATATGGTGCGTCAGTACGGCTACCTTCAAATCATCGGTTACCAGGAACATGAGTCCTTTTTTATTGAATTTTTCCTCAAAATATCCTGTATGCCCGGCATGTTTAAAACCCGCCTTTACCATCTCGTCTTTGTTGATCGGGGCCGTAACCAGAACATCAATTTCCCCTTTTATCAAAGCTTCCGTGGCCGCTTCCAGGGACTCGATTGCCATTTTTGTGGATTCTTCAGTAGGGGTTCCTAATTCTACCATTGAATTTTCCTTTACCAGATTGACCATATTGATCTTTCCTTCCTGTACCTGTGAAGCTTCATTGATGTAGTTGAAATTTACATTAAGCTTAAAAATATTCTTCTGGTACGTAAACAATTTTCCCGAGCCGAAAATTACAGGCGTGAAAAAGTCTGTAATGGTTTTGTCTGACAGGGATTTCATGATGATTTCAGGACCGATGCCATTGAAATCCCCGATTGAAATTCCTACTCGTACTTTATGGTTTTTTGGGCTCATTTTGATTATCTTTGAAGATTAATAAACTACAAATTTAGCAAAAAATAATATGTTCACAGGAATAATTGAAGCGGTTGGAATAATTGAGGAGATTCAGGAGAACGGAAGCAATATTGATTTTACTTTATCCTGCCCTTTTACAGATGAGTTAAAAATAGACCAGAGTTTAGCTCATAATGGCTGCTGCCTCACGGTAGTAAACACCGAAGGCAGCCGATACACGGTAACGGCAATCCAGGAAACACTGGAAAAAACCAATCTTGGGAAATGGGAAACAGGCACGGTGGTAAACCTGGAACGCTGCATGAAAATGGATGGGAGACTGGACGGGCATATTGTGCAGGGGCACGTTGATAAAACAGGAGAAGTACTGAGTATTGAAAATAAAGACGGAAGTTATTACATTACAATTGCCTATAATGATGACAGCGGAAGCTTTGTCACCGTTCCTCAGGGTTCAATCACAGTAAACGGCATCAGCCTGACGGTTGCCAACAGTGAGGAGCATCAGTTTTCCGTAGCGATTATTCCCTATACATGGGAATTTACCAATATGAAACACCTCAAATCCGGTGATAAAGTTAATTTAGAGTTTGATATAATTGGTAAGTATATTGCTAAGTTAATTAATAAACAGAATGTCAATAAGTATGTATAAAGGATATAGCCTCAGAAACCGTGTCTTTTTCGGTTTCTTGTTGGTATGTCTTTTAAGTGTAGTGGCTTCTTCATTGGTTCCTTATTTTGTTTTAAGGAAAAATTCTGTTAACAACAGCAGGATTGATATGCAGGAGAAGACCGGTGCCGTAATGAGATATCTGGATTATGCGGTAAGCCGTACCCGGGTGCAGACCGGTGACCTGAAGGAAGTGCTGGGAGATAAGATTTTTGAGATTGCGGATATTAACCAGCATGATATTGTTCTATATGATTTAAAAGGTGATTATCTTCTTTCCAGTAAAGATAAAAACCTGATCGGGCAGAAAAAGATCCCGATCAATATTGTCAACCGTGTCCTTTCTGCAAAAGCGAGGTATGATATTAAAGGATATGATGCTGATAAGGATGCTGTCCTTACTTCTTCGTATCTGCTTTTAAAAAACAATGACCTGGAGCCCATTGCTATTGTTTATATCCCGCTCTATCATGATGAATCTGCATATTTTGATCTTCTTAATATCTATGTAAAATATATTGCTATTGTAGATATATTCCTGATACTGTTCAGCATCTGGTTCAGTTGGGTAATGTCTAACAGCCTGGCAAAGAATATCACTAAATTTTCCGATATGATCACCCGCATTACACTGTTCGAAAATGAAATGCGCCCGATCAGGTATTATAAAAATGATGAGCTTAATGCTCTGGCAAGAGCATACAACAGGATGATCCTTCAGATCCAGGACCAGAAAGAGAGGCTCCGCTTCATAGCTTCTGAGGAAGCCTGGCGTGAAATGGCCAAACAGGTAGCCCATGAAGTAAAGAACCCTCTGACACCGATGAAGCTGACCATACAGAATTTTGAACGGAAATTTGATCCTGCTGATCCTAACGTGAAGGAAAAGGTAAAGCAGATGAGCAAAACAATGGTAGACCAGATTGATGTAATTGCTACTGTAGCTTCCGCATTCTCAGAATTTGCAAAGCTGCCTGAGAAAAATAACGAAGTGATTAACTTAAATGATGAGGTGGAAGATATTCTCAGGATTTTTAATGATGAGAATATCTTTATGCATGCCAATAAAAGCAACATCATGATTAATATGGATAAGGTTTACCTTTCCAGGATTATCACCAACCTTGTAACCAATGCAAGGCAGGCAGAGAGTGATGAACGGAAATTAATGGTTAATGTAGATATAGAACAGCGCCAGCGCAGGGTCATCATCTCCGTGCAGGATAACGGGATAGGAATTCCTGAAAATATTTACGAAAGGATTTTTGAGCCGAATTTTACCTCTAAAAACAGCGGAATGGGATTGGGCTTATCCATGGTAAGAAAGATGGTGGAAGATTACAAAGGAGAAATTACCGTAAAATCCGAAGTCGGGAAAGGCTCAACATTTACCGTCACTTTACCTGTCAATTTATAGTGAAACCTTTTATATTCAGGCAGTTTGAAATCCGGCAGTCGGCAGAGGTATTCCGGGTAGGAACAGACGGCGTCCTGCTGGGCGCCTTAGCAGATATTAATGGTGCTGCTGAAGTACTGGAAGTGGGTACAGGTACGGGGCTGATTTCATTGATGCTGGCCCAAAGAAATCCGGAAGCAGTATTTTTAGGGCTTGATATCAATCCGGAGGCAGTAGGCCTTACCTGGCTGAATTTTGAGAATTCACCTTTTCGTTCAAGGCTGAAAACCATTCAACACGACTTTAAAACTTTTAACTCAGAGGAAAAATTTGACGCAATTGTTACCAATCCACCATACTTTCAAGTTTCCGGTTCCGGGAAAGATAAAATCGCAAGGCAGACGGTTGAATTAGACTTCCGAGAACTCATTTCGAAATCTTCAGCACTTCTTTCCGGGCAGGGCGTTTTTTCAGTCATTATCCCTGCAGAAGCCGGCAATAATTTTCTGGAAATTGCACAGGAATACCATTTGTTTTTAATCCGGAAAATCAATATCAAAGGAATCGAACATTCTAAAGTCAAAAGGCTTATCCTTGAATTTTCATTGACCGGAAAAGCATTGGATGAATCTGAATTCATCATAGAAAAAAGTCCGAGACAATACTCGGACCAATATCTTGAACTCACCAGAGAGTTTCATGTTTTTAAAGGATAAAAGCTGGAAATCAGATTTTAGAAGTTAGTGATTTCTGAATCTCTCAATCTTTTATTTTATTCAAATAATTCTGCGGTATCCAGTACGGAAACTTTTCCGTCTTCACATCGGATGGCTTCTCCCGGAAAATTCTGAATCATGTGGTAGTCATGCGTTGCCATCACAACAGCAGCTCCGTTTTCCAGGGCAACCTGTTTAAGAACGGTCATGATTTCGTTGGATGTTTCCGGATCCAGGTTTCCGGTAGGCTCGTCCGCCAGGATCAGGTCAGGGTGGTTCAGAAGCGCTCTGGCAATTGCCACACGCTGCTGTTCGCCGCCGGAAAGTTCATGCGGCATTTTATGCTTCTTGCTCTTCATGTTTACGCTTCCGAGCACTTCATTAATCCGGTCCTCGATTTTTACTTTATCGCTCCAGCCCGTTGCTTCAAGAACGAATTTTAAATTCTTCTCAACCGTCCTGTCGGAAAGTAATTGGAAGTCCTGAAATACAATTCCCAGTTTTCTCCTCAGGTTGGGGATATCAGAAGCTCTTAATTTTGCCAGATCAAAACCCACCACAGCGCCATGTCCTGAAACCAGCTGGATGTGCCCGTACAGGGTTTTCAGCAGTGAGCTCTTCCCGGAACCTGTTTTCCCGATAAGGTAGCAGAACCTTCCTTTTTTAATATTCAGATTCACATCGGAAAGAACCGTAAAGTTCTTCTGTGCAATTTTTGCATGCTGAAGGGTTATGATATTATCTCCTGATATATTGGTATGTGGCATAATTCAGTTTTAATATGGCTTTTTCTAAGAAATTTTTCAGAATTTAAAAATAGGAAAAAGAAGATGAACAACCTTTAATTTTGGCAAATTTTAACAACAAAAAATGCCTGAAAAACTTCTTTTCAAGCATTTTTTGTATATGATAATAAAAAGATTATCTCTTAGCGCGTGCAGCACTTACAGTTAAACTCTTTCTGCCTTTAGCTCTTCTCGCAGCCAAAACCCTTCTTCCATTTGGCGTAGACATTCTTTCTCTGAAACCGTGTTTGTTTCTTCTTTTTCTTTCTGATGGCTGGAACGTTCTTTTACTCATTACTATATGTTTAAATCGTAATTATCTATTATTTTTCAGGTTGCAAAGATATGGTTTTTTTTAAAAGTTGCAAATTTTAGCAAATCTTTTTTTAATTATTAATGTCTTTTTCCGCTTTCCTGCTTAGGGATAATGGCCGGATGAATTTTTTATATCGGTAACAAAAATACGGATGATTTATCTAAAAGCTCTATCTTTGGAACCTCAAATTTAAAAAAATAAACATCATGATGTTTACCCCTGCAGAACTTTTAGAAATCAATACCTTACTGACTCCGGAAAATAAAATAGTAATTCTTACGCATTATAATCCTGATGGTGATGCTATTGGTTCCAGTCTGGGGTTAAAACATTATCTTAAAGCCAAAGGGATCCATGCTGAGGTTATTGTTCCCAATGATTTCCCGAAGTTCCTGAAATGGATGCCGGAAGCCAAAAAAGTGCTGATTGCCGAATACAAAAGAAAAATAGCTGCAGAACTGATTGGCGGGGCAGATGTTATTTTCTGCCTGGATTTCAATTCACCTTCAAGAATCGGTCTGCTGGGCGACTGGCTCACGAATGCCAAAGCGAAAAAAATCCTTATCGATCACCATCAGCAGCCGGAGCCGTTTGATTATGTCTATTCAGATACCATTATTCCGGCAACCTGCCAGATGATTTACCATTTTATTGAGGCTATGCAGGATGAAAAACTGGTGAACAGAGAGGTCGCCGAATGTCTTTATACAGGAATCATGACGGATACCGGAGGATTCCGTTTCCGTTCCACAAGCGCAACCACCCATATGATTGTTGCCCATTTAATAGAAAAGGGGGCAGACCCTGCTATGATCACTTCCAATACCTGGGATACCAATACCGTTTCACGCCTTCATCTGCTGGCGTTGATCCTAGGTCGGATCCAGGTGGCGAAAGACGGAAAAGTGGCCATTCTATACCTTACCAGGGAAGAGCTGAAGGAATATGGTTTCCAGAAAGGGGATACGGAAGGTTTCGTTAACTATGGTTTAAGTATTCTGGGCGTTAAGATGGCGGCATTTTTTATGGAAGACCTTTATGACGATTTTATTAAAATTTCTTTCCGGAGCAAGGATGATATGGATGTCAACCAGTTTTCAAGAAAATATTTCAGTGGAGGAGGGCATATCAATGCAGCAGGAGGAAAATCCCACGAATCTCTGCAGGAAACCATTGAGACTTTTAAAAGCAGGATAGAAGGAGAAGAACGTTTGTAAAGATAAAAGAAAGGTTAATTCATTTCTGAAAACTTATCACGAAATTCTTGAATATCCTTTTTCTTCAAGTGCTGTACAGGTGTATTCATAAGCTTCCTGAAACATCACATCAAGAAGTTTTTTGTTGAACAGGCTGAACTGTGTCATCTTAGGCGGGTCTAAAAAGATATCGCAGGACTTTGCCTTGGCATACACCGATTTGGCAATGGCCAGGTGGAGGATCCGGTCAAATTCCTTCATCAGGCTCATATTTTCCAGGCTGTCATAGCTGAGCGAATTAACGTGTGAAGCAATTAAAAAATCACATTTGTCAATAATAGGCTCAATCGGCAGGTTATCCAAAACGCCGCCGTCAACATATATTTTCTCTCCGATTCTTACCGGCGGTAAAACAAAAGGAACGCTGGACGAAGCCAGGAGCGGAGCAAAAAGCTCGCCTTCCGAGAAGAAATCCACGATGCCGTGGGTCATTTCCGTAGCAGCTACGTAAACCGGGATTTTCAGGATTTTAAAATTATCTTCCGGAAAATAATCATGGAAAAGCTGTAAGATAAATTTTGAGCTGAAGATCCCGTTTTTGGTAAGTCGCAAATAG
>JAAIGE0100860487.1_pt1 | contig 10453 bp, 8 predicted proteins | sample 6487951 | NCBI WGS metagenome assembly JAAIGE01 (sample SAMN13974128, study PRJNA590717) | phyllosphere metagenome | biome: tomato field; feature: multiple bacterial spot infested tomato fields; material: tomato leaves; isolation source: leaves from tomato fields | host: Solanum lycopersicum ... | reverse complement strand
CGGGCGAGTCCATCGTCGCCCGCACCGCCAAACCGCTGGGCCTGGATTTCCATGTTGGCCTGGCCGACGAGCAGTTCCACCGCGTCGCCACCATCAGCCGTGGCAAGGGCAATATGGGCGATGCGGCGGCGCAGCGCATGCTCAAGACCATGATGACCGACGCCCAGGCCATGACCACCCGGGCGTTCACCAACCCGCCGTCGATCATGACCAGCACCAACAAACCGGAGTGGCGACGCATGCAGCAGCCTGCGGCCAATGGCCATGGCAACGCGCGCAGCCTGGCGGGTTTCTACAGCGGCCTGCTCGATGGCAGCCTGCTCGACAGCGAACTGCTGGCTGAACTCACCCGCGAACACAGTGTCGGTGAGGACAGAACGTTGCTGACCCCGACGCGTTTCGGTCTGGGTTGCATGCTCGACCAGCCCGCTGTAGCCAACGCTACCTATGGAATGGGCAAGGGTGCCTTCGGCCACCCTGGCGCGGGCGGCACCACCGGTTTCGCCGATCCGGAACGGGACGTGGCTGTGGGGTTTGTTACGAATAACCTGGGGCCGTTCGTCTTAATGGATCCGCGGGCACAGAAACTTGCGGGTATCTTATGCGAGTGTTTCTAGGAACCACGCTTAACCGCCTGCTTGATAACGCTTTTAGCTGCTGACTCCGGGTTGCCCGGGTGACTACGACCGATTACTTAGTGGATGAACCGATGCTTTCCTACAAGACTTGCGCACTGGCGCTTTGCGTATTGCTGACAGGTTGCTCCCTGTTCGAGAAGAAGGAAGATCCCAAGCCGGTTCCCATGCCACCGCCGGAAGTCACTCAGGCCTGGCTGGACGAATACGAGCCGTTGGTGCGCGAAGCGATCAAGGACAGCAACTTCGAGATGGAGCGACGCGAGAACCTGCTGGTCGTCACCGCGCCGGTCAAGGGCAACTTCAACCCTGATCGCCCCGGCATGCTGCTGCCGGTCACCCTGGGCCCGATCACCCGGGTGGCCAAGGTCATGGAGAAAGACAGCAAGGTCGGCGTGCTGGTACTCGGCCACGCTGACAGCAGCGGCGCACTGGATACCAACCGTTCCCTCAGCCTCGAGCGCGCCCGTGCCTTCACCGCCATCTTCCGCCTCAGCGGTCTCAAGCAGGACCGCCTGATGGTCAAGGGCATGGGCCCGGACATGCCGCGTGCCGCCAACGACAGCGCCAACGGTCGTGAGCTGAACCGCCGGGTGGAAATCCTCCTGACCCGTCAGGACACCCTGCAGGCCCTGATCGCCAAGTACAACACCCCTGATCCGGCGCCGGCTGCCGCCACCGCTGTGGCTGCCGCCGACAAAGCCGCGGACAAGCCAGCCGAGAAACCGGCTGCCAAGGCTGCCGCAAAACCTGCGGCCAAGGCGGTGGCCAAAGCACCTGCCAAGGCCAAGGCCAAGGCCAAGACGGCAGCCAAACCGGCGGCCAAGGCTGTTGCGAAAATCGCTGACAAACCGGCCACCGAGAGCGGCACCAAACTGGCCGACGCCAAGAAAGTGGTTGCCGCAGATCAAGCCAAATAAGGTCTGTGCCGTTAAGCTAGGGTCTTTGTCGCTTCCGAGAGCTTTCTCATGACTCAGACCCTGGCCGACATGCGCCGTGATTACACCCGTGACGGGCTGAGCGAGGATCAGGCCCCCCTTGAGCCCCTCGCGCTGTTCCGAAGCTGGTTCGCCGACGCGGTGAAAACCGAGCAGCCTCCCGTAGAACCCAATGCCATGACCCTGGCGACCGTCGATGCCGAAGGTCGTCCGCACTGCCGTGTGCTGCTGCTCAAGGGTCTGGACGAGCAAGGGTTCACCTTCTTCAGCAATTACCAGAGCGCCAAGGGCGAGCAGCTGCAGGCCAACCCCTTTGCCGCGCTGACCTTTTTCTGGCCGACTCTGGAGCGTCAGGTGCGCATCGAAGGTCGCGTCGAGAAGGTCACGCCGGCCGAGTCCGACGCCTACTTTCAGGTGCGCCCGCTGGGCAGCCGCCTCGGCGCCTGGGCCTCACCGCAAAGCCGGGTGATTCATGATCGTGGCGAGCTGGAAGGCCTGCTCGCGCAAACCGAGCGACGCTTCGCCGACCAGGCGCCTGAATGCCCGCCGCATTGGGGCGGCTACCGCCTGCTGCCCGAGCGCATCGAGTTCTGGCAGGGCCGTGCCAGCCGTCTGCACGACCGTCTCGACTATCGGCTCAATGGCGAAGCCTGGCTGCGCCAACGCCTGGCTCCCTGAGTTTTGTGGCCGGCCCTGATGCCGGCCTGATCTGACCGTCGATTCCAATCACCTGGCCCGCCCATGCTCGAACTCGACTCCACCCTGGCCCAGCACATCGTCGACCGCGCCATGGCCATCCTGCCGTACAACATCAACGTGATGGACGCCCAGGGCATGATCATCGGCAGCGGCGATCCGGCGCGTTTGCATACCCGGCATGAAGGCGCGCAACTGGTGCTGGCCAACCGCCGCGTGGTGGAAATCGACGAGCAGGCCGCGACCTGTCTGCGCGGTGTACGCCCGGGCGTGAATCTGCCGCTGCTGCATGCCGACGAGCTGATCGGTGTGCTGGGTATCACCGGCGATCCCGAGGTGGTGCGCCCCTACGCCGAGCTGGTGCGCATGGCCGCGGAGATGCTGGTCGAGCAGCGCCAGGTGCAGGCCGAGCGTCATTGGCAGCGGCACCAGCTCGATGCCTGGCTGCGCCAGCTGTTCGACCCGGCGGTCAGCGTCGCCGTGCTGGCCGCCGATGCCGAGCGGCAGGGGCTGGCACTGAGCTGGCCGCGTCAGGTTTGCCTGCTGGAGTTGCAGGAGCAGGGCGAGCCCCTGGCGCAGCAGGCTCGACTGCTCGGCGCCCTGGCGGGCAAGAAGGAGCACCTTGCTGCACCGCTGGGCATGCGCGAGCTGCTCTGGTGTCGGCCGCTGATGGCGGGGCAGGATGATCAACATTGGCTGGACGCCGCGGACGAGCGGGGCTGGGGCGTGACGCGGCTGCTGGTCAGCGATCCGGTGCAATCCCTTGAGCAGCTGCGTCAGGCCTGTCTGGCGCTGCGCGATCTGCAGGCCTTCGCCACGGCGCGGCATCCGGCGTTGCGCGTATTGGCCCTCGAAGAACATCGCCTGGCGACCTTGCTGCACGCCCAGCGCCACAGCTGGTTGCTGCAGGGCTGGCTGGCACCGTTAAAAAAGGTGCTGGCCCAGGACTCCAACGGCGTACTGCGCGCCACCCTCGAGGCCTGGTGCGCCCATGACGGCCAAGTGCAGAGCTGCGCCGATACCCTGGGCATTCACCGCAATACCTTGCGCTATCGCCTCGACCGTATCGCCGAGCTGAGCGGCGTCGAGCTGACGCGCCTGGACCGGCGCCTGCAGCTATCCCTGGGCTTGGGGCTGATCGAGCCGAACTGAACCTGTTCGTGATGCGTTTGCACAAGTGTTGATCGTGCTTTTTCCTCTGCAATTGTGCGGGTGAACAGGGTTAAGCCTGCAGGTCCTGAGTGACAATGCCGGGCACCTGGCAACTCCTATAACAACAAGAGGAAACCGGCATGGCTCTGGTTCTGATCCTGGTCGCACTCATCGCCTTCATCGTGGTGTCGACGACGCGTCTCAAGCTGCATCCCTTTCTCGCGCTGCTGGCGGCTGCCGTGCTCGCCGGCTTTGCCTATCAACTGCCCCATCAGGACATTCTCAAGACGGTTGCCACGGGCTTCGGCAACATCCTGGGCAATATCGGCATCGTCATCGTGCTGGGCACCATCATCGGGGTGATTCTCGAGCGCAGCGGCGCGGCGATCACCATGGCGGAAACGGTGATCAAGCTGCTCGGCGAACGCTTCCCGACGCTGACCATGTCGATCATCGGCTACCTGGTGTCGATTCCGGTGTTCTGCGATTCGGGTTACGTCATTCTCAACTCCCTGAAGAACGCCCTGGCAGCGCGCATGAAGGTCTCGGTGATCGCCATGAGCGTGGCGCTGGCGACCGGCCTCTACGCCACCCACACCTTCGTGCCGCCGACGCCGGGGCCGATTGCCGCGGCCGGCAACCTCGGTCTGGGTTCCAGCCTGGGGCTGGTGATCGCCGTCGGCCTGGTGGTGGCGATGGTCACCGCGCTGGCCGGCATGTTGTGGGCCAACCGTTTCATCGGCAAGGACATCGCCCTTGAAGATGACGGCACGCCGATGCCCGGCAGTGAAGATTTCGCCGCGCTGCGAGCTCAGTACGGCACGCTGCCCAGCGCGACCCAGGCCTTCGCGCCGATCTTCGTTCCGATCCTGTTGATCTGCCTGGGCTCCATCGCGGTGTTCCCGAGCCGGCCCCTGGGCGATGGCACGCTGCTGAGCGTGCTGAGTTTCCTTGGCCATCCGGTGATGGCACTGCTGGTCGGCCTCGCCCTGGCCTGCACGCTGCTCAAGGGCAACGGCAAGCGCCAGAATCTGCATGACCGGGTATCCGAGGGCATCGTCTCGGCAGCGCCGATCATTCTGATCACCGGGGCAGGGGGCGCCTTTGGCGCTGTGCTCAGCGCCACGCCACTGGGTAATTACCTGGGCACCACGCTGTCGGCTCTGGGCGTCGGGCTGTTCATGCCGTTCCTGGTTGCCGCTGCGCTGAAGACCGCCCAGGGTTCCACCACCGTGGCCCTGGTGACCACCTCGGCGATGGTCGCGCCGCTGCTCGGCCAGCTGGGTCTGGATAGCGAAATGGGGCGCGTGCTGACCGTGATGGCCATCGGCGCAGGCGGCATGACCGTTTCCCACGCCAACGACAGCTTCTTCTGGGTAGTCACCCAGTTCAGTCGCATGCCGGTGGCCGTCGCCTACCGGGCGCAAACCATGGCCACGCTGATTCAGGGCGTGGTCGGCATCATCACCGTCTGGCTGCTGAGTCTGGTTCTGCTGTAACGCTATTCAATCGGGGCGCCTGCGGGCGCCTCGCCGTTTTCGAGGTTGTCCGCATGAAAATCGTCATCGCTCCTGATTCGTTCAAGGAGAGCCTGAGTGCGCCTGAGGTAGCCCAGGCCATCGCCCGCGGCTGGCTGGCCGTATACCCGGACGCCGAGATCGTCCTGTGCCCCATGGCCGATGGTGGCGAAGGCACCGTGGATGCGGTGCTGGCGGCCACCGGTGGCGAGCGGCGTGAACAGGTGGTGCAGGGGCCGCTGGCGACACCGGTAACGGCGCACTGGGGTTGGCTGGGTGACGGCACGGCAGTCATCGAGATGGCTGCGGCCAGCGGCCTGCATCACGTACCGAGCGGCCAGCGCGACCCACGGGTGACCAGCAGCTACGGCACCGGCGAACTGATCATCGCGGCGCTGGATGCAGGCGCCACACGCATCATCCTTGGCCTCGGTGGCAGCGCCACCAATGATGGCGGCAGCGGCCTGCTGCGGGCATTGGGTGTGCGTTTTCTGGATGCTGGCGGCAACGAGTTGCGTCCCGGCGGCGCGGCTCTCGCGGAGCTGCAGCGCGTCGACCTCAGTGCGCTGGACAAGCGTCTGCACAACGTTCAGGTCGAGGTAGCCGCCGATGTGGACAATCCGCTGTGCGGCCCCAAGGGCGCGTCAGCGGTGTTCGGCCCGCAGAAGGGCGCCAGCGCGCAGCAGGTCGACGAGCTGGATGCCGCCCTGGCACGCCTGGCCGAGGTGGTCGGCGAGGCATTGGGCGAGGACTTCAGCACCTTTCCCGGCGTCGGTGCCGCCGGCGGTCTGGGCTTTGCGGCCAAGGCCTTTCTCAGCGCACGTTTTCGCCCCGGTATCGAACTGGTGGCCGAGTTGTCCGGCCTGGCCGAGGCGGTACGTGGCGCCGATCTGGTGATCACCGGGGAAGGGCGCCTGGATGCCCAGAGCCTGCACGGCAAGACGCCGGTTGGCGTGGCCCGTGTGGCGCGCGAGCAAAGTGTGCCGGTGATCGCCCTGGCAGGCAGCCTGGGTGAGGGCTACCAGCAGGTGTGTGAGACGGGCATCGAAGCCTGCTTCAGCCTGGCACCGGGGCCGATCACCCTGGAGCAGGCCTGTGCCAACGCCGGGCAGGAGCTCGAAGCGCGTGCTGCCGATCTCGCCAGATTGTGGCGCGTCGCCCAGGCCGCCCGCCGCTGAGGGGCGCGTATGGGCGCGGTGACGATTGGCCGGTATGGCTGTCTATAGGCGTGTCGGGGTGATCAGACGCCGACCCTGTACCTACGCTGAACGGATGAAGTAATTTGTCGGCAATTACAGTGACCGTCCTGACGGCCAAGTTGTCGTAGGGTTATCAGTCCAGTCTGGAGAATCGTCATGCTTAAACCTGGTTTTTTTGCCGCTCTGTTCGCTGCCGCGACCCTTACGCTTGGCGGTTGCGCCTCCAGCCTGACCGGCGACAGCTACTCGCGCGATGAAGCGCGTGCCGTACAGACCGTGCGCATGGGCACCATCGAATCCCTGCGCCCGGTGAAGATTGAAGGCACCAAGACTCCCATCGGCGGCGGTGCCGGTGCGGTGATCGGTGGCGTGGCCGGTAGTGGCGTCGGTGGTGGCCGTGGTTCGGCCGTCGCGGCGGTCATCGGCGCGGTAGCGGGTGGCCTGCTGGGCGCCGCTGCCGAGGAAGGCATCACCCGTACCCAGGGTGTGGAAATCACCGTTCGTGAAGACGACGGCAGCATGCGCGCCTACGTGCAGGCGGTTGAAGAGAACCAGATCTTCCGCGTCGGTGATCGCGTACGCATCATGACCGTCAATGGCACCAGCCGCGTGACCCACTAACCTTCGAGTCGCGCCCACAGCACCAAAAGGCCGGATCAGCAATTGATCCGGCCTTTGCGTTTCTACAGGCTGCGCAAAGCACCGAGCCAGAGCACTTTCTTTCCAAACGAGGCGACCGCTTGCGGGCTGCCTAGAGATAGCTTTAGTAATAATTCTATCCATGACGCTGCTTCGATAGGTAAGCATAATCGAAGGCGTTTTGAAGGCCGAAACTCGATAACCTGGCCTTGAAAACAAGTCGAACGCGCAGGGGTAATCACCAGTCAGTTACAGCGGGCCGCACGATATGCGGCGACCAGATCGTAACTGGCTTGGCCTGCTCCGAGTCGGACTGCCGCAGGTGGTTTCTCCTCCTGCCGGGTTGGCACCACGCACACCATCGCAGGGATCGGCCGGGCGCCAGGCGACCGGCTTCTGGCACACACTAACTGGCCGCCTGGCTGCATGGCGGGCTTGTACAAGGGGTTTAGTGTATGGCGCTTGCGCTGATCATCGCCTTACCATTTCTAGGTGTATTTCTGCCGCTGCTGGCGGACCGCATGGGCCGTTCGCTCTGCGCGCTGGCCGCTGCAATAGGCCCGGCTGCCGCCTTGGTGTTGCTGTGGCTGCAGCAGCCAGCGGTATTCGCCGGCGAGGTGCAGGTGGTCAGCCATCCATGGCTGCCCGAGCTGGGGCTCAACCTGAGCCTGCGCCTCGATGGTCTGGGCTTTCTGTTCGCCCTGATGATCCTTGGTATCGGCCTGCTGGTGATTCTTTATGCCCGCTATTACCTGAGCAAGCAGGAGCCCATGGGGCGTTTCTTCGCCTATCTGCTGCTGTTCATGGGCGCCATGCTCGGTGTAGTGCTGTCGGAAAACATGCTGCTGATGCTGATGTTCTGGGAGCTGACCAGCCTGTCGTCGTTCCTGCTGATCGGTTTCTGGAGCGGCAGCTCGGACGCCCGGCGCGGCTCGCGCATGGCCCTGACCGTCACCGGTGGCGGTGGCCTGGCACTGCTGGCCGGCATTCTGCTGCTGGGCAATATCGCCGGCAGTTTCGAGCTGAGCGATGTGCTGGCAGCCGGCGACACCATCCGCAGCCACGGTCTGTATCCCATCACCCTGATCCTGATTCTGCTTGGCGTGTTCACCAAGTCGGCGCAGTTCCCGTTCCATTTCTGGCTGCCTCAGGCCATGGCCGCACCTACGCCGGTTTCCGCTTACCTGCACTCGGCGACCATGGTGAAGGCGGGCGTTTTTCTGCTGGCCCGCTTCTACCCGGCCCTGGCCGGCACCGAGTGGTGGTTCTACCTGGTCAGCATGACCGGCATGGCGACCCTGCTGTTCGGGGCGATCATGGCGCTGTTCCAGCACGACCTCAAAGGTCTGCTGGCTTACTCGACGATCAGCCACCTGGGCCTGATCACCCTGCTGTTCGGCTTCAACACCGACCTGTCCTCCGTCGCTGCGGTGTTCCACATCATCAACCACGCGACCTTCAAGGCCTCGCTGTTCATGGCAGCCGGCATCATCGATCACGAGACCGGCAGCCGCGACATGCGCCGCATCGCCGGCTTGTGGAAATACATGCCGCACACCGCCGTGCTGGCCATGGTGGCCGCCTCGGCGATGGCTGGCGTGCCGCTGCTCAACGGTTTCCTGAGCAAGGAGATGTTCTTTACCGAAACGCTCAATCAGGATCTGCTGGGCATCTTCAACTGGATGATTCCCACCGTCGCGACCCTGGCCGGGGTGTTCTCGGTGGCCTATTCGCTGCGCTTCATCCACGACGTGTTCTTCAACGGCGAGCCCAAGGACCTGCCCAAGTATCCGCCCCACGAGCCGCCGCGCTACATGAAGATTCCGGTGGAGATCCTGGTGTTCCTGTGCCTGCTGGTCGGCATGCTGCCGGCCTACACGGTGGCGCCGTTGCTGGCATCGGCGGCCAGCGCCACCCTGGGCGGCGAGGTGCCGTACTACAGCCTGGCGATCTGGCATGGTTTCAACGTGCCGCTGGGCATGAGCGTGGTCGCGCTGATCGGCGGCATCATCGTCTATGCCTGCCGCGAGCCGCTGTTCCGCTGGTACAACGGCATGCCGGAGATGGATGCCAAGGAGCTGTTCGAGCTGCTCAACGCACGCCTGGTGAAGAGCGCCCGCTGGCTGACCAAGCTGCTGGAAAGCGGCTCCCAGCAGCGTTACGTGGCCTTCCTGTTGCTCAGCGCGCTGATCCTGATCATCACCGCCCTGTCGCCGATGGAATCGCTCAGCGGTGATGTGCCGCTGACGCCGCCCGATGGCATCACCGTGCTCGGTATGGTCGTACTTTGCGTGATGGCGGTGCTGACCGTGGTGTTCCACCGCAATCGCCTCAAGGCGCTGATGACCCTGAGCTGCGCCGGCCTGATGGTGGCCCTGGCCTTCGCCCGCTATTCGGCGCCGGACCTGGCCCTGACCCAGTTATCGGTCGAGGTGGTGACCATCATCCTGCTGGTGCTGGCGCTGTTCTTTATGCCTGATCGCACGCCAATGGAATCGAGCAGCCTGCGCGGGCTGCGCGACGTACTGCTGGCTGGCGGCACCGGGATCGCCGTCGCTCTGTTGGCCTATGCGGTGATGACCCGGCCGTATCACAGCATCGCCTCGTTCTTCCTGGAAAACAGCGTCAGTGGGGGCGGTGGCACCAACGTGGTCAACGTGATTCTGGTCGACTTCCGCGGCTTCGATACGCTCGGCGAAATCACCGTGCTGGCGATCGCTGCGATTGGCATCTACGGGCTGCTGGCCGGGCTGCATTTGCCCCATCCGCTTACCGACCCGAACGGCAAGCCCTGGTCGAAAGACAGTCACCCGATGGTGCTCGACAGCATCGCGCGCATCCTGCTGCCGATTGCGCTACTGGTGTCGGCGTTCATATTCCTGCGCGGTCACAACCTGCCGGGGGGCGGTTTCATCGCCGGGCTGATCACCGCCATCGCGCTGATTCTGCAGTACGTTGCCCACGGCGTGGAGTGGACCCAGCGGCGCATGCCCTGGAGCTTCCACAGCATCGCTGGCCTCGGCGTGCTGATCGCCGCGCTCACCGGCTTGGGCAGCCTGGCCTTCGGCGCACCATTCCTGACTTCGGCATTCGATCACTTCCACCTGCCGCTGATAGGTGAGTTCGAACTGGCCACCGCGCTGCTCTTCGACCTTGGCGTGTACCTGGCGGTGGTCGGCTCCACGCTGCTGATTCTCTCCAACATCGGCCACGTCAGCCAGGATGAAACCAGCAAGGAGGTTCTCTGATGGAAGCGCTTTACGCCATCACCCTGGGCGTGCTGGCCGCCAGCGGTGTGTACCTGCTGATGCGCGCACGTATCTACCCGGTGGTCATGGGCCTGACCCTGATTTCCTACGCCGTCAACCTGTTCCTGTTCGCCATGGGCCGCCTCGGCACCGGCGTGCCGGCGGTCATCGGCAAGAGTGCCGAATACGGCGATCCGATTCCCCAGGCGCTGGTGCTCACCGCCATCGTCATCGGCTTCGCCATGACCGCCTTCGTGGTGGTGCTGTCGCTGCGTGCCCTGGGTGAGCTGCGCACCGATCATGTCGATGGCGAGGAGTCGCGCTGATGAATCATGCGTTGATCCTGCCGATCCTGGTTCCGCTGTTCACCGGCAGCCTGCTGTTGATTCGCTCGCAACTGTCGATCACCGCCAAGCGCTGGGTGTCGCT
>JAAIGE0101301292.1_pt1 | contig 10455 bp, 11 predicted proteins | sample 6487951 | NCBI WGS metagenome assembly JAAIGE01 (sample SAMN13974128, study PRJNA590717) | phyllosphere metagenome | biome: tomato field; feature: multiple bacterial spot infested tomato fields; material: tomato leaves; isolation source: leaves from tomato fields | host: Solanum lycopersicum ... | reverse complement strand
TTGATCGAACGGAGGAGTTCGTGAATCCCGCTCCGGTGGTCCGTTCCCGTGTCGAAGACCGGGGAACAGGGCCGGTGGAGGGCTCACGTTCGGGCAACCTGCTCGCAGAGAGGCAGGCACCAAAGATCAAGACTACGACATTCGGATGCCGACGCCAAACGGAGCGCGCACCGTCAGCCCGCGAGGGACGAGGGAGTCATCGCCAGAGAGTGCCCACCGCGACGAGGGCGATCCCCGTGGCATTGAACACGACGTGCGTGGCGACCGCCGCCCACAGCCGGCCGGTCCCGAGCACGAGGGCAGCCGTGACGACCCCCAGGAGCGCGAGTGCCCACACATCCGACACGGACGACGACGCGACGAGGAGGTGCGCGGCGACGAAGAGCATGGTCGACATGGCCGTCGCGGCCACCGCTCCCGCGAGGCGCCCCGACAACCGGCGGACGACCGTGTACGCGCACACCAGCACGACGCCCCGGAAGAAGGATTCCTCGAGGACGGGCGCGACCGCGACACCGGAGATCGCGTCGACGACGAAGCCGTCCGGGAGCGCCCCGTCGACCGTCGTCGTGGAGGGCCACGGCACCGGGCCGCCCCCGGCTTGCGCCAGGGCGCCCTGGACGAATCGCACGACGACACCGAGGACGACGCCGTACAGGAGATCGACGACGCGGAAGTCCAGGAGACCGCGAGGGCGGGACCGGCTCCACGCCCAGACCACCGGTACCGCGAATCCGAGCCAGATGATCGCTTGCGCGGCGGTCGCGGCGATCGGAGCGGGCAGGACGAGGGAGAGCTCCCTTGCGACGAGGGCGCCGGCACTCCCGGTGGCCGTCGCCCACCCCAGCAGGCCCAGCCCCCACGGCGCCGTCGTCGCCCCGCCCTCGCGCCACGGGCGGTGGGGACGACGGCGTCGTCGTCGTCGCATCGGGGTGACGTCGCCGGGTGGGGCATCGCGGACGCTCATGAGCGTCACCGTAGAGGTGTGATCCCACGGCATCCCGGGGGCGTCCGACGGTGACGGGGCGTCACGCGTGGCGCCCGTCTATCGCTTCACCCGACCGAACCGCGGGACTCACCCGCGCGGCCGGGCTCGCACCCGGCCGCGCGAGGATCAGCGCTGCAGAAAGTCCAGGAGAACCCGGTTGAACTCTTCGACGTGGCTGACATTGACGCCGTGCGGAGCGCCGGCCACGACGTGGAGCTCGCTACCCGGGATGGCCGCGTGCGTGCGCGCACCCGAGCCCTCGAAGGGCACGGTGGAATCGCTGTCGCCATGGATGACGAGCGTGGGCACGGTGACGTTGGGCAGGTCATCGCGGAAGTCCGTGGTGGCGAACGCCTCCATCGCCTTGAGCGCTGCGTGGTGGTCGGCCTGATTCGCGAGCCGCTCCGCCTCGGCGCGGTCCGCCTCGGACACGGCGAGCGTGCCGTCGACAGAGAAGAAGTCGGTGGTGAACTGGTGGTAGAACGCCTTCTCGTCGTCCTTCAGCCCCTGCTTCATGCCGTCGGCGGTCTCCTCGTCGAGCGGGCCCTCCGGGTTGTCGTCGGTCTTCGCGAGATACGGCGGTACCGCCGCGGCGAAGACGACGCTGTGCACGCGGTCGGAACCGTGCCGGGTGAGATAGCGGGCGACCTCGCCGCCTCCCATCGAGAAACCGACGAGAGTCGCGTCGCGCAGATCCAGCGCGGTCAGCACCGCCTCGAGGTCGTCCGCGAACGTGTCGTAGTCGTATCCCGTGCGGGGCTTGTCGCTCCGGCCGAAGCCGCGGCGGTCGTAGGACACGACGCGGTAGCCGGCCTCCTCGAGCGCCGGAACCTGGTGCGCCCAGGACTCCCCCGACAGGGGCCAGCCGTGGATGAGGACGACGGGGCGACCCGCGCCACCGGTGTCGTCGACGTGAAGGTCGATATCGGTCAAGAGTCCGTGGTGTGCAGTGATCTCGCTCATGACCACATCGTTCGATCCGAATCTGGACGGAAGGGGACGGTTGACGTGATGCCGACGAGTTGGTACCTCCGCACATGAACACGAAGCACACGAACACGAACTTGCCCGCGAGCGCAACGGCGAACGTGTGCGGAGAGTCCGTCACTAACCTCCCGGCATGGCATCTCTTCGTCTCCCGTTCGCGATCCTCGCGGCCGCGCCTCTCGCTCTCGGCCTGACGAGCTGCACCTCCCCCGCGACGAGCTCCGGCAGCTCGGAGACGGTCGTCTCGGCCGTCGTCCGCGCCGAATCCGACGCGGGCGGACGCGCCTTCGATCTCGACCGCGAGGACGACGGCACGTGGGAGGTCCAGGTCGTCACGAACGGTCGAGCCGCGGATCTGCGGATCAGCGCCGACGGAGGCGAGGTCCTTTCGCGGAGGGACGCGGACACCGTCGACACCGAGGATCGGGACGCGCTCGAGAACGCGGGGACGACGATGGCGGATGCCGTACGAACCGCCGTGGCGGCCCATCGCGGCGGCGGCATCGACGAGGTCGAGATCGACCGCACCAGCGGCGAGCCGGTGTGGAAGGTGTCCTTCGACGCGGGTGCGGACATCACCATCTCGCTCGCGGACGGGAGCGTCGTGCCTTCGACCGAGTGAGGGTCGAGGGGTTTGGTTGTGCACAACTCAATTGTGTGCAATCCTTTTCTCATGCCCGCTGTCGATGCCCTCGTCTGCTTCGCGCTGTACGCCGCGAACCGCACGACGACCCAGGCCTACCGGGCTTTGCTCGAGCCCTGGAACCTGACGTACCCGCAGTACATCGCGCTCGTGACGCTCTGGAACGACGGCGACCAGACCGTCGGGAGCCTGGGCGAGGCGCTTCAGCTCGACTCGGGAACGCTGTCGCCGATGCTCGCGCGCCTGCAGGCGGCCGGGTACGTGACAAGAACCCGTGACGGACGCGACGAGCGCGTGGTCACCGTCTCCCTCACGCCGAGAGGTCACGAGCTGCGCACCGAACTCGCGCACGTGCCGCGGTGCATCGCGCAGGGCTCGGGACTTCCCGACGCCGACAGCGCACGAGACCTCATCGATGCGCTCCACCAGCTGACGGCCGCGATGCGTGAGCTGCGCGACCACCCGGATGACGCTGTCGCCGCCGAACGCGCGACGCGCGCCGCCTCCTGAACCGCTCGACAACCCCCTCGTCCCCAGAAAGGAACACATTCATGGACGTTCTCTACACCGCGGAAGCGCTGTCCACCGGTCAGGGCCGCCTCGGCCACGTCTCGGCCGGCGAGTACATCGACCTCGAGGTCGCGCCGCCCAAGGAGCTCGGCGGATCCGGCCAGGGCACCAACCCCGAGCAGCTCTTCGCCGCGGGATACGCGGCCTGCTTCCACAGCGCCCTGCACTCCGTCGCGCGCGCACAGAAGGTCAAGATCGAGGACTCCTCGGTCGGCGGCCGCGTGCAGATCGGACCCAACGGTCAGGGCGGCTACCAGCTCGCCGTCCTCCTCGAGGTCGTGCTCCCGGGCATCGAGCACGAGCTCGCCCAGCAGCTCGCCGACGCGGCACACCAGGTGTGCCCCTACTCCAACGCCACGCGCGGCAACATCGACGTCACCGTCACCGTCTCGGACGACTGATGACCAGGGGCGGGGGCGCGTCACCGCCACCCCCGCCCTTCCCCCGCCCTTCGCGTCGCCCTGCGGGCGTCGTAGGGTGTGAGTCGTGATCCGGGTCGTAGTCGTCGATGATGAAGCCCTCGTCCGCTCCGGTTTCGAGCTGATCCTGGGCGCCGCACCCGACATCCAGGTCGTCGCCGCCGTGGACGGAGGAGTCGCGGTCGACACCATCCGCCGCGAACGCCCGGACGTCGTCCTGCTGGACATCCGGATGCCGGAGCGCAGCGGCCTCGACATCCTCGGCGACCTGCGACACGACACCCACCGCCCGGTCATCGGCATCCTCACCACCTTCGACACGGACGAGTACATCGCTCGCGCGCTGCACGACGGCGCTGCGGGATTCCTCGTCAAAGACACCGCGCCGGAGAACCTGGCGGCCATGGTGCGCACGCTCGCCGCCGGCGGAGTGGTGCTGTCGCCGCAGGTCTCGCGCACCCTGGTCGACGGCTACACCGGCGCCCCCGACCACGACGCCGTGCGGCGGATCGCCCTCCTGACGGATCGCGAGCGCGACGTCCTGGCCTGCCTCCCCACGGGCGAATCCAACGCCGAGATCGGCCGAAGACTGCACCTCAGCGGCGCGACCGTGAAGGACCACGTCAGCGCGATCCTGTCGAAGTTGTCGGTGTCGACGCGGCTCGAAGCGGCTCTCATCTCGGAGCGGGCACGCCCCCGTCGGCGCCGCGCATGACGCGCCTCGTCCCGCGGGCCGTCGAACGACTCAGCGGAACGCGCGGCTTCGCCGTCGTCGTCGACCTCACGCTCGCTGCGGCGGCCTTCGTCGACGTCGCCGTCTCGATCCCCTCGTGGTCGACGATCGAGACCGCTCTCGCTCTCATCGCGGTGGCCGGGCTCCTCGTGCGCCGCCGCCTGCCCTGGGTGTCGTTCGCACTCGTGCTTCCGGGCCTCGTCGTGGATTCCATGACGATCGCCGCCCCGATCGCCCTGTACTCGGTCGCGGTGCGGACCCGTCGCATCCCTCTGCTGGTCGCTGCGGGAGCGGTGACCTTCGGCTGCTTCCTCCTGCCCGACTGGCAGCTGCCCGCGATGGACTTCCTCGCACCGGCGTTGCTCTACGCCCTGATGTATGCCGCGACGCCCATCGCCCTCGGCGCCCTCGTCCGCACGCACCGCGAGCTCTCCGACCGCGTCGCGGAGTTGTCGCTCGCGCGCGAAACGGAGCGCGCGCGGGAGAGACAGGACGTCCTCCGGCGCGAGCGCGTCCGCATCTCACGCGAGATGCACGACGTCGTCTCTCATCAGGTCAGCCTCGTCGCCGTCCAGGCCGGAGCCCTTCAGGTCTCTTCTCCCGACCCCGAGTCACGACGGATCGCCGGGGTCATCCGCTCCCTCGCGGTGCGGACGCTCGATGAGCTCCGTCAGATGGTGGGAGTACTCCGCGCCGACGGGGCGCGCACCGACTCCGCCGAACCGCAGCCCACGGTCGACGATCTCCCCCGACTCGTGCGCGAGAGCGGTCTCGAGGCGGAGCTGGACATCTCCCTCCCCACCGATCTCGCACCTCCCCTCCAACGCGCGGTCTACCGCACCGTTCAGGAAGGCCTGACGAACGCCCGCAAGCACGCGCCCGGAGCGCGCGTCCAGGTCACGGCGACCGCCGACACCGCCGCGATCGACATCGTCATCGAGAACGACGCCGCGACCGAGCGCGGTATACACCTCCCCTCGAGCGGGACGGGCCTGCTCGGTCTCCGCGAGCGCGCCGAGCTGCTCGGCGGCCACCTCGACGCCGCGGCGCGCAGCGGCGGAGGCTACCGACTGCGCGTCACGATTCCGCGGCGCGACAGCGAGCACTGACGCCGCTGCCGCCGACGACGGCCGAGCCCTCAGCTCAAGCGGAGCTCGGACTCGCCCTTCGGGTACGACCGGCGCAACCACGCCCCGAACCCCGGCTGAGAGAGGCACGCGGCAGCATCGGCGCAGGTCACGACAGGGTCGTCCGCGGCATACGTCTCGTAGATTCGCACCTTCGTGTCGAGAACCGCGCCGTCGACGTTGGTGGGCTCGTTCTGCGAGGGGTACCCCACGTAGTACGACATCGCTTCCGGCCCGATGCCCGCTTCCGGAGCGAGGGCTCGCACGAGCGAGCCCACGGCCGAGTGGTCGGGGTGATCGCCGCGCGCGAAGGCGCTCTCGTGCGGGATGTTCGTGGTCACGTGGCTCGGCTGGGCAGCCCCCAGGAGCTCGACGATCGTCGCCGACAGGCGCGCACGGTCGTAGACGGTCGAGCCGTCCACCGACGTCAGCGTCGCAGCCGACCCGTTGATGAGCCGCGTCAGGCACACGTTGCCCGTCGCGACGAAGCCCTCGGCATCCAGACCTCCATCCGGCAGCCGCATCATCGTGAGCGAAAGACGCGGCTCGTCCGAGGGGGTGAACCGCGTGACCTGTGCGCCCGAGAGGAGCGTCAGCTTCTCCTCCTGCCAGGACGCTGTGCTGCCGCGCATCTCGTCGTATGCGGCACGGATGCCGGCTTCTCGCTGCTCCGCGTACTCGAGGCCCTTGCCCGCGTCGCCCGCCGTGACGAACACGGCACGAACCGTACGTCCCGCGGCGATCTCCTCCGACAGCGCCGGATTGGCGAAGATGATGTCGTCGTCGGCGTGGGCCCAGATCGCCATCGCGGTGTCGGTGCCGGCAGCCTGCACAGCCGGAGAGGGCGGCAACGGGGAGGGAAGGGATGCCGGCAGGATCGGCGCGAGCGAGACCCAGGTGCCGACGGGGCCGGAGCTCCGGCGGACGTTGCGGTAGACCAGCGCACCCGCCCCGAGTCCGACGACGGCCAGCCCGCCGATGAGCAGTCCGCGCCGGGTCAGTCGAGCGCGGCGCGCGCGATCGACAGCGGGGGCGTCGGGTGCCGTGTCGGGCGAGGGATCGTCGTCAGTGCGCACGGCGGTTCCATCCTCTTCTGCTGCACCGCGCCGGTCGGGTCGTGAGACCTCCGGTTCGGTTCTTCGTCTTCCGTCTCGACGCTATCGCGGCGACCCCGGGTATCCCTGTCACTGCCCGAGAGTCCCCCCGGTCGGCGGGGTCCGGCATCCACGGCGACTCATCCGGTCCATCGACAACGCTCAGCGCACACCGAGGGAGCGCGGCCACACTCGCCTCCATGCAGACGTCCTCACCGCCGCGGTCGCTGTCGCCCGCTGCTCTGCGCGTACGCGCCGTCCTCTGGGAGTGGGATCCGATCGGAGTCCGCGATATCGGCGACGGGTGGCCCGACGACGAATACGACGACCTCATCGTGCCGATCCTCGAGGCCCTGGCATCCGACCCCACTGCCGACGAGCTCGCGGCCGATCTGCGTTCGGTGGTCGAGATCGACTACGGCCTGCCCACGCCGGACGGATGCCACGAGGTCGCGGTGTCTCTGCTCCGCCTCCGGGACTGAGCCGTACCCACGGACTCAGGGCATCTGCAGTTCAGCCTCGGTCTTGGGGTAGGACCGCCGGAGCCACTCGCCGAACTTGCGCGTCTTGAGACACCCATCGCGGTCGGCGCAACGGATGACGTCGTCCTGTTGGGTGTAGACCCGGTAGATCTCCACCTTGGTGTCGAGGGCCGCCCCCTCGATGTTGCGGGGCAGATTCTCGGACGGATAACCCACGAAGTAGCGCAGCCCCGGGCCGGCGTCCGCGGTCGGTCCGATCGCGTCACGCACGAGGGTGCCGACGACCGAGTGGTCAGGATGATCGCCGGGCGCGAACGCGCTCCCCCGCGGAATGTGGGTCAGCGTCTGGGAGGGGTGGAACGCCTCGGCGAGCTCCGCGAGACTCGCGGTGAGCTGAGCGCTGCTCAGCGCGGGGCCGCCGTCGATGGGAGCGAGCGAGGCGATCGACCCGTCGAGCAGTTTGCTCAGCGTCGCGTACCCGGTCGCCGCGAAGCCTCCGTCGGTGATGTTGCCGTCGGGGAGACGGACGAAGAGGACGGACACCCGGGGGTCTCCCTGCGGCGTCAGACGATCGACGCGCATCCCCGCGTCCAGCGTGATCTCGCTCTCGTCCCAGAGCCCCTCTTCTCCTCGCATGACGTTGTAGGCGCGCAGGATGCCGAGCTCTCGCGCTCGGGTGTAATCCATGCCGCGGCCGGCGTCGCCCGCGGTGACGAAGACGGTGCGGACGCAGTCACCCGCCGCGATCGCCTCCGAGATCGTCGGGTTCGCGAAGATGATGTCGTCATCCGGGTGCGCCCAGATCGTGAGAAGGGTGTTACCACCGGGACAGGGCTGAGCGACCGGCGACGTCGGGGTCGGAGTCGGTGTCGGAGTCGGAGTCGGTGTCGGTGTCGGGGAATCAGCCGGGCCCGGCGACTCGGCCCGCGAGGACGGCGTCGAGACCGCGGTGGGGGCGGAAGCGGCGAGGCGATCGAGCACGATCGGCACGGCGATGGCGGCGGCCGCGACGGCGACGACCGCGGCGACCGCGACGAGAAGGGCGGCGCGGCGGCGTTTTCTCGCGCGTGCGGAGCGCGTTCGCGTACGCGTCATCGATGGTCCTTTCGGCCGCGGCGCATCGGTCGAGGGCCTGCGATCATCCGTTGCCCGAGTGTAACGACACCGCTTTCCGGTACCCAGAGACGCCTTCCGGACGGGAGCAAGGTGACCGGATCGCGCGTGTTCCCGAAACATCGCATTCACCCGAGGGTGATTCACTGGGTGAGATCCGCCTGTTATCGTTCAGCGGGGAGAAAGTGAATTTTCAGGCACCCTGGGGGAAAGGCCTAAGCACTGTGACGTCTGACCTGAGAGTCGACGCGACATCGGCGTCGCAGGACAGCTACGGCGGCATCGCCGACGCCGATGAGCAGATCCCTGTTACCCCGGCGCCGACGACCGTGGCCGCCCACCCGCGGGATCGCTGGCGCCTGCGCTATCGCCGCAATCTCTTCCTCACCGACCTCGCCGCCCTGGTCTGGGTCGTCCACGGCACCCAGCTGGTCTGGTTCGGTACCGGCAACGTCGCCGTCGCCGCCAGCAAGGACGGTCGCATCACCGACCTGTCGTACTGGATCTTCTCCGCGATCCTGATCGTCGCCTGGATGTGGGCGTTGTCGTTCGTCGACTCGCGCAGCGACCGCGTCATCGGCACCGGCTCCCAGGAGTACGTGCGGATCGTCGATTCGAGCTTCCGAGTGTTCGGTGCCGTCGCGATCCTCGCCTTCCTGACGCAGATCGACGTCGCCCGCGGGTACCTGCTCATCTCGCTCCCCGCCGGGATCGCCGTCCTCATCTTCACGCGGTGGCTCTGGCGCCAGTGGCTCATCGTCCAGCGGTCGCAGGGCAAATACTCCGCCAACGTTCTCCTGGTCGGATCGTTGACGTCCGTCACCCAGCTGGCGCGCGAGTTCGCGCGCACCCCGAGTGCCGGTTACCGCGTCGTCGGGGCGTGCGTGCCCAACGGGAAGATCGCCGACGTGATCCCCGGGACGACCATCCCCGTCATGGGTCACGTCGGTGACATCGGACGGGCTCTGTCCGTCACGGGCGCCGATACCGTCGCCGTCACGAGCGCCGACGAGCTCCCCGCCGACAAGGTGAAGCAGATCTCGTGGAGTCTGGAAGCCGGGCGTCAGCACCTCGTGCTGGCCCCCAGCATCATCGACATCGCCGGTCCGCGCCTGCACACCCGACCGGTCGCGGGTCTCCCCCTCATCCACGTGGAGACCCCGCGCTTCTCGCGCGGGCAGGTGTTCCTCAAGCGGACCGTCGACCTCGTCGCGAGCGTGACGGGCGTCATCCTGCTCAGCCCGATCCTCGCCTTCCTCGCCATCGCCGTGCGCCTCTCCAGCACCGGCCCCGTGTTCTTCCGCCAGACGCGCGTCGGGTATCACGGCAACGAGTTCACGATGATCAAGTTCCGCTCGATGGTCGTCAACGCCGAGGACCTTCTTCACGATCTCGCCGCGCAACAACGCGACTCCGGCAACGAGGTCCTGTTCAAGATGAAGAACGACCCCCGCGTGACGCCGATCGGCCGGGTGATGCGCAAGTTCAGCCTCGACGAGCTGCCCCAGCTCTTCAACGTGATCGGCGGTTCGATGTCGTTGGTGGGTCCCCGACCTCCGCTGCCGTCCGAGGTGGCCCAGTACGCGGATCACGTCCACCGCCGGTTCCTCGCCAAGCCCGGAATCACCGGGCTCTGGCAGGTCAGCGGCCGCTCGTCGCTCTCGTGGGAGGAATCCGTCCGACTCGACCTGTCCTACGTTGAGAACTGGACGCTCCTCGGCGACTTCGTCATTCTCGGCAAAACCGCTCGCGCCGCCCTGGCGCCGGGCGACACCGCCGCGTGAAATCCCCGCGTGTCCGCGGGTCCGCGACAGGATGCATCCGCGTCGCGTCGACAAGAATCTGAAAGGCTTTCATCGTGCGTTTGTCTGTAGTGGGGTGCGGTTACCTGGGTGCGGTGCACGCGGCGGCGATGGCATCCATCGGCCATGAGGTCGTGGGCATCGACGTCGACGAGCGCAAGATCGCCGCTCTGAGCAAGGGCGAGGCGCCCTTCTTCGAGCCCGGGCTGCAGGAGATCCTGACCGAAGGCATCGCTTCCGGCCGACTCTCCTTCACGACCGACATGTCCGCCGCGCAGGGGGCCAAGGTCCACTTCATCGGCGTGGGTACCCCGCAGCAGGCGGGTGGGTACGCGGCCGACCTCACCTACGTGAACGCCGCCGTCGACGGACTGCTCCCGTACCTGTCCGAGGGCGATCTCGTGGCCGGGAAGTCGACCGTTCCGGTCGGCACCGCCGCGACGCTCGCCCCGCGGGTGAGTGAGACGGGGGCGACCCTGGTGTGGAACCCGGAGTTC
>JAAIGE0100688532.1_pt1 | contig 10455 bp, 5 predicted proteins | sample 6487951 | NCBI WGS metagenome assembly JAAIGE01 (sample SAMN13974128, study PRJNA590717) | phyllosphere metagenome | biome: tomato field; feature: multiple bacterial spot infested tomato fields; material: tomato leaves; isolation source: leaves from tomato fields | host: Solanum lycopersicum ... | reverse complement strand
GCCGGCGCGGGATCGCCGCCGCGGGGCGCGTACACCGCGTGCGCCGCGCGGATGCCGGGAGCCGCGGCCGTGCGCGGGGTGTCGGCGCGCCCGTGCGCGATCCGCGCCTGCGCTGCGGGACGCTGGACGATCGTCTCCGTCGCCGCGGTGGCGTCGGAGGATTCCTCGGACGGGCGCACCTCGCCGGTCGATCGGCGGGTGTCGTCGCCCGACCGCCGCTCGGACAGGCGTGTCTCGTCCGCGGCACGCCGCTCGGACAGGCGTGTCTCGTCCGGGGTGCGCCGCTCGGACAGCACCGTGTCGTCCGGGGCACGCCGCTCGGACAGCACCGTGTCGTCAGCGTCGCGGCGACCCGCGATCCGGGTCTCGTCGGCGAGCCGTCGTGCGGACAGCCGCGTGTGCTCGTCCTCGGGCTCAGCCACGTCGCCGCCGCCGGGAGGGAACGGTCGCCGCCTCGATGGTCCCCGTCGCGGGCGTGCCGCTGGCAAGCCCGCCGGTGGTGTCGTCGAAGCGGGGGTGGATGCCGCCCCCCACCACGTCGACCACGATGGCGGTGACGTTGTCGCGTCCGCCGTGAGCCAACGCCTGGGCGATCAGCGCGCCGGTGGTCTGCAGGGGCGAGCCGCCGACGAGGAGGCCCGCCCGGATCGCCTCGTCGGAGATCTCACCCGACAGTCCGTCGGAGCAGACGAGCAGCCGCTCCCCGGTCACGACCGGCAGCAGCCAGTAGTCGGCCGGGCTGTGCACGCCGCCGACGGCGCGGGTGATGACGTTCCGCCCCTCGAAGCTCGACATCTCGTCGCGGGTGAGGCGGCCGGCATCCACCATCTCCTGCGCGACGGAATGGTCGACCGTGAGCTGCTCGAGACGCTCCGAGAGCAGGCGGTAGACGCGTGAGTCCCCGACGTTCAGCACGAGCCAGCGCTGCTCGCCGTCCTGCCGCACGGCGACGATCCCGCTCAGGGTCGACCCCGCGCCGCGCGTGGTGCCCTGGGCGATCACCCCGACCGCCCGGTGGGCGCGACGCACCGCGTCGGCGACCTCCTCGGGGGTGAGGTCGCTGCGTCCGACGAACGGGCGGAAGGCGTCGACGACCGCCGCCGCCGCCAGATCACCGGCTTCATGGCCGCCCATGCCGTCCGCGACCACGAAGACGGGGAAGCTCGCCAGGTAGGCGTCCTCGTTCACTCTTCGCCGCAGTCCGGGGTCGGTGCGTGCGCCGCTGATCACCTCGAGGTGCCGGGGCGCCGGGTCGGGACGGGTGGTCATCGTGTCCCCGGGTCGAGCGAGAACTCGGCATCGCCGAGCAGGAAGCGGCCGGTCACCGGCGTCGGCACGGCGACCGGGATCTCGTCGTCCCCCTCGCCGACGACAACCCCGTTCGTCGAGGACAGGTCGGTGATCGTCCATCCCGCTGCGCTGCGCCGGAGCAGCGCGTGCGTCTTGGACACCGTCCTGGTGACGTCGTCGATCGCGACGCGCTGCGCGTCCGGGGCCTCGCCGGGGGCGATGGGATTGCGACCGAGGACCGCGTCGCCGCCGGTCAGAGGCACGGTGGTGCCGTCCGGCAGTCGCAGCGCGGGCGACGCTCGCCGGTGGGCGGCCAGGACAGTGTGCTCGTCGACGCCGTCGGCGCCGTCGACCGCGGGCGGATCAGCGAACGCCCCGACGCGGGGCGGTGCGGCCGGCGGTCCCCACGGCGCCGGGGGCGCCGGGGCAGGGACCGGAGCCGCCGAGACAGCGGCCGGAGCCGCTGAGACAGCAGTCGAGGGCGTCGAGACGGCGGCCGAGGGAGCCGGGGGAGCGAAGGACGAGGTGTCGACCGTCGCCGGTGCGACCGGGGAGGCCGCGGCGAACGGCGTCGGAGGGATGCCGGGCTTCGGCACACCGCGCCACGTCGCCGGCCCCCAGCCGACGATGCTGGCCCAGAGCGGGAGGACGAGCGTGCCGAGGGCGACGTACCCGGGGCCGAGACCGAACCCGCGGTTCAGCGGCCGCATCATCCGCACCTGCAGGATGAGGACGCCGACGCCGAACAGCGAATACAGGATGAGCGGCACAGCTGCCGCGCCGGCGAGTGCGCCGGCCGCGCTGGCGCTGCTGCCACTGAACGCGGCATCCTGTGCCGCCGCGAGGAACAGCGCACCCGTGATCGACGCGACGATCGTGACAATCACCCCGGCGGCGACCTGGACCACGGCCCACCAGCCCTTCATCCCCGCCAGTTCGAACAGCGTCCAGAGGTTCACGACGGGTGTCCAGGCCTTCCACGCCGGCTGACCGACCTTCGCGAAGACCGCGCGGAGCGCGAGCGCCGTCCACACGTAGACCCCGGCGAACAGCGCCAGCTGCAGGACCGTCAGGCCGAGGGACGCGCCGACAGCGCCGCCTCCGACGGCCGTCACCGCCGAGACCACGGCGACGGCCCCGTCCGCATCTGCCGCACCAACACCCATGTGTCCTCGTTCTCCCTCACCGTAGGTCCTGCATCGCACACCTTAGCCGCGCCCTCCGCGCGGCCGTGGCCGAGCACGTCGCAGCGATCGCAGCGACAGGCGCGCCTGCCACCGCGCCCAGAAGCCCTTCTCCGACGCGAACCGTGATCGCTCCTGCTCGACGATCTCCCAGAACCGGTCGCCCTCGTCATCCGGGAGGGGGCTCGCGTCGAACACGGCGCGGTCCGCCCACCGCGCCAGGCGTTCGCCGTCGGTGCCGGATGCGTCCTCGGCGGCCCTCGACCACAGCGCGGCGAGTTCCAGGCGCGTCGCGCTGGCAGGCGCGTCGTAGCCGTGGTCGACCGCCGTGTCGACGTACTCCTCCCAGCCCCCCGCGAACCGCTCGTCGGTGACCGGCGACCGCCGTCGACGGCGGCGGCGGATCGCCTTGGCCGCAGCGATGAGCGCCAGCGGCCCGAACAGCAGCAGGACGAGCCCCCCCGACACCCCGCCCACGCGGAGCACGGTCCACAGGACCCCCAGATCGACGCCCGACTCCGCCTCGCGATCGTCTTGCTCCGCGCCGTCGGCGGGATCGGCCTCGGCGGGCAGCACGGGTTCGGCCTGATCGCGGCGGACCTCGGTCGGATTCTCCGGATCGCGGCGTTCCTCGAGATCGGGATCGGGGAAGGCGGCCGACTGGGGCGTCACGTCCACGGACACCCAGTCGCCCGCGGCGCCTCGGACCTCGATCCACGCCGCGAGGTCGCCGCCGCGGCACACGCCGTCGTCGCAGACGGGCAGCTCCTCCGACGACGCGAGACGCGTCCCCACCACGATGCGCGCATCGAAGCCGAGATGGTCGGCCAGCAGCATCCCGGCGACGGCGAACTGCTCATCGTCGCCGATGCCTGCGACGAGCGCCGCATCGCCGGCATCGCCCACCTCGCGCTGGCGGTCCAGCAGCTGGCGGAAGAGGTCGCCGATGCGATCGGTGGAATGGCCCGCGCGCGAGGGCTGGACGTCGACCTGACCGAGCTCCGCGGCCCAGCGCGGCGTGCGGCCTTCGGGGACCAGCAGCGTGTGACTGAGGTATCCCCGGGCGCGGAGACGGTCGATCAGGAGCGCCAATCCCTGCCCGCCGGCGGGGGCACCCTGCGCCTCGACCCACTCGCCGAGGCTGTCGGGGACGATCGAGTCGGGCAGCCCGGACCCGGTCCGCGCGGGGGTGAGCGAGCGCAGGTCCGCGTCGTCCGTGCCGTCGACGGCGGTCAGCCGGTACCGGTCGCCCGATGTGAACCCCGGGTCGGCGATCTCGACGGCGGCGCCCGTGGCCGCGTTGTGGAAGAAGCCGTCGTCGAGGTCCGCTGCGCGGGCGCCCTCGAATGCGACGGCGCGCAGCCGGCCGACCGTCGGCATCCAGATGCCGCGCCATCCGGCGATCTCGACCGTCGCCTCGACCGTCCCTCCGTCGGTGCCGTCGATCCGCGACGGCACCCGCGTGTACGCGGTGGTCGGATCGCTGGGCCCCGCCTGGGGGTCCAGTGCTCGCGCGGCGCGCCCGTCGAAGAAGGACAGGGTCGCGAGCCGGATGCGGTCGACGCCGGCGGGGGCGTCGACGCGGAAGAGCTCCTCGTCGTAGGCGTCGTCGGCGAACGAGGCACGGTACTGTCCGAGCGGGCTCGGCGCGCGTTCGATCTCGAGCACCGGCGCGATCGAGGTCCGCGCGACCGCGCGCGGCCGGTCCTCGAGCGCCCACGGGGCCCAGAGGGCGGCGGCGGTCACGGCGACGGCGACCATCGCGACCGCCGACGCCGTCCGGCCGAGCAGCCCTCGCCGGACGGGACCGGTCGTGCGGACACCGGATGCCGCTGCTGCCGTCGCCAGCGCACGGCGCCGCTCGAACCGGGTGCGCCAGACCACCACGAGGAGGGCGGCGACGAGACCGGCGACGCCCACGATCGCCTCGGGCTGCACCCGGACCGGACCGAGGGGGATCGGAGCGGACAGGGTCCGGGCACCGAAGACGACGCCGACGACGGCGGGGACGAGCGACGCGGGCGCGGCGAGGGTCCACAGCCGAGCGGCTCGCCACGCGAGACTCAGCGCGGCCGTGGTCGCCGCGACGAAGACGAAGAGGACCGGAGCGAGCGTGGTCTGGTAGCTGCCGAGCGGGAGCTCGAGGGTGAGGAGGTCCTTCCACCCGGTCACGGGAGCGGTCACCACGCCGACCAGCGAGCGCAGGAGCGCATCGGTCGACCCGAACGATCCGGGGGCGGCTGCCGGCACACCCGTCACGATGTACGCGGCGAGCGCCGCCAGCGCGACCCACCACCCCGACCACCGCCACCGCGTGCCCGCTGCAGCGACCAGGTGACCCACCGCGATGCCGACGGCGGCCGTCACGACGACGGCGGTGCTGCGGTAGATCGGCCACACGGCGACGACCCCGACGGCCAGCACGAGGTCGACGAGGATCGCCTGCGTCACGATGAAACGGGCGCGTGAAGTCCGCTCCCGACCGACGCGTGCGGCGCGTCGCGACGTCGCGCTCACGACTGCGCCCCCCTGGCGAGCAGCTGGCGGAGGTCGTCGAGCAGGCCGATCGAGATCACCGTCATCGTCCCGAGGCGCCGGATGCCCGCTTCCGACGCGGGCGCGCACACGACGGCGACGACGGCGACCTCGGCACCGAAGGCGAGTGCGGCGGTCTGCAGCTCGGTGGGGGTGAGGGGTGAGCCGCACACGAGGAACGCCACGGAGACGTCGGGATGCGCCGATGCGGTGACTGCGGTGACCTCGCGCAGCGCCCCGACCCGCTCTGCGCGCTCGACGCCGGCCAGGTCGTCGAGGAGCGTCCGCGCGGACACCGTCGCGAGCTCGCGGACACTGCGGGGAGCCGCACGGGCGAACTCGGGTGTCTCGACGCCCACGACCAGGTCGACGTCGCGACCGTCGCGGATGCCTCGCACACCGATGGATGCGGCCGCGCTGACCGCCAGCTCGAACTCGTCCTCGTCGGCGTACTCGGCGTCGCCGAGGCAGAGCCCGACCACCATGCGCGAACGCCTCGTCTCCTCGTACTGGCGGACCATCAGGTCGCCGGTCTTGGCGGTCGACTTCCAGTGGATCTGGCGGGGGGAGTCACCCGGGACGTAGGGCCGCAGCGCGTGGAACGAGAAGTCCGCGTCCACCACGGTGCGCGACGCGCTGCCCTCGAGGTCGCGGATCAGCCCGGCGGCGGTGCTGCGCAGGGCCGTGGTCACCGGATGCACGTACAGCGTGTGCGTGTCCTGCCACACGGCCTCGCGGGTGAGGATGCCGAGCGGATCGCCCCGGACGGTGCGAGCGGGGCCCACGGTCACCACACCGCGGCGCTGCGTCGGGATGACCACCGCATCGGAGAAGTCGTGTCGGGGCCGCAGCAGTGGCACGTGCACGTCGACCAGACCGTCCCCGACGGGCACGTCCACCCGTCCGGGCAGGGCGACCGACCGGCCGACGTTCGTGACGACCAGACGGCCCTCGACCGGCGTTCCGGCGACGACCCGATCGTGTTCGAGGAGCAGGGCGACGTCGTAGGAGCGCGCGCTGAACAGGAACGGGACGGCGAGGAGGATGATCACGAGCGCTGCGGCGCCCGCGACGGCGAACTCGAGCACGCCGAGCGCGACTCCGGCCCACAGGCCGAGCGTCGCGGCGCCGAGGACCACCCATCCGGCCGCCGACACCGTCTCGGCGACCCACCCGGACGCGACGCGCACGGCGCGCCGCACCCGACGCCAGGACCGCACGCCGCGGGCCGCGAGGACGGTCGTCGATCTCGCGGTGCCGAAGGCGGTGCGCGTGTACCCGGTGTCGGACGGGGTCCGGGTCAGTCGCGGATCGGTGGAGGAGCTCACACACTCTCTCTCTGCCCGCGGCTGCGGAGCCGGTCGCCGCTGCGCGCCGCCGCGTCACCGCCGAGGTCGTCGCGCTGGCTGGGCGGGACGACGTCGAGGAGGATCTGCCCCACGACGGCCTCCGCCGTGACGCCGTCGAACTCCGCCTCGGGGTCGAGGATCAGGCGGTGTGCGAGCACCGGTCCGGCGAGCGCCTTCACGTCGTCCGGGGTGACGTAGGTGCGTCCGTGGGCGAGAGCCCACGTGCGTGCGGCCTTGGTGAGGGCCAGGGCGCCGCGGACGCTCACGCCCAGCCGGACCTCCCGAGCCAGCCGCGTGGCGTCGACGATGCGGGCGATGTAGTCGAGGACGAGCGGATGCAGGTAGCCGCCGCGCGCGATGTCGGCGAGGCTCACCACACCCTGCGGGGTGATGACCGGCTCGACGTCGCGCCGGCTCTCGCTCGACCCCTCGAGGATGCGGATGGTCGCTGCGTGGTCGGGATAGCCGAGCGAGGTCTTCATCAGGAATCGGTCGAGCTGGGCCTCGGGGAGACGGTAGGTCCCCGCCTGCTCGACGGGGTTCTGAGTCGCGACGACGAGGAACGGGAGGCCCACCGGGCGGGTGATGCCGTCGACGGTGACGTGTCCCTCCTCCATGACTTCGAGCAGCGCCGACTGGGTCTTCGGCGAGGCGCGGTTGATCTCGTCCGCCAGGACGACGTTGGCGAAGATCGGTCCCTGATGGAACTCGAACTCGCCCCGCCGCTGGTCGTACACGGTGATGCCGGTCACATCCCCCGGGAGGAGGTCCGGCGTGAACTGGATGCGGGAACTCGACCCCTGGACGGAGCGCCCCATGGCGCGGGCGAGAGAGGTCTTGCCCGTGCCGGGGTAGTCCTCCAGGAGGAGGTGCCCCTCGGCGATCATCGTCGTGAACGCGAGTTCGATGACGTGACGCTTGCCGAGCACCACCTGCTCGACGTTCTCGACCAGTGTCGCGAAGGTCTCGGAGAACCAGGTGCTCTGCTCCTGGGTGATCGTCATCGTGTTCCTCTCGGGTGCGGGGAGGCTGCGGTCGCCATCAGCCGACGGGGGTCTCGGTCGGCGTGGGCGTGGGTTCGGGGTCGGGTGGGGGCGGCGCGATCTGCTCGCAGTCGACGCTGACCGAGACCTCGTCGAGGCCGTCGAGTGCGCCGATCCAATCGACGGTGTACGTCACCCGCTCCGGCCCGAGGGCGCTGCTGCGGACGCTCTTCTCGACGGTCGCGACGTCCGCGCCGAATCCGGCTGGGCGCCAGTCGGGCGCCGCAGCATCGGAACGGCACGAGGGGACGTCGGCGGTCGAGACGAAGATCGGGTAGTCCGCGCTGTTCGCCGCGGGGTTGATGGGGGTGGCGTCGGAGCACCGGCCGTCGACGCCGAGGAACGTGTCGCACCACGCTGCGGTCCATCTGTCGCCGGGCTGATTCAGGCGGGGTTCGAACGCATCCTGAGGTGTCCCGTTCAGGAAGTACCGGAGCCGGGCATCCTCGAACGGCGGTCGTCCCGCGTCGGGACGTCGCGAGATGCCGTAGGTGAAACCGCTGGACTGATCGCCGCTCGGTCGCGACTCGACCGTGTAGGTCATCTCCTGGGGAGCACCCACGCTGCCGGTGGGACGGGCGGTGATCTCCGCTGCCGCCGTCCCGAACCCCGCCGCGCCGCGGAACGTGCTCGTCGCGCACACGTGGATCGTCTTCGAGCGGAACGTCTCCGCCGGGAAGGTCCTGCTCGACTGCGTCGTGTCGGGCGTGCACTGCGCAGCCGACCGCTCGCTGTACCCGAACAGCATCTGGGTGCCCGCGCTCTGCGAGAGCACGCGCACCGTGACGGTCATCGAATCGGACGTCGTGGTCTGGGAGAGCTCGATGCGGGGTGCACCGACGCCGTGCGCCTCGAGTCGGAGTTCGCCGCCCTCGCTCGAGCCGCCGGCGATCGGGGGGAGGTCGAACTCGGTCAGCGGTGTCGCGATGAGCGTCGTCGGGTCGTTCGCGCCGATCGCGTACCCCGCGAATGTAGCGGTCCCGCCGCTGACGGACTGCGTCGCACTCCCCGCGACGCCCCCGGACAGCCGGACGCTGCCGGTCGTGTCGTCGAGTCCGGTGATCGTGACCGTCGCGACCCCGCCGTCGTTGCCGTTGGGGACGGGGTCGAAGCGAGACCCGGTCGGCTGCGCCGGCGACCGGTAGGCCCACGCCTCGGTGCGGACCGTTCCGCGCGACGCGCCGACCTCGTTCACCGCGCGCGCCTCGTAGACGCGCTTCTCGCCGACGGGCGCGTCGATCGGGCCGCACACGCCCGACGCCGCGCAGGACGCGACCTCGCGGCCGCCCGTCGTGATGCGGTACCGGTCCACGCCCGGGTAGGACCCGGCATCCGAGACGACGCGCAGCGTCACCGAGTCGGGGCCGTACGCAGTCCATTCCACGCGGGTCGGATCCGCCGGCAGCCCGCGCAGGTCCAGGGTGACCGAGCCGTTGCGATCCCCGCTCGACTGCCGTCCCTGCGCATCCTCGACCACGAACGAGCCGATGCAGCGGGCGGCGCCCTCGGCGTCGGAGGACCAGCTCGCACGGACGGCGCGCTCGCCGGCGGGGGAGAAGCGCACGCCGTCGCAGTTGCCTGCGCTTGAGGCGGCGACGACCCGCAGGGCCGTCCCCGGCAGCGGGTTCACCTCGCCCGCGGCGCCGATCACCTCGATCGTGCAGGACGTGCTGCCGTCGGACTGCGAGCAGGTCCGGGTGGCCGACCCGCCGCGCGGAAGCGTCGACGGCGACGGGCCGACGGTCAGCACGACCGCGGCCGACGGCGTCTCGGGATGGCTCGGCAGGCTCACGACGACCTGCTCCTCGCGGCCCGGACGCGCGTCGTCGGCGGCGGTGACCGTCAGCCGGTCGCCCTCGGCCACCACCTCGAACTGGTCGCCCGAGTAGTCCGCGGCGAAGCGGAGGGCGGCGTCGTCGGCGACGCCCGCCCAGCGCACCATCCGACCGAGGTCGTACGTCTGCGTCTCTCCCGGCCGGACCCCGAGCGACGCGCTGCGCAGTGTCGGCTGGGGCGTCTCCGCCTCGACCTCGACGCGGATCGCGAGGAAGGTCGCCTGCTCCTGTCCGGTGAGTCGCGCCCCGACGATGCAGGAGTCGGACCACGGCGCACCGCGTCCCGCGGAATACCGGATGCGCGTTCCGGAGACGACGCTGCAGTCCGCCTCGGCCCGTGCCCCGCCGGCTTTGACCGAGCCGGCGTCGAGCAGCAGTCGTTCCCCGTCGGGCAGCACGACGGCATCCGACAGGTCGAGGTCGACGGATGCGTTCTCGGCGACCTGCAACGGCGGCAGACCGGCACGCAGCGACAGCCGCAGATCGGCCGTCCCCGGCACGCGGAGGAATCCGTAGGACGTCACCTCCGCCCCACCGAAGGCCGTTCCCGTCACCTCGAAGGGGATGAGTCGCGAGCGTTCGGGGAGGTCGCCGGAGATCTCCCACCCGTCGACGGTCAGATCGTCCGGCGAGCCCCACAGCGAGAGTCGGAGCGCCGAGGGGTCTCCACCGCTCCACGAGACCATGCCGCTCAGCACGTCCACGCCGCCCGGGAACCGGTCGCGGTCCTCGAGCGTGAGCACCGTGTCGCGGACGACGGGGTGATCCGGCACCGGGTCCCGGACGACCTTCACCACCACGAGCCCGATGGCGCTGTCGCCGTCGGCGTTGACGACCGTGTAGCTGTAGGAGAAGGTCCCGAGGGCGGTGCCGGCCGCGATCGTGACGGCTCCGCCCGTGTTCCGGACGATCCGCTCGGTGAGGGCGTCGAACTCCGGCGAGCCCGCGGGCGCGTTCGGAGTGATGTCCGCGACCTCGAGCGGGCTGTCGAACGGATCGAGGTCGTTGTCGGCGGGGCGGACGACGACCTCGCTGCCCTCGCCCGCCTGCACCTGGACGTAGTCGCTGAAGGTCACCGGGCTCGGGTCGCTCTGGCGGTCGATCACCCCGACCCGGACGTCGGCGCGTCCGGTCTCGCCGCGGGCGTCGCGCACCTGGTACGCGAAGCGCACCTGCCCGCTCGAGCCCTCGCGGCTCGTGTAGACGATCGATCGGCCGT
>JAAIGE0100184510.1_pt1 | contig 10455 bp, 9 predicted proteins | sample 6487951 | NCBI WGS metagenome assembly JAAIGE01 (sample SAMN13974128, study PRJNA590717) | phyllosphere metagenome | biome: tomato field; feature: multiple bacterial spot infested tomato fields; material: tomato leaves; isolation source: leaves from tomato fields | host: Solanum lycopersicum ... | reverse complement strand
TACATAGCTGGCGCGGTCACCTACGGCAACGATCTAACCTTTGTGCCAACGCCCTGCCGCCATGTCTCTGGTGGTATTGTGTGGCACGCCATCACGAACCTGCCAGACTACCTATTTCAACAGGTACGTTTTGGGTATACCTATCAGGTACCTGAAAGCCCGGGTCCTTTTTCCGTACGGAAAGAGCCTTAAAAAGCAGCCGCCAAATTCATGCGAAGTCCTTTTGAGATCTAGACGTATCGAGGACCATCGAGCACCTACCCCATGAAGACCGCTCGACAGGCATGCCGCACCTCGCGATCGCGATACGCGGGCTTCGATATTGCCCTCTCTTGTACATAACCAACACGAGTGGAAGCACGTCACTGCCAACAGGCGCAGATGCCACACGAGCAACAATAGGGTGTTTGCCAGGGTGGTATCGAGCGCTGAGACCAGAGCGGGTTGGTGTGGATCGCCTTCCGACACAACGAAGATACTCCGTAAGCGTACGGTGAGGGCCGTTTGGCGGGACTGGCTGCCCATTCAGCAAGTGCACCGTTGCAGAGATCCAGCGGACCAGCGATCAAGCGGAATGGATCGCAGAAACCTGCTCGCGCTCGCAACCGTGCTTCCCATGCTGGCCTCCAGCCCGGCGTCAGCCTGCAGCGTGGCACTCAGATCCCCTCGCTCTGCCGGATTAGAGAATGAGCAGGTCCGAAAATTGTTTGCTGCCTGGTGGCAGCGAGACAGAGATGAATTTCGGAGCATTTTCACTAAGACGTTGATGTCTGACGGGTCGCCGATGGAGCCGAAGCTGGCCGCTGAGTTGATGGCATCAAATCCGCTACCCGCAGGCACATTCGACATATTCGATCGGTTCTTCACCGACGACCGGAAAAGAAGTCAGATCACCTTGATCCTAAATACCGCAGCGGGTGTGATTGTCGCCTGTTCGGAGGAAGACCCGGCAACCGATATTCAGCCGGACTGCACCGGCATGCCAGCGCTGCACCTGTTTCTGATTGCAATGTCAGGGCTGAACCTACGGGCGATAACCCACCTCGCCACCACTCAGACGCTTGAGACGAGCAAGTTTAGCATCTGGACTGAGGGATAAGCAGCAACCGCCGTTCGCCAGGGCCAGGCTTCAGCGCGACGCAGCCCAGTTCCACGGCATCAGTTCGTCGAGCCGGTTGATCGAGTGACCTTGCCCGACCCGGTCGAGCACGTCGGCGAGCCACTCCTGTGGATTGATCCCGTTCAGCTTGGCGGTTTCGAGCAGGCTGTACATGGCGGCGGCACGCTCGCCACCACAGTCGGCACCGGCAAACATCCAGTTTTTTCTGCCTACGGCGATGCCACGCAGCGCGTTCTCGGCCAGGTTGTTGTCGATCTCGAGCCGGCCATCTCCGATGTAGGCGAGCAGCGCCGGCTTGAGCCGGACTGCGTAGCGTAGCGCCTCGGCCAATGGCGTGCGCGCCGACACCTGACCCAGCACGTCGTCGGCCCAGGCGAAGAAGTCGAGCGCAGTCAGCTTCGACTGCTTGCGCACCTTGCGCCGGTCGTCATGCGGGTCCTGGACGATGCCGCGCTCGACTTCGTACAGGTCGCGGATCATGAGCAGTCCCTCTGCCGCAACCGAACTCGGGTCGGCCTGGTAGACGTCGTGGAGCTTGCGCCGGGCATGCGCCCAGCAGGCGACGGGCGTGATGGGACCGGGCTTGCGGTCCGGGTCGTACAGCCGCTCGAACCCGGCATAGGCGTCGGCCTGCAGGAAGCCGGTGAACGCCTTGAGGTGCTCGCGCGGTCGCTCGCCCTTGCGGTCGGGGCTGTAGCGGAACAGTGCTGCCGGCTTGTCGCTCGGCCGCCATCGTCGATTGTCACGCAGGTACACCCACAGCCGCCCTGTCGCGGTCTTGCCGGTGCCGGGTGCCAGCACCGGGACGGGCGTATCGTCGGCGTGGAGCTTGGGACTGGCCATCACGTGGGTAGCAATGCGGTCGACCAGCGGCTGGAGCAGCCAGCTGACCTGACCCAGCCAGTCGGCCAGCGTCGACCGGCTGAGTTCCACACCTTCGCGGGCGTATATCTGCGACTGACGGTAGAGCGGCAGGTGATCCGCGAACTTGGATACGACCACATGCGCCAGCAGCCCCGGCCCGGCGCGCCCGCGCGGGACCGGCAACGCCGGTGCCGGCGCCTGCGAGATCGCATCGCAGCGCTGGCAGGCGAGCTTGGGGCGGACATGGCGGACAACCTGGAAGCGGGCCGGCACATACTCCAGCACCTCGGTCACGTCCTCGCCCAGCGCCGACATCGTGCCGCCGCAGGCGGTGCAACCGTCCGCTTCCGGCGCGGGGTGGATGACCTCCTGACGCGGCAGGTGCGCGGGCAGCGGTTCGCGTCGGGGCTTGCGGCCGGGTGCCTGGGGCGTGCCGGCCAACACATCGCCCGCGACCACGGAGGTGGCATGGGCGTGCTCGGCTTCCAGGTCCTCCAGCGTCAGCTCCAACTGGTCGGCGAGCAGCGTCAGCCGCTCGGACGACTGGCCGAACTTCATGCGGCGCAACCGAGCGAGCTGCACCTTGAGCTTCTCGATCTGGAGCGTGGTCAGCTTGACCGCGTTCTTCGCCGCGTCGAGCTGCTCGCGGGTAGTTTGATGAGCGGTGCGCTCGGCTTCCAGCGCCTGTTCCGAGGCGGCGAGCTGGGCCTGCATGGCGGCGAGCAGCGCCCGCACATCGTCAGGGTTTTCCGGTATGTCTATCCCGCCCGGCGACATGGCCTTGTGTACCAGAGGGGCGACTCGCGCCCAAGCGGAATGCACGCTTTTCTGCGGATTTTGCGCCTACATCTGCACCGGCAGGCGGGGTGCCGGAGGTGCCACGGTACGGCGCCAGTCCATCGCTTCGACGAGCAGCGCGAACTGCGCCGGCGTCAGCACCACGCCGCCTTCGACCAGCGGTGGCCAGACGAAGCGGTGCCGCTCCAAACGCTTGGCGAACAGGCACAGGCCGGTGCCGTCCCAATGCAGCGCCTTGAGGTAGCTGCCGCTCCGGCTGCGGAACAGGAAGACGTGACCCGCATAGGGCTCGACCGCGAACAACGGTCGGACCAGCGCCGCCAGCCCGTCGAAGCCCAGCCGCATGCTGACCGGCTTGCTGGCGAGATAGACCTTCGTGCCGGGTGCCAGAGAGATCATGACGCTTCCCGCAACGCCCGCAGCACGCGAGCCAGCGCCTTTTCGTTGACGTAGCTGTCCACCGAGAGGCGGATGCCGCTGGTCAAGTCGATGTCGATACCGCCCGGCCGGCTGCCTGGATGCGGGCGGATCAGCTCGTCCGGGGCTGGCGTGACCTCGCGGGCAGGCGCGGCGGACCTGCGCTGGACCCGCGTTGCCGGGGCAAGCGCCACGACCGGTTCAGGCGGGGCAACATCCGCGACCACGCCATAAGGGATGAACTGCAGCGGCTCGCTGGCGATGCGCTCGGCGTCGCGGCGCGTCTTGCGCCAGCCATGGATGAGGCTGGCCGAGATGCCCAGCCGGCGCGACACGCCGACCACCGTGGCACCCGGCTCGTCACACTGCGCCAGCACCGCCGCGCGCTCCTCGTCCGAGTACCGCCGGCGACGCTCGACCCGGGTGATGACCTCCATGCGCCCCATCCGCACTCTCCTTACGGAGTGCGAAAGGACACTCCCGAGAGCTGACCGCCTCGCGCAGCAGGGCCGTGCCAGCAACACGCGTCAGGCCGGACGCTTACGATACTCCCGTCGGTAAGCTCAATGACGAGGAACGCGTTGTCGCCACCATAGCCGGCGCGGCTTGCCGCCACGATCCGCTCAATCGTGCTCCATGGAACGTGCCGCTCGCCTACGATGCCGAAACTGGTCAGGATATCGGTCGTAACGCCGCCTAGACTGAAGGCACAAAGCCTACTCGGTCACCATCCTTTGCGTCTAAGCCCGCGAACCATTCGTAATGCGTTCCTGCCTGTACAGCCGGCGGTGGTTCCTTGTTCTCGATCACAACGATCTGAACATCCTTGGATGTCTTCGGGAGAGAGGACCAAAATCCCGCTTCCAAACCTGCATCCACGCCATCGATGACGGTAGCATCGCTGCCACGTTTGTATGAGGTTAGCGGCGAGTCGATTACGACAAACCCCGGATGTGGCCGGTTGTTTGCTGCACAATAGCGAAGCAAGCCTACGACAAAAGCTGAATACAGCAGGGCCCGCACTCCCTTGCCGTGCGATTGCCGCGCCTGCCCATCGACGATGATGTCGTAAGTCTGTTGATCGAACTCGACCCGCGGCTCAGGCGACTTCCAGCACCATTCTTTCAAAACACTCTCGACCTGTCGGCACAAGGCAAGCAGAGCCGTAGCCGGCAGAGGCTCCCATTCCCGGGATTTCGGTCGATTATCGCTGGCAGCGTCCTCGATCTGCTGACGGAGCAACAGCAGGCTCTCATACTGGTCGAAATCATTGCGAACCGTCTCGAGTTGAAGACGCCGATCCGAAAGCTGCTCAAGTCGTTCGACGTCACCCCGAAGCCTTGGCGCGAGATCGGATCGAAGCTCGGCTTCCAGGCGCTCGAGAGTGCCTTCCAGCTTCTTCGCGTCCGAAAGGTGTGCGTTCTTCCGCCCTTCCAGGTCTGCGATGGCAGCGCCAAGATCGGCACGCTGCGCCAAGATTTTTGCCGCTTCTGCCTTTGCTGCGTCATAGATCGCCGTACCGCGTTCGTCAGCGATATGAGCGTGATCCCCCGTCATGACCTGATCGCATAGCGGGCAGGTGACGTCTTGGAGCTGCTCAAAGAACTGAACGCCTTCAGCCACAAAATCCAGTCGCTCCAGATCGGACCCATAGCGTTCATCGAGAAGCTCATAGCGTGCAAGTAGCTCGTCAATGGCAACGATCTGCGAATTGGCATGATCCAGCTCTTCGGCTGCTGTAGACCGCGCCTCTTGAAGTCGCTCACGCTCTATTTCGACGGTTTGAAGCGTCGCTCGCGTCTGTTCGATCGCGGTATCGAGCCGTTCAACCGACTCGATCGAATCTTCTTGTCGTAAACCGTCCAGACGCTTGTGGATCGGCGCTATCAAATCGTCGATAACCCCCAGCTTAGCAGCCAATCGGGCGCTGACGATCTCTCGTTTTTCGTCCGCAACGACGCCCGCGTCGTCTTTTCCAGTTAGAAGAAATGAGAGCATGCGCTTGCGCGCCGTTTCGCCAAAACCGGTTTCCCCCAGGACCGGCGATTGCTCTGCGATAACCGATATCTCATCGACTAGAAATATCGGCAATAGCGTCCGGATGGTGAGCCGCTGAACCTTCCCTTGTTCATTGCTCCGCAGTTGTGCTTCTGGAATACCCGCAAACGGGAATAGCAGCGACGTGACATCTGGACCGACCGACTTTCCGTAACGCCGCGGACTAATGATTTGGCCGGCACCGTCTATTTCATGGATCGGCTTATCGTAGGCTGCGAGGTTGCCGCCAGATAGAGCGCGCCGAAGACTGAGCGACTTGCCCTCGCGATTGCCGAATTCGACAAATAGGGTGGCATAAGGCTCAATCTCGGCAACGCGTTTACGCAGCTTGTCAGATCCGAGAATATAATCGAGGCAGTGCAGCAACAAACTTTTGCCGGTGTCAGACGCACCCGCCAAGACGTTGCCGCCGCGGTCGAAACGAACGTCGGCATCCGGGACACCCGGCCCTTTAAGCAATATGCGGCGAACGTGGATCATCGTTAAAGAACCAGCCTCTCAAGTGCGCCGACGCGGTTAAATTCTGCTCCCCAGCGCCCGACCCGCTCGGACATAAAAGCATCAAGCTCACGGTCGTCCAGGTTTCCAAACGTAGCAACCACCCATTGTGCGCGTTCGCGAAGTTGGTTGGCATACGCGCTTTTAAGAAGGCCCAGAAAGGGGACGGTAAGCTGCGTCGCCCCGTAACTGATTCCACTGGTGTCGAAGCGTTTTTCGATCAACTCTCGTGAGAACATACGATTAAGCCCAATGCTCAAGACGTCCCGCTTGACCAGCAGCTCGCCGCCCCGAAAGGGCACTGCTGGATGGAGGCTGGCGGGCCCATCGGCATCGCCAGAGTGAACCATCAGATAGTCGAATGAAATCAGGCGCTGCAGATCGGCGCGTCGGTCGTCATAAGCCGCTAGGACAAACAGCATCCGCAGCCCGTACTCGAGCGGGGAATTGAATATACGGGCGCCTCGCGGTGTGATGGTTGCGGGCATGACGCCTAGCTCACCCACTCAGCGATATCTTCGTTGGCGAGCTGGTGACACATACCCTCACGGTCGTTGGCAACGACATGGGGATTGAGCATATGTCCCGTCAGCTGGAGGCTCTGTGCCGCCTGAACGGTAGCGCTCAAGCGGGCCAGCCCGCTCGCAGCTGGCGCATTATACGTATGATAGAGGCCATCGGCGAATTCCTGTAAAAGACTGTCGAAAAATTCCACGTTCGCCATACTGTCGCGTGCAAGCTCTCGTAGGTTCTCGGCGCAATAGAAGGTCAGGCGAGACCTTCGAAAAAGAGCCGCTTCCTTCTTATACGGCACCAACCCCGCCTCATCGGCGATTGTCGCACCAACACCTTCGCTGATCGCTGCCAGCAGCCTGTTTATGTACACCGTCTCGGTTGGCGCCACTGACGACGGGGGAGCTTTGGGTATAATTCGCTCAATCAGAGGCAGGCCGAACACTGTCAGATGGTATCGGGTCTGAGCGTGCTCATTCAACAACTCGAGCGGCTGCTTGACCTTAAAGATAGTGAAATCGAAGGCTTCGATATGATCCCGCAGGGCCTCATCCAACGGAACGGGATCCTTGCGAATCTCATTCCGGCAATACTTGTCCCAGTCAGCAAGGATACTCTTTTTTAAATCTGCTGGATCATCCAACTTGTCTTGCAAATCTGAGGTCACACCGAGGTGGGTGACAAACCAATACCCAACAGGCGCAGCGTAATCACCCCGCTGACTGTAGAAAATCAGCTTCCCAATCTCTGCTGCGGCGGAACCCCATCCCAACCGGGTTTTATAGTGCTTGCATTGATAGAGGCTCCAGCGCCTTGGGACCGCTCCGATAGGATCGAGCCAAACGACGACGTCTCGCCCCTTGTCGCCTGCGCCGCCCCGCTGTTGAACTTGGTCGACGCCGGGCACCTTCACAGCAAGATAGTCGGTTGCCCATTCCAGCGTGAACCGCTCGAACTCGGCAGCGCTGAATTGTGCCAGTCGATCAAGCGGCTTGACCGGCAGGCCGACCCCAAGCCCAAGCAACCGCGCATTTGCGTTCGGCCATACTGATGGACGGTCAACATCCTTCAGGGGTGCCGCAGCTGGCTTCATAGGGTTTTTGCTTGTCATCGAACCTTGCGGGCCTCCAAGCTACAACATGGTACACGATGCAACCCGCTTGACGCGATCACGCGCGCGCTGACGTCCCCTTCGATCACAAAAACCCCTCCCCAGCGTGTTCGCGAAACCGTTCATGATCTCGCACATACTCCGCGACCATGTCGATCGAGGCGTGACGGCTGTGTTCGCGCATCTTGAACAGATTGGCGTTCTGTCGACCAGCCTCGGTCAGGAACCCGGCTCGTAGCGAATGGCCCGAGAACAAGGCCGGCGGATAGCCGGCTGCCAGCGCGGCAGCTTTGACCACCAGCGCCACGCCCTGGGCACTCATCGCCCCGGCGGTGAGTCGACCCTGCGGGGTAAGCTTGCGGAACACCGGACCATCGCCGATTGCGGCCCGCTCCACCCAGGCGCGGTAGTGCCTGACGGGCTCCAGACGACGACCGTTGGGGATGGCGACACTATGCCCCCTACCCTCCTGATCGGTCTTCGATGCCGGAATGCGGATCAGGAGTCCGCGCGTATCGTCGCTCACGCGGCCGATCGTCATCGCCACCAGTTCGGAGCGCCGCAACGCGCCTGCCATCCCTATCGCAAGCAGCGCCCGATCACGATAGGCCCGCAGGTCCTCCCCATCGATCGAGCGCAACATGTCACGCAGGACATCGCCATCGGCTGCGCGCTTCTTCGCCGGCGGATCGGCGCGCTTGTCGCGGCGGATCGCCCGCATGGCCTTCTCGAGGCGGGCGGCGTCGGGCTGGTGAGTGGGCGGGTCGACCCCGGCTGCGCGGTGAGCAAAGACGATTGCGGCCAGGCGCCGGCTGATCGTCGAACGCCCAAGCGGCTTGGCAAGGGCTTCGCGCCCTCCACGGATTGGCCGCCCTACCCGTGGCGCAAAGCCTTGTTCGGCCAGCAGGGTCAGAAAGGCGGCGACGATCGCCGGCGTCGCGGGCAGCGGGCGATACCCGCTTTCCGCGCACCACGCACAGAACAGGCGCCAGTCGGATTGATAGGCACGTAGCGTTGCCTCGGCGGACGCCCGCGCGACATAGCCATCGACCCGTTCGCGATCGCCGGGCGCGAGGTCGGGCAGATAGGTGCCGAGCGCCGTTGGGCGATCGGGGATCGCGAGCACACCGGTCAGGATCGTATCGAAGTCGTCGGCGGACATGGTCAGCAGGTTCCGGTCCGACGGGGCCGCCAGACGCATCCGGACGGGTAGCGCGACTGCGATTTTGACGCCATGCCTTTCTAGCGAGAATGACGTTTATCGCTAGAATGATTTGCCGGATATCTCCGCTCTACCGTCTTTTTCCAGTCCCCCGTATCCCTCGCTCCTTCCTGCCCTTCCGCACTTTCCAAATCTTGACGGTTTTGCCCATTTCGTCTATTTGAGGGATATCCCGGCCTTTCAGGTTGGGATCGTTCCAAGTGAGCTTTCGGGAAGTAACAGATCCAAAAGAGAGCCCCGGCAGGATTGAGAATCGCGCCACGGACGCCAGTGACCCGATGAGGGTCCATGTGGGTGGTCAGGCGAGAAGCGGTTCCCGGACAGGCGATGGTAACAGGTCAAGTACCCGAGGAAGGAGCGCCGCATATGGCGAAGAGCATGGAAGTCGTCCCGTCGGGCGAGCTGCAGAAGCAGTTCGGCCGCTACTCCGATGAGGCGATGATCCGCCCGGTCGGGGTCAGCCGCAACGGGCGCGTGCGCTTCGTCATGGTTCCTGTCGATGAATATGAGCGCCTGCGTCGTCGCGAACGCGTTGCCGGGCGCGTGGAGGATCTGGATGACGAAACCCTCGAAGCCATCCGCGCCGTCGAACCCGGCCGCGGCTCCGAAGCGGCCGAAAAAAGGCTCAACGCTTCCTGAGCCCGGCGAGGTTCTGAACTACAGCTATCTGTGGGAATACGAGTACGTCAAAGGCCGTGATGAAGGTATAAAAGACCGGCCGGTCGCGGTTGTCCTGATCACCCGGACCAAGGACGGGATCGATCAGGTCCATGTCGTGCCCATGACCACCAAGCCCCCTGCCCGCGATCAGCTGGCGATCGAAGTGCCCGACGCCGTTCGGCGTGACCTCGGTCTGTCGGGCGATCGGTCGTGGATCGTCATCACCGAGTGGAACCGCTTCGCCTGGCCAGGCTACGATATCCGGCCTGTTCCTGGTCGCGAGCCATCGGTCAGCTACGGCTATCTGCCGGCGAGCTTCTTCCGACGCGTCCGCGACGCGATCGTGGCAGCCGGTATCGGTCGACCTGTCGATCGTGACGATTGACCAAGCCACGCGATGCGCTGCGATTGACGCAGCGCATCGCCGGCAGTTGCGAAGGTTGGCGAGATTGCCTCCAACGCTACCCCCCTCACGCCCACACCGCCGATTACCTTGGGTCGGGCTATGTGGCAGAATGCGACATGCCTTCGATCGCTCGCCCCGCCCCCTTTGTGCCAGATTCAAAAAGTGCGTGTCTTTGCGGCTCCGGCTCTTCGTACCGCCGCTGCTGTAAGGGGCGCCTCCCGGGCAGCAAATATATTGGGAAACGGTGGAAGCCCGCAGCCGAGAACAAGCGCTGGACAGATGTCGTCCGCCAGCTTCGCGCCGATGTCACCCAATATTCCATCTGGCATCTGAGCCACACCGCACCGGCGATCGCCCGCAAGCCGGAACTACGATCTGCGTGGCTGATGGGCATCAATATCGAAGCACTGTCGGATTACGTCGAATCGCTGATGTGGGGGTATGCGCGCAGAGGGTGGCTTTCACGCCTGCCCGCGACGCTCGATCGGCTGCGGGGCAACATCGACGATCCGCGCTGGCATGCCAAAATCGCGTATCAACGCGGCATCTGCGCGCTGTGGCAAGATGATCGTGACCAGGCCGCCAGGGAGATTGCTGGGCTCCAACCCATCACGCCCGATCACACCGACGTCGACCTGCTGCAAATCCACCTCGACCTTCACGGGCAAGCGATGGGCCTTGTCGAGCGCTGGGCCTTCTTCGATCGCATCCGCACGCTGTCAGAAAGTCGTACCGATAAGCTACAATATGGCGGAGCACGCGCCTTCGAAATCCTGTTGGCCGGCGAT
>JAAIGE0100793431.1_pt1 | contig 10462 bp, 8 predicted proteins | sample 6487951 | NCBI WGS metagenome assembly JAAIGE01 (sample SAMN13974128, study PRJNA590717) | phyllosphere metagenome | biome: tomato field; feature: multiple bacterial spot infested tomato fields; material: tomato leaves; isolation source: leaves from tomato fields | host: Solanum lycopersicum ... | reverse complement strand
GAACGCCGCCGCCTTCCTCGTCTCGGAGGAGGCCGGCTGGATCACCGGCCAGATCCTCGGCGTCGATGGCGGCCGCTCGGCCCTGCGTACCAAGGGCTGACCGCCATCCGCACCCTGCGCTTCCTGCGGGCACAGCTCAGAAACCAGGTATCCTACCAGCGGCAGATGCGAAATCACCAGCACGGCTTTCACGCCCTGCACCGCCAGCGCCTGCAAATGCAATGCGACCTGTCCCGGATCGCCGCCCGGCGTCAGTTCAGAAAGAACGTCCTGGTTTTGCGGCAAATCCAGTGCCTCGCGCACGGTGGCGAGCGTCTGCCCGGCGCGCAGATAGGGGCTGACCAGCACCCTTCCGATATCCGGCGTCTGGCTGTTGAGCCAGCTCGCCATCTGACGTGATTCGTTACAGCCGCACAGCGTAAGGGGGCGAGCAGAATCGCTCGCGGCTTCCAGAGCTGCATCGCCATGACGCATGATAAAAACTTGCATAAAGCACCGCTGTTGTTGGTCGATATCGTCCGGTACCACGGCACCAGACGCTTCATTCTGCGAATGAAGGCTGTGTTTTACCCCAATGGCTTCAGTATAGTCAACCGGTTGCTTATTAAATAAGCGCCCGCTAAATCGGTACCGGCTGACCTGTACTGCATCTTCTCTGCTAAGCGGCTGAATATGCACCGCTCTTGCTGAATGTGATTAAATGTAAAAATGCGCGCCGCTTTCTGCCCGCTTTAGCAGCGCCTCGCACGGGGCAAAGCGATCGCCATGCTGCTGGGCGAGGGCCGTAAGTCTCTCCACAAGCGCAGCGCTGCCGTATCGATCCATATAACGGAACGGTCCGCCAAGAAAAGGTGGAAAGCCGATGCCGAATACCGCAGCAATGTCGCCATCGCGTGCCGAACGGATCACCGACTCATCCAGACAGCGCGCGGCCTCATTTAACAGCATCAGCATGCAGCGTTCAGCAATCTGCTGCTCACTCTGACGCGCCTCAGGTTTCAGAGCGAGCAGCGTATAGAGGCTGCGATCCGCTTTACGCGCGCCGGGCCAGCGTCTCTTCTCATAGTGATAAAACCCTTTCCGGTTTTTTCGTCCTTTGCGGTCGTCAGCGAGAATAGCATCAACCGCGGCCTGCGGTGCGGCAAAGCGCGCGCCATAAGCCTGCTCAAGCAGCGGGCTGATTTTACTGCCAGTGTCGATACCGACTTCATCAAGCAGCTGCAACGGCCCTACCGGAAAACCCGCTTTTACCAGAGCCTGGTCAATATGTTCGACCGGTTCCCCCTCCAGCAGACAGCGCAGCGCTTCGTTGATATAGGGGGCGAGGATACGGTTAACGTAGAAGCCAGGGCGATCCGCTACCACTACTGCAGTTTTACCCTGCTTTTGCGCCAGCCGCAGCGTGGTAGCCAGCGTTTCCGCTGACGTTGCCGCATGCGGGATCACCTCAACCAGCGGCATTTTATCTACCGGACTGAAGTAGTGCAGCCCGATGATATTTTGCGGCCGCTGCGCCTGCGCGGCGATAGCGCTGATAGCGAGCGAGGATGTATTCGAGGCGAAAATGGTGTCGGGCTGACAGTGCTGCTCCATTTCCGCCACCATCTGCTGCTTCAGTGCCAGATCTTCAAATACCGCTTCAATGACCACATCGCGCCGGCTGAAGCCCTGATAGTCGGTACCGCCGCTGATGCGCGCCATCTGCTGCTGACGCTCTGCGGGTTTCAGCTGACGCCGCCTGACTTTTTTTGTCAGCAGATCCCAGCTGTAGCGCAGCGCGTGATTGATTCCGCTGAGCTGGATATCTTTGATACGCACCGGCAGTTCCGCTTTCAGCGCCGTCACGCTGGCAATCCCTCCGCCCATCAGCCCACCACCCAGTACGCCCACCTGCTGCAGCGTGCGCACTTCGCCCTCTGCGGCGGCGGCTTTTTTCAGCGCGGTGGACGCGAAAAACAGGCTGCGCAGCGCTGCCGATTCCGGCGTTAGCGCCAGCTCGCCAAACGCCTGCGCTTCAGCCTCATGTCCCGCCTGGCTACCCTGCTCCAGCCCGATGCGCACCACCTGCAGAATGCGCCCGGTCGCCGGATAGTTACCCTGAGTTTTTTTATCCGTCTGACGCTTTGCCAGCGCAAACAGCAACGGGCGCCCCGCAAAGCTCTGCATCAGGCGCGCCCGCTGTGGCAACGTCCGCGCCGCGCCCTTTCCTTTATGAACGCGCGCCACCGCCGTTGCCAGTAAAATGGCCGGCGGCACCGCATCATCGACCAGGCCCAGCTTAAGCGCCTGCCGGGCGCGCAGGGCTTTACCGCTGAGTATCAGCGACAGCGCCTGCTCTGCGCCAATCAATTGCGGCAACCGCTGTGTGCCGCCGGAACCGGGCAGCAGGCCCAGCTGAACTTCAGGCAGACCAAGCCGGGTCTTCTCATCCAGCGAACAGATGCGGGCGTCGCACGCCAGCGCCAGCTCCAGACCGCCCCCCAGACAGGCGCCGTGTATCGCCGCCACAACCGGAAACGGCAGCGCTGCAATCTCCGCCATCACCTCCTGCCCCTGCTTCGCCAGCGCCTGCGCTTCAGCTGATGAGTGGCAGCGGTCGATCATGCTGATATCAGCACCCGCAATAAAATTGTCCGCTTTGCCGGAAATCAGTACCAGACCCGCCAGCTGCGGATGCTGACGGGCTGCGGCGATCACCGCGCGGATCTGCGCGGCAAACTCAGCGCGCAGCGTATTCATTTTTTCACCCGGCACATCAATGGTGATCACACCAACATGATCCGGGCGCAGGGTTAACTCAAACGCGGTATGCTGCATTATTCAGCCTCCAGAACCATTGCAGTGCCCAAACCGCCCGCCGCGCAGGCGGTTACCAGTCCCAGTCCGCCACCGCGCCGCCGCAGTTCATGCAGCGTCTGGGCGATCATGCGGGCACCGGTGGCGGCAAACGGATGCCCGTAGGCGATGGAGCCACCCAGCACATTAAAGCGGTCATCATCAACCTCGCCCAGCGCCTGCGGCCGGTTGAGCACCTCACGCGCAAAGCGCGCATCGCTGAACAGCTTCAGGTTGGCTAACGTCTGGGCGGCAAAGGCTTCATGCATGTCAATCAGCGTTAAATCACCCAGCGTGACGCCAGCGCGATCCAGCGCCAGCGGCGAGGCGTAAGCCGGGCCCAGCAGCATGTCGGTCTGCACATCGATGGCGGTAAACGCGTAGCTGCGCAGGTAGCCCAGCGGCGCTATTCCCAGTTCGCGGGCGCGCCCTTCACGCATCAGGATGAGGGCTGCCGCGCCGTCCGTCAGCGGCGTACTGTTTGCTGCGGTTACCGAGCCGTGACGCCGGTCAAACGCAGGCCGCAGTCGGGCATAATCGGCCGCGCTGGCGTTAAAGCGGATGGTGTTGTCCTGCTCAACCGGCGCTTTCCACGGCGGCACAAAGGCGGGCATGACCTCCTGCTGCAGTACGCCGCTCTGCCAGGCCTGTGCGGCACGCTGATGTGAGCGCAGGGCAAGCGCATCCTGCTGCTCACGCGTAATACCCCAGGTTTTAGCCATCTGCTCAGCCGTATCTCCCATGCGCAGTCCGGTTGAATACTCCGCCACGGCAGGCGGCACCGGCAGCAGATCGCGCGGGCGCAGACGCCGCAGGATCTGCAGCTTTTTGCCCACTGTCCGCGCACGGTTAAGATCGACCAGCGCACGCGCCAGCGTTTTGCTGACGCCAATCGGTAACACGGAGGAGGAGTCTGCGCCGCCGGCAATTCCGGCATCGATGGTGCCCGCCATCAGGCTCTCCGCTACGTTAGCGACGGCCTGAAAGCTGGTTGCACAGGCGCGACTGACGCTGTAGGCGTCCGTGTGCACGCTCAGCCCGCTGCTCAGCACAATTTCGCGCGCAATATTTGGCGCTTCCGGCATCTGTATCACCTGACCAAACACCAGCTGATCGATTACCTCAACCGGCAGTTCGCTGCGCACCAGCAGTTCGCTGACCACCATACGCCCCAGCTCCAGCGCCGGAATGCCGTGGAAATCGCTCGCCTGCCGGACAAAAGGCGTACGCAGCCCGTGAGTAATAGCGATACGTTCGCCCTGACGCGTCAGCAACGGCTGCGCTCTGCTCATGCTTTTCCCCCTGTAACCGACGATCTGACACCATTGCCAGAGAGGTCTGACCTGATCGTCAGTGTTAACCATCCGGCGACGGCTCGCCAATAGCAAAGAGAAAAAAGTGCGAGGAAAAACACGAAAATAGCGATTCGCCGTCGCGGATTGACGGCGATGCAGAATTAACGCAGGGCGAGCTGAAAAATCAGCGCTTCAGCCTGACAGGCAAAGGTAAATTCAGCGTTCAGGCGTATACCTTCCGGCTCTGAGGTAAATTGCGACGTAATCTCACAGGGTTCAGAGGCAGTTTGCTGCGCTTTCTCCGTCAGCGTTAACAGCATCGCTTCGGCAGCTGCGCGATCGGGAAACAGCGCTGACCAGCGGGCACTGCAGTCGCTGTTATCAATCACAATGCCCGTATCCACACAGCAGCAGGCAGCGGTCTCGCGGGCACTGCATTTATTAATGGTCTGACTCATGAGGTTTCTCCGGCTGAAAAAGCGGGCGATCTAAGGGGATGTTCTGTCATAAAGTGTACGCCTGCGGGCCATTTTCCTCTATCATTGCGCCGCTAAGTGACGAATATCACAATAAAATTTGATCCAAAACAAACCTGAGCCGGTATGCTGACGGCGCAGTATAAAGAAATTGTTAAGCAGATCTGATTTTATCGATCAAGTCTGTAATATTTGAAAAACATTATTGCAACTTACACACAGGTCAGACCTATACTCGTCGCACTGGTCTGATATGTCTGTTTAGTCTCAGTCCCTACAATCCGCCGTCCTTTGTTACGCGACGTGACAACGTTTAATAATAATTTTGATGAGGTTGTGGTCATGAACCATAAGAACCTGTTTGCAAAGTCAGCTGTGGCAGCTGCAGTGGCGCTCGTCTCCTCCCAGGTTTACGCCGCAGGCTTTCAACTTAACGAATTCTCAGCAATTGGATTAGGTCGCGCTTATTCAGGCGAAGGCGCGATGGGTGACACAGCAGCATCGGCCAGTCGTAACCCCGCCACCATGGCACTGATGGATAGCCCGATGTTCTCGATCGGCGCAGTCTATATCGATCCTGAAGTGGATATCAGCGGACGCAGTCCGCTCACCGGCAATAGCCTGAACGCGAATAACATTGCGCCTAATCAGTGGGTACCAAATATTCACTATGTTCAGCCGCTTACCGATCGGTGGTGGGTGGGCGCATCCGCAACCTCAAACTATGGCCTGGCCACTGAATTCAATAATGGTTATGCCGCAGGGGGCTATGGCGGTAAAACCGATCTGATGACCGCTAACCTTAATCTCAGCACCGCCTATCGTCTGAACGAGCACCTGAGCGTTGGCGTTGGCTTTGATGCGGTTTATGCCCGCGCCAAAATTGAGCGTTATGCCGGTGAAGCTGGCCCGGCAGTGGGCTTCCCGTCCGATCTGCAGGTCGCACACCTTAAAGGCAATGAGTGGGGCTATGGCTGGAACGCCGGCGTGCTGTATGAAGTGGATAAAAATAACCGTTTCGGCTTTACCTACCGCTCTGAAGTAAAAGTCGACTTTGACGGCAATTATAAAAACGATATCCCGGCGGCGTTTGGCGGTACCGGCGGCTCAACGGTGCCCGGCTACCTGACCCTGAACCTGCCGGAAATGTGGGAAGTGTCCGGCTGGCATAAAGTTGCGCCGCAGTGGGCAGTGCACTACAGCCTTGCCTATACCAGCTGGAGCCAATTCCAGGAGCTGAAAGCGACTGGCAGCCGCGGCCAGACGCTGTTCCAGAAAGATGAGAGCTTTAAAGATGCCTATCGCATTGCGCTGGGTACCACCTACTTCTATGACGATCGCTGGACCTTCCGTACCGGTATCGCCTTCGATGACAGCCCGGTTCCGGCCGATAAACGCTCTATCTCTATTCCGGATCAGGATCGTCTGTGGCTGAGCGCCGGTGCGTCTTACGCCTTTACGCCTGAAGCGTCAGTGGATGTCGGCGTATCTTATATGCATGGTCAGCACGTTACCGTTAATGAAGCCCCTTATACCTTCAACTCAGAAGGCAAAGCCTGGCTTTACGGCGCAAGCTTTAACTATAAGTTCTGATCGCGCCTGCCGCACAAGTAATAAGGGCAACCCGGTGGGTTGCCCTTTTTTTACGGCGCGTCGATATCCTGCAAATCGTTTTGTATCGCGCTGGCGTTTGGATTCTCTTCCGGCTTCAGCTTGCCGCCGTTAGCCAGAAAATCGTTACGCTGGAAATAGGCATTGCGGATAAAAGAGTAAGGATCCTGCTGCTGTTTCAGCAGCCCGTCAGAGTCCAGCAGCTGAGCACGCGTCTCTACTCCCTCCAGCGCCCACTTACCGATCGACATCGGCCAGGTCAGCCAGCTGAGTACCGGATAGAGCGTATCCACATAGTCACCGCCATCCTGCCGCACGGTGAAACTGCCGTAGCCGGGCAGCACCACATACGGACCGTAGCCGACACCATAACGCCCCAGCGTACTGCCAAAGCGATGCGGCACCTCGCGCGCCAGCGCCGGGTTCGCTTTGCCTGCGACGTCGATAAAGCCGCCCAGACCCAGTACGGTATTCAGGAAGAAACGCGTGAAGTGGATCCCGGCCTGACGCGGCTCGCCTACCAGAATGGAGTTAACTATGCTGGCGGGTTCATTCAGGTTGCCGAGAAAATTACTCATGCCGGTACGCGCCGGTACCGGCACATAGTCGCGCCAGGCTACCGCCACCGGGCGCACCACATAAGGATCAAGTACGTTGTAATTAAAATTGAACATCGTACGGTTAAAACCTTCCAGCGGATCGCTGCGCTGCGCCGGGGCGGCGTCATCCGCCGGTTTTGAGCTGGCGCATCCCACCAGAAGTAAACTGGCCAGTGCCAGACTGGTCAGGCGGTTATTCATGTTCTTCTCCCTGTGCGGATGATAAATGTAGCGCTTCAGGGCTGCTGCTGATTGATCTCAACAGTCAGCGGCTGGTGACCCTCCCACGAGGTAATAGCACTGAGCCCGAACCAGTCCCCGGCCTGAGGATTTGCGCTGCCGTCGCGGGCAATACGCACTCTGACCTGAACCTGATGCTGCGCCGAAAGCAGGCGATCGGGCATCATAGCGTTGCTGTCATCCAGCGTAAGCGATAGCGGAAAGTGGCTAAGCGGCAGGCGCTTAACGGCCACGGGCACCGGTGAAACACCGTCAGATACAGAAATATACAACACTCCGTCCGGCGGCAACATTTTTTCTGCCGGCGGCGACAGCTTGACCGTCAGGCTCAGCGCAACCGCCTGCTGCCCGGCAGCGGTTTTCGCCTGCTCAATGCTGCGCTGAATCAGCGTTATGCGCGGATCGCCGGCAGGCAGCAACGCCAGCATGGCGCGCCACGCGTCGAGCGCTTCAGTATAGTTCTGCTGTCCGGATGCGTTGAACGCCAGCAGGCTAAGCGTACGCAGATTCGCGCTGTCGCGCTTGAGCAGCGCATGCAGCAGCACGCTCGCCTGCCGGTTATCCTGCGGATCGCCGGAACGCGTCAGGACTTCGGCGTAATCCTGCTGCAGCTCCAGGCTGTCAGGCGCACGCTGCAGCGCGCGCTCAAACGCCTGTCCGGCAGCGGTAGCATTGTTCAGCACCATACCAAGCCGCCCCAGCATCGCCCACTCATCGGCGCTGCCGGGTGTCTGCTGCAGCGCCGTGCGCAGTCCCAGCTGCAGGCGCGCCAGCTCCTCCATCGTCAGCGGCTGCGCATCCGGATCCATTACGCGGGCGCGCAGCGCCGGATAGTCACGCTGAACGGCGATCCAGCCGGCCAGCTGAGCGTAGCCGCCGGTTTGCAGATAGACCCCGGTCGATACCAGCAGCAGCAGCACGACCCCCGGCAGCAGTACCCAGCGGCTGCTCTGCCGCCCCGGGACGTGCTGCCCGTCAGTGACGTCAGTCAGCAGCATCTGCTGCAGATCGCGCTCCATCTCCGCCCGGTTGGCTACCACGCCTTCCGTTTCATCACGCTGCAGCTCGCGCAGGCGCTGCTGGTAAAAGGCGGTGTTAAGCCGGTCGCGTTCGCCAGCATGGTGTTCACGCTGACGCCATCCCGCAGCCAGAAACAGCGCTACCGCAGCCGCCAGTAAGACGATCAGAGTCATGCAAAATACAATCATTACGGCTTCCCGTTACGTTCCAGAATCGCCGCCAGGCGCTGTTGTTCATCGTCATTCAGTTCAGTCGTTTCACGCGCGCGGCGGTTACGCAGCAGGATCACCCCGCCGCCCAGCAGCACAAACAGCGCCGGACCGGCCCATAAAATCAGCGTCGCGGGCGTCAGCGGCGGATCGTAAGTGACAAAGTGACCGTAGCGCGCCACCATGTAATCCACTATCTGCTGCCGGCTCTTGCCCTGCTGCATCAGCTCATAGACTTTCAGGCGCATGTCAGCGGCAATCATGGCGTTTGAATCTGCAATGCTGTTGTTCTGGCATTTCGGGCAGCGCAGTGAGGCGGTGATCGCCCGGTACTGATCCTCCTGCTGCAGCGAGGTAAACTGCAGGCTATCTGTGGTGGTGGCCCGGACGCTGAGCGTAAGCAGCAGCGCCGACAGCGCAATAAGCAGCCTGCTCATGCCCCCGCCTCCCGGCTATATTTTTCCCACAGCGGTTTAACTTCTTCATTCCAGACGCGCTCGTTCATATCACCGGCGTGGCGATAACGAATGATGCCGTGGCCATCAATGAGAAAGGTTTCCGGCGCACCGTAGACACCGAGGTCAAGCCCCAGCATGCCGCTGCCGTCGTAGAGGCTCAGCGCGTAAGGGTTGCCCAGCGTATTAAGCCAGTTTATCGCTTTCGTACGGTCATCTTTATAGTTGAGGCCAACCACGCGCACGCCCTGCTCCGCCAGCCGGTTCAGATAGTGATGCTCAGCGCGGCAGGTCGGACACCAGGTTGCCCAGACGTTGAGCAGCAGCGGCTGACCATCGGTAAGGATCTGCTGGCTGTAGATTTTGCCTGGCTGATCCAGCGCTTCCAGTCTGAACTGTGGCACCGGTTTGCCCGTCAGGGCTGACTCAAGCCGGGAGGGATCGTCACCCTGTGCATTACGCGACAGCTGCCACAGCAGCGCTGCCGCCAGCAGCAGAAACAGCGCCAGGGGAATAAAGAGAATTTTTTTGCTCATGCCCGCTCCTCACGCGCAACTTTTTTCCGCGCGCGATAACGCGGATCCAGCAGGCAGAGCAGGCCGCCTGCCGCCATAAACAGGCTGCCAAACCAGATCCAGCGGACAAAGGGTTTGTAGTAGAGGCGTACGGCCCAGGCGCCGTTATCCAGCTCCTCGCCGAGTGCGGCATAGAGATCGCGGGTAAATCCGCCGCTGATCGCCGCTTCGGTCATCATGGTGCGCGCCGCGGTATAAAAGCGTTTTTCCGCCCGCAGTACCGCTTCCGGTTTGCCATCGCGGGTGACATCGATGATCGCCACGCCGCCGCTGTAGTTAGGGCCCTGCAGGTTATGCACGTCGCGGAATACAAAGTGGTAGCGATGAATATCGATGCTGTCGCCCGCCTTCATCCGTACATCGCGCTCAACGCTGTACTGGGTGCTGAACGCGATGCCTACTACCGTTACCGCTACGCCCAGATGCCCCAGCACCATGCCCCAGTGGCTGCGCGACAGATGCCACAGCCCTTTCAGCAGGCTATGCCGGTGAGTCGCGCGCTCATGCAGCTCCATCAGCGTCAGCAGCGTGACCCAGATCGCCATCAGCAGCCCGGTTACCGTCATCGCTTCAATGCGATCTTCCAGCAGCCACGGCAGCAGAACAGAGAGCAGCAGGGTAACCACCAGCCCGGCACTCAGCCGCTTCCACAGCTTTTGCGGCTCATCACGCCGCCAGCGCACCAGCGGACCAATACCGAGCAGCAGCGCAAACGGCGCCATCAGCCAGCTGAACAGCGTATTAAAGAAAGGTTCTCCCACTGAGATACTGCCCAGCCCCAGCTGCTTGTGCACCAGCGGCAGCAGCGTACCGAGCAGGACCACCAGCATTGCCGCAATCAGCAGCACGTTATTGCCCAGCAGAAACGATTCCCGCGACCAGATTTCACTCTGCACGCGGCTGCGTACCTGACCGCCGCGCAGCGCATAGAGCAGCAGCGAGCTGCCAATCACGATGATCAGAAAAGCGAGAATAAACATCCCGCGCGCCGGATCGGAGGCAAAGGCGTGCACCGAGACCAGCACGCCGGAGCGCACCAGAAAGGTGCCGAGCAGGCTGAGCGAAAACGTCGCGATCGCCAGCAGCACGGTCCAGGCTTTGAAGCTGCCGCGCTTTTCCGTTACCGCCAGCGAGTGCATCAGCGCGG
>JAAIGE0101139655.1_pt1 | contig 10463 bp, 11 predicted proteins | sample 6487951 | NCBI WGS metagenome assembly JAAIGE01 (sample SAMN13974128, study PRJNA590717) | phyllosphere metagenome | biome: tomato field; feature: multiple bacterial spot infested tomato fields; material: tomato leaves; isolation source: leaves from tomato fields | host: Solanum lycopersicum ... | reverse complement strand
CGCATATCGAAAAAATCCTGCGCGACCTGTCGCTGTGGGACAAGCGCAACAACAAGATCATCGAACTGTCGGGCGGCATGAAGCGGCGCGTGATGATCGCCAAGGCGCTGAGCCATGAACCGCGCGTGCTGTTTCTGGACGAGCCGACGGCGGGCGTAGATGTCGAACTGCGGCGGGACATGTGGAAGCTGATCGGCGAGTTGCGGCAGACGGGCGTCACCATCATCCTCACCACCCATTATATCGAGGAAGCCGAGGAGATGGCGGATCGGGTTGGCGTGATCAACCGGGGTGAGCTTGTGCTGGTCGATGAAAAGACGGCGTTGATGAAGAAGCTGGGCAAGAAAACGCTGACGATCGTGCTGGCCGATCCGATCGCAGCCGTGCCAGACGAACTTTCCGATTGGGACGTGACGCTCAAGAGCGACGGGCATGAGATCGAGTATATCTTTGATACGACAGCCGAGCGGACCGGCGTTTCGTCGCTGCTGCGGCGGCTGGGCGACCTTGGTATTGGTTACAAGGATCTGAACACGCGGCAGAGCAGTCTGGAGGATATCTTCGTCAGCCTCGTCCATCAGGAGAAGGCAGCATGAGCGGCCTCAATTTTCGGGCGATCGCCGCGATCTACAAATTCGAGCTGCACCGCTTCCGCCGCACGCTGCTGACTGGTCTGTTGGTGCCGGTGATCACGACGTCGCTCTATTTCGTGGTGTTCGGCGGTGCGATCGGATCGCGGATGACGGAGGTGAACGGCATAGCCTATGCGGCGTTCATCGTGCCCGGCCTCATCATGATGTCGATGTTCACGGAGAGCATCTTCAACGCGAGTTTCGGGATCTATATGCCCAAATTCACGGGAACGATCTATGAACTCCTGTCTGCTCCGGTTTCGGCGGTCGAGACGGTGATCGCCTATGTCGGTGCGGCGGCGACCAAGTCTCTGATCGTGGGCACGATCATTTTCGTGACGGCGCATTTGTTCGTGGACATTCATGTCGCGCATCCGTTCGCGATGGCGGCTTTCATGATCCTGATCGCGGTGACATTCTGCCTGTTCGGCTTCATCCTGGGCATTTGGGCGCAGAGTTTCGAGCAGTTGCAGGTGATCCCGCTGCTGCTCATCATGCCGATGACGTTTCTGGGCGGCGCCTTCTACTCGATCCATATGCTGGCCGAGCCGTGGCGGACGATCACTTTGTTCAACCCGATCGTCTATCTGATTTCGGGCTTCCGCTGGACTTTCTTCGGGCGGGGCGATGTCGGGATCGAGTTCAGCCTGATCTTCGTCGCGGTAATGCTGACGGTGTGCCTCGGCATCATCGGCTGGATGTTCCGGACGGGGTACAGGCTCAAGAAATGAAGAGGGCGGCTGTTACGCCGCCCGGTTGGGATTGTCAGGCCGATGCGTTTTCGGGCGCAATGGCGAAGAGGGTGACGCCTTTATATTTGTCGTCATTCTCGTCGTAGAGGCCGTACATGCCCTCGAAACTCTCATCGAGAACCTGAAGGTCGGACAGGCCCGCGAGCTTGAACGTGCCAAGCTTCAACTCGCGTGGCGGCGTGCCGTCGCGGTCGGTCGTCACGGCGTCGATGAACATTTCGTCGTGGCGGGTGTAGAGGATGTGGGGCGCGAGGGTGACGACCATCTTGTTGTAGGTCACCTTCAGGCACTTCTGGAGCGCGAGGGCTTCAAAAATCTCGGTCGGGGCTTGCATGATGGGATTTCCCTGACTCATCCGCAGCCGATTTTCAATTGCTTTGTGCGCTGCACCATCCTTGCGCCTTGCAACCCGTTGCGCGTGTACGACGGGCGGTTCAGGCTGGAACAAGGCCAAGCCGTTCGCGCATCGTCCAGCGGATTGTGAGCAAAAGCGCGACGGCGCCAAGTCCGCTTGCAAGCCCGATCCAGATGCCGAGTCCCTCCATCTGCAGGGGGAAGGCGAGCAGGGTTCCGACGCCCAGGCCGACGATCCAATAGCCGACCAGTGCGAAAAGCATAGGCACCTTCGTATCCTGAACCCCACGCAGCACGCCCGCGCCGACGGCCTGCGCGGCGTCTACGAGTTGGAAGAGTGCGGCGACTCCGAGGAAGGTGACCGCAAGCGACGCGGTACGGGCGTTGGCGGGATTGGAGAGGTCGAGGAACGCGGAAATTAACGTACGCGGCATGAAGACGAGCGCAGCGGCAGCGCAGAACGCGAAGCCGGTGCCGATCATCAGCGCGAGCCACCCGGCGCGGCCGATGCCTTCGCGATCGTGCCGCCCATAGGCGATGCCGACGCGAACGGTCGCGGCTTGGCCGATACCCATCGGCACCATGAACACAAGCGCGGCGATCTGGATTGCGACGGCGTGAGCAGCGAGCGAGTCGCGTCCGATCAGGCCCATGAGTAGCGCCGAGGCGTTGAACACGGTGGTTTCGAAACCGAGCGTGATCGCGATGGGAAGCCCCAGCGCCCAGACCTGCCGATGTCTTTCCCTGTCACGCGTCCAGAAACGGCCCATCAGCCGATAGCGACGGAACCGGCGATCGAGGAGCGTGACGGCGAGAAGGCCGAAGAACAGAAAAGAAGAAGACAGGGTGCTCGCCAGACCTGCGCCGAACAGGCCGAGTTCGGGAAATCCCAGATGCCCGAAGATCAGCACCCAGCCAACCAGGACGTTGAAGGGAACGCCTGCCAGCATGATGAAAAGCCCCCAGACGGGTCGCTCCAGCGCCGAGATGAAGTTGCGTAGGGTGGTGAAGCCGAGAAATGGCAGCAACGCCCATTGCAGGCCGCGCATCAATTCTCCGGCACCGCGCGCGAGATCCGCCTGCTGGCCCATGGCAAGCAGGATCGCTTCGCACTGCCACAACAGAATCCAGGCTGGCACTACGAAGAACACGGCGGCGCGCAGCGTCTGATGAACGGTACGGCGCACGTCGCGAACGGAATGGCGGCGGCGACCGCGTTCGGTCGCGATCAGCGGCGATGCTGCGGTGACGAGGCCCATGCCGAAGATCAAAAGTGCATGGAACAGGTTGATGGCGAGTGCACCCGCCGCGACGCTGCTCGCGCCCCTGCGTCCGAGCAGCAGAAGGTCGCTCGCGGCGATGGCAGACCAGGCGACGTTGCCCGCTATCATCGGCAAGGCCAGCGTCACGAGCGCTGCGGCTTCGATGCGCCAGGGAGAACGGGCGGGGCGGGTCACTTCAAGATGTCTACAATTGCCGCAGTTGGTGGCGGTCAGTGCTTCTTGAACAGGTGCAGGACGCCGACGATGACGCCACCGACGATCAACCCTACGATAGCACCGCCGACGGCATTCACCAGCCAATCGAGGAAGGCGCCGCCCGCTGGAAGCGCCGCGACCGCGATGTCCGCCACATGATGGATGGTGCCGGGGATGAGATCCCAGTGAAACTCGTGCAGGCCATGGACGATGAGGCCACCACCGACCCACAACATAGCGGCGGTTCCGACGACGCTCAGGACGCTCATCAGGACGGGCATCGCCTTGACGAGCCCGCGCCCCAGGCTCTGCGTCCCCTTTGACTTACTCGTGGCGAGGTGCAGCCCGATATCGTCCATCTTCACGATCAGCCCGACGACGCCATAGACGCCCGCCGTGATGAGGATTGCGACGACGACGAGGATCAGCGCCTGCTCCCATACAGGCTCGCCGGCGACCGTGCCGAGCGAAATGGCCATGATCTCGCCCGACAGGATGAAGTCGGTACGGATCGCGCTCGACACCTTTTGCTGTTCGAGTTCCGCCGGACTGCTGGCGTGGGCTGCGTCCTCATCCTCAGCATGGCCGCCCTGCATCGCCTCGAAAATCTTCTCGACGGCTTCGAAGCACAGGAAAGCGCCGCCCAGCATCAGCAGGGGCGGCAACAGCCAAGGTGCAAATGCGCTGAGCAGCAGCGCGGCGGGCAGCAGAAAGAGGAGCTTGTTTCGAAGCGAACCTTTCGCGATCTTCCAGATGATCGGCAATTCGCGTTCGGGGCTGAGGCCCATAACATATTTCGGCGTGACGGCTGCGTCGTCGATCACCACGCCCGCCGCCTTCGTGCCTGCGCGGCCTGCTGCTGCGGCGACATCGTCGAGAGACGAGGCCGTAACTTTGGCAATCCCCGCCACATCATCCAGCAGCGCGATCAGACCCGAAGGCATGTTGATAAGTCCCCTGTTGCGAGCGGCCCAGCCGACCCTAGCGCCCGCTTCCTAGTCGGCCCGCGTCGGGGGAGCAACGACGGAAGCGCAGATGTCAGTAGTTGGCGGGCGGGTCGCTGGCCGGGAAGCTTTCGTCCGACTGTTCGTCGACCTTGTCCCAATCGTCCTTGGCGATGCCGTGCTGCGGCCCCGCGTCGCGAATGGGACCGGGTGAGGCGGGGGTGGCATCATCCTGTCCCGTTCCCATCCAGTCACGCCAGCCCTTGAACGCGAAAACGCCAAGGCCGGTCACGATGGCCAGCTTCACAAGCCCCTTCATGGTCTATTCTCCTGCTTCCCATCCACATGGACCCAGTCGGCTCGATCATGCGAGACGGCGTCGCGGCTCAGCCGAATTTCGCCCTCCTCATCTGCGCCGCCTTCACTGTCGTCGCCGTCGGTGCCGGGTGCGACGGCCCAACGCTGGCGAAGGGCAGCGTCTACCATGGCCCGCCATATGTCGCCGTCGCCATCCTGCCGCATCTGGGCGTCAGGCTCCTTGATGAGCGCGAGCAGGCTGGCTGCGTCCGCTACATGGGACTGCCAGTCGTCGGGATTGTCCCGAGCGAGGTGGCGGGCGATGCGTTCGATCAGGGAGCGGTCTTCCATGGTCGGCAGAACGCGCGCTGCACGACGCTGTTCCTTCGTATCGGATGCGAAGCGATCTGAACGATAGTCGGCCTGGTGGGTTGGCGTTGTCGGGGGCAAGGAGGATGACGATGCCCCAGGGTGACAAGAGCAGCTACACCGACAAGCAAAAGCGCAAGGCGCAGCATATCGAGGAAGGCTATGAGGATCGCGGTGTTTCCAAGGATGAAGCTGAGCGCCGCGCTTGGGCGACGGTGAATAAAGAATCGGGCGGCGGCAACAAATCCGGTTCTGGACGGGGCAAGCCAGATACGCATGTATCGTCGCGCAAAGGCGGTAAGCGGGGCGGCGCGGTCTCCGCCAACCGTTCGGCCGCCGATCGATCTGCCGCCGCCAAGAAGGGCTGGGAAACCCGACGGAAAAAAGCGGACGGGTGAGGCACTGGCGGAAGCGACAGGCTGACCCTATAGCGGATAAATGGCTTCCACGCAGAAACAGAAGAAGAGCGCCAAGGTCCGTCCGGCGGGTTTTCCCACGCGCGATGAGGTGGTGGACTTTATAACAACGTCCGATCAGCCAGCAGGCAAGCGAGAGATCGCCAAGGCGTTCGGCCTGAAGGGGCAGGAGAAGATCGCGCTTAAGGCGCTGCTCAAGGACATGGCTGACGAGGGGCTGATCGACCTCGGTCCGGCGCGTGCCTTTCACAAGATGGGCGGCGTGCCGAAGGTTACGGTGTTGCGGATCGTCGACGTGGACGACACGACCCTTATCGCCACGCCGGAACGCTGGGAAGCGGAGGGGCAGCCTGCCCCCCGGCTGCGTGTGGTGGAGGGGGGAAAGCGCGGCGCGCTCACCATTGGCGACCGGATTCTGGCGCGCACGGAAGAGGCTGGACGCGGCTGGGTCGCGCACCCGATGAAGAAGCTTGCCAAGGCCAGCGAGGAGATGCTTGGCGTGGTCGAGCAACTCGCCGATGGAAAGCTATGGCTGCGCCCCGTGGACAAGCGCATCCGCAAGGATACGCCGATTTCCGATGTCGGCACCGCCAAGGCGGGCGACCTGGTGCTGGCCGAACCGCATGGCCGCCCGCCGCGTATCTCCGCGCGCGTGACTGAAATCTTGGGCGATCCCTTCGCGCCGCGCAGCTTCAGCATGATCGCGATCCACAAACATGGCATCCCCCATGTCTTTCCCGAAGCGGTGGAGAAGGAGGCTGGAACGGCGTCCGCTCTGCCTTTGCATGAGGACAAGCGGGAGGATTTGCGCCACCTGCCGATCGTCGCGATCGACCCGGTGGATGCGCGCGATCATGACGATGCGGTATGGGCTGCCCCCGATGATGATCCAGCCAATGCGGACGGATACAAGGCGATCGTCGCGATCGCGGACGTCAGCTATTATGTGCGGCCCGGCAGCGCGCTCGACAAGGAAGCGAGGAAGCGCGGCAACAGCGTCTATTTCCCCGATCAGGTCGTGCCGATGCTGCCGCATGAGCTGTCGTCCGATATGTGTTCGCTTCGAGCGGGGCAGGATCGGGCGGCGATGGCCTGCCATCTGACGATCGATGCGAAGGGGAAGGTGAAGGCATGGCGCTTCACCCGCGCGGTGATCCGGGTGGCGGCAGTGCTGGCCTATGAGGATGCGCAGGCGGCAATCGACGGTGAGCGGGAAGAGTTGTTGCTCGACACCGCGCTAAAACCGCTCTGGGCTTGCTGGGCGTTGTTGCGCAAAGCGCGGGACGCGCGCGATCCTCTGGCGCTCGATCTTCCCGAGCGGCGGGTCGTGCTCGATGAAAGCGGCAAGATTGTCAGCGTTGCCGTGCGTGAACGGCTCGACGCACATATGTTGATCGAGGATTATATGATCGCGGCGAACGTCGCGGCGGCCAAGGCGCTCGAAGCGAAGAAGGCGCCGGTCATGTACCGCGTCCATGAACCGCCGAGCCGCGAGAAGCTGGTGGCGCTCAAGGATTATCTTGCGACCTTCGGCATCGAGTTCGCGCTGGGGCAGGTGGTGCGGCCTTCGACCTTCAACGCGCTGATCGCGAAGGTCGGTGATCGCGAGGAAAAGCCGCAGATCATGGAGCAGATTCTGCGCAGCCAGACGCAAGCCTATTATGCACCCGCGAACATGGGGCATTTCGGGCTGGCGCTCGGCAGCTATGGGCATTTCACATCGCCGATCCGGCGTTATGCGGACCTGTTGGTGCATCGGGCGCTGGTCGGCGCCTATGGGTTGGAGCTACCCGCGCCCAAGGGCGGGGTGATACCGGAGCGCTCCTCGCTCAGCCGGGATGATTATGAGAATATGGGCCGGGTCGGCGAGATGATCTCCGGCCATGAGAGGCGTGCGATGGAAGCGGAGCGCGAGACGGTCGATCGCTATGTCGCCGCTTACCTTGCCGCGCATGTCGGCGAGGTAATGCCCGCGCGGATCACCGGCGTGCAGAATTTCGGCTTCTTCGCGACGGTCGAAGGGCTTGGCGGCGACGGGCTGGTGCCGGTTTCGACGCTGGGGGCCGAGCGCTTCTTTTACGATGAAGCGGCGCGGGCGCTGGAGGGGCAGCAGAGCGGGGATCGCTATGCGGTGGGACAAAGGCTCGAGCTGCGGCTGGCGGAGGCCGATCCGGTGAATGGGTCGTTGCGCTTCGAACTGCCCGATGCGCCATCAGGTGGAGGTGCCGGACCCATCAAGCGCGACCGGATGCGTCCGGGCATCAAGCGCGGACGGCCTGCGAACATCCGGCATATCGGGGGCAAGCGGGGGAAGCATAAGCGATAGCTCGTCATTCCAGCGAAGGCTGGGTCCCGTACGATCAGTCGTGGCGCTTACGCTCCTGAGATCCCAGCCTTCGCTCTGATGACGTAGTTGGAGGACTGGCTCTAGCTCAGCCGGTCGATCGCGTCCGTATCCAGACCGCCGGGGATGATCATGATCGGGCAGGGCAGCTTTCCCGCGTCCGCGCCCGCAAAGTGGGTGACGAGCTTGCCGGGGTTGCCGCTCGCTGCTGCGCCGAGCACCAGTGCAGCGACATCGTCCATTTCGTCGAGCGTACTGCGCACGACCGCGACGGCGTCGCCCTGTCGCACCGTGATGCTGGGGCGGATGCCGGACTCGTCGGTCAGCGTGCCGGCCGCGCTCGTCACCAGCGCTTCGGCACGTTGCAAAGCTTCATCCTCCATCGTCGCCTGAACTCCGCCCCACTGCACGAATTCGGCTGGCGGGATGAGGGCGAGGATGCGCACGGCGCCAGCGGTCTTCGCAGCGCGGCGGGCAGCGAAGCGCAGGGCGGTTTCCGCCTCCGGCGATTCGTCCACGACAACCAGATATGTCCGCATGTTGGAACTTCCCGTAGGGCGAGAGGGGCCAGCGCGTTCGGGAATTCGCTCCCGACTAACCAGTGCGGTGAAATGTGGGGCATAATTGGCTGGCTTGCAAGCCGTCGCTTGACCGGTTCGCCGAAAGCGTGAAAACCGCTCCCCAATGGCGACAGCCACATAAAGAAGAGGCCCCGAACGCATGAGCAAGACGATCCAGATGCCCGCCCTTTCCCCCACCATGGAGGAAGGCACGCTGGCGAAGTGGCTGGTCAAGGAGGGCGACAGCGTTTCGTCCGGCGACCTGCTGGCAGAGATCGAAACCGACAAGGCGACGATGGAGTTCGAGGCCGTCGATGAGGGGATTGTCGCTAAAATCCTGGTTTCGGAGGGCACCGAAGGCGTCAAGGTCGGGACCGTGATCGCGATCATCGCCGAAGAGGGGGAGGATGTCGCGGAGGCCGCAGCGTCTGGCGGTGCTGCCAAGGCGGAAGCGCCCAAGGCTGAAGCTGCGCCGGCCAAGGACGAGGCGGCGCCTGCGCCTGCGCCTGCCCCCAAGGCCCCTGCACCGGCACAGGCGAAGACCGAGGCGTCGAGCGAGGGCCGGGTGAAGGCCAGCCCGCTCGCGCGTCGTCTGGCAGAAGCTCAGGGCATCGATCTGTCGGGCGTCGCAGGAACGGGACCGAACGGTCGCGTCGTGAAGGCTGATCTGGAAGGCGCCAAGCCCGGCTCCGCCGCAGCGCCTGCCGCTGCTGCACAACCGGCGGCCTCGGCCCCTGCCGCTGCGCCGTCCGCGCCGGCAGCCGCTCCTGTGGCTGCGCAGGACTTCGGCATCCCGCATGAAGTCATCAAGCTTAACGGTATGCGCAAGACGATCGCGCGCCGCCTGACCGAATCCAAGCAGCAGGTGCCGCACATCTACCTGACGGTCGATATCCAACTCGACAAGTTGCTGAAGCTGCGTGGTGAGTTGAACGCGGGCCTCACCAGCCGCAACGTCAAGCTGTCGGTCAACGACATGCTGATCAAGGCGCTAGGTGTCGCCTTGATGCAGGTGCCCGAATGCAACGTGCAGTTTGCGGGCGATCAGATGCTGCAATTCAAGCGTGCCGATATCTCGGTCGCGGTGTCGATCCCCGGCGGCCTCATCACCCCGATCATCGCCGATGCCGATAGCAAAGGTGTCGCCGCCATTTCCAACGCGATGAAAGATCTCGCATCGCGCGCGAAGGACGGCAAGCTCAAGCCCGAGGAATATCAGGGCGGCACGGCGTCGCTTTCCAACATGGGCATGTTCGGTATCAAGCAGTTCGAAGCCGTCATCAATCCGCCCCAGGCGATGATCATGGCGATCGGCGCGGGCGAAAAGCGCCCCTATATCGTCGAGGACTCGGTGCAGATCGCGACCGTCATGTCGGCGACCGGCAGCTTCGATCACCGCGCGATCGATGGCGCGGATGGCGCCCGCCTGATGAAGGCGTTCAAGGAACTGGTGGAAAGCCCGATGGGCCTGCTCGCCTGATGGTGCATCCCGACGAACAGCCGCCGGAGGATAGTCCGGCGGTCCGCGTCATCGCCATGCCCGCCGACACCAATCCCTATGGGGATATCTTCGGCGGGTGGCTGATGAGCCTGATGGACTCGGCCGCGGGTTCGGTCGCCGCGCGCTACAGCCACGGGCGCGCCGTGACGATCGCGGTGGAAGGCATGACCTTCCTGCGCCCGGTCGTCGTCGGCGACGAGGTTTCGGTGTTCGCAAACCTCCAGTCCGTCGGGCGCACGTCGATGAAAATCTATGTCGAAGCCTGGCGGCGCACCCGGCATGACGACCGATCCTATCGCGTGACGCACGCGACCTTCACCTTCGTGGCGATCGGTGAGGATCGCCAGCCCCGTTCCGTCCCGCCGATGAGCGCGGAAGAAAGCAAGAAAGACTGACCATGGCTGAGAATTACGATCTGATCGTTCTGGGTTCCGGGCCGGGCGGCTATGTCGCCGCCATTCGCGCCGCGCAACTGGGCCTCAAGACCGCGATCGTCGAGCGCGAGAATCTGGGCGGCATCTGCCTAAACTGGGGCTGCATCCCGACCAAGGCGCTGCTGCGCTCGGCCGAGATCATGCACTATATGCAGCATGCCAAGGATTACGGGCTGAAGGCCGACAATATCTCGGCCGATCTCGACGCGGTGGTGAAGCGGTCGCGCGGTGTCGCCAAGCAGCTGAATCAGGGCGTCGGGCACCTGATGAAGAAGCACAAGATCGCCGTCCACATGGGCGAGGGCAGGCTGACCGGCAAGGGCAAGCTCAGCGTCACCGACAAGGACGGGAAGGCAACCCAACTTCAGTACAAGAACGTCAT
>JAAIGE0100098575.1_pt1 | contig 10463 bp, 9 predicted proteins | sample 6487951 | NCBI WGS metagenome assembly JAAIGE01 (sample SAMN13974128, study PRJNA590717) | phyllosphere metagenome | biome: tomato field; feature: multiple bacterial spot infested tomato fields; material: tomato leaves; isolation source: leaves from tomato fields | host: Solanum lycopersicum ... | reverse complement strand
CGCCACCCGAGCGCGCCGAAATGGCAGAAGATCGACGACATGCCGCAGCGCATCGCGCAGATCATGGTCGACGGCAACCCGGTGGCCTGGTTCCAGGGCCGCATGGAGTTCGGCCCGCGCGCCCTGGGCGGTCGTTCGATCATCGGTTGCCCGAGCATTCCCGGCGTCGCCGATCGCATCAACGAGCAGATCAAGTTCCGCGAGCGCTGGAGACCCTTCTGCCCGTCGATGCTCGATACCGTCGCCGACAAGATGCTCAAGGTCGACCACCCGAGCCCGTTCATGACTTTCACCTTTGAGGTCAATGACGAGTGGAAGGAGCGCGTCAGCGAAGTCGTCCACGAAGACGGCACCTCACGTGCTCAGGTGCTCAAGCGCGAGTACAACCCGCGCTGGTATGACCTGATGCTGGAACTGGAAAAGCTCACCGGCAACGGGGTATCCCTGAACACCTCGCTCAACCGCCGTGGTGAGCCGATGATCTGCTCGCCGACCGACGCTTTGAACATGTTCTTCGGCTCGGACCTGCAGTACCTGATCATGGAAGATATTCTGGTGGTCAAGGATGACAAGGAAACATATGCCCCAGCGTGAGACTTCACAGCGTTGGGTGCTGCAATTCTGTCATGGCTATGACGGGCCATTTCTTGACTGTGCGCGGCAGTACGCCGTGCTTTTCAAGGGCACACCCTACAAGGTCTGTACGGTATATCTGACTGGCTCGCCCAGCGCTGAGGCCGAGCAGGGCTCGGCTTCCGACGAGGTGATTTTCCTCGACTATTCGAGTGCTCAGGTTCGTGGTTTGAAGCTGGCGGCGATTCGCGACTTCAAGCGTATCGTCGCTACCCGAGACTTTGCTCTTTGCATCGCCCACCGCTTCAAACCGGTCTATATCGCGTTGCTGGGCAGTGCCTTGCCGGTCATCGGCGTACACCACGCCTTCGGCGATTACCAGCGCCGTTCGCGGCGGCTGTTCGCGAATTTCTTCGCTAAGCGGCTCTCCCTGTTGGGTGTTTCCAACGCTGTGCGTGATGACATGCGTGCCTGTCTCGGCGGCTGGCCGACTGACCGTATCGAGACCCTCTACAACCGTATCGATGTCGAGGCGGTTCAGTGCGAGCAGTGCTCGCGTGGGGCGGCTCGCGAGCATTTGGGGCTTCCGCAGGATGCCTGGATCGTGGGTAACGTCGGGCGCCTGCATCCGGACAAGGACCAGGCCACGCTCATTCGCGGGTTTGCGTTGGCGGTACCTCAGTTACCGTCCGGCAGCTTGCTGGTCATAATGGGAGAAGGGCGGCTGGAGCATAGGCTCAGGGCTATTGCGCAGGAGCTTGAGATTGATGACAGAGTGCGCTTCGCTGGCCAGGTTCCTAATGGGCGCCGTTATTTCAAAGCCTTTGACGTATTTGCCCTGACATCCGATCACGAGCCATTCGGGATGGTACTGCTGGAGGCCATGGCCGCCGGAGTCAGTGTGCTGTCGACCAATTGTGGGGGCGCACCGGAAGTCGTTGGTGAGTCCACTGCGCTGTTCCATCAGCGTGATGCCGCTGCGTTGAGTGAATGCCTTGTTAGGCAAGCAAATTGCCGGCAGATTTCCCATTCACATGCGGACCGGTTGGAAAAACTCTTTTCAGATTCCGCTGCCGAACGAACGTTTTGGCAGCTCCCCATAGTGACCAAGCTGCTGGTTTCAAAAAGCCCATGAAGGTATCTGGTGTGCCTTGGGAGGCAAATGATGTCTGTGGTAATGCTGGACTGCACGCTCAGGGATGGCGGCTACTACAACAAATGGGATTTTGAACATTCTCTGGTCGTGCGCTATCTGCACGCTATGGCTGCAGCAAAGGTCGACTATGTCGAGCTCGGTTTGCGTGGTTTCCCCAAAAGCGGCTTTTGGGGGCCTTATGCGTTTTCACGCGACGAGCATCTGAAAGATATCGGTCTTCCCGACACATTGCGTTATGGGGTCATGGTAAACGCCGCGGAGCTCATCAGGCATGAACGTGGTCCCGTGGAAGCCGCCAGGCTTCTGTTTAGCCCCGCCTCGGAATCGCCGATTGATCTGGTTCGCGTTGCCTGTCATCTGCGTGAGGTGGCCGATGTTCTGGACGCTTGCCGGTGGCTCAAGGAACAGGGCTATGTGGTCGGCTTGAATATCATGCAAGTGGCTGAGTGTCCGGTCGAGGACCTGGCGGCACAGGTATCGTCGATTCCGGCTGACGTGATAGAGGTGCTGTATTTCGCTGACAGCACTGGCGGCATGAGTCCTGCCCATATCACTGAAACCGTCGCCTTGCTGCGCAAGTCCTGGTCGGGGGCGTTAGGCATCCACGCTCATGACAACCGCGCCTTGGCGCATGCCAACACGCTTCAAGCCATCAGCGACGGCGTTACCTGGGTTGACTCTACGGTGACCGGGATGGGGCGTGGTCCTGGCAATGCCAGAACAGAGTATCTGGCGCTCGAGTTGATCGAGCAGCGTGAGGGCGTCAATACGGGGCCGCTACTGAAACTTGTGCACCAGGATTTCTTGCCCATGCAGCAAGCGTTCGGCTGGGGAACCAACATGTATTACTACCAGGCTGGGCGCTATGGAATTCACCCTACCTACGTCCAGGAAATGTTGAGCGACTCTCGCTACAGCGCAGAGGATCTGACAGCAACGTTGGATGCTTTGAAAGTCACGGGCGCCAAGTCATTTCGAGCCGACACGCTCGAGACCGCACGTCATTTTTATTACGGCGAAGCACGTGGATCATGGTCTCCGCGCGAGCTGCTGAATGGCAAAGAGGTTTTGCTGCTCGGTGCCGGTCCCAGCGTATTGCGCCATAAACGGGCGCTGGAGCGGTATGTTCGCCAGTACAAGCCTGTGGTGATTGCGCTCAACACCAGCTCGGTGATCGACGAGGCGCTCGTCGATTTGCGGCTGGCCTGTCATCCGCTGCGCTTGATGGCTGACTTGCGCGATTACGACCAGCTTCACCAGCCTTTGGTCACCCCAGCCAGCATGCTGCCGCAGGCTGTCTGCGAGGCATTGAAGGCGCTGAGGCTTTGCGACTTTGGTATCAGCGTGCGTCCTGGTTTCTTTGAATTCTCCAATCAATACTGCACTGTTCCCAATACGCTGGCGATGAGCTATGCCCTGGCTCTGTCAGCCAGTGGAAAGGTCTCCCGAATCCTTTTGGCAGGCTTCGACGGCTATCCGGGGGAGGACGCCAGGAACCAGGAGCTTGATCAGACGCTGGCACTATTTCAAAGCCAGCTTGGCGTACCACCAATACTGGCGGTCACGCCGACCCGGTTGCAAGTTCCCGCTTCTTCCATTTATGCGTTGTGAGCTTAGGATTAGTCATGTCGATTAATTACGCTGTCATCATCCCCGCGCGCTACGAGTCTGGCCGCTTGCCCGGCAAGCCAATGATTCTTCTCGACGGTATCCCCATGATCGTGCGCACCTGGCAGCGTTGCGTGCTGGCTTGCCCTGCGGAGAAGGTTTATGTCGCAACCGATGATGAGCGCATTCGAGCGCTGTGCCTGGAATGGGGCATACAGGTGCTGATGACCTCACCGGCTTGCCTTACGGGGACTGACCGAGTGGCCGAGTGTGCCGAGCTGCTCGATGCCGATGTATTCATCAACGTCCAGGGTGATGAGCCGGTATTGAACCCCGATGACCTGCGGCAGATCGTGCAGGCTGCTCCCCAATACCCGGGGGAGGTGCTCAATGGGTATTGCGAGATTACCGATGCTGAGCAGTTTTTCAGCAGAAGCACGCCAAAGGTAGCGCTGCGTCCCGATGGCCGACTGCTGTACATGTCTCGGTCGGCTATTCCGGGTAACAAGGAGAACGTATTCGTCCGAGGTTCTCGCCAGGTTTGTATATACGCTTTTCCGCGCGAGGCGCTAAAGGCGTTCGCCAGTTCGTTGGAGAAGACGCCGCTGGAACGCATAGAGGACATTGAAATTCTCAGATTCCTCGAGCTCGGTTGGGAGGTGCGCATGCTGGAAATGTCGCGCGAATCCATTGCCGTCGATAATCCCGAGGATGTGGAGCGGGCTGAACAGGCGATTCGCGAGCGGGGGCTTTAGGCAGTGCGCGCGTTATCTGAATACGCCACTCTGGTGTTCGATTGCGATGGTGTGATTCTGGACTCCAATACGGTCAAGACTCAGGCCTTCGCAGATGTCGCCAGTGCCTATGGGGCAGATGTGTCAAAGGCATTTGTCGATTATCACGTCCGCAATGGTGGCGTATCGCGCTACAAAAAATTTAGCTATCTGTTTAGCGATATCCTCGAACGTGAGCCATGCCCGGGTGAGCTCGATCAGCTTCTAACGAAATATGCGAATAAAGTCCGAGAAGGGTTGCTGGGCTGTGCAGTGGCAGAAGGGCTTGCAGATTTACGCAAGTCGTTGGGCTCCAGCCGATGGCTGATCGCGTCTGGTGGTGACCAGCAGGAGTTACGGGAGGTCTTTGCCGAGCGCCATCTGGCCAGCTACTTCGATGCGGGAATTTTTGGCAGTCCAACACCCAAGAACCAGATCCTGTCTGAAGTCTTCAGCGGTGGCGGTTTGCAGTTTCCGGCCCTGTTCATCGGAGACAGTCGTTTTGATCACATCTGTGCCAAGGATGCGGGCCTGGACTTTGTGTTTGTCTCGCGCTGGAGCGAATTTCAAGATTGGCAGAAATATTGTGAGCGCGAGGCTATCGCGTATTTCGACGATATTTCTGCAATGGCTCGAGCTGGAAGCCTTTAATGAGCAAGTTGGTTATCGAAAGGCGAGCCGGGCAGGTCGATATCGAGCTAGACGGTTTCGGGCGTCGCTCACTTGGGGATTTGAGCCAGCTGAAAGGTTCGTGTACCGGGGCCGTCTTCATCATCACGTCCGGCCCCTCTGTGAATGATTTCCCAATCGAGCGATACGCTGATAGGCCCATGATGGCCGTGAACGGGTCGATCGCCTGCTTTCCCGCCTCCATTGATCCGCTGTTCTACCTATGTGACGACAGTGGGGTAGCCGCTAGCAAAAGCGACTTGGTCGCAAACGCTTTGCGCAGGTCGCGTTATGCGGTCATGGGGCCCAGCGCCATGGAAGCACTGGCCGAAAAGGAGGCCGCAGCGTTATGGCAGAGCGATATCTTCATGGCCGAGCGTGTCAACCGCTGGCGGGAAAGGCCTCGCTTGAGTGATCGCCGTTTCGCCTGGCAAGAACGCAACAACTCGGATTACGTCATTCAGCATTCGTTCTTCAGTCAAAAGCGTAACCGCATCGGCTTTAGCCGAAATTTTCCGGAAGGCTATTTCTCCTGCCGCACGATCGCCTATGCAGCGATCCAGCTTGCCTACTACCTAGGGTTTAGTCGAGTGATCATGGTAGGGATGGACATGCGCGCGTCGCTAGGGCATTTCTACGACCCAACTGGAGCCCGTGTGCCGAGCCGGCTGGATGAGGATTATGAAAAGGTGATCCTGCCGCATTTTGAATGGATGGCAAAACGAGTCCTGGCGCCTGACTTCCAAGTGTTCAATCTTTCGCCGCATAGCCGATTGCCCCACGAAATATTGCCCAAGATCGAGTTGAACGATCTGGATATGATGTTGGATTCAAGCGTAGAAGGAACCAGGGATTGAATGTTCTATTTCTCGTCCAGGCTGAGCAGCGTGCCATTCTCGATCGACTCTATGATGGCATCGCCGAAGCGTGCGATAGCTGTGACACGCGCTGGCTGACCAGTGAGCAACAGGCCAATCTGCGCCGTTATTTCCGCGACCATGTGGATTTGTCGCGCTACGACAGAATCCTGTGTTTTCTGCGTTTCAAGAAAGAAATGCGTCAATGGCGCTTTCTCCGCACTTTGCCCAATCTCGTGATTCTCGAACACGATGCCTATCAGAACTACATTCCTTGCAAATACACAGGCAAGTTCAGCGCCCACTATCGGCGAATGCCGTGGGTTCGCATTATCAGTTCAGGCGCTCAGGTAGCCAGGCGGCTTGCAGATGAAGGCTTCGATACGTGTTTCGTCCCAAAGGGATATGACCAGACGCTACTGAGTTATCGTCGGCAGGAGCGTGACATCGAGCTGGCATTCGTTGGCAGCACCAAGAGCTCGGCTTACAGCGGTCGCAAGGCGCTGCTCGATGAATTGGGCGCTGTAGAGAACCTGCTCGTCACCAAGACCAAATCCGGGCAGGAGTATTGTGAGGTACTCAACCGCATCCGTTTTTTTGTCAGTGCGGACGTGGGAATGGGCGAGTACATGATCAAGAACTTCGAGGCCATGGCCTGTGGCTGTGTGTTGTTAGCTTACGACCAAGGTGATGCGGAAAATGCCGCGCTAGGGTTTCGGGATATGCAAAACATTGTGTTGTACCGCTCAGTGCCAGAGTTGCAAGAAAAACTCGCGTTGCTCAGAGCGGACCCGGGATTGACAGAGCGCATTTCGGAAACTGGACGTAGACTTGCCGAGCAGATGTACGGTTTCGATCAGATCGGTCGCAAAATCGCTGAAGCAATGGTGCCTCCGTTGAAGGTGCCTGAGCGGCGGGCCGGATGGCTGAGCTGGCTTGGGTTATAGGAACCCGGCCGCTGTCAGTCAGCTGATTTTTTGAATGAAATAAGTGGTGATGATGTGTGTAATCCCTGGGTTTTTAAGGCTCCCGTATGAGTGACGATAGCTCGTTGCGAGGCCATTCTGAAAATAGCGATTTTCCGCTTGTTTCTGTAATTATAGCCTCCTATAACCATGCTCCCTATATTGAGGCCAGTATAAGAAGCGTTGTCGCACAGACGTATCCCAATGTTGAGTTGCTGGTTATCGATGATGGATCCAGTGATGACAGTGTGGAAATAATATCTCGCTTGCAGTCCGAGTATGGATTCACCTTTCACGCTCAAGAAAATATGGGGTTGAGTCGCACGTTGAATGCTGCAATTGCCAGAAGCCGCGGTGAGTTCATCGTGCCTTTCGGTTCGGATGACATTATGTATCCGCAGCGTTTAGCGGTTCAGGTCGATTACCTGCGTGACAAGCCCGAGGTCGGCATTTGTGCTGCCAATATCGAGTTTATTGACGGTGATGGCAGTCGTCTCCCGGATAAAGAGCAGAAACAGCGTAACTTGCCGTTCCGACGCTTGGGCTTCGACGACCTTTTTCTTGACAGAAAGCCCGGCCCTCAGGCGGCCACATTGATGTTCCGTAAAGAGGCCTTGGAGGCCGTCGGCGGTTTCAATCCGGATATTCGTCTGGAAGATGTCTATATCTGCTTGAGCATTTTAAAGGTAGGTTATTTTATTGATATTCTGCCCGATGTGCTGGCGGACTACAGGAAGCACGAAAGTAATACTTACAAGCATTTAAGCTTTATGGTTGAGAATATGCTGAAAACATATTCTTTATTTGATCGGCATCCCGAATATGAGCGCGTCAGGATGAAATACCTTATTTCCATGTTTCTGAAGGCTTCGAGCAGGGATAAGGCGTTGGCGCGGCAGCTTTTTAAGGAGATTCCACTAAGCAGCTGGAATGCCAAGGTCGTGCGTGGTATGGCTCGATACTGGCTGTCTTGATTAACATGGAAGGGGTGCTGAAGTTGAATAATGGCGAGTGTGCGCAATGATATGGCGGCAGCGGTTGTATCAGGGGTATATCAGTTATTGGCTTCCTGTTGCGCTTGTGATTTTGCTCACAGGCATGTTCTGGATCGGTGACCGATCTCTGTATCACAAATTATATTATCTCGTGCTGGCGCTGCCCACGCTGGTTGTGGTTGTGTGTGGGAGTTCAAGGTTTTATGGTGTCGTGCGCAGTCCCTTATTTATTCTTTTCTTGCTGTTTTCAACCTATGTGATGTTGTCCCTTAGTTGGGCTTCAGCGGCGGATTACTCCAAGCTAAAACATCCGCTTTATATCTGCATGTTGATCTTGGCGGTCGCTGCGCTGGGTGAGCAAAACATGCCCCGGCTGGTGCAGGTGGTTGCGGTGGCCGGCGTGCTTGCCGGCCTGGCAGCTCTTTTCACCATTGCACACTATCTGCTATCAGATCGCGTAGATGGCCAAAGGCTGCAGGGTATCGGAGCGTTATACAATCCGCTACTCACCTCCCACGTATATGGATTCTTTGCTGTGTTGTGGTTGGCTGCTCTTATGGCTTCATCCCGGCTGTGGCTGGCGAAGATTGCAATTTTTGGTGTTTTGCTTTGGTTGCTTTTCCTAACCGGTTCCAGAACGCCTTTTGTTGCCTTGGCTGCGAGCGTTACCTGGCTGGTCATACTGGTGGCTGACAGGCGTGTCCTCTGGTTAGGCGCGATAGTAGGTTTTGCGGCAGCCGTAGGATTGTGGTTGTTTGGCTCAGAGCTGCTAGCCCGAGGGCTCTCCTACAGGCCGCTGATTTGGGCCGAAACATGGCGGCAGATCATGCCCGCTCTATGGTTCGGTCACGGCTATGATACGGGTATAGATATTGTTGTGAGTGGCCTGGATAGGATACTGGCTGATCCGCACAATTTGACGCTGGGCGTAATCTATCAAACCGGGCTGGTCGGTGGTTTGATGTGGCTTAGTATTTATGCCTACAGCTTTTTCAATGCCTGGCGTATGCGTGATTCGGGGTTGGTGCTGATCAGTTCGACGCTTGTTCTATATGGATTCATGGCAGGAATGACCGAAGGTGGTTCATTCATGTCACGGCCCAAAGAGCATTGGTTCCTGGTATGGATACCCATTGCACTTCACCTTGCCGCGTTACGCAAGGCTTCAGCTACAAAGAAAGCGGAGCGTCTTGCTGGAAGCGAACGTCCTCAGCGGGTGAGTACCTGTTGACTGAGTTTCTCGAACGGGAAACTGTCTCTGAGACCGTTATATTTCAGGTAACGCTCGAAATGCGCCAGGTTCCGCTGCGCTTTGTTGCGGGACAGTGCCCGAGACTGAAAGGTCAAGTCAGCGATATCGATCAAGCCCAGCTGTCCCGAGGGCGTAAGGACGATGTTGCCCAGGTGCATTGAGCGGAAATATACGCCCTTTCGATGCAATGTCTTGAACAGCTCCGAGAGCTGTTCAAGGCGCTTCCCATCGCGATGAAACTGCTCGTGGATGGCTTTCAATGTTACACCTTCTAGCGCTTGATAACGCACAGCCGTCCAGCCGGGTTTTGAAAGCTTGAAGAGCTTCAATGGTTTTACAGTGGGAATTCCCAGCTTTTCGAGCCGTTCGGCGTTTTTCCAGAATCTTACTGAGTAGGGTGTTAGCAATGCGGATGACAAAAGACGCTTTCGTCTGAAGACTTTCAAGTAGTCGCCATTATCAAAGAGATAAACCTTCGGTCCGTGACTATCTCTTTCTATAACCTGCGTGCCCAGAGTAAGGTCTTGAAAACTTCTGTCGGTAAGCTGATGGGCAATAGCTGTCATTTCATCTCTGCTTGTATGGTTCTAAGCGGCTGCCGCAGTTCTGATCGGCGGGTCATCAGCTGGGGCTGGGCTGACGCAATAGCCTCGATTCTTGGCTGCTACAGTACGCAAAAATGGCTCCGCATGCTACCGACGAGGCCCTCGCAAAGGGCGTCGCATCCTTGTGAAGGGTCAATCTCGCGCTGACCTTCCAGTGTTGTTGGTTTATGGCGACATGCCTTTTTCACGAAAAAACTGATAGGCACAGAATTTGTTAGCAGGCCGTCAGCTGGGGCAATCGGCCTGTCTTGGGTATCAGGTGGCGTTCCTTACGGTCGGCGCCGTGATGTTTGAAATGCTCATAAAATATATTGAAGCGGGCTTTCTCGATATGCTCGACTTTTGCCAAGCATGACTTCACGAACTGGTCATAGAGTGGCTCCGGTATGAATTCGCTGAGTTGGTGTTGATAAAGGAATGCGAACTGGAATCCGAGTGTTTCACTTGGGTGAGGATTGTTCCCTATAAAGCAATTTTCCAGATCAATGGCTTTAAGGTTGCTGATGTCGTTGTTATTCAACATCATATTCCCAGCCCAAAGATCCAGGTGGTATATGTTCTGGCGGTTGAGTTGAAGAATTAATTCCAGCCCAGCTTTCGCGAATTCATGGGTTTGCTTGGCCTGGGTTTTGAGCCAGCTGTAAGCATCGTCCCAGCCTTTAAGGTGTTCATAGTTTAGAAAGATCTCGCTCACCAGGCCGTTACGCTGTCGGATCACGCCATAGCCGAGTAAACGAGGAATCAACTGAGTGCGTTTCTGCGCTTTGGCATGGTTACTCAGCTCTTCCAGGGGCCAGTCATAAAGCCCTGATCGACGCTTGATCGCCAGCGTGGCTCTAACCTTGGAGGGAATGCTGCTCAACGGGGATATCTTGAGAAAGATTTCACCTGATTCTTTGCCGTGGAGCGGCTGTACGACGCGCTTCCCACCAGCTGAGCGGCTCTTGATAATTACCTCTTCGATCATCGGCCATAGATCAGCCTTGGGCTGCCAGACCTCCGGCTCGATG
>JAAIGE0101267164.1_pt1 | contig 10466 bp, 8 predicted proteins | sample 6487951 | NCBI WGS metagenome assembly JAAIGE01 (sample SAMN13974128, study PRJNA590717) | phyllosphere metagenome | biome: tomato field; feature: multiple bacterial spot infested tomato fields; material: tomato leaves; isolation source: leaves from tomato fields | host: Solanum lycopersicum ... | reverse complement strand
TCCAGACGACGACCTCGGATCAAGGCCTCGGCCATCGAAGCCTCGTCCAGACCCGGACCATCGTCCTCGACGCGAATCACGACATCCGCGCCCCGGCGCAGCGCCCCGATCCGCACACGTTCGCGGCACCATTTGAACGCGTTCTCGGTGAGGTTTCCCAGCATCTCGTCGAGATCCTGCGGGTCGCAGGCCACCGTAAGGCCGTCGGGCACCGCGTTGACGAAGTCGATGGTCCTGTCGGCATGGATGCGCCGCAAGGCGACCGCCAGATCGGCGACATGCGTGGCAACATCGGCCCTTGTTCTGGAATGGCCGCCAACGGCGGCCGTGCGAGCACGACGCAGGTGATGGCGGATGCGCCGGTCCATGGCGTCCACCTGCCGGGCGAGCGCCGCGTCGCGCGCATCGCCGGTCTCGGCGAGGGCGATCGACAGGGTTGCGAGCGGCGTCTTCAGGCCGTGAGCGAGGTTCGCGACCTGGGATCGGGCATGCTCCAGGTTGACCCCGTTCTGGTCGAGGAGCGCGTTGATCTCCGCGGCCAGCGGGCGCACCTCGGTGGGTTGCCGCTCGGGAAGCCGATCAAGCCCTCCGGCCCGCACGGCAGCGAGCTGGTCGCGGAGCCTGCGGAGCGGGCGCAGGCCGAGCCGGACCTGGACGAGCACGCCGGCAAACAGGAAAAGGCCGATCAATCCGAGGCAGACAAGCAGCGTCCGCAGCGCTTCCAGAACCGGCCCGCGCAGGGCCGCGGTCGGGGCCGAGGCGGCGTAGATGGTCGGGGGTGTGCCGCCGCTGCCCTCGACCGTCAGGATCCGCAGGATCAGGCCATCGCCCCAGGGACCGGTGCCGTCCGCGGGCGAAGGGATGTTCCGGTCCTGCCGGCGGATCGGGCCCTCCGGAAGTGCGAGGTCGCGGCCATCCAGCGAGCCGGAGCGGAGAACGGTCTCGCCACGGCGCACCTGCCAATACCAGCCCGAACGAGCCCGGTCGAAGGGCGGTCCGTCCCGGTCACGGTTCAGCGAGAAACCGCCGTCGGCCGCCGGCTGCAGATCGGAGATCAGGGACAGGATGCGGTCGTCGAGCCGGCCGTCGATCTGCCCGCGGACGAAGCGCTGCAGGATGAAGCCGATGGAAAGGCCGGCGGCGATGAGCGCGATCGCGAGGCACGCGCCCGCCGTCAGCAGCAGGCGACGCTGCAGGGAGTCCGGGCCGCCGAACAGCCGATGCGGCGGTCTGGGGCGCGCCGGTCCGGGGGGCGGCTTGGCCTTGAGCAGTGGGATCACGGGGCGCCCGCCGGCATCAGCCGGTAGCCGTGGCCGCGCACGGTCTCGATGGCGGCGGGGGCGATCTTGCGGCGCAGGCGGGTGATGATGACTTCGACGGAGTTGGAATCGACCTCGGCATCGCCGTCATAGACCCGCTCGATCAACTGTCCCCGCGGCACCACGGCCTCCCTGCGCAGGATGAGGGCGCACAGCACGCGCCATTCGAGCCCCGTCAGCCGCAGCGGCAATCCGTGATGCTCGAAGGTGCCGAGCCCCGCGTCGAAGGTGAGCGGTCCGCACGCGACCCGCGCGGCGCCGTTGGCCTGGGCACGGCGCATCAGGGCCCGCAGACGCATCACCAGCTCCTCCACGCGGAACGGCTTCACGAGGTAGTCGTCGGCCCCCGCCTTGAAGCCCGCGACCTTGTCGCTCCAGCCATCGCGCGCGGTGAGGATCAGAACCGGCACGGTGCGCCCGGCCGATCGCCAATCCTGTAGCACCGAGACACCGTCTCGCTGGGGCAGGCCGAGATCGAGCACGACCGCGTCGTAGGTCTCGGTCTCGCCGAGATGCCCGGCGTCGATGCCGTTCCGGGCCAGATCGATGGCGAAGCCCTCCGCGCGCAGCGCCTTGGCCAGTTCGGCGGAGAGCGCCTCGTCGTCTTCGACCAGCAGGATCTTCATCACGGCTCCGTTCCCGGGGATGGCCCCCTAGCGGCCGCCCTTTAACCGAATCTGAACGAAGTGGTTCAGGGCCGGTTTCGGCCGAGGTCCTAGACGTCGGACGACCCGAAAGGGACGCCACCGAACAGGACGAGCAATCATCATGAGCGACGACAAGATCATCGGAAATCCGGCAGCGGAACTGCCGGAGCGGGCACCGGGCTCGGCGCGGCCCCACTCCAAGAGGCGCCATCTCGTCATCGGTGCCATCGCCGCGCCGCTGGCACTCGGTGCCGCCGGGCTGTCCCTGGCGCAGTCCGGACAGACGGTCGCGCCGACGCCGGTCGCCCCGACGGCGATCTCGGTGCTCGCCCCCTCGGGCGCCATCGCAGCCAGGGGCGAGGTCGCCGAGATCTTCGGCAACAAGTTCGTGATCCAGGACAGCACGGGCCGCGCCCTGGTCGAAACGGGCCGGCAGGGCGAGGATGGCGGGCTTGTCACGAAGGGCGAGACCGTCACCGTGCAGGGCCGCTTCGAGAAGGGCTTCCTGCACGCCACCCTGATCACCCGCGCGGACGGCAAGCAGGTCGTCCTCGGGCGGCCCGGAGGTCCGCCGGCGGGCAGCGCGGACTGGGCGAAGGACAAGCTCGGCCTGGGTTCGAAGCCGGACCTGCCGGCTCTGACCGCGGCGGTCGAGAAGGCCGGGTACAGCGACATCCGCGTCACCGGCCGCGGTCCGCGTCACTTGGAGGTCGCCGCAAAGGGGGCGGATGGCGGCGAGCGCCTCCTGCACGTCGACTTCGACGGCCGGATTCGCGAGCGCCCGCTGCTTTGACCCTTCTCCATCGATCGCAGCCCATGGCGGTCGGGACGGCCTTGCCCTTGTGGCTAACGAGGCCGTCCATCACCCCGATGTCGCCGGGCGCGCGTTCGGCCCCCCGATCGACCTGGGTCCGGAAGGCGGGGCGGCTGATCGGCCCATCGAGCACGAACAGGGCCGCGATCCCGGACAGGCGCAGCCCCGCCACGAGGGTCGTTGTCGTCCCATGGCCGTGAGGGATGGGCGAGCGCAGCCGCCGCCCAGCGGATCGCCGGGGCAATCCCGCCAGAGCGGCTACGGCTCCGACCCGTCGAACTCCTTCCGGGCGCGCGCCAGGAGCCGGTCGAGCAGCATCCCGAAGGTCGCCTCCTCGTCGGGACTAAGATCGGCCGTCAGCTGAGCGGCATAGTTCAGGGCAAGCGGGACGATTTCATCGTAGACGCTTTGCCCCGCCGGGGTCAGCGTCAGGAACATCTCTCGCAAATCATCGGCGTTGGCTTCCCGCTGAATAAAGCCCCTCTCCTCCAGCGAGGCGGCCGCGCGGCTGATTTTTACTTTTCCCATTTCGCTGTGCTGGCCGATGGCTTTTGCCGTGATTCGTTTGAATTCCCCAATGGTTGCCAGGACTCTCCACTCGGGAATGCCGATCCCGAAGCGCTCTCCGTAGATGCGGCCCAATCCGCCACTCACGACGGTGGCCAGGACATTCAAGCGATAGGGCAGGAAGGTCGCGAGCGTGACGGATCGTTGAGGTTCGGGTTTGCTGGCGCTTGACATTCGTTTCAGCCGAAACTAATTCTCAGAATCATAGTTACAAATGTAACTATGATGGGGATGGAAGGGAGCTGGAATGAACGTTCGGACCCTGCCGGAGCCGCGCTCCGGCCAACATTTCTTTCATCCCGCCCCCGGGTACATGACCGGCTTCGGAAACGGTTTCGAGACCGAAGCGCTCCCCGGTGCCCTGCCGGTCGGGCGCAACTCGCCACAAAGATGCCCCTACGGCCTCTACGCCGAGCAACTCTCGGGCTCGCCGTTCACGGCGCCGCGGACCACCAACGAGCGCTCCTGGCTCTACCGTATCCGCCCGACCGTCACCCATTGGAACCGCTTCTCCAAGATCGACGCCCGGCTGTGGCGAACGGCGCCGGCCCCGGAAGTGGAGATCGCCCCCGCGCCCCTGCGCTGGGATCCCTTGCCGCTGCCGGCCGAGCCGCTCTCCTTCATCGAGGGCATTCACACCATGACCACGGCGGGTGATGCCGGCGCGCAGGCCGGGATGGGCGCGCATGTCTATCTCGCCACCCGTTCGATGCGGGACGAGTACTTCTACAATGCCGACGGCGAGTTGCTGGTCGTCCCGCAGGAGAGCCGGCTTCGCTTCGCCACCGAGTTCGGCATCATCGACGTGGAGCCCGGGGAGATCTGCGTGATCCCCAGGGGCGTGAAGATCCGGGTCGAACTGCTCGATGGCCCCGCCCGCGGCTATGTCTGCGAAAACTACGGCGGGGCCTTCACCCTGCCGGAGCGCGGCCCCATCGGCGCCAACTGTATGGCCAACCAGCGCGATTTCCTCACGCCCGTGGCCGCCTACGAGGATCGCGACGTCGCCTCGACGCTGGTGATGAAGTGGGGCGGCACGATGTGGGCAACCGAGATCGCTCATTCTCCCCTCGACGTCGTCGCATGGCACGGCAACTACGCTCCGTACAAATACGACTTGCGCAAGTACTCGCCAATCGGACCGATCCTTTTCGACCATGCCGATCCGTCGATCTTCACCGTATTGACATCACCATCGGAAACGCCGGGCACCGCGAATATCGACTTCGTGATTTTCTCCGACCGCTGGCTGGTCGCTGAGAATACCTTCCGGCCGCCCTGGTACCACATGAACGTGATGAGTGAGTTCATGGGGCTCGTCTACGGGGTTTACGACGCCAAAACCAGCGGTGGGTTTCGGCCGGGCGGAGCCTCGCTGCACAACACCATGCTCCCGCATGGCCCGGACATCGACGCGTTCGAGGCCGCCTCGAACGGTGATCTCAAGCCGCACAAGCATGAAGGCACCCTCGCCTTCATGTTCGAGACGCGCTTCCCACAGAAAGTCAGCCGCTTCGCGGCCGAGTCGCCGACGCTCCAGGACGGCTACGCCGATTACGGCCGGCGCCTCAACCGCTACTTCGAGCCGCCCACGCCCTGAAGGCGCCCGCGCCGCGACGGCGCCCGACCCGAGGATCGACCGGGCCGATCGGGCGAGCACTCCGAAATCAAGACAGGACCGCGCGCTCCAGGCACGCGGCCGGTCCCGCTATTGCTGACTAACAATAAGAACGCCGCCCACCCCTCGATTGCTTTGATGAAATAGGGAGGTCATCATCAATGCCCAGACTGCCGTGTCTGGCGTGTTGCCGCTGGACCTGGAAACCAAGGTCGATCACGGCGCTCGAACGCGCCTCCTGATCGCCAGCAGCGTCGGCTCCATCATCGAATGGTACGACTTCGCGGTGTTCGCGGTCTGCGCCGCGATGGTGTTCAACACCGCCTTCTTCCCCGCTGCCGACCCCTTTGCCGGCCTGCTGGCCGCCCTGATGGCGCAGGCCGTCGGCTTCGTGGCCAGGCCGCTCGGCGGCTGGTTCTTCGGCGTGCTCGGGGACAAGATCGGCCGCAAGCGCAGCCTCGTCGCCAGTCTGCTCCTCATGGGGGTGGCGACCATCGCCATGGGATTGCTGCCGACCTACGCGCAGGTTGGCGTCGCCGCGCCGATCCTGCTCGTCATTCTGCGCCTGCTTCAGGGCTTCGCCGTCGGCGGCGAATCGACCGGCGCCCTCGTCATCGTGGCCGAAAGCATGCCGGCACGGCAGCGCGGCTTCTGGACGGGCTTCCCGATGATCGGTGGTCCGGCGGGCAACGTCCTGGCCACCACCGTGATCGGGGCCGCCATCGCCGCCTTCGGGCAGACCGCCTTCGTCGACTGGGCGTGGCGCCTGCCCTTCCTGGCCTCGGCGGTCCTGATCGTGTTCGGCTTCTGGATGCGTCGGCGCATCGAGGAATCGCCCGCCTTCGTCGAGGCGCGGGAGCAGCACGCCGAGGTGCCGCGCGCCCCCTTGCGCGAGGCGCTGCGCGAACACCCCGCCAGCATGGCCCGCGTGCTGTTCATCAAGAGCGGGGAGAGCGCGCTGTTCTACCTGTTCTCGACGTTCTTCATCGTGCTCGCGACGGTCTTCCTGCGGGCGCCTCGCGAAGCGGCCTTGACCGCCCTGTTCTGGGGCTCGATCGCCCAGGTGGCGGCCATTCTGGGCGCAGGAGCACTCTCGGACATCGTGGGCCGCAAGCCGGTGACCGTGCTCGGCCTCCTGGGCAGCGTGGCGGCCGCCTTCCACCTCTTCACCCTCGAAAGCGGAGCGTCCGAGGCGGTGCTCACGGCCGCGACGATGCTGACGCTGACCTGCCACGGTGTCGTCGTCGGCGGCATGTCGGCCCACTTCACGGAACTGTTCCCCGCCCGCATCCGCTACACGGCGATGTCCACCGCCTACTCGGTCGCGGCGGTACTCGGCGGCGCCCTCGCGCCGATCGTCGGAACCGGGCTCCTCGAGCTTTTCCAGGCACCCATCGCGGTCGCCGTCTACGCCAGCGCCATGGCGGTGCCGGCGCTCTGGGCCATCGCGACCTCGCGCGAGACGCGCGGCAGCAACCTCATACAGTAAGGCAGGCCGGGATGACGCACGATCTTGATCACACCCATGATGCCGGGCTGCGGTCGTGGGTGCCGGGCGCCGACGACCACCCGGACTTTCCCATCCAGAACCTGCCGCTCGGCATCGTGTCCCCGGATGGCGGCGTCCCGCGAGCGGGGGTCGCGATCGGCCGGCACATTCTCGATCTGCCGGCCCTGCTCGCGACGAACCTTCTCTCCGGCGAAGCCGCCGCGGCGGTCGAAGCCGTCGGGGAAACCCTCAACCCGTTGCTCGCGCTGGGTCCCGGCCCGCGCCGCGCCTTGCGCCGGGACCTGTCGGCCTTGCTGAGCGAGGGCCAGGCGGAGCGCCGCAAGATCGAACCGTTGCTGCACGAGGCGGCCGCCTGCCGGCTCCACCTCCCGGCCGCGATCGGCGACTACACCGATTTCTACGTCGGCATCCACCACGCCGAGAATATCGGCCGGCAGTTCCGACCGGACAACCCGCTGCTGCCGAACTACAAGCACGTCCCGATCGGCTATCACGGCCGCGCTTCCTCGATCCGCCCGTCCGGGGCGCCGGTGCGGCGTCCGAGCGGCCAAACCAAGGGGCCGGATGCCGATACGATCCGTTTCGGACCATCCCAGCGGCTCGATTACGAGCTGGAACTCGGCGTGTGGGTCGGGCCGGGCAACGCACTCGGCGAGCCGATCCCGATCGGTGAAGCGGAGGCCCATATCGCGGGCTACTGCCTGCTGAACGACTGGTCTGCACGGGACATCCAGTCTTGGGAATACCAGCCGCTCGGCCCGTTTCTGTCGAAGAACTTCGTCACCACGATCTCACCCTGGATCGTCACGCCCGAGGCGCTGCTCCCCTTCCGAATCCCGCAGCCGCCTCGGCCGCAGGGGGATCCCAAGCCTCTCGCCTACCTCACGGACGAGGCGGACCAGCGAGGGGGAGCCTTCGACCTCCGGCTCGACGTCTTCCTGCTGACTCCGGGCCTGCGTGAGGCCGGGCTGCCTCCGCACCGAGTCGCGGTGTCGAACACGCGCTCCATGTATTGGACGGCGGCCCAGATGCTGACCCACCACGCCAGCGGCGGCTGCAACCTTCGGCCCGGCGACCTCCTGGGCACGGGGACGATTTCGGGGCCGGAGCGGGACGCCTGCGGCAGCCTCATCGAGGCCACGCTCGGAGGCCGGGAACCGCTCCGGCTGGCCTCCGGCGAGGAGCGCCGGTTCCTCGAAGACGGCGACGAGGTGCTCCTTCAGGCCCACGGCGTGCGCGAGGGCTTCGCTTCCATCGGCTTCGGCGAGTGCCGAGGGGTGATCGTGGGAGCCGCGGGATGAAGCTCTACGGTTACTGGCGATCGACCTCGTCCTACCGCCTGCGCCTCGCGCTCGCCCTCAAGGGGCTGGCGTTCGACCAGGTGCCGGTTCACCTCGTTCGCGGCGGAGGCGAGCACCGCAGCGATGCCTATCGGCGGATCAATCCGCAGCAGCGCGTGCCGAGCCTGATCCTCGACGACGGCACCGTTCTGACCCAGTCGCCGGCCATCATCGAATATCTCGAAGAGACGTTCCCGTTGCCGCCGCTGCTGCCGGCCGATCCGATCCAGCGGGCGCGCATCAGAGCCGTCGCGGCCATCATCGGCTGCGACATCCACCCGCTCCACAACGTCGGCCCGCTCACCCACCTGCGAGAGCGGTTCGGCGCCTCGGAGGACGAGATCGGCCGCTGGGTCGGTCACTGGATCGGCGAGGGCCTCTCCGCCGTCGAAGCCCTGATCGAGGACGGCCACACCTACTGCTTCGGCCCCTGGCCAAGCTTGGCCGACGTCTACCTCGTCCCGCAGGTCTACGCGGCCCGGCGGTTCGGAAGCGCGCTTGCCTCGCTCCCGAAGATCACGCGCATCGTCGACTATGCCGAGGCCCAGCCGCTGTTCCGGGCTGCGCACCCATCCCAACAGCCCGACGCCGCCTGAACCATCGCGAAGGGGATCGCTGCAGATCGCTCGACGTCGTCGGAACGCGAGCATCGTCCCGAAAGGTCGCGATCGGCCATCAGAAGAATAATGCCTAAACGAGGTCTCGGCCCGCGGATTGGACCCAACATCCGGGACGACACTCTAGATTGCCCGGCCCGCAGCTTCAGACTGGATTCAGTCATCTGGATAACGGCCGCCCAAATCAGAAATTTCATATGCGCCTTTGCTTCCAGCCATACTTTAAATAGAAATTAACTTAATATATGTATAAAAACCAAATCGTTTGAACTATAATACGAGGATGGCGATGGCCAGATTCGAACAGAGACTGAAAAATGGGGGGAGTTTGATGGGTCATAAGCTGGTCATATCCCGCGCTGCCCGCTTCGTGAGCGCGGCTTTGATGGGATTCTCAATCTTCGGACATGCAGGCCCAGCTCACGCCGTCGAGGATGTGACGCCCTTCATCCCCGGAGGAACCATCGGGGCCCCCGTCGGCTTGCTGCCGCCGCCGGGCGTCTACGGCATGATCGGCGTCGGCCGGTTCGACTTCAAGGGACGGGGCGACACCGGCCGCGACACTGGGGCCAGGATCGAGAACTACCCGATCGGCCTCGGCGTTCTCTGGGTCACGGACCTCCGAATCCTCGGAGCGAGCTACGGGATCGGCGTCGTCCAGCCCGTCCGCTACCACACCATCACGACGCCCACGGTCTCTGCGGACCAATTCGGTATCGTCAACACGATTCTCAATGTCGGCACTCTGTCGTGGCGCCTCGGCAACGGTTTCGCCGTCAGCGCCGGCCTGAATATCTATCCGAACGTCGGGAAATACACGCTCGGGCGTCCGATCAATCCGGCCCGAAACTACGCGACTTTCGAGCCACGGCTCGGGCTCAGCTACGTCAAGGACGGCTGGAACCTCTCGAGCAACATCGTCTTCAACGTCAACGAAGAGAATGAGACGAGGCGTTTTCAATCGGGGACGTTGGTCGCCACAGACCTGACGGCGACACGCCGGATCTTCGACAAACTCGATTTCGGGCTCGGCTCCACGATCATCTACCAATTCACCGACGATCTTCGGGCCGGAGAACCGACCCCTGCGGCCGGAGGTCGTGGACGCGGAGGGCGCGCGCGCTTCGTCTCACTCGGTCCGGTCGTGAGCTATGATTTCGGCGCCTTCCTTTTGTCGGTGTACTATCAGAGGGCTGTTCTGGCCGAAAATACGGCAGGCGGACATCAGATCTGGAGCCGCATCAACTTCCCGATCTACAGTACGCGGCCTGCGACCCAGCCCGAACTGGAGAGTGCCGGGCGCCGCTGATGGCGGATGCGATCTTCATGAGCCCGCTTGTCGTTCCCTGCACCGAGATGGCGGCGTAGCAGCCTCTCGCCCTGCCTGGATGAACGCGGATCAGGATCTCTCCCGGCCCAGGCTCTGGAACCGGAAGCGTCTCAATCTTCAGCACGTCTGCTCAGCCGGCTTCTCGGACCACGGCCCCCTTCATCGTCGCCATAACCGATCCTCCTGTTGTGCGACGATGTCCGGCCGCGGGGTCCGCCACCGCCGACATCTTGCCGGCCGGCAACCGGCCGATCAGCGCTCGCATCGGGCGTCCATCAGAAAATCCTCGGGGTTACCGAGCAATCAAACAACAAAATACATGAACATGGCCTAATTGCCGCATCCTGTACTTTCCGACATTCACATGTCGTGATTTTTTGAACACCGATCGCCATGTGCGTGGGTCCTCGTCAGGGACTTACAGACCGCACGCGCCAGCCATCGTCCGGCCCTGACTTGTCTGCAATTCATGGCCGCCGTCATACAGCAGCCTCTCACGCGGCATGACCATCGATATCGTCCGGGCCGAAATGAACTGAAAAACAGGGATTAATACAAAGTCGGCGCTGATTGACGTCTCTCTTAATCGTTTTTTATAACATATGATATAAATTGGTTGCAGGTAAATCCGACCAAGTAAAGAGGTGCTGGCCCATGAACCGAGTGTCCATCGCGGCGCGCCTATACGGCATCATTGCGATCTT
>JAAIGE0100999012.1_pt1 | contig 10470 bp, 8 predicted proteins | sample 6487951 | NCBI WGS metagenome assembly JAAIGE01 (sample SAMN13974128, study PRJNA590717) | phyllosphere metagenome | biome: tomato field; feature: multiple bacterial spot infested tomato fields; material: tomato leaves; isolation source: leaves from tomato fields | host: Solanum lycopersicum ... | reverse complement strand
TCGCCTTCCTGCGCGAGATCGACGCCATCAACCTCCGTCGACGCGACCGTGCGGTCGACCTGACGAGCGAGGCCCTGGGCGGCTCGGTCTACCAGAAGAAGGTCACCGTGCTCGGCGCGGCCTTCAAGCCGCACAGCGACGACATCCGCGACTCCCCCGCCCTCGACGTCGCGGTTCGCCTGCACGGTCTGGGCGCCGACGTCACTCTGACGGACCCCGCGGCGATCGAGAACGCGCAGCGCATCCACCCGCAGTTGACCTACGTGCACGACCGTGACGAGGCGCTCCAGGACGCGGATGCCGTCATCGTCGTCACCGAATGGGACGAGTACCGTCATCAGCTCGATCCGGCGCACGCGGCCACGCTCACCCGGGGACACATCGTGATCGACGGCCGCAACTGCCTCGACGCGTCCGCGTGGCGCGCCGCGGGCTGGACGTACCACGGCATGGGTCGCCCCTGATCTCAGCGCTCCCGTCGGACGCCTCGGCATGGGCCGAGGCGTCCGGCGTTTCACCGCGTGTCCTGTGGCGCGGCACGGATGGCCCGTGTGGACAACACCGCATCCTTCGCATGCGCATGTAAGAATGCATACCCACCCGAAGGACACGCATGCTCTCGACACTTCACCTCTCCGTACCGCAGACATCGTCAGACGACGACAGTGACCGGGGATTCGCTCCTCGATGCCCGTCGTGCCTCACCATGCTGGTCGAGAACTCTTCCCGCAGCTTCGCCCACTGGTCCTGCGCAAGCTGCGGGCATATCCGCATCTCCTGACGCTGCCGCTACGCTGACCCCGTGGTCGTCAGCCTCCTCATCTCCGTCGCCGCCATCGTTTCGGCGGTGCTCGTGGGGTTCGTCGCCCGCCGCATCCTCGGGACCGCAGTCGGCTGGCCCCGCAGCATCGTCGTCGGGCTGCTGGTCTTCTTCGTCGGCGTCCCCGTTGCGGAGTGGACCCTCCGACAGACGGGCACCTCCCCCGACGCCGCGGGAAACGTGGGACTCTGGCTCGCCCTGATCGCCCTCGCCATCGCATGGGCCTTCGCGATCGGCGTGGCAGCGCTGGTGGCGAGCGAGGCGATCTTCCCCACACGCCCCCTTCCCAACCCCGTCGACCTCGTTCGGGCCGCACTGCGGCAACGCAAGCGCACCCGCCGCTACCTCGAGATCCTCGCGATCGCCTCCCGACACGGCGTGGGGTGGCTGTTCCACGGCGGTCACGCACGGGTCGAACAAGAGCTGAGCACCGCGGAGGAGCGCGCCAACGCGATCGTCGCGACGATCAACGACGCCGGCGTCAGCTTCGTCAAGCTCGGCCAGGTGCTCTCGACCCGTCGCGACCTCATCCCCGAGCCATACCTCAGCGCTCTGTCGACCCTGCAGACCAAGGCGACGACTCTGCCCTGGGAGACGGTGCGCGAGGTGATCGAGACTGACCTCGGCGCCTCGATCGACGAGGTCTACGCCGAAGTCGATCGTGCGCCGCTCGCGGCCGCCTCCGTGGCTCAGGTCCACCGAGCACGGCTGCTCGACGGGACCGAAGTGGTGGTGAAAGTCCAACGTCCCGCCGCCCGTGCGCAGGTGGAAGCGGATGCCGACATCATCGGGAGACTCGCGCATCGCGCCGAGGCCCGCACGCGGGTGGGGAAAGACCTTCACATCGCGTCGGTCGCGCGGGGCTTCACCGCGACGCTCCTGGAGGAGCTCGACTATCGCATCGAGGCCCGCAACACCGACATGATCCGCTCCACCCTCGAGCGGATCGACAGGGCGGAGCCCGATCGCCGAGGCCTCGTCTCCGTTCCACGGGTCTTTCCCGACGCGAGCGGGCCGCGGGTTCTGACGATGGACCTGGTCGACGGCGCCGCACTGAGCGATTCCGCCGAGCTCCTCGCGGCGCTCGGACCCGAGCAACGGGATCGGCTCGCTCAGGTGCTCATGTCCACGGTCATCGAGCAGATCCTCGTGTACGGCGTCTTCCACGCCGACCTCCACCCGGGCAACGTCCTTCTGAAGGGCGACGGCACCCTCGGACTCATCGACTTCGGGGCGGTGGGGATCATCGAGCGCAGCCGACGCGAGCACATGACGGCCCTGCTGCTGGCAGCCCTGAGCGAGAACGACGTGGCGGCCACCGACGCGCTTCTCCTCATCGTCGACGCCCCCGACGACGTCGATCTGGAAGCGTTCCGGCACGATGTCGGAATCGTCCTCACGACCGAGCACTTGCGGACCGGCGGCCAGGGGTCGATCTTCACACGCATGGTCGACGTCATCCGTCAGCACCGCATCGCCCTTCCCGGTGAGCTCGCGTCTGCATTCCGCAGCTTCGCGACCCTCGAGGGGTGCCTGCGCGTGATCGTCGATGACTTCGACATGGTGGGGCGCGCACTGCCGTTGATGCCGACACTGCTTCGGCGAACCCTGTCCGTGACGCGTCTGGCGACGGACCTCCAAGCTGCGACCGTGATCTCAATGGCACGCATCCAGCGGATGCCGCGGCGCCTCGAGGCTCTTCTGACGGGAATCGAGAAGGGCTCGATCGGTGTCACCCTCCGCTCGGAGGACGGGAAGGATGCCGGCGGCATCCTCAACCGGGTCACGGCCGAGGCTGCATCGACTCTCGTCTCCATCGCGGCGGTGGTGATCGCCGTCGTCCTCATCATCTCCGGCGGGGGTCCCGTCCTCGGCGGATCCGTCACCCTCTTCGCGGTACTCGGTGCGGTGATCGGGTTGTTCGGCTTCCTCGGACTGCTTCGCATCGTGCGACGGACATTCGGCGGTCGCGGCTGAAGAATCGTCGATCTTTCGTCGCGCCGATGCGCCTGCTCTACGCCCGGCGCCGCTACTGTGAGCAGCAGTAGTCACCTCGTCGTTGCACCACCCGGACTCCAAAGGAGAAGTCCCATGGTCGTCATTTTCCTGGTCGCCCTGTTCGCGTGGATCGTCATCTCGCTCGGCGCCGGCATCGGCCTCGGCCGCATGATGGCTCGTGCCGAGACAGAGGACGGCCGCGTGCCTTCCCTGGCCGGCGGACCGACCCGAACCCCCGCCGCGCGACTCTGACTTCACCCGCCTCTCCGCGAGGGAGAAGCTCGGGCGTCGGGCCCGACGTGGGGCATGCCCGTTGGCCGTGCGGCCACTCGTTGCCGGCGGACAGCCATGACGACCTCCGCCGGCTGGCTCGTCGCCGCCGATGACACCGGAGCAGCGAGCACAAGCCCTGCAGCGTGAAGGTCTCTCAGATCCGCGGGCGTTCAGCGTGGGGTTCGGGTCGACTCACGGTACTCTCTGCGCGTCATCGGTCCAACGGGAACGTGGCCGGTCCCGCTCGGGATGAACAGGTCGGACGTGGCCTCGACGATCGCATCAACGGCACTCGTGGCGCTTCTCTCGAAGTCGGCCCACACCGCATGCCCCTGTCCGATCGGGTCGACGATATCGTCTTCGCTTTGATCGACGTGACGATCCAGAACACGAGCGCGGGAGACGGCGGAGAGCAGAGCCGGCCACGTAGCCACCGCGCTCGTCGAGCGTGCAGCGCCGGCGAGTCGCGCGAACTCGCGAACGGTGAAGACCGTCGCCACGAGGTCGGGGCGCATCCCCAGAACCACCCGTCGGTGCACCCGCTCAGCACACAGCACGACGGTCCCCGAGCGGAGCATCCGGTCGCCCAAGGGCCGCGTCCGATGCTCCTCGAGCGAGAAACCCATCGCGAGCGCCAGGCTGCGTGCACCCGGCTCAGCGCGGAGCCCTGATCGGGCCGCGGTTCCCGCGCTCTCGAGCTCGACCCTCTCGACCCCCTTCTCCGCGAGCCGCTGGCGTAGGAGGTTCTCGACGAACGGCGAGCGGATCGCGTTCGCCGTGCAGACGACGATCACGTGGGCCGCGGGCAAGGAACGGGGCGGGGACATCGAGGGGCTCCTTCCGCGTGGCAGCTCCACGCTCCCCCAGTCAAACGCAGGTCGCTTGCGACGCGCGGCCGCCGTCGCCCTCCTGAGGAAGGACGAATTCTCGGGTGAAATCAGCACGCAGCAGTGCACGGCCATCCCGACGTCGAACGATCTGCGCGCGCGTCGCGGAAGAGCGACGCCGCGCGCTTCCAGGCGTTACGCAACCGCCCCGTGCCCCGCTCACCCAGCCTCGTTCCGAAACGCCGCGGCGATATCAGGATCTTCACACAGAAGCCTGCCGAGAACGCGCGCGGCCTCGGTGTCGATCGCGACCATGCGTCCAGCACCGAACTCGAGGGCGACCCAGGTTTCACGGTCGTCGGGGCCACGGACCAGACCCACTTCGACGTCTGTCGCCATGCCACCGCCGGCGATGACCCCCTCCCGAACCCGTGCCGGAAAGCCCGCACCGGCACTTCGATGTGTCTCATCGTCCGGGTGGACGGTCCGACCGTGCTCTGTCGTGCACCACACGAAAGCACACCTCTCCGGTTTCGGAGAGTGCTCCGCGGGGATTGAGTTCATGCCTGACACCTCTCTCGCTGAGTCGTCGCCGCGCGACGACCCGATCATCGGTGGGCACACGGAGAGTGAACCACGACCCTCCGACATCGAGGTCAACGCCCGGGCGCCACCCCTCCTGGCCTCTCGGGAATCAACTCGTCCAGGGACAGGTCGAGCACTTCCGCCAGCACGACGAGCGTCTTCAGACGTGGGTTGGCGGGCGTCCCCGGGTTGGACTCGCCTTTCTCGAGCTTTCGATAGGTGAAGGTCGCAAGACCTGCCGCGTGGGCGACGTGCTCTTGGGAGAGTCCGCGCGTCGCGCGGGCGCGAAGAAGTCGCTTTCCCAGCTCCTGGGCGAAGTCGTTCCACGGGTCCGGCGCATCGTTCATCTCCCCAGCTTGATCTGCGGTTTACGCGAACATGAACATGTTTACATGCCGGGGCGCATCATCGACCTTCGCAGGTCTACCGACGAGGCGCTGGTGAAGGATCCCCAGAACCGGGTGAGTGTTCAGGGGATCAGCGTCGACATCCTCCGCGGTGCCGCCAGGCCGCGAGGGTTCGCACGGCCGGTCATGCTCGTTCCTCGACACCAGCGACTTCACCCGGCCTCGAGTTCGATCGGCCGGGTCGAGAGCGCCCCCGGCGAATGGCACAGTTCCGAGGCCCGCCGCATTCCTCCCGACCCCGCGGCGGTCGCCTTCCCGGCCCTCGCCACCGTCAGTGGAGCATTCATGAACTTCGCCGCCTCAACCTTGACTTCACCTTCTTCCGCGCCACTCACGCTCCCCCGGAGTGCTCCGGGAACGCCGTGGGAGCGCCGTTACGCTCGGCTCCTCGTCCTCGTCGACACGGTCGTCGTGCTGGCCGCGGTCTTCGGGGCACAGCTGCTCTGGTTGGGACCTCATCCGATCGAGGTCAGCGCACTGCCCGTGAGCTACACGGCTGTCTCCGTTCTGCTCTCCGCAGCGTGGCTCGTGGCTCTCGCACTGAGCGGGAGCAGGCATCGTCGAGTCATCGGACACGGTATCGCCGAGCATCGACTGATCATCGGGGCATCGCTACAGCTGTTCGGCCTCATCGCGATCGGGGTCTACTTGGGACGCGTCGACCTGTCGCGCGGCTATTTCCTCCTGAGCCTGCCGGTCGGCACCGCCGTCCTGCTCGGCATGCGGACGGCGTGCCGATCGTGGCTCGTGCGCCGACGGCGACATGGCGCGATGACAACACGCGTGGTCCTGGTGGGCGGGCAACAGGAGAACTCCCGCGTCGCCGCCGAACTCCGACGTCGACCAGAGGTCGGCTTCGTCGTCGTCGGCGTACACGCCCTCAGCGACGACGCCCTCCGCAGCGGGTGGGACGGGCATCAGGCACGCCTCCTCCGCGAGCGGCTCGAGGACCTCGACGCCGACAGCGTCCTGATCACCGGCAGCGCACATCTCGAACCGCAGGACATCCGGCGCATCGGATGGGGCCTGGAGCCGGGACGCGAGCACCTCATCGTCGCCCTCAATCTGGTCGACGTGGCGGGACCGCGCATCCACACGCGACCGGTCGCCGGTCTTCCTCTCGTGCACATCGAGACACCTCAGTACTCCGCCGCGCAACGAGTCCTGAAACGTGCGTTCGACATCGTCGGCTCGGCGACGCTGATCCTGCTCCTCTCGCCCGTCCTGCTCACCGTCGCCGCCCTCGTGCGGATGTCCGGCCCCGGGCGCATCCTCTTCCATCAACAGCGGGTCGGCCAAGGCGGAGCGCACTTCGGAATGCTCAAGTTCCGCTCGATGGTCGACGGTGCCGACGCGCGCCTACGTGAGCTGCTGGTCGAACAGGGAAGAGATGGGACGCCCCTGTTCAAGGTCGAGAACGACCCGCGTGTGACACCGATCGGAAGGTGGCTGCGCAAGTACTCCCTCGACGAACTGCCGCAGCTGTTCAACGTCCTTCGCGGCCACATGAGCCTGGTCGGGCCCCGCCCACAGCGTGATGCGGAAGTCGCGTTCTACGACGACGATGCGCGCCGGCGCCTCATCGTCCGACCGGGAATGAGCGGACTGTGGCAAGTCAGCGGTCGATCGGCACTCGCGTGGGACGACGCCATCCGACTCGATCTGTTCTACGTCGAGAACTGGTCGCTGGTGGGCGACATCGTCATCCTGGCGCGAACTCTCAAGGCAGTGGTCGCTCCCGGGGCGACGGCGCACTGACGACGGCATGAAGGAGGGCGCCGATCCGATACGGGATCGGCGCCCTCCTTCATGCCGGTGAGGAGATCACGAGCGACGACGGCGACGATTGTCACCTGCGCCCTCCGGTGTGGCTCCGGACGCCGCGGCGACAGCCGCGCCCTGTTCACCCGCCAGTTCACCTGACTGCGCGGGAGCGGTCCTCTTCTGCGACAGAGTCCGCAGACCGCTGACGTTGTCGGGCGGGAGGTCCGAGCGGCGCCGCGGGCCGGGATCGCCCTCGATCTCGATGTCGCCATCGCGCGCTCGCCGCGAGCCGCTGAACCCTCCCCGCCGCCACCACGCGCGTTGCGGATCCGCGGGCACGCCATAGCCGTAGTACCCCCCGTATTGCGCTCCGTAATAGCTCGAATCCGCGCCTCGGAGTGGCATGCGGTTCAAGACGACGCCGAGCAGTCGACCCCGCGTCTTCTCGATGTTCTCCGAAGCGCGAACGAGCATGTCGTCCGTGGTGCGTCCGGCGGTGACGACGAGAACGGCACCGTCCGCCCAGCTCGCGATCACCGCGGCATCCGCGACGGCGAGGGTGGGAGGAGAGTCGATGACGACGATCATGTCGTCCGCGAGCCTCCGGGTGAGCTGCTGCATGCGCTGAGAGCCGACCATCTCCGTGGGGTTGGGAGGCGTACGACCGGCCGCGACGACGAAGAGGCGACCATGCTCATCGACCTGATGAGCCACCTGCTCGATGCGTGCGCGTCCGGCCAGCACATCCGAGAGGCCGACGTCATCCGAGAAGCCGAAGATCCCGCCCAGCACGGGGCGGCGCATGTCCGCGTCGATGAGGATCACGGACTGGCCGGTCGCCGCGATGCTCACCGCGAGATTCGCCGCGGTGGTCGACTTCCCATCGCCCGGGAGCGGGCTCGTGATCACGATGACCCGCGCGGGGTGGTCGACGTCGACGTACTGGAGGTTGGTGCGGAGCTCGCGCATCGCCTCCTTGTGTGCGAAGGAGCCCCGCCCGTCCCGGATGTCGTCGAACGAGAACACGGCGCGTCCGGATGCCAGTTCCTTCTCGACCGGCAGCACGCCGATCACGGAGGCGTCGACCGCCTCCGTGATATCGCGGACCGAGCGCAGGCGCCGGTCGAACGCGCGCCGCACGAGCGCGAAGACGATGCCCAGAACCGCTCCGCCGATGGCTCCGAGAGCCACGGCGAGTCGAACGTTCGGAGACGACGGCGACGTCGGGAGACGGGCGGAATCCCCCGCGATCAACTGGACCGCCCCCTCACCCGAGCCAGGGGATTGCAGGCCACTCACCTCCTTGGTCATGCCGCGGATCCACGCCTCCGCCAGGTCCCGCGCAGACTCCGGTGTCGGCCCGCTGGCCTGGACCTTCACGTTGACCGTGTCGACCGGGTTGGACACCTGGATGCGCTGCACCAGCGATTCCGGACTGTCCGTCAGGCCCAGGTCCTCCCGGGCGGACTCTGCGACACTGCGCCAGTACCCCATGTCGATGAACGACTTGACCTTCGACAGCGCCAACTGGTCGCCGGCGAGAGCCGCCCCGGTGGAATTGTCGGAGGTCACCGCGGCCACGTAGCCGCTGGCATCCGCCGTATACACACGGGGCTGCAGCGCGCTCCAGCCCAGACCGACCAGGCCGCCGGCGACGGTCAGGGCGACGATCGCCTTCCAGTAGGCCCGCAGAACGCGAACCACCCGCTGCATATCCACTCGATCCCGCCTTTCGCACGCCCGGCGACGGGCCGCCGAGCCGGACGCAGCATAGGCAGACGCGAGCTCCGCCTCACGACGCCTATCGCCGGAAGCGCCCCGGGCGAGGGACCGAGAAAACACCGCCGCGCCAGGCCCGACGGGGCGGAGAGTGTGATGCGGAGAGGGTGACGAGGGGATGACGCGGGGGATGAAAGACCCCCTTGCGTGAGGGGAGTCGAACGGATCACCCCCAATGATCAGCAGTGCGCGCCATCACGCGAAACACCGGATCGCCACTCCCTCAAGGCCGGAGGGAAGAGGGCGACGGTCACTGAGTTGGAGATACCCGATGCTGATCGACCTGGACACCTCACCCTCTCTCACGCGCGCCTCCCGCCGCGCGAGCCGATTCTGGACTCCTCGTTGCGACACGGTGACGACGTTGAAGGACGCCGTGACCAGCGATGTGGTGCTTCTTCGCGGCCCCGCCAGGGTCGGAAAGACATCGCTGCTCCGGCAGTTCGCCACCGCTCTCGTCGACGACCCCGAAATCGGAGTCCAGCTGATCGACGCCGCACAGATCACACCCGACAGGTTCGAAAGGGTTTCGGTGGCGTTCCAGGAGGGGCCTGCGCAGCACGTCCTCCTGGTCGACAACCTCACAGACAAGGACGGGGTGACGTCTGAACAGATCCTCGATCTCCTCCGCGCCGACGGTGATCTCCGCGTCGTCGCCGCCACCCGGCACGTCACCCGTCTCGAGAGCCCCCTGGTCACCCTCGAGTTCGATGTCCACGTGCTCCCGCCCGCTGATCTCTTGATGTCGCGCACCGAGCTCGGGCTTGTCTTCGAGCTCAACGGCGTCGAGATCTCGGATGCGGCTCTCGACGTCGTCATGACACGCACACACGGGTGGCCGGCCCTCGCTCAGCTCGTGAGCTCGCGGCTCCGCCTGGAGGGGCTTTCGCTCCGTAGCCGGGACGAGGCGGAAGCCGTCGCGGAATATGCGAGTCGATCGCTGACCGGTGACATGGAACAGCATCTGACCACGCCGATCACCGACGACCTGCGCCTGCTCGCCGTCGCACCGTTCATCAACGTCGAGCTCGCGGAGGCGATCGGGATCGACTCCACCACCGCGACGACCCAGCAGCTGCTGTCGGAGTTGCAGGACGCGGGCTTCGTCTGGCCGAGTTCGACCCGCCTCGTCCTCGCGGAGCCCGTGAGAGCGCAGTGGCTGCGCGAGATCGAGGCCCGGCGCCCCGCCGAGGTCGAACAAGCGCGCGTGCGACTGCTGGAGCATCTCGTCGCGACGGGTGAGCCCCTGCGGGCGGCCCAGCTGGCCGCCGACGCCGGCCAATGGTCGACCCTCGCCTCCGTGCTGCGCTCATCCGGGCCCGAGGTGTGGGCTCGCGATGCCGAGAGCTTCCGGACACTGATCTCTGCCCTGCGCTCGCATGGCGGCTCCGACCCGATCGTCGTCGACACCCTTCTGACGCTCGACCCCGAGACTGTGACGTCATCCGAGACGCCGGTCGCCGTGATCAGCGCCCTCAGCAAGCTCCCCGAAGCCAAGGCTGCGGCGCACGGGCGGATCGAGGCACTCCTTCTCCGGGTGAGCCTGCTGCGGGCCGCCGGCCGCTTCGCGCTCGCCACCGAATCGGCCGCCCTGCTCGTCGACGCGCTTCGTCGTCGCCAGGACCTCGGAGCGGACATCGTGACGGAGGGCTGGTACCAGGTCGGCATGACGCACTTCGCGATGGGCAAGCTTCGCGATGCTTCCTTGGCGATCGGTCAGGTCGAGCGAACGGCACCGCCTGCCCAGAGGGCGCGCGCGCGTGGGGTCCTCGCGGTCATCGCGCTGCTGGAAGGCGATGTGCGTGCGGCGGAGTCCCGCATCGAGACCGCTCGAGCGGACGGATGGTTCGACACGCCGTGGGGGGAGACCCTTCGCTTGGCCTCCGCGTGGTTGTCGCTGGAACGCGGCGACGCACTCGGCGCTCGGACCATTCTCGAGTCCGTTCCGGCCACCGCATCGGCGCGCGAGCTGTGGCCCTACGCCGCCGCCACTCAAGCCCTCGCGTTGCTGCTCTCC
>JAAIGE0100289769.1_pt1 | contig 10480 bp, 16 predicted proteins | sample 6487951 | NCBI WGS metagenome assembly JAAIGE01 (sample SAMN13974128, study PRJNA590717) | phyllosphere metagenome | biome: tomato field; feature: multiple bacterial spot infested tomato fields; material: tomato leaves; isolation source: leaves from tomato fields | host: Solanum lycopersicum ... | reverse complement strand
GCGACGAGGACACGGGCGGGGGTGAGGACCGGGGCGTTCGGCATGGAGTCTCCTGGGTGATCGAGCTTCCAGCCCACACGCCGCGGTGTTGCCGGCGCGTCTGCGCCTTCCGATACGCGGACGATATGCCGCGCCCGGACGAGGACAATGGATGCCGTGACCTCCTCCCGCATCCACCCCGCGCTCGTCCTGCTCGTCGACCTCGTCTTCGTCGTCGTCTTCGCCGCGATCGGGCGCGCGACCCACGACGGTGACGTCCTCGGCCCCGCCGGATCGGGGCTGGCGACCACGGCGTGGCCGTTCGTCGTCGCGCTGGGCCTCGGGTGGTTGATCAGCCGCGGGTGGCGCGCTCCCCTCGCTCCGGTGCGCACGGGACTCATCGTCTGGGTGGTGACCGTCGCCGTCGGCATGGTGCTGCGCGCGGTGAGCGGTCAGGGCGTCGCTGTCGCCTTCGTGATCGTCGCGGCGATCACGCTCGCGCTCTTCCTCGTGGGCTGGCGCGCGATCGCGCGGCTGGCGTCACGTCGCCGCCGGGCCGCCTGAGGCGCGGAGCCGCGCGCGGACGCGGGACTCAGTGCGCGAGCGACACGTCGACCTGGATCTCCGCCGCGAGGCGCTCCAGCTCGGTGACCAGGTCGTCGACCTCGACGCCCGCGACGAGCGTCACCGTGATGGACGCCTCGAACAGACGGCCGCCCGCCATCGCGGCATCCGTCGTCTGCGTCGACATGCGCTCGATGCTCACTCCGCGCGCGCTGAGAGCGGACGTGATCTCGCGCACGATCCCTGAGCGGTCGTTGCCGATGACGTCGAGGGTGACGCTGTGCGGAGCGGATGCCGTGCCTTCGGGTGAACCGAGGTGAACCGTGACCGCGAGGGTACCCGCCAGCCCCTCGAGGGCGCCGCGGAGGGCATCGGCCCGATCGGCGGCGACCGACACCTCGACGATGCCGGCGAAGGCTCCCGCGAGTTCCGCGAGCTCGCTGTTCTCCCAGTTGCCGCCGTGGGTGTCGATGATGTCGGCGACGGACGACACCAGGCCCGCGCGGTCGTCACCGACGATGGTCAGAACGAGGGTGGTCATGGCCCCAGCGTAGCGAGCGGCCCCTGCTAGCGTGGGAGAGACGTCGAGAGGAGGCCGCACGTGATCGCATCGCTGATCGCCCTGCTGAACCTGCTCCTCGCGACCGCCGAGCTCGCTCTCACGCCCGGCACCGGTGCTCCCCTGCTCGCCGTGGTCCTCGCCGCGGCCGTCGTCGTCACCGTCGCGATCGTCCTCGTCGTCCTGCCGGCTCTGCTCGCCGGCGCAACGCCGCGCGCTCCGCGGCCGATCGATCCCTCCGCTCCGCTCACGCAGAGCGACCCCGACGCAGCGGGGCACCCCCGCCCTCGAGCGCCGGGATTCGTGGCCCGCGCCGCCTAGCCCCCCGCCCCCGCCGTCCCGTGACGGTGGCCGTGGCATCCGTTCCGGAGGGGCGGTGGCGCAGTGATCCCTCGATCACCGATCCCTCGATCACCGATCCCTCGATCGCCGCCACGAACGGAACCCTCATGGACCTCTTTGCTCTGCCCCCACTCGCCTTTCTCCTCGATCTCACCACCCAGGGCCTGCTCGCCCTCACCGACGCTCTCACGCCCCTGGCCGGGGGTCTCGCCGCCGCTCTCGCCGTGGTGGCCGTCACCCTCGTCGTGCGACTCATCCTCATCCCGGTGGGGATCTCGCAGGCCCGCGCCGAGCAGACGCGCGCCCGTCTGGCGCCCCGTCTGCGCGTGCTGCAGAAGCGGTGGCGCAAGAACCCCGAACGCCTCCAACGCGAGACGATGCAGCTGTATCGCGACGAGAACACCTCCCCCGCCGCCGGCTGCCTCCCGCTGCTCGCGCAGGCGCCGATCGTCGGGATCCTCTACGCGGTGTTCCTCCACCCCACGGTGGGCGGGCACGCCAACACGCTCCTCACCCACGACCTGCTCGGGGTCCCGCTGGGGCGCAGCCTCATCGGCGCGTTGACCTCGGGAACGATGGATGCCACGACCCTGGCCGTGTTCGCCGGCATCGTCGTCGTGATCGCCGGCGTCGCCGAACTCACCCGACGGCTCCTGCGCCCGGCGACCGATCCGTCCGGTCCGGCATGGATGACCGGGATGGTCGGGGTGTTGCAGTTCACCACCGCGGTCGTGGCGCTGTTCGTCCCCCTGGCGGCGGCGCTGTATCTCACCGTGACGACGGTGTGGACGCTCGGACAGCGGCTCCTGCTCCGGCGGCGCTACCCGCTGCCGGCGTGAGGGTCAGAGCGACGGCCGGTCCCACCGCGAGCTGCGCGAGGCGTTCACCCAGGCCATGGCCAACACCAGGAGGGCGGCCACCGCCGGGAAGAGCATCGCCGTCTCCACCGAGACCTGCTCGGCGACCGCACCGGTCACCGCCGACGAGAGGGCCTGTGCGAGCGTCAGCGCCGAGGCGAGGACGGTCATCGTCGAGGCCGTACGTCCGCGCGGGGCGCGGTGCCCGGCGAGGCTGAAGAGCGTGACGAGCGAGGGACCGACACCGATCCCCATGAGGCACAGCACGAGGGTGACGGTGGGGACGGAGCCGCCGACGGTGTACGCGCCCGCCGAGGCGGTGAGGATGCTCGCGAAGGCGACGAGACGCCAGCGCAGCGAGAAGCGCGCGGGAAGCACCGCGACGGCGAGGGCGAGCACCGCCGACCCGACGCCCATCACGCCGTACAGCAGGGCGCCGGCCTCCGGCGCCCCCTGGGCTTCCATGAACGCCGTGAGTGAGGTGAGCGTCGAGCCGAAGAACAGGCCCACGCCGAACACCGAGGCCACCAGCACGAGGAGCCGCGGATGCAGGAGCTCTCGCGCCGGTGCCATCGCCGCGCGCTCGGACCGCTCGGGCACCGCGCGGCCGGTCGGGTGCAGGGCGAACGCCGTGACGAAGACGAAGCTCAGCACCGCCGCGCCCGCGATCGGCGCCCACGGCGCGATCAGTGCGGCCAGCAGCCCCACCACGAAGGGGCCGATGACGAACGCCGTCTCGTCCGCGGCCGACTCGTACGCCATCGCGCGTGAGAACGTGCGCTCGCGCCGCGTCGGATCGACGCGCTCGCCGATGAGCGCCATGACGCGACTGCGCGACATCGCCGCGGTCTGCGGACCGGTGAGCCCGATCGCCGCGGCCGACGCCAGAAGCAGCGCGTCCGAGTCCGAGGCGGCGACCACCAGCGGGAAGAGCGAGAGCAGGATGCCGTTGGCCAGGCCCACCGGCACCAGCACGCGCCGCTGCCCGAAGCGGTCGGCGAGATCGCCCAGGACGGGTCCCGCGACGACGACACCGAGCCCGACGGCGGCGGACGTGAGCCCGCCAAGGGCCACCGAGCCGCGCACGGCGACGACCAGGGCGAGGACGCCCACCGTCATCATCGCGAAGGGAAGACGCGCCACGAACGCCACGGGGAAGTACGACAGGCCCGTGTGGTGGATCAGCGACCGGTGGGTGGTGGCGGGCAGAGTCATAGAGCGGTCTCCGGGGGCGAGGGAACGTGCCGCCTTGCCGAGCCGGTAGGTAGGTGCACTGCGTGCGGCGGGCGAACCCGCCGTCCCATTCTACCGAAACGTCAGGAGACGAGCGCGGCGATCGCTGCGATCAGCGACGCCAGAGCCAACACCAGCGCCAGGCCGATGAGCACGGTGTGCACGATCAGGAACGGCGTCGCCTTGCCCGCGGCGTTCTTCGCGCGCGGGTCCTTCGCGACCCGCAGGTAGAACCGCGGCCACACGACGACGTTGAACACGGCGTTGGCGAACAGCAGCGCGATGAGGACCGGTTCCATCCCTCCAGCCTACGTTCCGCCCGCGCGCGTCACGTCGCGCACGCGATGCATCGCCGGGCGAACGGCCGCGCTTCCAACCGTGCGTCGGCGATCGGCTGACCACAGACCTCGCAGAGTCCGAAGGTCCCGGATGCCACGCGCTCCCGAGCCGCGTCGATCTCGAGCCGCTCCGCCTCGGCGCCCCGGCGCAGAGCGTCGACCTGCGCCCACTCGCCCGACAGCGTCGAACCCTCGGGGTCGTGCTCGTCGTCGGCCGTGGCATCCGCTCGGTCGTGTCGAAGGCTCGCCTCGTCTTCGCGCAAGCGCGAGAGCCGGTGGTCGACCTCGCGCCGCCGTTCATCGAGCATCCGCTCGGCCCGTGCGGCATCCATCCCTCGACGCTAGCCCCCACCGCCGACATCGGCTCTGCGGCAGGATCGGGGCCATGAGCGAGCTTCGACGTCACTGGACTCCGACCGCTGTGCTGTTCCTCGTCCTGGCCCTCGCGGGCCTCGCGGGCACGTGGACCTTCAACGCCCTCGCGATCGTGCAGATGAGGGACTTCCTCGGCGACCTCGTTTCGAGCGGGCCCGCGGTGTCGTCGATCACGGTCGATCTGCTCGTCGTGGCGGTGGCCGGGAGCGTCTTCATCATCGTCGAGGCGCGCCGCATCGGGATGCGATTCGCGTGGATCTACGTCGTGCTCTCCGGCCTCACGGCGTTCGCCTTCACGTTCCCGCTGTTCCTCGCGATGCGGCAGCGCCACCTGACCGCACGGATCCATTCCGCCGATCCGGCGTGAGGTGCCGATGATCACGGCACCCCACGCGGTTCGGTCAGCGCGCGGCGAGGCCCGCGCGAAGGCCGTCGACGAGCGGCGTGGTCGGGCGACCGATGACGCGCGACAGGGTCCCGTCGGCCTGCTCGAGGGCGCCACGCGCGATGGCGAGATCCATACCCGCGACGAACGCCGCCGTTCCGGCATCCAGTCCCGCCGCTTCGAGGCCCGCGGTGAGCTGCTCGACGGTCACCGCCGTGTAGGTCACGGGACGACCCACGACCTCCGACGCCGCCTCTGCGAGCTCGTCGTAGTTCCAGGCGACGTCGCCCGACAGCTCCAGGGTCTGCCCGCGCAGGTCGTCGCCGGTCAGAGCGATCGCGGCAGCCTCGGCGTAGTCGCGACGGCTCGCGCTGGCCACACGGGCATCGCCGACCGCCGCGACGATCTCGCCGGTCTCGGCGGCGCGAGCCACGGTGTCGAGGTAGTTCTCGGTGTACCAGTTGTTCCGCAGGATCGTGGCATCCAGCCCCGAAGCGGTGATGAGCGCCTCGGTCGCCTTGTGGTCGGCGCCGAGCGCGTAGTCGACGACATCGTTGCGCGGCGAGCTCGTGTAGACGAGGCGCTCGACGCCCGCGGCGCGCGCAGCCTCCACGACGTTGCCGTGACCCGCGACGCGGTCGGCGTCAGTGCCCGAGATCAGGAGGACGCGGTCCACGCCGTCGAAGGCCGGGGCGAGGGTCTCGGGGCGCGCGTAGTCGAACTCGACGACGCGGATGCCGCGCTCGGCGAGATCGCTCGCCTTGGCGGGTGTGCGGACACCGGCGACGATGTCGGATGCCGCGACGCCGCGCTCGAGCAGAGCGTCGACGACGAGGCGGCCGAGGTGGCCGGAGGCTGCGGTGACGAGGAGGGTCATGGGAGTGTCCTTTCGGTCGGTACGTCGACCACAACGCACTCCCACCCGGCACATTCCGGAATGTCGGTACCCACTTTCTGGTTAGGTACTCACATGAGCGTCAGTCTTGCGGATATCCGCGCAGAACACCCGGAAGTCTTCTCCGACGGCTGCCCGACGCGCGTCGTTCTCGACCACGTCATGGGCAAATGGGGCATCCTCGTGCTCATGGCCCTGTCGGACGGGACGCAGCGGTGGGGCGTGCTCCGCCGGAACGTCTCGGGGATCAGCGAGAAGATGCTCGCGAGCACGCTGAAGACGCTCGAGGCGGACGGGCTGGTGGTGCGCACGGCCTACCCCGAGGTTCCGCCGCGGGTGGAGTACGGACTGACCGACCGCGGCCGCGACCTCATGACGTACGTCCTTCCCCTCATGGGGTGGGTCGCCGAAAACGCCCCGGCCATCGTGGCCCGACCGGAGTGACCGTGCTCTCGATCCCCTCCCGACTCATGCGCGAGAGCCTGTCGTTCCGGACGAAACGCCGGGTGCCGTTCCTCCAGGTGGCGAAGTCCGCGATCGCCACCGTCGCCGCGTGGCTCGTCGCGGGATGGCTGGTGCAGGGGCCCCCGCCGATCTTCGCCGCAATCGCCGCCCTCCTCGTGGTCCAGCCGAGCATCAATCAGTCGCTCACCCGTGCCGTCGAACGCAGTGTCGGCGTCGTCGTCGGCGTGGTGATCGCCTCGCTCCTCGGCATCGCGCTCGGCAGCCCGACCTGGGTGATCCTCCTCTCGGCCGGCGTGGCGCTGGTGATCGCCTGGGCGCTGCGCATGTCGCCCGGGGCGACCAATCAGGTCGCGATCAGCGCCATCCTCGTCCTGGCCCTGGGGACGGCGACGCCCAACTACGCCCTCGACCGCGTGCTCGAGACACTGATCGGCGCGCTGGTCGGCATCATCGTGAACGTCGCCCTGGTCCCCCCGGTGCTCGTCCCGCCGGCGCGAGAGAAGCTCGAGGTCCTCGGCCGTGAGCTCGCGGCGGCCCTGGAGCGTCTCGCGAAAGCGCTCGAAGCGCCCCAGACACCGGCATCCCTCGAGGAACTCCTTCTCGAAGCGCGCCTGCTGCGCCCCGTTCGGGATGCCGCGGCCGCCGCAATCGAGGACGGCGCCGACTCGCTCTCTCTCAACCCCCGGAGCAGTCGCCACCGGAGGGATCTGTTGGCGATGCAAGGCCTTCTGGACCGCTTCACGCCCGTCGTGACGCAGACGGTCGGCATGACCCGGGCCGTCTACGACGGCTACGACGCGACGATCGCCGAGGAACCCTCGGTCCGCGCCATCGCCGAGCAGCTGCATCGCGCGGCGCACGACGTCCGTCGCTCCTTCGCCGTCGATACGGGCGCCGACCTTCCGATCGCGGCCGAGGAACCGGCCCTCACCCGGCCGCTGCAGATCCGCGCCCCCTCGGCCGCGCACTGGGTTCTGGTGGGGTCGCTCCTCATGGACCTGCATCGCGTGCACGAGACCTTGCGCGACGACGAAAGCTGATCGGCGAGTTCGCCGCCGGCGACCCCAACGCTCTCGAGCCCTGGTTGACTGGGGTGATGGGTACCGCGATGTTCCCTCTCGGGGCCGTCCTCTTTCCGCACACTCCCCTGGCGTTGCGGATCTTCGAGGAGCGCTACCTCGTCATGCTCGGCCGGCTCCTCGACGAGTCCGACCCGGCATTCGGCGTCGTGCTCATCGAGCGCGGCACCGAGACCGGCGGCGGCGACCAGCGATTCGCGATCGGCACCATGGCCCGGTTGAGCCATGTCCTGCCCGAGGCCGACCAGCTCCAGATCGTCGCCCGCGGCACGGAACGCTTCGAGATCGTCGCGTGGCTCGATGACGACCCCTACCCGCGCGCCGACCTCCGCCGCCTCCCCGACCTCGAGTGGAACGACGCCCTCGCTCCCCTGCTCGACGAGGCCGAGCGCATCGTGCGGCGCGTGCTCGGGCGGGCGGTCCAGTTCGGCGGGAGCCGGTGGGACCCCGAGGTCGAACTGTCCGAGGAGCCGCTCGAGCGGGCATGGCAGCTCGCGGCAATTGCCCCTCTGAGTGAGCTCGACCAGATCGAGCTGCTGCGCTCCGCCACGGCGGGCGGACTGCTGCGCGCCACCATCGACCTCACGCTCGCCGCGGAACCACTGCTGAGCGAGCCCATCCCCGACGGCGTCATCGTGATCGACGACGACACCGACGGGGAAGACGACTGACCGCTACTCCGAACCGACCTCGGTGTCGGTGGAGGGATCCTGGACGATCGCCTCGGCGATGAGCGTGTCGCCCGCACCGAACCGGATGAAGCGACCGATGGTCGCGGACTGCACGAGGACGGCCGCGGCGACCGCGGCGACATCCGCACGCCCGACCTCGGCGGACCCCTGCGGCGCCGTGGTGATGCGTCCGGTGGGCGGGTCGAGCGTCAGCGTGCCGGGCCCGAGGATCGTCCAATCCAGATCGCTCGCGCGCAGGTAGTCGTCGGCGGCGAGCTTGGCATCCGCGTAGGCGAAGAACGCGTCGTCGGGCGAGATGCCGTGATCGGGCACGGAGCCGATCCACGACACCATGACGAAGCGCCGGACTCCGGCAGCCCCGGCCGCGTCGACAGCGCGCTGAGCGGCATCCCGATCGACAGCGTAGGTCCGGTCGGCGTCTCCGCCCCCGGCACCCGCCGACCAGACGACCGCGTCGGCCCCGGCGAAGGCCTCCGCGAGAGCGTCGACGTCGGCGCTCTCGACATCGAGGACGAGCGGCGTTCCCCCCGCTCTCTCGACATCCGCCGATTGAGCGGGATTGCGGATGATCGACACCGCCTCGTCGCCGCGCTCCGACAGCAGCCCGGCCAGGTGCAGGGCGACCTTGCCGTGGCCGCCGATGATCACGATGCGTTCCATGTCACTGTCCTCCGACCTTCTCGACCGACATCTTCAGGATCACCCGGTGCGCCTTGTCGTCCGGCGCCTGCTGTTCGGGGTTGCCGTAGCGCTGCCCGAGCCGCACGTAGAAGAGGCCTTCCGGGTCGGCTTCCTCATCGACCAGACGGCCGCGCACCTCGATGTAGCGGTACGGCTGCGCCGGGTCGTAGACCATGAAGCTCATCGAGGGGTTGTGCTGCAGGTTGCGGTACTTCTGCCGCGTCACCGTGTGCGTGAACAGGATGTGCTCGCCGTCGAACTCGAACCACATCGGGTTCACCTGTACCGTGCCGTCGGGTCGGACCGTGCCGAGGGCGCCGTAGTACGGCTCCTCGAGCAGGTCGCGCAATCTTTCCGGGATCATGCGGCTCCTCTCATCGGGTGGCGGTTCTCGACCCTACGCGCGGCCCCCGACACGCCGCCGCGGGGTTGACGGCCTCATTCGACGTCGCCGTCCACGTACACCCATCGCCCACCCCGGCGGACGAACCGGCTGCGCTCAGACATCACCTGCCGTTCGACACCGCGGCGCCACGCGGCGTGGAACACGACGACGGCGGTGTCGTCGCGCTCGTCCGCTTCGTCGATCGACAGCCCCTCCCAGACGGTGTCACTGTCGAGATCGAGGTCGTCGGGACGGGTTCGCGGATGCCACGACCGCACGAGATGCGTGAGATCACCGACGACGTAGGCGGTGTAGCGGGAGCGCATCAGCCGCTCCGCCGACGGTGCCGCGGCTCCGTCGAGGATCGGACCGCAGCACCGGCCGAACTCACCTCCCCCGCACGGGCAGGCCGAGGTCGACGACGGGCGCACGCGGGGGGAGCCGAACGACATCCCGCCACTCTAGGTCGAGTCGGCGCACGGACTTTCCACAGGGGTCGCCGCGACTCCCGCGGCCTTCATACGATGGACCGGGGAGGCGACATGACGAATCAGACCGCGAACGGTGGGCGACCGCCGTTCGCCGCGTATGGTCCGGCGTCCGCCGGTTACGGCCCCGGCGCTCCCGTCACCGTCCCTCCCACGATCGGCCCCGCCGCGCCCGGCGCCCCGGCCCCGTGGCCGAGCCCGGGCTCTCCCCCGAACGGTTCCGCCTCCCCGGCCGGAGCGCGACCCCCGCGGCGCGGCCTCGGCATCACGGCGCTCGTGCTCGCGTGCGTGGGAGCGATCGCCGCGTTCACGGCCTCGCCGCTCGCCTGGCTGCTGCTGGTCACCGCACTCGTGCTCGCGATCGTGCACCTGGCGCGCCGCGGCGGCGCCCGCGTGCCCGCGGTGATCGCGATCGTGATCGTCGGCTTCGGCGTCTTCATCGCCCTGATCGCCGCGGTGGTGTCCGGTTTCACCTCCGCGGGCTCGGGTGTCGACTCCGCTCCCGATCCCGAGACCGACACGTACACGCTCGCGCAGCGGCTCGCCCTCCCGCCCGGCCGCGGATCCGAGTCCGAACTGGCGTGGGGCACTGCCCAGACCGTCATCGACTCCGACACCGGCGACGACGTGTGGTCGATTCGCACCCTCGCGCCGATCGACATCACCTCCGAGACGTTCTCGGCATCCGGTTCACTCGTCGCGACCCCGGTCGAGATCACCAACCTCACCGATGAGACCATCGACTCCGACGCGTGGCAGCTGCGGTTCTCGACGAGCTACCGCCTCTCCGACGGCACCTACGCGGACGCGGCCTACGATCCGGCGGTGACCGACCTGTACCCCAGCCGGTACGACATCACCGACGTCGCTCCCGGCGCCACCGTCACCTTCTACGTCGTCCACGACGGCTCCATCGCCGAGGCCGACGAGGGCAGCGTCGAGGTCGGGCTCTACTCCGGTGACATCATCACGTGGACGGCGACCGGCGGCTGAGGCCACCCCGTGTCAGGATGAACGCCGTGACCGATCGCCTGATGCTCCTCGACACCGCGTCCCTGTACTTCCGCGCGTTCTACGGGGTGCCCGACAAGGTCCGCGCCTCCGACGGCACCTCGGTCAACGCGGTGCGGGGACTTCTCGACATGATCGCGAAGCTCGTCACG
>JAAIGE0100663027.1_pt1 | contig 10481 bp, 7 predicted proteins | sample 6487951 | NCBI WGS metagenome assembly JAAIGE01 (sample SAMN13974128, study PRJNA590717) | phyllosphere metagenome | biome: tomato field; feature: multiple bacterial spot infested tomato fields; material: tomato leaves; isolation source: leaves from tomato fields | host: Solanum lycopersicum ... | reverse complement strand
GCGCCAGCGGTGCATCGCTGCCGGTGACATAGACGATCCCGGCGAACGCCACGCCCCACAGGCTTTCCGGTTCGGGCACCGTCTCCAGATACTTGAGGATGCCGCCCTTGAGGTGGAAGACCTCCTCCACGCCCTCCTGCTTGAGAAACGCGGTCGATTTCTCGCAGCGTATCCCGCCAGTGCAGAACATCGCCACCTTGGGCGGCTTGCCCGCGCCCAGCAGCCGTTCCCGCTCCTGCCGGAACCATGCGGGAAAGTCGCGGAAGGTCTTCGTCTGCGGGTCGACCGCCCCCCGAAACGTGCCCACCGCCACCTCGTAATCGTTGCGGGTGTCGATCACGATCATGTCGGGGTCGGCGATCAGTGCGTTCCAGTCCTGCGGCTCGACATAGGTGCCCACGCTGGCACGCGGGTCGATGTCGGGCTCACCCATGGTGACGATCTCGCGCTTGATGCGCACCTTCATGCGGTGGAAAGGCATCGTCGCGGCGTCTGAGAACTTGACGTCCAGCCCGGCGCAGTCCGGCAGCGCGCGGATATGATCGAGCACCGCGGCGATTCCATCGGCCGTGCCCGCGATCGTCCCGTTGATCCCCTCGGGCGCGAGCAGCAGCGTGCCCTTCACGCCGTGCTCGCGGCAGACCCGGTCAAGCGGCTCGCGCAAGGACGCGCAATCGGCAAGGGCGGTGAAGCGGTACAGCGCCGCCACGGTCAGCGGGGTGGATCGGCAGGAAGAGGCGGCCATGGCGCGCGCCATAGCACTATTGCCGCGCCAGACTTCAACAATCATCGGTCTTTTCAACCTGCTGCCGAGTGCGCGGGCCGTGCCCTTGTGCTACCCCACCCCGATGAGCACGCCTGAACACGCCCCGGCGCCGGACCGGACGGATGACGCCGCCGCGCCCGACTTCGTCGTCATCGACGTGGAGACGGCCTGCTCGCGCGTCAGCAGCATCTGCCAGGTGGGCATCGTCGGCTTTCGCGACGGACGCGAGGTGTTCGCCTACGAGACGCTGGTCGATCCTTGCGACGAGTTCTCGGTGCTCAACACCCGCATTCACGGGCTGACTTGCGATCACGTGGCCGGCGGGCCGACCTTCGCGCATATCCACGCGACCGTGGCGGCGCACTTGTCCGGCCGGATCACGGTGGCGCACTCCAACTTCGACAAGGGTGCGCTTGCCGCCGCCTGCCGGGTGCACGATCGCGTGCCGATCGAGGCGACCTGGCTCGACAGCGTGCGCGTCGCCAAGCGCGCCTGGCCGCACTTGCCCAGCCATCGCCTCAACGTCCTGTCCAAGTTCCTGGGCATACGCCACAAGCACCACGACGCGCTGAGCGATGCCCGCGCGGCCGGGATGGTGGTGGTGCGCGCGATCGAGCACACCGGCATCGACCTTGCCGGCTGGCTTACCCCGGTCAACCGCAACGCCCCCGCGTCCAAGCCTGCCGCCACCGGGCCGCTCAAGGGCGAGCGTGTGGCAATCCTGGGCGGTCAGCGCGACAGTGCACTGGCGCATTGGCTGGCGGCGGCCGGGGCGCGGGTAATGGCCTCGGTCGGCACCACCACGACGATGCTGGTGATTGGCGAGGCCCAGCCGTTCGGCCGCTTCTACATCGCCAGCCCCGCCTATCGTCGTGCCGAGGAGCTGCGCCGCGCCGGCCAAGCCCTCGCCATCGTGAGCGAAGCCGAGCTGCGTGCCCGCCTCGGCATGCCGCTCGCTTCCTGACGCGCTTTCCCGCAAAGGTCTTCTCGATGTCCGATCGCCTCAAGGTCCTGCTGCAATACCTGCTGCCCAAGCAGCGCCTGACCACCTTCACCGGCCGGATCGCCGGCGCGCAAGGCGGGGCAATGACCACCCGGCTGATCCGCTGGTTCGCCGCCCGCTACGGCGTCGACATGAGCGAGGCCCAGGATGCCGATCTGGCCAGCTACAAGAGCTTCAACGACTTCTTCTCCCGCCCGTTGAAGCCCGGCGCGCGCCCGCTGGCGGATGCCGCGTTCGTCTGCCCGGTGGATGGCGCGATCAGCCAGCTGGGTGCGATCGACGATCACCACATCCTGCAAGCCAAGGGCCACCGCTTCACCACCACCGCGCTGGTCGGCGGCGATGCGGACCTGGCGGCGCAGTTCCGCCACGGCAGCTTCGCGAACCTCTACCTGTCGCCCAAGGATTACCACCGCCTGCACATGCCATGCGACGGCACGCTGACGCGGATGATCTACGTGCCCGGTGCGCTGTTCTCGGTGAACCCGGTCACCGCGCGCGGGGTACCCGGCCTGTTCGCGCGGAACGAGCGGGTGGTCTGCGTCTTCGATTCGGCCGAGGACGGACCCTTCGTGATGGTGCTGGTGGGCGCCACCATCGTAGGCAGCATGGCGACCGTGTGGCACGGCGTGGTCAATCCCAAGCGCACCGGCCAGCTTTCCGAATGGACTTATCCCGACCGTGCGATCACGCTGCGCAAGGGTGAGGAGATGGGCCGCTTTTTGCTCGGCTCGACGATCGTGATGCTGTTTGGGCAAGATACGATCGCCTTCAATCCCACGTGGTCGTCCGAGCGGCCGGTCCGGCTGGGCGAGGCGATGGGCGAGCGGCCTGCACCTGCGAACCATCGCGGCGATGCTCGGTAGGTCCTCGTGAGCGGCACGCCGCGCGGACAGTGCTTACCCCGCCTGCGCTCCTGATCGATGAAATGCCAAACGGAAAGTGCCGGCGAGGACACGCCTGTCAACACCCACCCGTCAGGCCCTCGGCCGCGCATGAGCCGGACCTGCCGGCCGAACGGATGGCCTCACGCTCCCGCTCCCACTCGCGCTTGGTCTTGCACTGGCGATAGCCTTTGACGAGCGAGCCGGTCTCCAGGAAGCGCTTGCAGATCATCTTGTCCGCCTTGTCGGCGGACTTCTCGCGATCGTCGGTCTTGGTGGGTTCGCCAGCGATGCCCGCCGTCGCGCTCATGAGGACGAGGCCTGCCAATGTCAGCGAACGCAACATGTTGATACCTCTTGCAAGACGCGCAGACCATAAGACAAGTCCGGGTAACGGTAAAGATCGGGCAGCATCGTAGCGCTATGCACAAGACGTCTTCAGCACACTCCGAGCGCCAGCGCGCGAAGACCGTTGCCGCGATCCAGGCCGCGCTTGCCGCAGGGGACATCGCGCGCGCGGCAGACCTAGCCGAAGCCGCCCTGGCCAAGAACGAGCGCGATCCGATGCTGCTCAACCTGGCGGCCTGGCGCCGCGAGGAAGCGGGCGACTACCAGGGCGCGCATCGCCTGCTTCGCCAGGCCCTGGCACTGGCGCCGGGCGACGTGCTGGTGCTGGGCGCGATCGGCGCGGTGCTGCGCAAGGAAGGCCGGCTGGACGAAGCGCTGGCCGTGCTCGACCAGGTGGTCGCCGCCGAACCGCGACACGGCGCGGCCTGGCTGGAGCGTGGCTATACGCTGGACTCCTTGCGGAACGACGCCGAGGCGCGGGACAGCTACTTGCGCGCGCTGGCGGTCGATCCGCAGCTGGCGCCCGCGCTCGGTCGGCTGGCGGACGCGGCGGCCAAGCGCGGCGAGGCGATTCCCGCGCACGACTTCGCCCAGCGTGCCTTGGCGCTCGACCCGCATGATCCGGCCGCGACTTTCGCGCTGGCGACGATGGCGATCGAAGCGCGTGATGGGGCGGAGGCCGAACGCCGCCTTGCCGCGCTGCTGGGTTCCGCGATCAAGGGAGACGATCGCACGCGGGCGCTTACCTTGATGGGCGATGCACTCGATCGGCAGGACCGCACGCAGGAGGCCTTCGCCCGCTACGACGCCGCGCAAGCGAACTTCCGCGAGAGCTTTGCGGCCGTGCTGGCGCCCAATCCACAGCGACCATCGCACCGGGACTATATCGAACGGATCGCAGCGCAAGTCGCGGCCGCTCCCGCCATGGCCGCCCCCTCGCCGCCCGAGCCGGTAGCGGGTGAAGCCGCGACCCATGTGTTCCTGTTCGGCTATCCGCGATCGGGCACCACCCTGGTCGAGAACGTGCTCGCCAGCGCCCCCGGGGTCGTCGCGCTGGAGGAGCGCGACACCCTGGCCGACAACGACGACGTGCTGGTGATGAACGATGGCACCATGCCCGATCTCGACGCGATGCCGGCGGAACAGATCGCCGCCTTGCGCGCCGCCTATTGGCAGCGAGTGCGCGGCTATGCCGGTGACGTCGCGGGCAAGCACTTCATCGACATGAATCCGCTGGGTGGCAGCAAGCTGCCGATCATCGCCCGGCTGTTTTCTCAGGCGCGCATGCTGCTGATGCGCCGCGATCCGCGCGACATCGTGCTCAGCTGTTACCGCATCAACTTCTCGCCCAGCCCCGCCGCCTGGGCCTTCAGCGACTTGGAGGACGCCGCGCGCCACTACGCCGCGCTGATGACGCTGACCGAGTTGTGCCGCGAGCGCCTGCCGCTCGCCTTCCATGAAGTGCGCTACGATCGGCTGGTCAGCGATTTCGAAGGCGAGGTGCGCGCGATGGCGCAGTTCGTCGGGCTGGAGTGGACCGAGGCGTTCCGCCGCTTCGATCGGACCGCGCAGACCCGCGGCGTGCAGACCGCCAGCGCCACCCAGGTCCGCCGTGGCCTCTACGACGGGCGTGGCCAGTGGCGTCGCTATGCCGACCAGCTCGCGCCGGCCTTGCCGATCCTGCAACCCTGGGTGGAGCGCTTCGGCTTCGAGCCGTGATCGGCCACAAAAAAAGGGGCGGGCCTAAGCCCACCCCTTTCCTTTTGCCCGAAAGCGTCCCGCTTAGAACTTGAAGCGAGCGCCCACCGCGAAGCGACGGCCCAGCGCGTCGTAGGTCGACGGGTAGGTGTTGCCGCTGTTGTACTCCGTAGTGCCGACGGTGCTGCCAACAACCGGCGGACGCTTGTTGAACATGTTCATCATCGTGGCCGTCAGATCGAAGTTGTCGGTAACACCCACACGCGCCGACAGGTCGAAGTAGTCGTACGCCTTGATGCGGCTGAAATCGACTTCGCGGCCAGCCAGCGAGCCACCGGTGAGCGTACCCTGGAACGCGGTGACACCTGGCTCCACCTCCATGGAACTGATGTGGCGCCACAGCAGCGACAGATCGACCGCGCCGAATGTCAGGGTGGTGCGCTGGTTCCAGGTGAACTCGGGCTGGAGCGAACCGGCCGAGGAGTTCGGACCCGCCGAGGCCGGCGAACCGCAGTTCTTGCCGTACAGACCCACGCAGCTGCGAATGTCCGAAGCCGGAGTGGCCTGGAAGATCGAGCGGTTGGTCCAGTTGCCCAGGAAGCTGAGGTTCAGCTTCGCGAAGCCCAGGTCACGGCGGTAACTGACACCAAGGTCGATACCGTCGGTCTTGATCCGGCCCAGGTTGCTGGGAAGGATGAGCAGGCCAGGCGTGGTCGCTGCGTCACCGTCCAGAGCGCCCGTGTCTGGATTGCGGCGGATCTGGGTGCAGAGCGGGTTGGTGGCGCTAGCGGCGGTGATGCCACTGCCGGCCGCATTGCCGAAGCATAAATTATAGGCGTCTTCGGCCGTGGCTTGCGAGATCGCGTCGTCGATCTTGATGTTGTAGTAATCGACTGTGATCGACAGGCCCGGCACGAAGCTGGGCTGGAACACCACACCCAGTGTGTACGAGTCAGACTTCTCGGGACGCAGGTTGAGGTTGCCGCCGCCCGTGAAGTTGGCCTGGCCGGCAGTCGGGGTCTCGATATTGCCGATCTGCGAAACCGGCGCGCCTTGCGCCAGGCAGACCGCGCGCAAGTTGGCGTTCGTCAGCACGCCCGTCCCCGCGCATGCATCGAAGGTCAGGTTGGTAAGCGCGGTGGACACCGGCGAAAACAGTTCGTTGATGTTCGGCGCACGCACCGCGCGCTGATACGAACCGCGGATTTTCAGGCCGTCCGTGGGCTCCCAGGTGCCCGCACCCTTGTAGGTCCAGGTATCATAGCCGCGCGAGGGGGACGTCTGCACCGTGTAGTCCGAGTAGCGCACGCCCGCTTCCAGCGTGAGGCTTTTGAAGAACGGACGGTCGGTAATCAGCGGTGCGATGACTTCGGCGTAGGCTTCGTAGACCTGGTAGCCGCCGTTGAAGGTCGGCGCGGCGCCGCCGGCGCCACCAAGCTCACCAGGTGTCTGCGACAGGATATCAGACTCCTGCGAAGCGCGATAGCGGCGGTATTCACCACCCAGAGCGAAGCCGATCGGATCCTCGGTCCACGGAGCGGTCGTTCCGAAGTCACCTGACAGCAGGGCGCGAGCCTGAGCCAGCGAGGCGCGGTTGGTCGAGGTGCTGTTCGCGGTCAGGTAGCTGACCTGCGACGGGCTGATCGAGCCGTCGGGACCAAACAAGTTGATCGGAACGCAGCCGCTGCCCGCGTCGAGCGAAGCACCGCTGGGTGCGCCGCCAAGGCAAGTGGTGGTGTTGGTTGCGAAGGCTGCCGAGCGAGCACGCGATGCCAGCACGTAGTTGCGGATGGTCTGCTGGTTCTCAGACTCGCCGTAACCACCCGAAAGATCGAGGTTGATCGACTCGGTAATGCCCAGCTTGATACCGGCGCGATAGTCGAAGATCTGGGTGGTGTAATCGGAGATACGCGGACCGACTTCGGTGGTGCGACGGTTAGTCGCAACGGTGAAGTAGCGGAAGTTGGGATCGGTGATGTCAGTCGCGGTGGCGGCCGCGTTGCACTGCGCCGTGGTGAGCTGACCTTGACGCACGCCGGCGGCGTTGAACGTCGGGTTGTTGGCGCAGAACGCCGCTCGAGCAGGACCCTGCAGGTATGGGTTCGAGAACGGGATGGCCAGGTTCGTGCCGAAGATGCCCGAGGGCGCGATGATCGTGCTCACGGTGTTCTTCGAGAACATGCCGCGCGTGTAGATCTCGATGTTGTCAGCCACTTCATAGTGGCCGGCACCGAACATGTTGAACCGCTCGAACGGCGTCTGGAACACGTTGAAGGGGCTGAAGTTGAACGGTGTCACCGAGCCCAGCGCGCCCGTGGTCGGGTTGATCTGAAGGTTACCCGAGACGAAGCCGGGATTGCCGCGACCGGCGAGGCCGCCCAGCGTGAAGCGGCTGGGGACGGTCGTGCCCGACCCGCCAACGGCGCCTGAGGTCGAGGTGTAGCTGTTACGCGAGAAGCGACGGTCGGACTGGTAAACCGGATCGGTGTTCTGGTAGCCGATTGAGAACACCACGTTGCCGCGATCATCGTCGAAGTTGCTGCCGACCGTCAGGTCGATGCGGTTGGCTTCGCCGTCACCGTCCTCGGTGATCTGCTGGCCGGCATTGATTTCGATTCCCGAGAAGTCCGAACGGGTGATGAAGTTGATAACGCCCGAGACCGCGTCTGCACCGTAGGTGGTAGCGGCACCGCCGGTCAGGGTGTCGACGCGCTCGATCAGCGCGAGCGGGATATTGTTGAGGTCGACGCGGCCAACCGCACTCGAAGGCACGATGCGCTGGCCGTCGAGCAGGATGACGTTGCGGAAGTTGCCCAGGCCACGAAGGTCAGCGTACGACGCACCGCCGTTGCCATTGTTCACGGCCGAACCGATGCTGGCAACCGCGCCCGGCAGATCGCGCAGGACCTGCTCGGCGTTATTCACCTGACGCAGGTTCAGCTCTTCCTGGCCGATCACGCTGACCGGGCTGGACGAGACGAGGTTCGGGTTGCGGATCAGGGTGCCGGTAACGACGATGGTGTCGGTCGCGTCTTCCGCGGCCGGAGGCGCCGAATCTTGCGTGGAGATGCCTGCGGCGGGTGCATTCGGATTGCTGCTCTGCACGCCGGTCTTTGGCTGGCTGGCCGGATCGGCCAATTGCGCGAACGCCGGGTTGGCGGTGAGCGCCACGCCGAGCAGCAGCGTCGAGCTTAGCAGTCGCGTGCGATATGGAATGGTCATGGTATGTGCGTCCCCTGTTTTTTACCCAAATCGCTTTGGATACCCGCACCTTACGATGCAGCGGCCGGCAACCGGCCCGATAGCCAGACGCTAGTTCGGATTTATCGCTCCGCAACTGGAGTGAAGGGGCAACAGAAATATACTTGTCACATGTAGCAAATCCGCCACATGACGCGTTCACACTTGAGATGCCCGCAGGCGCCGCTTAGCAATCGTCACGCCGTCCGAAAGGCTCGCGCTGTGGGAGCGATGACGCGGGCGGGTGCAGGGATACCACGCATGAAGACGCTCGCGACAGCAGCAGCCCTGATGGCCGGAGCCTTGGCGTATGCCGGCACGTTCGATGCCGCCCTGGCCCAGAATGGCTCGTCCCAATCACGCGCTTCCCATGCTACCAACGGCGCGCGGCTGCTGGAACCGTTCGCGCGCTGCCGGACCATCACAGAGGCACAGGCCCGCGCGGAGTGCTTCGATGCGGCGGCACTGGCGCTGGAAGTCGCGGTCGCCAGCAAAGACGTGACGATCGTGGACCGCAAGGACGTTCGTGAGGCGCGCCGGTCGCTGTTCGGTTTCACTTTGCCGCGGGTCGGCTTGCTGGGTGGCCGCGACGAGGCAGACAAGAGCGGGCGCGAGGAAGACGATTTCAAGGAGATCGAGACCACGATCGCTTCGGTCCGCAGCGTCGCTAACGGACGCGTCGAACTGCGCCTAGCGGAAGGCGATGCCGTGTGGGTGACCACCGACCCGGTGCCGTTCCCGCCCAAGCCCGGCCGCAAGGTGCGCATCCGCAAGGGCGCGATGAGCAACTATTTCATCAACGTCGAAGGCGAGCGCTCCGTACGCGGCATGCGCCTGCGCTGATCGGCAGCGTCAGTCGGAGAGCGCTGCCTCCGCAAGAATGCGCAAAGCCGCAGCGGCATCCGCTTCATGGCGGGCGACCCAGCGTTCTCCTGCGGCGATCTCGTCCGCCAGAGTCACCGTCAGCGCCTCGCGCCGGGCCACACGCGTCGCATTGTCGAAAGCCACGTCCGGGTTCTTCGAATATGTCGTGAACAGCGGCCCACGGCTGATCGCGTCGGCGGCGTTCGCGTCGATCGGCACGGACAGCTGCCGGGCCGTGGCGGCCAGCACCTTTGCCGGTTCCATGAAGAAGCGTTCGGCATTCAAGCTGCGCGCGTTCGGCATGGCGGCCAGGCTGCGCGCGAAAGCCCGGATCTGCGCCAGCCACAAGGCGGCCGCCCGTTCGCCGTCGCTCAGCTTCGACAGATCGCCCAGATGACCGGCCAGCTGCTGCGTGACCCGCTGCAGCCAGCCGCGATGATCAGGGCTGCGCAGGATCGCCAGGAGATAATCGGGCAGCTCCAGATAAAGGAAGATCGCCGCCGCACCCGGATCGCGCGCAACCAGTTCGGGCAGGATGAAGTTCACCGGCACGTTCGCCTTGACGATCGTGGGCGCATCAGCCCGGTAGCGCTTGCCCAGCATCGCCGTCACCAGCGCCAACCGCTGCCTATCGGGCGTCAGAGCCGCTTGGCGCAAGGCGAGCGGTTCGCGCAGCACGAGGTTGTCCTGGATCCGGTCGAGCGCACGCGCCAGCAAGGTCGACCCGCAGTGCGCGACGTGAAAAATCCACCCGGTGCGCGCCGCCTCGCCTGCCTGTCCCGCCAAAGCGTCGACCGGTAGCCGCATCGACCCTGGCGCGGCAGCGCTGATGCGGCCATCGAGGAAGATCGAGCGGTGATAGGCCGGGCGATCCATCGGCACGAACACCGCATCTCCCCCGTCGAAGGCATGAAGATAGTGATCGGGGGAAGTCAGGAGTTCGGCGAGCGTCAGGGCCATCGCCGCAAGGTATAGCTCAAGGGCGGCCAAGCCGCTACCTCACCCGCATCATGCCGAACATCCGCCTGCCCCAGCCCGGCCGCCCCTACGTCCTGATCGAACCGGAGACCGAGGGCGACATCCTCGCCATCGACCCCGCGCAGATCGTTGCTCTTTACAAGGCGCACGGCGCGCTGCTGGTGCGCGGCTTCAAGGCCGACGTCGAGCATTTCGGCCGCTTCGCCCGCCAGTTCTGCCGCACCTCGGTGATCAACGAAAGCCCGGGACGGCGCGCCCTGGACGCCGCGCGCAACGTCCACACCGTGGATGGCGGAACGGGCGCGTTCAACTTCCATCCCGAGCTTTCGCGCGAGCCGTGGAAGCCGGACGCCGCGTTCTTCGCCTGCATGACACCGCCCTCCCGCGGCGGCGCGACGACGATCTGCGATGGGGTCGAGCTGGTTCGCGCACTGCCAGACGCGGCGCGCGACGGCCTGGCGGGCCGCCGCCTGCTCTACATCAAGCCGACCTGGCCTGGCCTGCTGCAATTTTGGCTCGGCACGCCGACGCCCAGCGATGCCCAGCTGCTCTCCCCGCCCGAAAACTGCCCCTATTTCTTCCGCAAGCTGCATGGCGAGATTGTGCGGATCTTCACTCGACCTGCCTTGCACCGGCCGATGTTCCACGATGCGCCCGCCTTCGGCAACTTCCTGCTGTTCGCCCGCTTCAACAATCGGCG